>Ga0209375_1000087_pt1 | contig 78618 bp, 73 predicted proteins | sample GraSoiAngelo_131_FD_185888 | JGI IMG/M metagenome (GOLD analysis project Ga0209375, IMG submission 185888) | Grasslands soil microbial communities from the Angelo Coastal Reserve, California, USA - 14_0929_02_30cm (SPAdes) (version 2) | ecosystem: Environmental > Terrestrial > Soil > Grasslands ...
CGGCGTGGCGCCGCCATACAGGATGGCGGGCACGGCGCCCGCGCGGCGCAGGCGGCGGGCGACGCCCTTGCCCGTGCCCTCACGGCGCTTGACGGTGATTTCGGGGGTGTTCATCGCTCAGGCTCCTTGGTGCTCGTGTCTACACGAACAGGGTCGAGACGGATTCCTCGTCGTGGATCCGCCGAATGGCCTCGCCGAGCAGCGGCGCCACCGTCAGCACGGTCACCCGACCGGACGCGCGCTTCTCGGCCGAGAGCGCGATCGAGTTGGTGACGACGACCTCCTCGATGGGAGAGGCCTTGATGCGGTCGATGGCCGGGCCCGACAGCACGGCGTGGATGCCGCACGCCAGGATGCGCCGCGCGCCCTCCCGCTGGATGGCGGTGACCGCCTGCACCAGCGTGCCGGCGGTGTCGATCATGTCGTCGATCACCACCGCGTCGCGGCCGTCGACGTCGCCGATGAGGTTCATGGCCACGGCCGCCCCCGGCTTGTCGCGCCGCTTGTCGATGATGGCCAGGCTCGCGTTGAGCCGCTTGGCGATCGCGCGCGCACGCTCCACGCCGCCGGCGTCGGGCGAGACGAGGACGGGGTCGCGGAGGTCCTTCTTCTTCAGATAGTCGATCATCACGACCGGGCCCGCGAACAGGTGGTCGACCGGGATGTTGAAGAAGCCCTGGATCTGGCCCGCGTGCAGGTCCAGCGCGAGCACGCGATCCACCCCGGCCGCCTCGAGCAGGTCGGCGACGAGCTTGGCCGAGATCGGCACGCGCGGCTGCACCTTGCGGTCCTGGCGCGCGTAGCCGTAGTAGGGCAGCACGGCCGTGATGCGATGGGCCGACGCGCGCTTGAGCGCGTCGATCATGATCAGCAGCTCCATCAGCGTGTCGTTCACGGGCGGGCAGGTGGGTTGGATGACGAAGACATCCGCGCCGCGGACGTTCTCGTTGACCTGCACGTAGACCTCGCCGTCGGAGAAGCGGGCGACCTCCGCGTCCGCGACCGGCACGCGAAGATATTGCGCGATCTCCTCCGCCAGCGGGCGGTTTGCGTTGCCGGTGAACAGCTTCAAGTCGTAGGACATCGACGCCTCGCCCTCAGGGTGGTTGGGGCGGGAGGATTCGAACCTCCGAATACGGGATCCAAAGTCCCGCGCCTTGCCACTTGGCCACGCCCCAAAAACGTTTTCACCGCTCGCCTCGCCGGAGGCACCGGCTCGGCTCGCACGCCCAAAGCCATTTCACCGCTCGCCTCGCCGGAGGCACCGGCTCGGCTCGCACGCCCAAAGCCATTTCACCGCTCGCCTCGCCGGAGGCACCGGCTCGGCTCGCACGCCCAAAGCCATTTCACCGCTCGCCTCGCCGGAGGCACCGGCTCGGCTCGCACGCCCAAAGCCATTTCACCGCTCGCCTCGCCGGAGGCACCGGCTCGGCTCGCACGCCCAAAGCCATTTCACCGCTCGCCTCGCCGGAGGCACCGGCTCGGCTCGCACGCCCAAAGCCATTTCACCGCTCGCCTCGCCGGAGGCACCGGCTCGGCTCGCACTACCCAGCCACCACTCGAATCGCCGGTCCGGTCAGAGTCCGGACGGCCCAGCAGTCCCAGGAGCCGCGGGTCAGCCGCCGGCGGATCTGCCGCGCGTGCTCGAACGAGCGCGCGACGCCGAACACCGTTGGCCCGCTGCCCGACATCAGCGCGCCGAGCGCGCCCGCCGCCAGCAGCGCCGCCCGCATCCGCCCGATCGGCGGGTGCGCGGCCACCGCCGCCTCCTGCAGCCCATTGTAGAGGCTCGCGGCCACGCGGGCTGCGCTTCGTCCGCCGAGGCCGCCGCAGAGCGTCTTCGCGTGACGGCCGTCCGTGTACATCGCGGGCGTGACGCGCGCGTACATCTCCGCGGTGCTCACCGCGAAGCGCGGATTCACCAGCACCAGCCCCAGCGACCGGCCGCGCAGCCGCTCGACCCGCTCGCCGCGTCCCGTCGCCAGCGCTGTCCCGCCACGCAGGAAGAACGGCACGTCCATCCCGAGCCCTGTCGCCACCTCGTCCAACCGCGCGACGGGCCAGCGCAGCCGCCACAACCGGTTCAGTCCGAGCAGCACGGCCGCCGCGTCGGTCGAGCCGCCGCCGAGCCCGGCCGCGACCGGGATCCGCTTGTCGAGCGTGATCCGTGCGCCGCGCGTGACGCCGGCCGCGTCGCGCAGCGCCGTCGCCGCTCGCAGGGCCAGGTTGCTGCCGTCCGCGGGCACTCCGGGGCTGCTGGTGAGCTCCAGGACGTCGGCGTCTTCGAGCGTGACCCGGTCGGAGAGGTCCACGGCCTGCATGACCGTGACGAGCTCGTGATAGCCGTCGCCTCGCTTGCCCAGGACTTCCAGAACCAGGTTCACCTTGGCCGCGGCATTCAGCACGAGGCGACGGGCGCGCCCGATCCCCTTCGACAAAGCACGAAAGGCTATCACGCGAACGAGCGGCCGGTCAACGGATGCTGTTTATTTTCGCGTCCTTGGGCAGCGTCAGCGCGAAGCGCTCCGCGTCGACGCCGGCGTTGAGCGAGAGGGACCGGTAGCGCACGGCGCCGGTCGCGTAGCCGTTGCCGGCCGTGAGGTCGAAGCCGGTGAGCGCGCCGTCACCGCCGCGCTGGAAGGTCACCGTGGCCTCCGTGCGGCCGCCGGTGATCGTGACCTGGCGGACGACGCCGGTCTCGAAGTCCAGCCAGACGCGCTGACGGTTGTAGCGGCCGACGAGGTTGATCGACGGGCCCAGCTCGTCGGGCGCGAGGATCTCCGCCACTCTCAGGTCTTTGGGCGGGGCGGCGCGGCCCGAGAGGAGAGCGACGAGGTCCTCGGGCTCGACGGGCAGGCTCAGCAGCTCGGCGGCCGTCTCCACGGTCGCCGCGCCCACCCTCGCCTCGTTCGTCGCCGCGTTGTACGCGGTGATCCGACCGTCGTGGATGGTGACGAGCAGGAACGGCTGGCCGAACGGTGACAATGCCTCGAACCGGACCGAGGCGGGCGCGCGGGCGAGGAGGACGCCGCTCAGCCGCTGACGCTCGCTGCCGCGCTTGAGGCTGACGTCGGCGAGGGCGCGCAGATCGTGGAACTCCTGCCAGCCCACCGTGAGCCGGTCGACCACGCGCCGGGCCTCCGCGTCGATGGGCGCGCGCGGCGTCGGGGGCGCGATCGCGCAACCGGCGAGGAGGAGGAGGACGAGGGCGCTACTGAGCGGCTTTGGAGCGCTCGCCCTGCGCACGGCGGAGCCGCGACTTCGCGTCCTGGACCTTCTGCTTGACGCCGTCGGCGTTCGGATCGAGCGACAGCGACTTCTCCCACGCGGCGAGCGCGTCTTCCTCGTAGCCGTTCTTGGCGTACGCGTCGCCGAGGTGGTCGAAGATGACGGGGTCTTCCTTGGCCTTCTCGACGGCCCGCTTCAGCTCCCGCAGCGCGTCGGGATACTTGCCCTGCTGGTAGTAGGCCCAGCCGAGGCTGTCGATGAAGTAGCCGTTGTCGGGCTCGAGCGAGAGGGCCTGGCCGATGAGCGAGATGGCCTCGTCGAGGTTCTGCCCGCGCTCGGCGTACATGTAGCCGACGTAGTTGTAGGCCTCGGCGTGCTTGGGATCGATCGCGATGACGCGCCGGAAGGCGCCCACCGCGTCGTCGAACTTGGCCTGCTTCTCGAGGACCACCCCGACCTGGAAGTGCAGGTCGCGGTGCTTGTCGTCGAGCAACAGGCCCTCGCGCAGCGTCTCCAGCGCGCGGTCGTACTCCTTGGCGCGGAAGTACGCGGTGCCGAGGTACAGGAACAGCTCCGGCCGCCGTGGCTCGAGGTTCACCGCCTCGCGCAGCACGGCGATCGACTCGTCGAAGCGCTTGGCGCGGCCGTAGAGGAACCCGAGCTGCACGCGGGCGTCGATCGAGCGCGGGTCGGCGCGCAGGATGCGCTCGAGCTCGGCGCGGGCCTCGGTGTCCTTGCCGGCGTCCATGTAGGTCGTGGCCAGGAAGTAGCGCGCGCGGAGGTTGGTGGGCTCGAGCATCACCACCCGGCGGAAGGCGTCGCTGGCGCGGTCGTACATCTTCTGCTCGTAGAAGACGGCGCCGAGCTTCATCCAGACGCGCGCGTCGCGCGGGGCGATCTCGGCGAGCTGCTCGATCTCCGTCTGGGCCTCCTTGTAGCGGCCGAGCCGGATCAGCAGGTCACCCAGGCGTTCCACGAACGCGGGATTGTCGGGGTTCGCCTTCACCGCCTTGCGGTAGGTCGTGACGGCCTCCTCGGTGCGGTGGCGCGTCTCGTACACGTAGCCGAGCGCCGTCCACGCGCCGTCGTGGTCGGGATCGAGCTCCACGGCCTTGGTGAGCCGCCCGATCGCCTCGTCCCAGCTCTCGGTCTCGATGGCGAGCCGGCCGAGGAGGAACTGCGCCTGCGCCAGCCGCGGCTGCCGCTCGGCGAGCCGCAGGAGGACGGCGCGCGCGCGATCGTAGGCCTTCTGCTCGACCTGGTAGCGCGCGAGCGTGAGGTACGCGTCCTCGTTCGCCGGGCTCAGCTCGATCACCTTCTCGAGCTCCGCCTCCGCCTCGCGGAAGTTCTTTTGCGCGCGCAGGAGCTCGGCCAGCGTCAGGTGCGGGCCGACGTCCTCGGGCGCCAGCTGCACGGCGCGCTGCGCGGCCGTGAGCGCCTCTGCCGACTGATCCGCGCGGATCAGCCACTGGGCGAGCTGCGTCCACAGGAAGGCCGAGCTCGGATCGCGCTTGATCGCCTCCTGCAGCAGCGGGATGGCGTCCTTGACGCGCCCGGCCTGCACGAGGAGTTGCGCGGCCGCGTAGTCGTAGTACGCCTCGGCCCGCGGATCCCGCGAGAGCGCCGCGCGCGCGCGGGGCGTATCGCCGTCCTCGCTCCCGGCGTTGCGCGACAGCGCCGCGCAGCCGGAGAGGGCGAGCGGCAAGAGGAGGAGAGCGGCGACGCGGGACCCGGTCATCGTGATGCCTCTCGAGCGTGATCCGAGCGACGCGCCTTCGTCAGGAGGCGGCGCGCGGCGTCGGCCAGCGCGGGATCGGAGATCGCCGAAGCGGCCGCCTCGATGTCGCGGCGGTCGTCGTCGTCGAGCGCCTTCGTGCGACGCTCGCGACGCTCGGCCGGCGGCGAAGGCTCGGCCTCGAGCGTGCCCAGGGTGAAGCGGAGCGAGCGGACGGCGTCGACCCGCGCGTGCAGCCGCGCGGTCAGCTCGGCCGCGCGCAGCGTCAGCTCGTGCAGCCACGGCGAGTTGTCGACGACGACGTGCAGGCAGCCGTTCGCGAGCGACTGCGGACGCGTGCGGCGCGCGACGTCCGGACCGACGAACACGCTCCACGCCTTGCGGATCCGATATTCGGGGAGCCGGTCGGCGATCTGAGGGACGGCGCTGGCCAGGACGTCGGCGATGTTCCGCGGCGTTCCTCTCCTCATTACGTTCGGTATGATACACCGCGAAGTCCCCTGCCAAATTGACTCGTTTCTGGCCGCCGCTTATAGTGGCGCTGTCCATGGCAAAACCGCGTCGCGGCGACACGCTCGAGCTCGCGATCGAGGACCTGGCGTTCGGCGGCGAGGGCGTCGGACGGGCCGATGGCTATGTCGTCTTCGTGCGCGGGGGCCTGCCGGGCGATCGCCTCCGGGTGCGTGTGGTCGAAGCGCGCGGTCGCTTCGGGCGCGCGGTGATCGACGAGGTGCTCGTGGCCTCGCCGGACCGTGTGGACCCGCCGTGCCCGTACTTCGGACGGTGCGGCGGCTGCCGGCTCCAGCACCTCGCCTATTCCGCGCAGCTCGCGTTCAAGGAAAAGCAGGTGCGCGACTGCCTGGAGCGGCTCGGCGGCCTGGGATCCTTCGAGCTGAGGCCCATCCTGCCCGCCCCGGAGCCCTACGGCTACCGCAACAAGATGGAATTCACGATCGCCAACGAGCCGCCCTCGATCGGTTTGCACGCCGCCGAGCGCTACGACGTCGTGCTCGACATCGAGCGCTGCCTGCTGCAGTCCGAGCCGATGAACGCGCTGCTCGACGAGTTCCGGCGGCAGGTCCGCGAGCGCGCGCTGGCGGTCTACGACCCGGTGACCGAGCGCGGGCTGCTGCGCTTCGTGATGATGCGCGAGGGACGGCACACGGGCGAGGCCATGGTCAACATCGTCGGCGCCGCCCCCGACGTCGAGCGGGTCGCGCCGGTGGCCGACGCGCTGCGCGCGCGCGTGCCTGCCACGGCCAGCGTCGTCCTCAACGTCAACGCCAAGAAGGCGAGCGTGGCCGTGGGGTCGGAGGAGCACCTGCTGCTCGGGCGCGACCACATCCGGGAGGCGCTGGGGCCGGTGACCTTCCAGATCTCCGCCAACTCCTTCTTCCAGACGAACACGGCGCAGGCCGAGCGGTTGTTCGCGCTGGTCGAGGACGCCTGCGAGCTCGAGGGGTCCGAGACGCTGCTCGACCTCTATTCCGGCACCGGCGCCATCAGCCTGCTCCTCGCGCGGCGCGTGCGCGCCGTCTACGGCATCGAGGTGGCGGCGGCGGCCGTGGCCGACGCGATCCGCAACGCGCGCGCCAACGGCATCGACAACTGCACCTTCCTCGCGGGCGAGGTGCGCCACGTCCTGCCCGACCTCGTGCGCCAGGGCGTGAGGGCGTCGATCGTGGTGGCCGACCCGCCGCGCGCGGGCTTTCATCCCAAGGCGCTGGCCGCGCTGGCGGCGATGGCGCCCGCGCGCGTCGTCTACGTCTCGTGCAACCCGTCCACGCTCGCGCGCGACGTGGGCGACCTCGCGCGTCACGGCTACCGGCTCGAGTGGGTGCAGCCGGTGGACATGTTCCCCCAGACGCCGCACATCGAGGCCGTCGCCCGCCTGCGCCGGCAGGCATGAGGACGTTCCTCACCCGGCGACTGCTCCAGTCGCTGGTCGTGCTGCTCGGCATCTCGTTCGTCGTCTTCTTCATCCTCCACCTCACCGGCGATCCGGCGTCGGTGCTGCTGCCGCCGGAGGCGACGGCGCAGGACATCCGCGAGTTCCGCGAGCGGATGGGCTTCAACGACCCGTTCTACGTGCAGTACGCGCGCTTCCTGCGCGGCGCGCTGCAGGGGAATTTCGGCGACTCGATCCGTCACGGCGAGCCGGCGTTCGGCCTCGTGGTCGAGCGCATGCCGGCGACGTTCCAGCTGGCGGGCGCGGCGCTGCTGCTCGCGCTCTGCCTGGCCATCCCGGCCGGCATCGTGTCCGCCGTGCGCCGCAACACGCTCATCGACTACGTCTCCACGGTGGTGGCGCTGCTCGGCCAGTCGATGCCGACCTTCTGGCTGGGCATCATGCTCATCCTCCTCTTCTCCGTGCAGCTGAACCTGCTGCCGTCGTCGGGGCGCGGCGAGTGGCGGCACCTCGTGCTGCCCGCGGTCACGCTGGGCCTCTTCACGACCGCGCGCATCACGCGGCTCACGCGCTCGGGGATGCTGGAGGTGCTGAGCCAGGACTACATCCGCACCGCGCGCGCCAAGGGCGTGAGCGACCCGCCCGTCGTCTGGAAGCACGCGCTGAAGAACGCCGCGATCCCGATCGTCACCATCGTGGGCATCGAGCTCGGCACGCTGCTCGGCGGCTCCGTGATCACGGAGACGATCTTCGCGTGGCCGGGCGTGGGCCGGCTCTCGGTGCAGGCGATCTACAACCGCGACTATCCGGTGGTGCAGGCGGCGGTCTTCCTGCTCGCCTCGACCTTCGTGCTCGTCAACCTCGTCGTCGACGTGCTCTACACGTACCTGGACCCGAGAATCCGACTCTCGTGAGCACGCGCGCCACCGCGCTGCCGCTGCCCGAGGAGTTCCGCCCCGTGCGCGGCGAGTGGTGGGTCTTCCTGCGGCGGCTCGCGCGACGGCGCACGTCGCTCTTCGGCCTCGTGGTGGTGGCCGTGGTCGTGGTGACCGCGCTGGGCGCGACCTGGGTCACGCCGTTCGACCCCGTCGAGCAGGACATCGGCGATCGTCTCAAGCCGCCGGGCTCACGCGACGCGACGGGGCACGTGCATCCGCTCGGCACCGACCACCTCGGCCGCGACATCCTCGCGCGCATCGTGTTCGGCGCGCGGCCGGCGCTGCTGGTCGGCTTCGCCGCCGTCGCCATCTCCGGCGTGCTCGGCATGGCGGCCGGGCTCGTCGCCGGCTACTTCGGCGGCCGTATCGACGACGTGCTGATGCGGCTGGCCGACATCCAGCTCGCGTTTCCGTTCATCCTGCTCGCCATCGCGGTCATCGGCGTGCTGGGGCCGAGCCTGACCACGATCATCTGCGTGATCGGCGTCTCGAGCTGGGTCGTGTATGCGCGCATCGTGCGCGGCGCCGCGCTCTCGCTGCGCGAGCGCGAGTTCGTGCAGGCGGCGCAGGCGCTGGGCAGCCGCGACGGCCGCATCCTGCTGCGCCACGTGCTGCCGAACGTCTTCACGCCGTGGCTCGTGGTGGCCACGCTCGACATGGCGCGCGTGATCGTGATCGAGTCCGCGCTGTCGTTCCTCGGCCTCGGCGTGCAGCCGCCGACGCCGACGTGGGGCGGGATGCTCGCCGACGGGCGCGTCTACATCTCCACGGCGTGGTGGCTGGCGACCTTCCCGGGACTCGCCATCCTCGTCACCGTGCTCGGCATCAACCTCTTCGGCGACGGCCTCCGCGACACGCTGGATCCCCGCCTCAAGGTGTAGGGGTCACAGCTCCCCGACGCGCGCGCGCGCCCGCGCGCCGGCGGAGCACGAGCGCGACCATCGCGGCGGGCACCGTCAGCCACAGTACGCCGGGGGCGACGCCGCTGGCGAGATCGAGCGCCATCACGACGGCGCCGCCCGCCGCCGCGACCCACAGGAAGCCGGCGGACGCGACGTCGAGCGCGCGGCCCCAGCCGTGACGGCCGATCGTCGACGCCGCCAGCGCTCCCATCGCGTCGATGGCGACGTCCATCGCGCTCGCGGTCCGGCTCGGCTCCGTGGCCTGGTGCAGCTCGTCGAGGAACGCCCAGCCGACGGCGACGAGGAAGGCGAGCCAGGCCGCGCGTCGCGGGGCGAGCCCGCGCTCCCGCGTGAGCGCCACGAACCAGAGGGCGGCCAGCACCGCGTACTCGGTGACGTGCGCAGATTTGCGGACGACCGCATGGACGGCGTCGAGCTGGGGCGCCGTGAGGCCCGGCAGGAGCCACCGGAGCAGGGGCTTGAGCACGCTGCCGGTGTTCTCCGCGCTGAAGTCGCTGGTGGAGAACCACATGATCATCGCCATCCAGACGAGCGGGGGCAGCCAAAAGGCGAGCCGCTTCACGTCGCTATGATACAGTCGCCCCGATGCTCGGCGAGATCTTGGACGATCTGTTGATCTCCGCCTCGACGGGCCCCTGCATCACCGCCTCCCGACACTTCCCCGCGCGGCCGCCCGTGTACGCGCCGTTCCCGGCGACGATGGATCCGCGCATCGTAGAGGCGCTGCGCGCGCGCGGCATCGAGCAGCTCTACAGCCACCAGGCGCGCGCGTGGGATCTCGTGCAGTCGGGCCGCCACGTCGTGGTGGTCACGCCGACGGCCTCCGGCAAGACGCTCTGCTACAACCTGCCCGTGCTCCAGGCGCTCGTGCACCAGCCCGACGCCCGCGCCCTCTACGTGTTCCCGACAAAGGCGCTCGCCCAGGATCAGCTGGCCGAGCTCGAGCAGCTCGCGAAGCAGCTGCCCGAGATGCGGATGTTCACCTACGACGGCGACACGCCGCAGGACGCGCGGCGCGCCGTGCGGGGGCGCGCCAATCTCGTGCTGACGAATCCCGACATGCTGCACTCCGGCATCCTGCCGCACCACACGAAATGGGCGGTGCTCTTCCAGAACCTCAAGTACGTCGTGATCGACGAGCTGCACGCGTACCGGGGCGTCTTCGGCTCGCACCTGAGCAACGTGCTGCGCCGCCTGCATCGCATCTGCGCCCACTACGGCTCGACGCCGCAGTTCATCATGGCCTCGGCCACCATCGCCAATCCGGGCGAGCTCGCCGCGCGCCTGACGGGCGAGGACGTCGACGAGCTGGCGGAGAGCGGCGCGCCGAGCGGCGACAAGACGTTCCTCTGCTACAACCCGCCCGTCGTGAATCCGGAGCTCGGCATCCGGGCGCCGTACCTCGGCGAGACGGCGAAGCTCGCCATCCGCCTGTTGCGCGAGCAGATCGCCACCATCGTCTTCGCCCAGAGCCGGCTGTCGACGGAGGTGCTGCTCACCGCCATCAAGAGCGGCGTGGCCGACCGCGCCACCGGCGACTCCGGCCTCGTGCGCGGTTACCGCGGCGGCTACCTGCCCAACCGGCGCCGCGAGGTCGAGCAGTCGCTGCGGGCCGGCGACGTCCTCGGCGTGGTCTCGACGAACGCCCTCGAGCTCGGCGTGGACATCGGTCATCTGGACGTCGCCGTGCTGGCCGGCTACCCGGGCACGATCGCCTCGCTCTGGCAGCAGGCGGGCCGCGCGGGCCGCCGCTCGGGGCCGTCGGCGGCCATCCTCGTCGCCACCAGCGCGCCGCTCGATCAGTTCATGGTCACGCACCCGGACTACCTCTTCGGCACGCCGCCCGAGCACGCGCGCGTCAATCCCGACAACCCGTTCATCCTGGCCAACCATCTGAAGTGCGCTGCCTTCGAGCTGCCCCTCGTCGCCGACGAGCCGTTCGGCCGGACCGACGTGCGCAAGCTCGCGGCCGCGCTCGAGGACGAGGGGCTCCTGCACCGCGCGGGGGAGCGCTACCACTGGGCGTCGGAAACCTATCCCGCCGACCACATCTCCCTCCGCACGGTCACCACCGACAACTTCGTCGTCATCGACACGACCCACCGCGACGCGCAGCAGACGAAGAAGCGCAACATCATCGCCGAGGTCGACTGGGGCAGCGCCTTCGCGACGATCTACCCGAAGGCGATCTACCTCGTCGAGAGCGTGCCGTACGAGGTGCAGGAGCTGCGCTTCCGGGAGGACGAGGAGAAGGTCGCCTACGTCAAGCGTGTGAACGTCGACTACTTCACCGACGCGGTCAGCGCCAAGGGCGTCTGGATCCTACAGCGCTTCGAGGGGCGCGAGCAGCCCGGGTACGTGGCCGAGCAGGGCGAAGTGCTGGTGGCCGAGAAGGTCGTCGGCTTCAAGAAGATCAAGCTGGGGACGATGGAGAACGTCGGCTCCGGCAACGTCGACCTGCCGCAGCAGGAGATGCAGACGACGAGCGCGTGGCTGACGGTGGCGCCGGCCACGCTCGCGCGCGTGAGCCGCTCGCGCGAGGAGCTGATCGACGGCCTGCGCGCGGTGACCTACCTGCTGCACCACCTGGCGCCGATCTTCCTGCTCTGCGACGTCCGCGACCTCGGCTCGTGGCTGGGCGACACGACGCCGGCCGAGACGGGCGCCGTCGCCACGCGCGAGTCGACGAAAGCGCGACTCATGAACGCCGCGGAGTTCAACCCCACCATCTATCTGTACGACTCGCACGCGGGGGGCATCGGTCTCGCCGAGCGCGTGTTCGAGATCCTCCCGGACCTCCTGCGCCGCGGCCTGGAGACGCTCGCCGCCTGCCCCTGCGCGTTCGGCTGTCCCTCGTGCGTCGGCCCCGTGAACGAGGTCGGCCGCCGCGCCAAGGCCACCGCCGCGAAGCTGCTGCGCGAGCTCACCGCCTGACCGCGGATGCAGAGCCTCGACGATCTCCGGCGGATCATCCGGCGCATCGAGACGCGCCGGCCGCCGCGCGCCGCCGCCGAGCCACTCGAGCGCGTCGTCGGCGGCGAGCTCGTCGAGACCGGCGCGGGATCGCTCCTCGTCGTGCGCCGCGAGTACCCGCTGGAGCACCGGCACGGCCGGGTGCCCCTCGACGGCGTACGGCGCGCGCCCCTCGACGTCCTCGCGCGCGTCGCCCGCGTGGAGTCCGAGGCGCTGGCGGCCGAGCGGCTGCTCTTCCTGGACACCGAGACCACCGGACTCGCCGGGGGCACGGGAACCTACGCGTTTCTCGTCGGGGCCGGCTGGATCGAGGGCGACGTGTTCGTCGTCGCCCAGCACTTCATGCGCGACCTCGACGAGGAGCCCGCGCTGCTCGCGGCGCTGGCGCCGCTGCTCGAGCGGGCCGGCGGCGTGGTGACGTTCAACGGCGCCGGCTTCGATCTGCCGCTGCTCGAGACGCGCTTCGTGCTGGCGCGCCGGCGCTGGCCGGCCACGCTGCCGCACCTCGACCTGCTGCGTCCCTCGCGGCGCGTGTGGACCGGCTGCTTCGATGACTGCCGGCTCGGCACGCTGGAGCGCGATGTGCTCGGCCTCGCCCGCGAGGAGGACGTGCCCGGCGCGCTGATCCCGTCGCTCTACTTCGACTGGCTCCGGCGCCGGCGCGCGGCGCCGCTCGCCCGCGTCTTCGCCCACAACCGGGACGACGTGCTGTCGCTGGCCGCGCTCGTCGGCTGGTTCGGCGCGGCCCTCGGCGCGGCGCCCGCGCTGCGCGCCGAGGAATGGGCGGGGCTCGGCCGCCTCTGGGAGCCGGTGGACCTCGAGCGCGGGCTCGGCTGCTATCGCTCGGCGCTCGAGGCGGGACTGGCCGGCGAGCCGGCGCACTGGGTGCGGCTGCGCCTGGCGTGGTGGGAGAAGCGCGCGGCGCGCTGGGAGACGGCGTGCGCGCTGTGGGACGTCGCCCGCCAGCGCGAGCTCTTCGATCCGCGGCCGTGGGAGGAGCTCGCGAAGTTCCAGGAGCACCGCGCGCGAGACTTCGCCGCCGCCCGCGTCGTCGTCACCGACGCGTTGGACCTGGCGCGCGCCGCCGGCGCCGCCGACGGGGTGCTGGCGGCCTTCGGCCATCGGCTCGGGCGCATCGAGCGGCGTCTGGGCCTGCACGACCCGGCTGGCGCATCGTGAGCGTCGGCTCGACGCCGGATCTCCGCACACGCCACCGGATGATGACCATCGTGGCCGCGGCCATGCTCGTGTCCGTCGCGGTCTACTGGATCCTGGTCGAGATCCTCGCGAGACTCGGCACCGTCCAGCATGCGTTTCCGGGTGAGGTGCGTATTGGCTACGTGGCGCTTGCCCTCGGCGTGATCGTCGCGTACGCGGCCTCGATCGTCCGACGCTCGATGCTCGCCGGCGGCCCGGGCGATCCGGGCGCGCGTATCCAGGTCGCGAGCGTCGTGACCTTCGCGCTGGCCGAGGTTCCCGCCATCCTCGGTGTCGTCGCGTTCCTGCTGACGGGCCTGCGGGAGGCCGCCTACCCGCTGTTCGTGGTTTCGATCGCGGCCCACGCCATCTACTTTCCGCGCCGGAGCCAGTGGGAGGAGTGGGCGAAGGCTCGTTAGCCGACCGGCGTGATCGGCGGCTTCCCCTCCAGCACCGCCAGGCAATTGCGCACCGCCAGCGTCGCCATGGCCAGCCGCGTGTCCAGCGAGGCGCTGGCGATGTGGGGCGCCAGGGTGACGTTGGTGAGCGAGAGCAGCCCCGGATGGATCTTCGGCTCCTCCTCGAACACGTCGAGCCCCGCCCCCGCGATCCATCCCTCCTTCAGCGCGCGGACCAGCGCCGCCTCGTCGACGATCGGGCCGCGCGCCGCGTTGACGAGGATGGCCGTCTTCTTCATGAGGCGCAGGGTGCGCTCGTCGATGAGGTGCCGCGTCTCCGGGATCAGCAGCGTGTGCAGGCTGACGAAGTCCGACTCGCGCAGGAGCGCGTCCCGCTCCATGTAGGTCGCCTTCAGCTCGCGCTCGGCCGCGGCGTCGGCGCGCACGGTGTCGTGGTAGAGCACGCGCATGCTGAACCCGAGCGCCCGCCGGGCCAGCGCGCGGCCGATGCGGCCGAAGCCGACCACGCCGAGCGTTTTGCCGTAGACGTCGTAGCCCCAGAGCAGGTCCCACTGCCAGCGCGACCACTGGCCCGAGCGCGCGAAGCGGTCCGCCTCCACCACGCGCCGGGCGGCCGCCATGAGGAGCGCCCAGGCGAAATCGGCCGTCGTCTCCGTGAGGACGTCGGGGGTGTTGGTGACCACCACGCCGCGCTTGCGACAGGCCGCGACGTCGATGTTGTTGAAGCCGACGGCGACGTTGCACACGGCCTTGAGATCCGGCGCGCCCGCCAGCACCTCCTCGTCGATGGTGCTGATGATGTGGCAGATGAGCGCCTGCTTGCCGCGGAGCCGTCGGATCAGCTCAGCCTTGGGCAGGGGGCTGTCTGTGTCGTTGTAGTCAACCCCGTAATCCTTGGGGATCATCGCCCGCGCTTGATCGGGCAAAACGTTTGAAATTAAAATACTTTTTGGCATCCGACGGCCTCCGATTCTTCCGCTTGACTCGGCTCCGGGGCGCGGTAATATTAGCACTCGGTCCGGACGAGTGCTAATACCTACAAGTGAGGTCGGTCGCCATGGCGAAAGCCAGCACAGCGTCAACCGCAACCCAAGGAGGCAAGGGGTCTATGAAAGTACGTCCGCTGCATGATCGGCTCCTCGTCAAGCGCGAGGACGAATCGGAAGAGAAGATCGGCGGCATCATCATCCCCGACACCGCGAAGGAAAAGCCGCAGCGCGGGAAGGTCGTGGCCGTGGGCAACGGCAAGGTCACCGAGGAGGGCAAGCGGGTGCCCCTCGACGTCAAGAGCGGCGACCGCATCCTGTTCGGGAAGTACTCCGGCAACGAGGTCAAGATCGACGGCGACGACTACCTCATCCTCCGCGAGGAGGACGTCCTCGCCATCCTCGAGTAACTCAGTCAAAACAGATACCCACTAGGAGGCGAACGATCCATGCCGAAGCAGCTCAAGTTCGAAGAGGAGGCTCGGGCCTCTCTACTCAAGGGCATCAACATCATGGCGGCGGCTGTCGCGGCCACGCTCGGGCCCAAGGGCCGCAACGTGGTCATCGACAAGAAGTTCGGCAGCCCGACCATCACCAAGGACGGCGTCACCGTCGCCAAGGAGATCGAGCTGAAGGACCCGTACGAGGACATGGGCGCCCAGATGCTGAAGGAGGTCGCCTCCAAGACCTCCGACATCGCGGGTGACGGCACCACCACCGCCACCGTGCTGGCCCAGGCCATCTTCCGCGAGGGCCTGCGTAACGTGACGGCCGGCGCCAACCCGATGGGCCTCAAGCGCGGCATCGAGGCGGCCGTGGAGGCCGTGGCCGACGAGTTGAAGAAGCTCAGCAAGTCGACCAAGGACAAGAAGGAGATCGCGCAGGTCGCGACGATCGCCTCCAACAACGACAAGACGATCGGCAACCTGATCGCCGAGGCGATGGAGAAGGTCGGCAAGGACGGCGTGATCACGGTCGAGGAGTCGAAGTCGGCCGACACGGTGCTGGACGTGGTCGAGGGGATGCAGTTCGACCGCGGTTACCTGTCGCCGTACTTCGTGACCGACGCCGAGCGGATGGAGGTCGTCCTCGAGGACGCCCTCGTGCTGATCCACGAGAAGAAGATCAGCGTGATGAAGGACATGCTGCCGCTGCTCGAGCAGGTCGCGCGCTCCGGCAAGCCGTTCCTCATCATCGCCGAGGACGTCGAGGGCGAGGCGCTGGCCACCCTGGTCGTCAACAAGCTGCGCGGCACGCTGCACACCTGCGCCGTGAAGGCGCCGGGCTTCGGCGATCGCCGCAAGGCCATGCTCGAGGACATCGCGACCCTGACCGGCGGCAAGGCGATCACCGAGGATCTTGGCATCAAGCTCGAGAACATCAAGCTCGAGGATCTCGGCAAGGCGAAGAAGGTGGTCGTGGACAAGGACAACACCACGATCGTCGAGGGCGCCGGCAAGTCGTCCACGATCGAGGGCCGCATCAAGCAGATCCGGGCCCAGATCGAGGAGACGACGAGCGACTACGACCGCGAGAAGCTGCAGGAGCGGCTGGCCAAGCTGGCCGGCGGCGTGGCGGTGATCAAGGTCGGCGCCGCCACCGAGACGGCCATGAAGGAGAAGAAGGCCCGCGTCGAGGACGCGCTCAACGCGACCCGCGCCGCGGTGGAGGAAGGCATCGTTCCGGGCGGCGGCGTGGCCCTGCTGCGCTGCACGAAGTCCGTCGACAATCTCAAGAAGCTCGAGGGCGACGAGAAGGTGGGCGCCATGATTGTCAAGCGGGCGCTCGAGGAGCCGATCCGTCAGATCGTCGAGAACGCCGGCCTCGAGGGCAGCGTGATCGTCGAGAAGGTGAAGGCGGAGACGGTCGCCACGCGCGGCTTCGACGCCGACAGCATGGAGTACGTGGACATGCTGCAGGCCGGCATCATCGATCCGACCAAGGTCGAGCGGGTGGCGCTGCAGAACGCGGCGTCGATCGCCTCGCTGCTGCTGACCACCGAAGCGCTGATCACCGACATCCCCGAGGAGAAGTCCGCGGCGGCTCCGGCCATGCCGCACGGGGACATGTACTAGGGGTGAGGTGAGTGTCGGGCAGGCGAGTCCTGTCTGACAACGCCTATTGGGTTGAGGGGGGCGAGACGCCCCCCTCAAACTCCCCGTAGCATTCAGACGGTTGAAGCCGGCCCTCGAACCACGTGGAGGTGAATCGGTTTGAGTCCGCGCGATGCGCGGGCGGCTACGGCCCGGGTCGGGACATCGGCCCGGGCCGTATCTATTTCTCGGCATTGACCTTGTGAGCCCCGATGATGTTTGTTATCGTTAGGCGCTTCGAACCGTAGTTTTTCCGGGAGGTGAGTGCACTGCGGCCCTACGAGATACTCGTGATCGTCGACCCGAAGCCGACCGACGAAGAAGTCGCCGCCCTGCTCACGCAGCTGGGCGAGCAAGCCAAGTCGCTCGGCATCGAGGTCGACAAGGTCGACAACTGGGGAAAGCGCCGGCTCGCGTACGACATCCGCAAGCAGCGGGAAGGCACGTACGCGGTGTTCGAGGCAAAGGCCGAGCCGTCCATGGTGAAGGAGCTCGAGCGGCAGCTCCGGCTGAACGAAAACGTCCTGCGCTTCCTGTCGACGCGGGTGCCGACACGCAGCAAGAAGGCTCGCTCGAGGAAGGCGCCGGAACCCCCCGACGGGGACACCAAGGTCCTCGAGGAGGTCGTCTGATGGCGAGCCTCAACAAGGTACTGCTCATCGGCAACCTGACCCGCCCCCCGGAGCTGCGCTACACGCCCAGCGGCACCGCCGTCGCGGATCTCAGGATGGCGGTCAACCGCAACTACACGACCCAGTCCGGCGAGAAGCGGGAGGAAGCGTGCTTCCTCACCGTCGTCGTCTGGGGCAAGCAGGCCGAGTCGTGCGGCGAGTACCTCGACAAGGGCAGCCAGGTCTTCGTCGAGGGGCGGCTCCAGACGCGCGACTGGGAGGGCAAGGACGGCCAGAAGCGCACGGCCACCGAAGTCGTCGCCGAGCGCGTGCAATTCATGAGCCGCACCAAGGGCGCGGCCGCGGGGGGCGCCCCCGCCACGGCGCCGGCCTTCGCCGAAGAGACGGCGAACGCGGGCGGCGGCGGCGACGACGACGTCCCGTTCTAACGTGCAGTCGGCTTAACGTCTAAAGGAGGAGCGCCATTCCGCCCGCAGCGAAGCCCGTTAAGCGCCGCCGGTTCGGCCGGCGGAAGATCTGCAAGTTCTGCGCGGACAAGGTCGACCTCGTCGACTACAAGGACGTCCGACGTCTGCGCAGCTTCGTGACCGAGCGCGGCAAGATCATCCCGCGCCGCATCTCCGGCAGCTGCGCGCGGCACCAGCGCCAGCTCACCCATGCCATCAAGCGCGCGCGCACGGTGGCCCTGCTGCCGTACGTCTCGACCGATTAGGAGGGGTGGGGGAACCCTGCGAGGGCTCCCCTCCCCAAATAGGACGGGCCATGAAAGTCATCCTGCTCGACGACGTGCAGAAGCTCGGCCGCCGCGGCGAGGTCCGCGACGTCTCCGACGGCTACGCCCGCAACTTCCTCATCCCGAAAAAGCTCGCGCTGAGCGCCACCGCGGGCAACCTCAAGAACCTCGATCACATCAAGAAGCAGGCGCACGCCAAGGCCGACCGCATCAAGGGCGACGCCGAGGCCGTACGCGACCGGATCGAGGCGCTCATGTACGAGGAGCGGCGCCAGGCCTCGGAGGAAGGCAAGCTCTTCGGCTCGGTCACCTCGCAGGACCTCGTCGACTTCCTCGAGAAGAACGGCGTGAAGGTCGAGCGCAAGCGCGTCCAGCTCGATGAGCCCATCAAGGCACTCGGCGAGACCGCCGTCCCGATCCGCTTGCACACCGACGTCATCGCCCAGCTGAAAGTCAGCGTCGTCCGCGAGTAGCCGACGCGGCGCGCGTTCGCGCCGCGTGTGATCCGCGACCCCGGGAGCCAGATGGGTCTCGGGGTCGCGTCGTCTTATCCACCCGCTGTCCACCGTTCACGCACCGGTTGTCGTCACCTATCAACCGGCTGTCCACGAAGTCATCCACCGCCGCACAAATTTCTTGACGAATTCCCGCCGTGGGATCAAGGATCGTCGCGCATGATTCGTGGTGAGACGCGCCGATGAGCCCGCTCGAAGTTCCTTCGCGCATCCCGCCGCACAATCTCGACGCCGAGCGCGCCGTGCTCGGCGCCGTGCTCCTGGAGGGCCGCGAGGCCTTGCCGCGCGTGGTGGAAGTCCTGCGGCCCTCGGACTTCTACACGGAGGCCCACCGCGCGATCTACCAGGCGATGCTCACCCTCTTCGACCGCGGCGCGCCGGTCGACTCGCTGACGCTCAACGAGGAGCTGCGCCGCACCGACCAGCTCCAGTTCGTCGGCGGCCCCGCCGCCATCGCCCTGCTCATGGAAGAGGCGTCGATCGCCGCCCACCTCGGCTCCTACACGGCGATCGTGCGCGACATGGCGGTGCTGCGCGAGCTGATCCAGACCTCGACGCACATCATCGGGCAGGCCTTCGACGCCAAGGAGGACGTGCAGACGCTCGTGGACGACGCCGAGAAGCGCATCTTCAGCCTCGCCGAGCGGCGGCTGGAAGGCAGCGCGCTGCCCGTCGGCAAGATCCTCAAGAACACGTTCGAGTACATCGAGCGCCTCTACGAGCGGAAGGAGCACGTCACCGGCGTCGCCACGGGTTTCGAGAAGCTCGACCTCGAGACGTCGGGCTTGCAGCCCTCCGACTTCATCATCATCGCCGGACGTCCGAGCATGGGGAAGGCGCAGCCGCTCGACGCGCTGGTCAAGACGGCGACCGGATGGAAGGCGATGGGCGAGCTGAGGCCGGGCGACGCGTTGGCCTCGGTCGACGGCCGAGCGTCGTTCGTCCGTGGCGTCTTCCCGCAGGGCGCGCGCCAGGTGTACCGCGTCACGTTCTCGGACGGGCGCTCGACGGAATGCTGCGCCGAGCATCTCTGGCGCGTCCATCATCGGGCGTGGCTCGAGCCGCGGGTGCTGACCACGGAGCAGGTCACGCTGCTGCTGGCGCGGAAGCACTACCGACACGGCCTCTGGGTCGACACGCCGTCCGGGGACGACGGGCACTCCGACCCGCTGCCGGTCGATCCATGGCTGCTCGGCGCTCTGCTCGGTGCCGGTGAGCTTTCGGGCCGCGCGTTGCGCTTCTGGACGTCCGACCCGGAGATCGTCGCCCGGGTCGCCGAGCGCGCCGACGGCCAGGCGGCGAGCACGGTCATCGACGCGATGCGCCGGCTCCGGCTGTGGGACATCGAGAGCGCGCAGCGGTTCGTCCCCGACATCTACATGGGCGCGCGCCGCGGGGCGCGGGTGGATCTGCTGCGTGGCCTTCTCGACGCGGCCGGCGTGGTGGAGGCGCGGGGCACCCTGCGCGTGTCCGCCAGCAGCGGGCGGCTCGCGCGCGGCGTGGCCGCACTCGTCCGCTCGCTGGGCGGCTGGTGCTCGGTGCGACGGAGCTCGCCGCGCGCCCCGTATGTGTGCACCATCGACTACGCCGAACCGAAGGAGCTCGTGACCCTCTCGTCGAAGCTGATCCGCACCCTGGCCCCGCGCCGGCCGCGCCGGCCGATGTTCGTCTCCATCGAGCCGACGCGCGTGACCGAGACGCGCTGCATCGCCGTGACCCACCCGTCCCGGCTCTACGTCACGGACGACCACGTCGTCACCCACAACACCGCCTTCGCGCTGAACATCGTCCAGCACCTCGGCGTCACCCTGCGCGGCACCGCGCTGGTGCTGAGCCTCGAGATGTCCGCTCAGCAGCTGGTGCAGCGCATGCTGTGCTCCGAGGCCAAGGTGGACTCGCAGGCGGTGCGCACCGGCTTCCTGTCGTCGTCCGACTGGCATCGGCTCACCGCCGCCGCTGGCCGGCTCTCGGAGGCCAAGATCTTCATCGACGACAGTCCCGGCCTCACGGTGCTGGAGGCGCGCGCGAAGGCGCGCCGGATGAAGGCCGAGCACGGCCTGGATCTGTTGGTGATCGACTACCTGCAGCTGATGCGCGGGCGCGCCGCGCTCGACAACCGGCAACAGGAGATCTCGGAGATCTCACGCTCGCTCAAGGCGCTCGCGAAGGAGCTCAACGTGCCGGTGGTCGCGCTCTCTCAGCTCTCGCGCGCGGTGGAGGCGCGCGCACAGCGCGACTTCCGGCCGCAGCTCTCCGACCTGAGAGAATGCGTGACAGGAGATACGCTCGTGCTGCTGGCGGATGGCCGCCGCGTGGCCATCCAGGATCTCGTCGACTCAGCGCCCGAAGTGCTCTCGATGTCGCCGCAGGGCAAGATCGTGACTGCGAAGAGTGAACGAGTCTGGCGCGTGGGGCGGCGGCGTCTCCTGACGCTCCGCCTCTCGCGCGGTCGCTCGATTCGAGCGACCCAGGAGCATCGCCTGTTCTCGCAGCGTGGTTGGGTCAGGGTGAGCGAGTTGACGACCCGCGATATGCTGGCCGTCGCGAACCATATTCCCGAGGCCGTCCGTGACTACGCCGATGCGGTCGACGACAGAAACGGCGACATGAACGTGGTCGACATCGATTGGGACCGCATCGTCGATGTTCGGCCCGCCGGCCACGAGGACGTCTTCGACCTCACGGTACCGGGCCCGGAATCGTGGCTGGCGGACGGCATCGTCAGTCACAACTCCGGCGCCCTGGAGCAAGATTCCGACGTCATCCTCTTCATCTACCGGCCGTTCGTCTACAAAGGCGACGAAATTCCGCCCGACGAGCAGAACGTCGCCGAGATCATCATCGGCAAACAGCGCAACGGCCCCACCGGCACCGTGAAGGTGGTCTTCCTGCCGCAGTACGCCCGGTTCGAGAACGCCGCCGACCTGCATCGCCAGCCCTCGCCGTTCTAGCGCCGACCCGTCGGCGCGCCGTAAGCCCCGTCGAACACTGACGGTTGCCGGGGGCTACGGGCGTATCATGGCCCGGTGCGTCTGCACCAGCTGAAGCGCCTGTTCGTCGGGACGCCGCTGCCGACGGCGCAGTCCCGGCACGAACGGCTCTCCAAGCCGACCGCGCTCGCCGTCTTTGCCTCCGACGCGCTGTCGTCGACCGCGTACGCGACCGAGGAAATCCTGCTCGTGCTGATCCTGGCGGGCACCGCGGCGCTGTCCTACTCGCTGCCCATCGGGGTCGCCATCGCCGCCCTCATCGCGATCGTGGTGTCCTCCTACCGGCAGACGATCCTGGCCTACCCTCAAGGCGGCGGCGCCTACATCGTCTCCAAGGACAACCTCGGCACGTACCCCGCGCTCGTCGCCGGCGCCGCGCTCCTGATCGACTACGTGCTGACCGTAGCGGTGAGCGTGGCGGCCGGCATCGCCGCCGTGACCTCGGCGGTGCCGTGGCTGTTCCGATACCGCGTGGTGCTCTGCGTGGCGGCGGTGGCGGTCGTCGCCATCGCGAACCTCCGCGGCATTCGCGAGTCGGGCAAGCTGTTTGCGGCTCCGACCTACCTCTTCGTCGTGAGCCTGTTCGGCCTCATCGCGTACGGCAGCGTGGGCGCCATCTTCGATTTCCTCGGCGAGGCGCCGTACCAGGCGCACCCGCCGGGCCTCGAGGGCATCGGGCTGTTCCTGCTGCTGCGGGCCTTCGCCTCGGGGTGCGCCGCGCTGACCGGTGTCGAGGCGGTCTCGGACGGCGTGCCCGCCTTCAAGCCGCCGGAGGCCCACAACGCGCGCGTCGTGCTGGCCTGGCTCGGCGCGATTCTCATCACGCTCTTCCTCGGCATCACCTATCTCGCGTACGACTTCGGCATCGTCCCCAAGGAGCACGAGACGGTGGTCTCGCAGCTGGCGCGCCACGTCTTCGGCGGCGGCTTCCTCTACTACGAGATCCAGTTCGTGACGATGCTGATCTTGCTGCTGGCGGCCAACACGTCGTTCGCCGACTTCCCGCGGCTGGCCTTCTTCCTCGCCCGTGACCGGTTCATCCCGCGCCAGTTCTCCACGCAGGGCGACCGGCTCGTCTTCTCCAACGGCATCGTGATCCTAGGCGGCCTGGCCGTCGTCCTGCTGCTCATCTTCAAGGGTGACACCCACGCGCTCATCCCGCTCTACGCCGTCGGCGTGTTCGTGTCGTTCACGCTCTCGCAGGGGAGCATGGTGCGCCGCTGGATGCGCGTGCGCGGCCCCGGCTGGTGGTGGCGCCTGGCCCTCAACGGCGTGGGCGCGCTCGTCACCGGCGTGGTCATGGTGACGATCGCGGTGACGAAGTTCTCGCATGGCGCCTGGATCGTGGTGCTGCTCATCCCCACCCTCGTGGCCATCTTCGTCGTCGTGCATCGCCACTACGGCGAGGTCTCGCGGCAGCTCTCGCTCGACGACTACTCGCCACCGCCGCCCATGACGAACACGGTCCTCGTCCTCGTGGGCGACCTGCACCGCGGCGTCGTCCACGCGCTGCAGTACGCGCAGACGCTCTCGCCGTCGGCCAAGGCCCTCTACGTGGAAACGGATCCCGAGCGCACGCGGCGGCTGGAGGAGCGCTGGGGCAAGTGGGGGCAGGGGCTGCCGCTCATCGTGCTGACGTCACCGTACCGCTCGCTCCTCGGCCCGCTGCTGGAGTACATCGACCAGCTCCAGCGCCACGGCGACAACCACGTGGTGACGATCGTGCTGCCGGAGTTCATTCCCGCCCGCTGGTGGCAGCAGATCCTCCACAACCAGACGGCGCTCCTGATCAAGGGCACGTTCCTGTTCCGCAAGAACGTCATCGTCACCGACGTGCCCTACCACCTGCGCCACTGAGCGATTCTGGTACACTCAACGACCGCGTGATTAGGCCGATGGAGCTCACCCTCGCCGTCGACGGCCCGTTCGACGCCGCGGCCACGCTCGCGCGCTACCATCGCTGGGGAGAGGATCCGGCCACCCGCCTCGACGGCGACGTGCTCCGCCGCGTGCTTCGCGTCGGCGAGCGTCTGCTGCCGTACGAGGTCCGCACGTCGGGGACGGTCACCGACGCGCGGCTGACCGTCACCATCCCCGGCGGCGGCGGCGCGGACGTCGAGCGGGCGGTGACGACGGAGGTCCGCCGGCTGTGCGGCCTCGACTTCGACCTGCCCGGCTTCTACCGCATGGCGAAGGGGGATCCCGCGCTCGCCCCGCTCGTGGAGCCGCTCTACGGGATGCGCCCGACCCTGGCGCCCACGCCGCTCGAGATGCTGATCGGCTCGATCTCGGCGCAGCAGGTGAATCTCTCCTTCGCCTTCGCCTGCCGCGCCCGCCTCGTGCGACGCTGGGGCACGCCGGTGGCGACGCCCGGTGGGGACGTCTACGCGTTCCCGACGCCGCCCCTGCTCGCCGCCGCTCGGCTGCGCGAGTATCGCGCGCTGAAGTTTTCGACGCGCAAGGGCGAGTACATTCGCGACCTCGCGCGCGGCGTGGTGCGCGGCACGCTCGACCTCGACGCGCTGACCACGGCGCCGAGCGCGGACGTCATCGCGACGCTGACGGCGCTGCGCGGCCTCGGGCGCTGGACGGCGGACTGGTTCCTCGCGCGCTGCTGCGGGCGGGGGGACGTCTGTCCCGCCGGCGACCTCGCCGTGCGCAAGGCCTTCGAGCACCACTACGCGCGGCGCGGGCGGACCCTGAGCGAGGAGGCGATCCGGCGGCGCTCGCGCGTGTGGGGCGAGCACCAGAACCTCGCCATCCATTACTTGCTGGCCGGCATGCGCCTGCATGCCGCCGCGCGCGGAGGCGAGGCGTGAAGGGCCGCCTGCCGATCCTCGGTCAGCCCAACCCGGACGTCCCGCGCGACGTCCACCTGGTTGGCCGCTACGCGCTCGGCGTCACGTGGGCCGACGACCACGGGTCGATCTATCCGTTCGAGCCCCTTCGCCGCGCCTGCGGCTGCGGCGCCTGCGCGACGCTCGAGGTCGTGGCGGGGGCGAAGGCGTGGCCGCAGGACATCCGCCGCACGGACGCGGGCCTCGCCGTGACGTGGTCTGACGCGCACGCGAGCGTCTATCCGTACGCGGACCTGCGCGCGCTCTGCCGCTGCGCCGCCTGCACCGGCGGCCACTAGATGGCGGTGGCCGTCACCGGCGACGCGCGCAAGCGCCGGGCGCTCTACGGCGTCATGCTCTCGGTGTTCCTGGCGGCCATGGAATCTACCGTGGTCGCCACCGCGATGCCGACGGTCGTGGCGAGCCTGGGCGGCGTCCACATCTACTCCTGGGTCTTTTCGGGGTTCTTGCTCACCTCGACGGTCACGATGCCGCTCTGGGGGCGCGTCTCCGATCTCTTTGGCCGCCGCCCCGTCTACCTCGGCGGGCTCGGCATCTTCCTGCTCGGCTCCGCGCTGTCGGGCGCCTCGCAGGACATGGTCCAGCTGATCGGCTTCCGGATGCTGCAGGGCCTCGGCGCGGGCTCGCTCATGACGCTCGGCATGACGATGATCGGGGAGCTGTTCGGGCTCGAGCAGCGCGCGCGCATGCAGGGCTACGTGTCGGGCATGTGGGGGGTGGCCTCGCTGCTGGGGCCGCTGCTCGGGGGCTTGCTGACCGATCTCGGCTCGTGGCGCTGGGTCTTCTACGTCAACCTGCCGTTCGGCGCCGTCGCCATCGCGCTGCTCGCCGGCGCGCTCCCCGACGCGACCGTGCGGCGGCCTCACGCCTTCGACTGGACCGGCGTCGCGCTCTTCACGTCCGGGATCTCGGCGCTGCTCGTCGGCATCCTCGAGGCCGGCCGCATCGGCGTCTGGACGGGCGCGGACGTGCTCGTGCCGCTCGCCCTCGCCGCCGTCGCCCTCGCCGCGTTCGTGCCGGTGGAGCGGCGCGCGGGCGAGCCGATCGTGCCCTTCCGGCTGTTCCGCCACCGCATGGTGCTCGCCGCCGGCGTCAATGGGTTCCTCTCGGGCATGGCGATGTTCGGCGCGATCTCGTTCGTGCCGCTGTTCTTGCAGCACGTCAGCGGGATGTCGGCAACGGCGGCCGGCGTCGTGCTCATGCCGTTCGTGCTGGGCTGGGTGGCCATGTCGATCGTGAGCGCGCGTCTCGTGCTCCGCGTCGGCTACCGCGCGCTGGCCGTCGCCGGCATGACGTGCCTGGCCGTGGCCTTCCTGCTGCTGACGCGCTGGGCGCCCGGTCTCACCCAGACGGTGGCGATGCGGGACGCGCTGCTCGGCGGCATCGGCATGGGGCTGACGTTCGTCCCCATGCTCCTGTCGGTGCAGAGCGCGGTGGCGCGGGCCGACCTCGGCGCCGCGACGTCGCTGACGCAGTTTTTGCGCACGATCGGCGGCGCCGTGGGACTCTCGGTGATGGGGGCGGTGATGGTGCGCCGGCTCGCGAGCGGGTTGCCGATGGCCGAGGCCCTGCACGGTGTGTTCGTGGTGGGCTTCGGCGTCAGCGTGCTCGCGCTCGCCTCCGCGTTCCTCGTGCCGGCGGGACGTGCCCAGGAGCTGGCGCGCCCGGACATGCGCGAGGAGCCGACGCGGGCCGGCGGATAGGAGGGCGGCATGCCAGGCGACGTCCCGTTACTCGATCGCCTCGCCCAGCTGACGCCGGTGCCTGCGGCCGCGGCGGCCTCGCTCGTCGAGCGCCTGGACGAGCCGAACGCCGATCCCGTCATCGGGCCGCTCTTCGGCACCGACGACGAGGGGGACACCGTCGTCAACCCGCTGGTGCCCGCGGTGTTGCAGGCGCTGGCGCAGAAGGAAGGGCTGACCTGCTACGCGGCGCTGCTCGAGGGGCTGACGGGCATCTGGAACGCCGCCGTGCGGGCCGCGGTCGTGGACCGGCTGCGCGCGGCCGGGCTACCGCAGGACGACCTGCTGATCCGGCTGCAGAAGCTCTCCCCCACCCTTGGCTTCGCGGCCGAGAACCACGAGTGGGCGCGCGAGTGGCTGGCGGACCCGTTCACGCAGGATGCGCTGCTCGTCCAGCAGTGCGTCGTGCGGCTGCTCTTCGCGCTGCGGGCGATGGCCGACGCGCGCGGGGACGAGCTGACGAAGGCATAGCAATATCGAGGAGCGCCGCGGGTTTCCCGGGGCGCGTGGGAGTGCGAAGCCGCAGGCCGTTCGACGGCCGAGGCGAGCCTGCGATGGCTCGTTGGGGGTCTGGGGGCCATATCGGGGCCCCCAGCCAGGAGGGCTCTCTATGCACATCCACGAGCGCAACACGGAGAAGAAGCGGCTCAACGGCCTGATGCTGAAGTCGCCGATGAAGGTCTATCGCGCGTTCGGCGAGATCGGCAAGGAGGTGTTCGCCGACGGCGCGCTCTCCAAGAAGCACAAGGAGCTGACTGCGCTCGCGGTGGCCGTCTCGCAGAACTGCTTCGACTGAATCGACCATCGCGTCGAGGAGGTCCTCGACCAGGGCGCGACGGACGCCGAGATCGCCGAGACGCTGGATATCGGGGTGCTCATGGGCGGCACCCTGGCCGTCAAGTCGATCCGCCACGCGTTCTCGGTGCTGGAACAGTTCAGAGCAGGGAGGAAATGACCATGGCCTCGAGTCTCGACAAGTACCGCGACATCTTCGACAAGAAGGCGTTCTGCCACCTCGCCACCGTCGGCCGCGACGGCCGACCGCAAATCACTCCGGTGTGGTGCGACTTCGACGGGACCTACGTCCGCATCAACACGGCGCGCGGCCGGGTGAAGGACAGGAATCTCAAGGCGAACCCGGTCGTCGCGCTGTCGGTGCAGGACCCGGACAACCCGTACCGCTACGTGCAGGTGCGCGGGCGCGTCGCCGAGATGACGGAACAGGGCGCCGACGCGCACATCGATGCCCTGGCCAAGAAGTACATGGGCAAGGACAAGTATCCGAACCGCCGGCCCGGGGAAGTGCGCGTGATCGCCAAGATCACGCCAGAGTCCGTCCAGGGCATGGGGTAGTGCGAGCCGTAGGACGTCGCGGGGCTGGGGCCCCGCCGTCCGAGGCGAGCCTATGATCAAGCGTGCGAGCCGTAGGACGTCGCGGGGCCGCAGTGCGAGCCGTAGCCGAGAGGCGAGGCGAGCCTGTGACCGAATCCCCGCCGTCCGAGGCGAGCCTATGATCAAGCGCGCGTGATCGCCGTCGAGTCGATCGCCAAGTCGTTTGGCGGGCAGGTCCTCTTCCGCGACCTCTCGTGGCGCATCGCGGACCGGGAGAGGATCGGGCTCGTCGGCCCGAACGGCGCCGGCAAGACGACGCTCTGTCGCATCCTGGCCGGCCTCGACGAGCCCGACGCGGGGCGCGTGAGCCGCCCGCGCGCCACCACCGTCGGCTACCTCGCCCAGGAGGCCGCCGCGAGCGGCGAGGGCTCCGTGCTGGCGGAGGCGCTCGCCGGCTTCGCCGACGTCTGGGCGCTGGAGCGCGACATGGAGGAGGTCGCGGCGGTGCTGGCCACGGCGCCGACCGACGCCCTCACCGCGCGCTACGGCGACCTCCAGCACCGCTTCGAGGCGCTCGGTGGCTACCGGCTCGAGAGTCAGGCCAAGGCGATCCTGAGCGGGCTCGGCTTCCGTCCCGACGAGCTGGCGCGGCCGGTCGCCGAGTTCTCGGGCGGCTGGCGGATGCGCGCGGCGCTGGCCCGCCTGCTGCTGCTGGCGCCCTCGCTGCTGCTGCTCGACGAGCCGACGAACCACCTGGACCTCGAGTCGCTCGCGTGGCTCGAGGATTTTCTCGCGGGCTACGCCGGCACGGTGGTCGTCGTCGCCCACGACCGCTACTTCCTCAACCGCATGGTGACCTCGATCGCCGAGCTGTCGACGGCGGGTCTCACCGTCTACCCGGGCGACTACGACGACTACCTCGTCGAGCGCGAGGCCCGCCACGCGCTGCTGGAAGCGCAGGCGCGCAACCAGGCCAAGCGCATCGAGGAGATCGAGCGGTTCATCGAGCGCTTCCGCTACCAGGCGACCAAGGCGCGTCAGGTGCAGAGCCGCGTGAAGATGCTCGCCAAGGTCGAGCGCATCGAGCTGCCCGGCGCCGCGCGGCGGATCCACTTCAAGTTCCCCGAGCCGCCGCGCACGGGCCGGCGCGTGGCGACGCTGACCGGCGTGCACAAGGCCTACGGCGACAACGTGGTCTACGCGGGGGTGGACTTCGCGGTCGAGCGTGGCGAGCGCGTGGCCCTCGTCGGCGAGAACGGCGCCGGCAAGTCCACGCTCCTGAAGATCCTGGCCGGCGTGCTGCCCTTCGAGCGCGGCGAGCGCACGCTCGGCGCCCACGTCGCCGTTCACTACTACGCGCAGCACCAGCTCGACGCGCTGACGTCGTCGAACACCGTGCTGGAGGAGATCGTCGCCGCGGCTCCGGGGCTGCCGCACACGCGGCTGCGCGCCATCCTCGGCGCCTTCCTCTTCTCCGGCGACGCCGTGGACAAGAAGGTGTCGGTGCTCTCGGGCGGCGAGAAGGCGCGCCTGGCGCTGGCCAAGATGCTGGTGCGGCCGGGCGCGCTCCTGTGTCTCGACGAGCCCACGAACCATCTCGACCTTGCCTCGCGCGAGGTGCTCGAGGCGGCGCTCGCCGGCTTCCCGGGCACCATCGTGTTCATCTCGCACGACCGCTACTTCATCAATCGCATCGGCACCGAGGTCACCCACGTCGACCACGGCCGGCTGACGCGCTACCTCGGCGGCTACGACGACTACCTCGCGGCCACGACGGCCCCCGCGCCGGCCCCGACGGTGGCGCGCCCGCCCGCTCCGCCCGTGCCCGCCGCGGATCAGCGCACGCCGACCCCACCGTCTCGCCGGAAGCGCGTGAGCGCCGAGGTGCGCGACCTGCGCCGCCGCGTGGAGGAGGTGGAGGCGCGCATCCACGCCCTCGAGGCGCGGCTGGAGCAGATCGGCGCGGCCCTGGCCGACCCTGCCCTCTACGTCGACGGCGAGCGCGCGCGGGCGGTGGCCGGCGAGCGCAAGAGCGCCGAGGAGCAGATGGCGTGGCTCATGCGCGAGTGGGAGGAGCTCTCCACGGCGCTGGCGGGCCATGACTGACTTCTACGCGCCTGTCGATCCGGGGGAGCTGCGGCGGCAGCGCGCGAAGGCGCGCGAGCTGCGCGCCAGCCAGTGGTGGAAGCGCCGCCGATCCGACGGCGTCTGCTATTACTGCCGCCGACGCGTGGGTCCGAAGGCGCTCACGATGGATCACCTGGTGCCGCTCGGCCGCGGCGGCACCTCGGCGCGGGGCAACGTCGTGGCCGCGTGCAAGGACTGCAACTCGCGCAAGAAGTCGCTCCTGCCCGTCGAGTGGCAGGCGTACCTCGACCGCCTGGCCGCGGACGCGCCGGAGTAGCGAAATCGAGGAGCGTCACGGCTTCGCCGGGACGCTACGAGCGTTGGGGGGTGTGGAGGGCCATCTCGGGGCCCCCCACGTTACTAGTGCAGTGCGGGCAGCGCACCGCGCGCACCGGGATCACCATCGCGCACTGTGGGCATTCCTTCGTGGACGGCGACGGCGGCAGCGGGCGCGCGTGCAGCCGGTCGATCACGCGCACCAGCAGAAACACGGCGGAGCCGACGATCACGAAGTTGGTGATCGTGTTGATGAAGGCGCCGTAGTTCAGCGTCGGCGCGCCGGCCGCCTTGGCGGCCGCCAGCGACGGATACGAGGCGCCCGATAACGTCACGAACAGGTCGTCGAAGTTGACGCGGCCGAGCACCAGCCCGATCGGCGGCATCAGGATGTCCTTCACGAACGACGTCACGATGGCGCCGAAGGCGGCGCCGATCACGACGGCGACCGCGAGATCGACCACGTTGCCCCGCATCAGGAACGCCCGGAAGTCCTTGAGCATCGCGCCGCCTCCTCTCCCCGTCGCCGGCAGTATAGCCGCCGCCGTCTACGGTGGGGGCACGCCGCGAACGTTGGACCCGGTCACGCCGAGCGCAAGCGAACAAATTTCTTGCGAGGGCGCGGGGCCTTGGCTCCATCATCCTCGTCATCGAGGACCAAGCCGACAGCCTCCAGGCGCTTGCCGACGTGCTGACGATGTGCGGCGCCCGCGTGCTGATGGCCGGCGACACTCTCGACGCGCGTGCGTATGTGGGGACGGTCAAGATCGATCTGGTCGTCACCGACGCCGCGCTTGTCGGGGAGTCGGGCGCAGCGTTCGTCGCCTGGCTGCGTCAGCAACCGCACGACAAGGGTGGCGGCGTCGCCGTGATCGCCATCACGAGCTCCGCCGACCAGCTTGCCGGGGTGAGGCTCGGCGGCTTCGCCGCGTACTTTCAGTGCCCTCGCCGCCGGCCACTTTTTCGTAATCCGGCCGCCTTTTCATATAATGAAGGACGGGAACCAGGAGGTGCATCGATGTGGAAGATGCCCGTCGCCCGAGCGCCCGCGTTCCTCCTGCGTCGGATCCTCAGCTGCGCGATCGCCGTGGCCGTGCTCCTGTCCGCTTCGGTTCAGGATGTCCATGGCCAGGGCTGGGGCCTCGACTACGTGTGGCAGCTCTTGGGCTATGACCCGCCGGCCGGCAACGGCAGGTGGCAGACGGTTGGCGAACAGGATTTCGATCGCCGCGTGCTGAAGGGCACGCTGCCGGCGCTCGTGTACTTCGACGCGGCCAACGGCTGCGACGGCGCCGATGGCGTCTTCACGAGCCTCAGTGCGCGGAGGAAAGGGATCCTCACCGTCTTCCGCGTCGATATCGCCGCGCACCCGCACGTGGCACGCGCCTACGACGTCAAGGACGACGTCGTTTTCGTGCTCTTCACGAACGGACGTGCGGTCAAGCGCGCGACGGCGCCCGAGGTGCTCGAGCGCGTCCTCACCAAGAACGGCGGTCTCTACTCGGACGAGCGGTTTCTCGCGGAGATGGAAGCGTTCTTGGACCAGAAATAGCTGTCCGAACGGTGTGTGGTGCGCGGATACGGTCAGCGGCGGAAGAGCGCCGAGACGAGCCGCCGCAGCCGCAACATCATCGAAGCCGTGTCGTCGCCCCTCGCCTTCGGCGACGCGGCCGGCGTGTCACTGACCGCCTTGCCGAGCAACGACACGAGGGCCGCAGGCAGCGGGTCCGCGATGGCGAGCCCGACGCCGTGCTCGCCGAAGTGACGAACTTCGCCCTGCCGGAAGAATCTTGCCTCGCTGTCAGGGACGTGAACCTCGACCGCGCAGCTCTCTCCGTGACGGATCATGGTCGAGGCGTGAGCGCCCTCATCGAGCGCGATTCGCAGTCCGTGCAGGCTGGCATCCATCGCCCTGGCAGCGATCACCTTGCCGTCGCCGATCAACAGCCGTGCTGACCAGACAACCTGTCGGCGCGACCAACGACGACGTTCGACCACGCGGCGCCTCCGTTGAGAACGGAACCTTTAAGGGTGGATGCTGTTGCGATGGGGGTTCTGAGCAAAGGCCGCGCCACGTCACCAGGGCAGCAAAGTCGGCGAGTTAGTCGAACACGCGAGGCTCGGGTACGTGCCGAGTGGTCACGATGGTGACGTAGAACGACAGTCAGCGACTCAATGCTGACGCGGCGAGATGCTCCAGGTATCTGAAGTCGAACGGCTTCGGGAGATAGCTGAAGGCTCCGCGCTTGATGACCTCCGCCGCGAGAGAGGTATCGGTGTTCGCGGTGATCGTGATGACAGGGATGGTCGGGTCGAAATCCTTCACGGCCTTCAGGACATCCATCCCGTCGATGCCCCGCATGGCGATGTCGAGGAAGATGAGATCGGGACGCGTGGCGCGGACCAACTCGAGCGCTCGCCTGCCGTCGCGGGCCGACGTGACGTCGTAGGTCGTCGCCAAGTGCTCCTGAAGAATGTCGATGATGTCCTGCTCGTCATCGACCACGAGGATCCTTCGGCGGGGAGCGTCACTCTGGGGCACTGGACCATCATAGACTGAAATGATGGATGACTTCGCAGCCGCCGAGATCCAGACGGGTGAGACCATCATCTTCGTACGCTCGTACGGATCCGGGCCGCCGATCCTCTTGTTGCACGGTTTTCCGCAGACACACTTGATGTGGCGCAGCGTCGCGCCGCTGCTTGCTCGCAACTTTACGGTCATCTGCGCCGATCTTCGCGGCTACGGGCGCAGCGGCTGCCCGGTCTCCACGCCGGACCATGCACCATATGCGAAGCGAGCCATGGCGCAAGACATGGTGACCGTTATGGAGCGGCTTGGATTTCCGCGCTTCTCGGTTGCGGGACACGATCGTGGCGGTCGCGTCGCCTATCGGATGGCTCTTGACCATCCACATCGCGTCGACCGGCTCGCCGTTCTCGACATCTTGCCGACGGAGACGGTCTGGGCCCGCGCCGACGCAAGGTTCGCGCTCGCCTTCTGGCCTTGGTCGCTGCTCGCTCAGGCTGAACCACTTCCAGAACGCATCCTGACGGCGGCCCCTGAAGCCATCGTCGATGATGCGCTCGGGGGATGGGGCTCTCCCTCGGCTGTGTTCCCTCCGGAGGTTCGTGCGGCCTATGTTCAGGCTCTTCGAGATCCCGCTCACGCACATGCGATCTGTGAGGAGTATCGAGCCGCCGCCACCATCGACCGCGAGCATGACAAGGCGGATCGTGCCGGCGGGCGTCGGATCGTCTGCCCTCTCCTGACCCTGTGGAGCGCGAGAGGGGCGCTTGATACTTGGTACGTCGAGGAATCTGGACCCATCGCGCTTTGGCAAGCCTGGGGCGACGATGTTCAAGGACGCCCGCTCAAGGCCGGCCACTTTTTCCCGGAAGAGGCTCCCGAACAAACCGCCGAAGCTCTGAACCACTTCTTTGGCATCATTTGACTGGGCCGATCGGCGGGTAGCTCTTCACTCGTTCCGGGTCGCCCTCCGCATCTGTGCAGTCCTCGATACGTGTGAGAGACGTTGGACATTGACGCGCCACGCCGCGCGCCGTGCAATGGCGCCGCTCGAACTTCCTCGAGCACGCAGTGCACGCTCACGCGGGAGGACACGCATGGCACGCCGCATCGTCACCTTCACCCTGCTGGCCGCGCTCGCGGCCACGCCGGCGCTCGCCGCCGTCGTCACCGAGTCGATCACGGCCACCGCCGCCGTCGGCGAGAGCCACGATAAGATCAACATCAACACGGCCTCGGCGAAGGAGCTGCAGAAGCTCGAGGGCGTCGGCCACACGGTGGCCGAGCGCATCGTGCACTATCGCGAGGCGCATGGACCCTTCAAGCGCGGCGAGGATCTGCGCAAGGTCGAGGGCATCGGCGCCGCGCTGTGGGAGCGGAATCGCGAGCGCATCGTCGTGAAGTGAGCCACTGACACTTTTTGTTTGAAGGGAGAAAAAGCCGGGGGTAGGATGGAGGCAAATCGGCCGGAGCGACAACAGCGCTCCTGAAGCGTCCCCGCCGACAATTCCGCCGGCGGCTGACGTGGCCGGGCCCGGGGCCGGGAGTCGGCATCTGGTTCGGGGTAGGTGGGAACTGGGCCTGCGTGGTGGCCTTGCCGAGAATAGGAGGTGATCCAGCCGATGTGTTCCCCTACGGTGCTCTGTGAGGTGGTTGCCTCCTAGGCAGGGTCCACGCTAGCTCCAGGTGGCGCGCCTGGGAGTCCAGGCACCACCGGCCCCGACGATCCCGCCTCACCAGCGGGGCGGCGCGACGCGCGAGTGACATCACCAACGCGCCGCAGCCATCGTCGGGGCTTTTCATTTTTACACTCGCCCCGGTTGACTATGCTCGCCAGAGCATAGTACCGTCCAAGCGTTTGACGGACGGCGCGGTATCGCCCACAATCACCCCACCTTCAGCGATCGGAGAGACTTCGCGTGCGTCGATTCGAGCTCGTCACCCCCGGCAGCGTCGATGATTGCCTGAGCGCCCTGAAGGGCCGCGGCGTGGAGGTCAAGGTTCTCGCCGGCGGCACCGATCTCATCGCCCAGCTCAAAGTCGGCATGCTCAAGGTCGCCGCGGTCGTCGACCTCTCGGGCGTGGCGGAATTACGCGTGCTCGAGGGCGACGCCCGGCGCGGCTTCCGCATCGGGGCTGCCGTCACCGCTCGCACGCTCGAGCGCGACGCAAAGCTGCGAGCCGCGTTGCCGTCCTTGTCGGAAAGCGGTGCGCTCGTCGGGTCGATTCAGATCCGCAACCTCGCGACTCTGGGCGGCAACATCTGCAACGCCGCGCCTTCGGCGGACATGGCGCCGCCGCTCCTGGCCCTCGACGCCGAGGCCGTGATCGCCGGCGCGGGCGGCCGGCGGCGGGTGCCCATGGCGTCGTTCTTCAAGGGCGTGCGGCAGACGGTGCTGGGGCCCGACGAGTTGCTCGTGGAGTTCGCGGTGCCCGCCACCGGACCGAAGAGCGGCGGCGCCTACCTGCGTCACACCCCGCGGCGCGAGCTCGACATCGCCGTCGTCGGCGTCGCCTCGCAGGTTTCGCTCGCGGACGGCGTCTGCACGAAGGTGCGCATCGCGCTGGCCGCGGTGGCGCCGGTTCCCGTGCGCGCGACGGCGGCCGAGCAGGCGCTCGAGGGCCAGCCGCTGACCTCGCAGGCGATCGCGCGCGCCGCCGACCTCGCCGTCGAGGCGGCCCGGCCGATCAGCGACCAGCGCGGCTCGGCCGAATTCCGCCGTCACCTCGTGCGCATTCTCACGCGGCGCACTCTCACCATCGCGCTCGAGCGCGCGACGGCCTGAACGGAGGTCTCGTCGTGGCCAAGCAAGTCCTGAGCTTCACCGTCAACGGCGAGCCCGTCGAGGCGCTCGTGCAGCCGTACGTCACGCTGCTCGACGCGCTCCGCGAGGACCTCGGCCTCACCGGACCCAAGGAGGGTTGCGGCACCGGCGACTGCGGCGCGTGCTCCGTGCATTTGGATGGCAAGCTCGTGGCGAGCTGCCTCGTGCTCGCGATGCAGGCGCGAGGGCGCTCCGTGACCACCATCGAGGGGCTGGCGCGCGGCGGGGCGCTCACGCCCGTGCAGGACGCGTTCGTGCGTCACGGCGTGCCGCAGTGCGGCTTCTGCATCCCGGGCGTGCTGATGGCGGCCGCCGCGCTCCTCGCCGAGAACGCGGAGCCGTCCGAGGACGACATCCGCTACGCGATTGCCGGCAACCTCTGCCGGTGCACGGGCTACACCAAGATGGTCGAGGCGATCTCCGAAGCGGCGGGTACCGCCCGCAACCGGGGGAGCGCGAGGGGGGCGTAGCCCCCGTCGCCAGAAGGGACACTGGCATGTCGACGGTGATGAAGACGACGCGCGACGTCAAGGGAGTCGGGCTTTCGATTCCGCGCCCCGACGGACCGGAGAAGGTGACGGGGAAGGTGCAGTACGTCGCCGACATCCAGCCGAAGGGTCTGCTCCACGCCCAGCTGCTGCGGAGCCCGCACGCCCACGCGCGCATCAAGCGCATCGACACGAGCCGCGCCAAGGAGCTGGCCGGCGTGCGCGCCGTGCTGACGGCCGCCGACATGCCGTATCTGAAGAAGAAGGCGCCGACGCGCGCCCACGCGGTGCTCGCCATCGACCGCGTGGTGTTCGCGGGGCAGCCGGTGGCCGCCGTCGCCGCCGACGAGCTGGCCATCGCCGAGGAGGCGCTGGACCTCATCGACGTCGAGTACGAGGTGCTGGCAGCCGCCGTCGATCCGCTCGAGTCGATGAAGCCCGGCGCGCCGCCGGTGGCCGAGGCCGGCACCGAGGCGGACACCAGCGAGGCGCAGGCCCACGGCAGCGTCTCGGGCGTGGCCGCCGTGGCCAAGCCGGCGAAGGCCGTGAACATCTCGCAGCAGACCACGCTCGCGCGCGGCGACGTCGCCAAGGGGCTCGCCGAGTCCGACGTCGTCATCGAGAAGACGTACCGTGTGCCGATGGTCCACCAGGGCTACCTCGAGCCCCACGCCGTGCTCGCGCAGTGGGACACGACCGGCCAGCTCACGCTGTGGGCGAGCACGCAGGGCTCGTTCAACACGCGCAGCGAGGTCGCCGACGTGCTCGAGATCGCGGAGAACCGCATCAAGGTCATCCCCGTGGAGTGCGGGGGCGGCTTCGGCGGCAAGATCCGCGCGCTCTGCGAGCCCGTCACTGCCGAGCTCGCGCGGGTGACCGGCCGGCCGGTACGCTACGTGATGACCCGCCGCGAGGAGCTCGTGGCGGGCATGCCGGCTCCTCAAGTCATCATCAAGCTGAAGACCGGCGTCCAGCGCGACGGCACGCTGATGGCGCTCGACGGCGAGATCATCATCGAGTCGGGCGCGTTCTCCGGCGCCGTGCTCGCGGTGGGCGCGGTCTTCCTGGCCAGCCTCTACAAGTGGCCGGCCTTCGAAGTGCGCGGCTTCGAGGTGCTGACTCACAAGCCGAGCATTGCGGCGTATCGGGCCCCGGTGGCGCCGCACACGATCTACGCCATCGACTCGCACATGGACCAGATCGCCGACGCGATCGGGCAGGATCCCGTGGCGTTTCGTCTGCGCCACGTCGAGCGCGAGGGCGAGCCGATGGCGAACAACCAGCCATGGGCGAGCAACGCCGCGTACGAGGTGCTCGAGCGCCTCGCCCAGCACCCGTCCTGGAAAAAGCGCGACGAATGGAAGAAGAGCGCCCCCGCTGGCCGGCTGCGCGGCACCGGGCTGTCGCTCGGCGGCTGGCTGGGCGGATTGCAGCCGACCAGCGCCACCGTCCGCCTCAATCCGGACGGCTCCCTGAGCGTGCTGACGGGGCAGGTGGACATCGCGGGCACCAACATCGCGCTCGCGCAAATCGCCGCGACCGCCTACGGCGTGGACATCGACCGCGTCAAGATCACCACCGGCGACACCGATGTCGCACCGATGACCGGGCTGAGCGCCGGCAGCAAGACCGTGTACACGGTCGGCACGGCAGTGCTGCAGGCCGCGCAGGACGCGCGGCGGCAGACCCTCGAGATCGCCGCCAAGGAGCTGGAGGCGGCGGTGCAGGATCTCGAGATCGAGGACGGCAAGGTGGTCGTGCGCGGCGTGCCCGACAAGGGCGTGACCATCGCCTCCATCGGCAAGAAGGGCAACCTCTATATGTCGAAGGTCCCGCCCGTGCTCGGCGTGGCCAACCCCGCCTTCACGCAGCAGGCCCCGGCCTTCGCCGGCCAGCTCGCGCGGATCGAGCTGGACCCGGACACGGGCGAGGTCACGCTGCACGAGTTCGTCGTCGCGCAGGACGTGGGCAAGGCCATCAACCCGCTCGCGTGCGAGGGGCAGATGCAGGGGGGCGCCGTGCAGAGCCTCGGCATCGCCCTCACCGAGGGCCTGATGTACGACGACAAGGGCCGGCTGATGAACCCGAGCCTGCTCGACTACCGCAAGCTGACGGCCGCCGACCTGCCGAACATCGAATGCATCATCGTCGAGAAGCCGTCACCGGCTGGCCCGTTCGGGGCGCGCGGCGTCGGCGAGCCCCCCATCGTCCCCGCGCCGGCCGCCATCGCCAACGCCATCGAGGACGCCGCCGGCGTGCGCCTCACCGAGCTGCCGATGACACCGGAGCGGATCGCCCTGGCCATCGCCGCGCGCTGAACGATGCCGGAGAGCGTGCCGTTGGTCAGGCCCGCCTGCTCGACCGGATGGTCGTGCGTGGTCTTGGTACCGACGTAGACGTAGACCTCTCCCGAGAAGTTGGCGGCGATCGGCGCCGTGCTCAGCGAGCCGTCGTCGGTGAGCACGACGACCGTCCTGTCTTGCGGATACGGGCTCGCCACGACGTTCTCGAACGCCATGCGGCCGAGGCGCGGCCCTGTTACCGCAGGCGAAGATGCTGGCGGCGTGACGCGACAGAGACGTGTTCGTGACGTAAGATCGGGGTCTGTCATGAAGCCGAAGCTCAAGGTCTGGGTGACGTTCGGCGAGGATCTCAAGTTCGGCGACGGCCGGGCGCGGCTGCTGGAGGCCATCGAGGAGCGCGGCTCGCTCAAGCAGGCGGCCAAGGCGTTCGAGATGTCGTACCGCAATGCCTGGGGCTACCTGCGCGAGCTGGAGCACGCGGCCGGCTTCAAGTTCGTGGAGCGCGCGGCGGGCGGCGGCCCCGAGAGCGGCATGCGGCTGACGGAGCCCGGCAAGCGGTTCCTCGCGCGCTACCGGACGTTCCGGAGCGCGCTCGAAGAGTCCATGACGCGCCACTTCGAACAATCGTTCAAGCAACCACGGGCGACACGCCCCACGAGGTCGACACGATGAACGCAGGAGAGATCTTCGTCGCAGGCAAGTGGCAGGCTCCGGCCTCGGGCGAGACCTACCAGCCGATCAACCCCGCCAACGAGGAGCCGCTGACCCAGGTCGGCCGCGGTGACGAGCGCGACATCGATGCCGCGGTGGCGGCCGCGCGCAAGGCCTTCGACTCCGGGCCGTGGCCGAAGCTGAGCGCGCACGAGCGCGGCCGCATCGTCTGGCGGCTCGGCGACCTCATCACCAAGAATCTCGACGAGCTGGCGAAGCTCGAGAGCCTCTGCACGGGCAAGACGATGTTCGACTCGGGCAAGGTCGAGATTCCGTTCGCGGCCGACGTGTTCCGCTACTTCGCGGGCTGGGCCACGAAGATCCACGGCGAGACGCTGGCCATCCGGCCGGGCGCCTTCACGTTCACGCTCCGCCAGCCCGTCGGCGTGGTCGGCGCCATCGTGCCGTGGAACTTCCCCTTCCTCCTCTCGTCGTGGAAGCTCGCGCCCGCCCTCGCCGCCGGCAACACGATCGTGCTGAAGCCCGCGTCGCAGACGCCACTCACCGCGCTCAAGTTCGCCGAGCTCTGCCAGGAGGCGGGCGTGCCCGAGGGCGTGGTCAACGTGGTGACGGGTCCCGGCGGCAAGGTCGGCATGGCCATGGTGCGCGACCCGCGCGTGGACAAGATCGCGTTCACGGGCTCCACCGAGGTCGGCAAGCAGATCATGCGCGAGGCGGCGGGCACGCTGAAGCGGCTCTCGCTCGAGCTCGGCGGCAAGTCGCCCAACATCGTGTTCGCCGACGCCGACATGGAGGCGGCGGTGAAGGGCGCCCTCACCGGGATCTTCTACAACAAGGGCGAGGTGTGCGCCGCGGGCTCACGGCTGTTCCTCGAGGACTCCATCCACGACGCCTTCATGTCCAAGCTCACCGACCGCGTGAAGGGGCTCACCGTCGGCGATCCCATGGACAAAGCCACCCGCATGGGTCCCGTGGTGTCGAAGGCGCAGATGGAGACCGTGCTGTCCTACATCGAGGCGGGCAAGCAGGAGGGCGCGCGCCTCGTGACCGGCGGCGGCCGGGCCACCGTCGGCAACGGCAAGGGCTACTTCATCCAGCCGACCATCTTCGACGGCGTGCGCAACTCGATGAAGATCGCGCGCGAGGAGATCTTCGGCCCCGTGCTGTCGGTCATCCCGTTCAAGTCACTCGAGGAGGGGCTGGCCGAGGGCAACAACACGACGTACGGGCTGGCCGCCGCCGTGTGGACCCGCGACGTCGCCAAGGCCCTGCGCGCCGCGCAGACGATCCGCGCCGGCACGGTGTGGGTGAACGCCTACAACCTGTTCGACGCCGCGCTGCCCTTCGGTGGCTTCAAGGAATCCGGCTTCGGGCGCGAGATGGGCGCGGCGGGACTGGAGCAGTACACGGAAGTCAAGACGGTCTGGGTCGATCTCTCGTGATCGACCGTCTGTAATCGAGCGGCCGGCGCCGCCCGCGCGCGCGCACGGGCGGCGCCGGGCGCGCTAGGCCTTGCGGACGTTCGCCGCCTGCAGACCCTTCGGGCCGCGCGTCACTTCGAACTCCACGCGGTCACCCTCGACGAGGCTCTTGAAGCCCTGCGCCTGGATCGCGCTGTAGTGCACGAAGACGTCCTCGCCACCTTCCTGGGTGATGAAGCCGAAGCCCTTCGCGTCGTTGAACCACTTCACGGTACCGGTTGCCATCTCTACTGTCCTCCGGGGCGTCGTTGCGCCCCTTGTTGATCCGACCATCATGGTCGGGTGTTGCGAGCTTCTGCTTCAGCTCCGCGGCACGGGGTGGCCGAGATGCCGCTCGATGGCGCGCAACTGGTCCCGTTCCTCGGGCACGGCGAAGCTCGTCGCCTGCCCGGTCGCCTCGGCGCGCGCGGTGCGGCCGATGCGGTGGATGTAATCCTCCGGCGTATGCGGGAGGTCGAAGTTGACCACGTGCGCGATTTCCGGCACGTCGATGCCGCGCGCGGCGATGTCGGTGGCCACGAGAATGCGGTAGCGGCCGGCGCGGAAGCCGTCGAGCGCCTCGCGGCGCTGCGACATCGTGCGATCGGCGTGCAGCCGCGTGACGCGATGGCCGGCGGCGGCCACGGCGCGCGCCAGGCGGTCGGCGCGGTGCTTGGTGCGGGTGAAGACCAGCGTCTGGCCGCGCTCCTCGCCCAGGAGCTGCAGCAACAGCGGCATCTTCTCGCGGTTGTCGGTCGCGTAGAGGCGCTGCGTGACGGCGGCCACGGGCTTGGCCACGGTGCCGACCTCCACGCGCTCGGGGCGCGAGAGGTGCTTGCGCACGAGGCGCTCCACTTCCTCGGGCATGGTCGCCGAGAAGCAGAGCGTCTGGCGGTCGAGCGGCGTGACGGCCAGGATGCGCTCGACCTGAGGCGCGAAGCCCATGTCGAGCATACGGTCGGCCTCGTCGAGGACGACGATGCGCACGGAGCTCAGCGTGGCGCTGCGGCGCTCGAGGTGGTCGAAGAGCCGGCCCGGCGTGGCCACGATGACGTCGGGACGGCGCGCGAGCCCGGCCAGCTGCGGCCCCATCGGCTCGCCGCCGATGAGGGTGACCGTGCGGAGGCCGCGCGCGGCGCCGAGCATCGCGAAGTGCTCGGCGATCTGCAGCGCCAGCTCGCGCGTCGGCGCGAGCACGAGGGCGCGGGCGCCGGCGCCCGGACGGGACGCGCAGAGGCGCTCGATGGTCGGAATCGCGAAGGCGGCCGTCTTGCCGGTGCCCGTCTGGGCGCAGCCGATGAGGTCCTTGCCTTCGAGTGCGATGCCGATGGCCCGCGCCTGGATCGGCGTGGGCGTGATGTAGCCCGCGCGCGCGATGGCGTCGAGCATGGGCGCGCTGAGGTGCAGCTGGTTGAACGAACAGATCATTTGGGGTCGTTTACCTTTCTCGTTGGTCTCGATCTGAGGCTTCTACCTGGCAGGTACTTCGAAGAGCACCCGGGCCCGCCGGCGGGCCCGGGCGGAAGCGACAGGGGTAGGACCTAAACCTTGCGGACGTTCGCTGCCTGAAGACCCTTGGGGCCGCGGGTCACCTCGAACTCGACCCGGTCACCTTCGGCCAAGGACTTGAAGCCCTGAGCCTGGATGGCGCTGTAGTGCACGAAGACGTCCTCGCCGCCCTCCTGCGTGATGAACCCGTAACCCTTTGCATCGTTGAACCACTTCACCTGTCCCTGTGCCATTCCTTCTGACCTCTCTCTTCGGGGGTCTTCAGCCCCTGCGTGCGCCCGCGGGAATCGCGGGGTTACCTGCCGGTATTGGCAGGCAAGCTACAAAACAAAAAAACGCCGCGCGACTTTTGGTCCGCGCGGCGTGTGTCTCGATCTCGTCAATCGTATCGACTCCGTGTGAACCTGAACCGCGGCAAGAATTACATGGGGCAGGGAACCTGTCAACCGAATTCTGGCGGGCGGCGTGGTGCGTCACTCAAACTCTACCAGCCGCGTCAAGGGGCGCGAGCCGTTCCTGGTGCCGAGCCAGCCCGGGATGGCCATCGAGAAGCGTCCGGCCGTGCCGCCGGCCACGATGATGTGGATTTCGTCGACAGATGGGAATTTACTGACCAGCGTGTCGGGCGCCGGCGCTGTCTTTCCGAATCTAAGGTTAGTCCCTTCGCCGTGATGCTCGTCCGGGAGCAGCGTGCGATAGGGCATGCGGATCGTGTTATAGAGGTGACGTGCCAGATCGTCCCGACTCCAGCCATCGTCGGCGAACGTGCGCGCGTGCTCGGGGCCGACGACGAGCATCGTGTGCGAGTAGAGCGGAAAGTGCTTGCTGTTCCAGAGCCCTGCCATCGACCAGCCGAGCGAGCCCGCGAGGCTCTTCGCGGTGCGGCTCGAGTGGTCCGAGATGCCGTGCGGGGCCTCGCCGGCGAACAGCGTCACCGCGCTCGAGCCCGGGGCAAGGCCGCGCGCGACGTGATAGGGCGGCCACGGGCTGGCTTCCTCGTGCTCGCCGATGCAGTAGGTGTAGCGGCCAGGATGGCCGAACGTCGACATCGAGATCTCGCCCGGCCGCGCGCCGCCGACGTTGATCATGAGCAGGCGCAGCGCGCGGCCGATCGTCGCGTTGGCGCGGTAGCCCGGGCCGAAGACGCCGAACGAGCAGTTGAGGCCGATGCGCTGGCGGACCGGCCCGTGCACGACGATCAGCGGTGCCGAGAAATGCGTGGAGGTCGACACGCCGTGCAGGTTGAACGCGGGCTCGCACGCGCACTCCGCGGCGGCCAGCACGACCGGCAGGTACTCCGGCCGGCAGCCCGCCATCACCGCGTTCACGGCGGCCTTCTCGACGGTGACGCGTCCGTAGTTGGGCGGCATCTCGCCGAGCAGCTCGTCGCGCACTCGGCGCGTCGCCGTCAGCATCGACTCGACGCGCTCGCGCGTCGGCGGCACCACGGGCAGCCCGTCGGTCACACCCTTGTCGAACCACGCCTCGAAGTCCATTTTCATGGGGGCCCCGAAATGGCCCCCAAACCCCCCATCGCTCGTCGCGCCCCGGCGGCGCCGTGGCGCGCCTCGATCAAAGCCCCCATCGCTCGTCGCGCCCCGGCGGCGCCGTGGCGCGCCCTCGATCACCGTCGCAGGGTATCATCGGCTGTGCTATGCACCCATGGCACGACGTCGAGCTGGGCGACCACGTCGAGCGTCACTTCCGCGCGATCATCGAGATTCCCAAGGGCTCGAAGGTGAAGTACGAGCTCGACAAGCGCACGGGCCTGCTCTGGCTCGATCGCGTGCTGCACTCCGCCGTGCACTACCCGGCGAACTACGGCTTCCTGCCGCAGACCTACTGCGAGGACGGCGACCCCCTCGACGTGCTCGTGCTCGGCCAGGAGCCGGTGGTGCCACTCTGCATCCTCCGCGCGCGGGCGATCGGCGTCATGACCATGCGCGACGAGAAGGGCCAGGACGACAAGGTCATCGCCGTGCACGTCGACGACCCGGAGTACGCACACTACCAGGACATCGCGGAGCTGCCGCCGCACCGGCTCAGGGAGCTGGAGCGCTTCTTTCTCGACTACAAGGTGCTCGAGCAGAAGACCGTGGAGGTCGGGCGCATCCGCGGGCACGCCGACGCCGAGCGGGTGATCAAGGACGCGGCCCGGCTTTACCGCGATACGATCGCCCCCAAGCGAGATCGCGAGCAGGTGCAAAGTCCGTGATCTCCGGCCGTCGGGTGACGCTTGACGTCACGATAGGTGCCATTCTGGACGAGACTACTGGCATGAAGTTCCAGTCGGCGCCCGCCTCGCCCGCCCTGCGCGGGAGCCACCGCGCGGGTGGATCGATGCCCTCAGAGTGCCGTCGTCTGGCGTCCACAACGCGCTGAAAATCTTTTCCTTTTCAGGGATTGCCAGTGCCGCCGAACAGCCTAGATCCGGCCTAAATTACTGGAAATCCTGACTTTTTCTGGAGGTCTGGCACGGACTGTGCTAATGTTACCGACACCTCGGAGCGCCGTAACCCGTACAGAACAGATGGAGAGCCGATGTTCTACAACCTGCTGGCCGGAATGTTCTCGAACGACCTCGCGGTGGACCTCGGAACGGCGAACACGCTGGTCTACGTCCGCGGCGAGGGCATCGTCCTCAACGAGCCGTCGATCGTCGCGATCCACCAGGCCGACCACTCGGTGCTGGCGGTCGGGCACGAAGCCAAGGCGATGCTCGGCCGCACGCCGGGCAACATCGTGGCCATCCGGCCGCTCAAGGACGGTGTGATCGCCGACTTCGACGTCACCGAGAAGATGCTGCATTACTTCATCTCCAAGGTGCACCGCCGCCGCACGCTCGTGCGGCCGCGCATCGTGGTCGGCGTTCCGTCCGGCATCACGCAGGTCGAGAAGCGCGCCGTGCGCGACTCCGCCATGCAGGCGGGCGCGCGCGAGGTGTACCTGATCGAGGAGCCGATGGCGGCCGCGATCGGCGCGGGCTTGCCGATCCAGGAACCGGGCGGCAATATGATCGTGGACATCGGCGGCGGCACCACCGAGGTCGCCGTCATCTCGCTGTCGGGCATCGTCTACTCGAAGTCGGTCCGCATCGCGGGCGACGAGATGGACGAGGCCATCGTGCAGTACATCAAGAAGCACTACAACCTGCTGGTCGGCGAGCGCCGCGCGGAGGAGATCAAGGTGACCCTCGGGTCGGCCTACCCGATGGGCGGCGAGCGCCGGACGATGGAAGTGAAGGGGCGCGACCTGATCGACGGCATTCCCAAGACCATCGTGATCACCGACGAGGAAATCCGCGAAGCGCTGCGGGAGCCGGTGATGACGATCGTGGAGACCGTCCGTACCTGTCTGGAGCGCACGCCACCCGAGCTCGCGGCCGACATCGTGGACAAGGGCATCGTGATCACGGGCGGCGGCGCACTGCTGCGGGGCCTCGACCATCTGTTGCGGCAGGAGACCAACCTGCCGGTGACGCCGGGTGAGGATCCGCTGTCGTGCGTGGCGCTCGGCACCGGCAAGGTGCTGGACGAGCTCGATCTGCTGAAGAAGGTCGCCATCCCCGCGTAGTCGGAGGTCGCCTCCCGGGGAGGTCGACGTGAGGATTCGTGCACTGGCACTGCTGGGCATCATCGCCGGCGTCTGCCTGCTGCTCCTCACGCTCCAGATGCGCGGCAGCGTCGGCGGCGCCGCCGACGCGCTCGCCGTGGTGACCACGCCGGTCCAGACGGTGCTCGCCCGCATCAACCGCGCCACCCTCGGCGTCTGGGGCACCTACCGCGACTGGAAGAACGTCCGCGTCGAGAACCGCCGGCTGCGCGAGGAGAGCCAGCGGCTGCGCGTGGAGGCACTGCGGGTGACGGAGACCGACGCCGAGAACCATCGGCTGCGCCGGCTGCTCACGCTCAAGGAGTCGCTGCCGCTCGAGACCATGGCCGGAGAGATCATCGCGCGCGAATGGGGCGGCTGGGTGCGCTCGCTCACGGTCAACCGCGGGCGCGGCGACGCGGTCGCGCGCCTTACCGCCGTCATCGCGCCCGACGGCCTCGTGGGCCGCATCGTCGACGTGCGCACGGGCTCCTCGGTGGTCCAGGTGCTGACCGATCCGGCCTCCAGCGTCGGCGCGCACGTCGTGCGCACGCGCACGCCGGGCGTGATCGAGGGTGAGCCGCGCGGCACGCTGCGCTTCAAGTACATGCCGCGCGACGGCGGCGGCCTCCAGATCGGCGACCTCGTCGTCTCCTCGGGCCTCGGCGGGCTCTTCCCCGGCGGGATCCCCATCGGCCGTGTGCGCACCATCGACGACCGCGGCTCGGCGCTCTTCAACTACGCGCAGGTCACGCCGGCCGTGGACTTCGCGCGGATCGACGAGGTGCTCCTGCTGACCGGCGGCATCATGCGCGACGTCGCCGCGTCGTTCAAGAGCGACGGCTGATGCGCACCTTCCTCGCGATCGCCGTGCTCGGCGGCGGGGTGGCTCACGCCACCGTCGGCTCCGCGCTCCGCATCGCGGACGTCGCGCCCGACATCCCGCTCATCGTGGTGGTGCTGCTCGCGCTGCGCCGCGGGCCGGAGTTCGGCTGCGGGGCCGGCTTCGCGGCGGGGCTGCTCCAGGACGCCGCCACCGGCGGGCTCCTCGGCGTGCAGGCGCTGACGAAGGCGGTCATCGGCTTCGCCATCGGGGCGCTCGGCGAACGGCTGACCGTGAGCCAGCCGCTCGTGCAGGTGCCCGGCCTCGTGCTGCTCTCGCTGCTCGAGGGACTCGCGCGCTTCGGCCTGCTGCAGCTCTTCCACTTCCCGGCGCCCTTCGGCGGGCTGCTGATGTACGTGATCGTGCCGCAGGCGCTCTACAACGGTTTCCTCGGCGCCGCCCTCGTGCTGGCGCTGGCGTGGGCCGAGGCCGTGCGGAGCCGTCCCTCGTGAACAGCTGGAGCGGGCCCGGCTATCGGGGCGGGCTGCCGGAAAGCCACGACCCCGGGCGCAAGCGCATCGTCGGGATGTCGATCGCGGTGAGCGTGGCGCTGCTCGTGATCGTGTGCCAGCTCTGGTATCTGCAAGTCCTCGAGGGCGGCCGCTTCCAGGAGGCCTCCGACAAGAACCGCATCCGCATCCGGCCCATCGCCGCGCCGCGCGGCATCCTCTTCGACCGCAACGGCCTGCCGCTCGTCGACAACCGGCCCGCGTTCACCCTGTCGCTGATCCCGCGCGAGCTCGAGCGCGATCTCGACAAGCGCGACGCGACGCTCGGCCGGCTGGCCGTGCTGCTCCAGATCCCATTCCAGGAGCTGCAGGACGCGGTGGCCAAGGTGTCGTCGGACTCGTTCCTGCCCGTTCGCATCCGCCGCGGCCTATCCATCGCGGACATGCAGAAGGTGGAAGAGTGGAAGCTCGAGCTGCCCGGCGTGATCGTGGAGGTCGAGCCCCAGCGCGTGTACCCGAACAGCCGCTTCGCCGCGCACCTGCTCGGCTACGTCCGCGAGGCGAACGACGAGCAGCTCAAGCAGGGCCGCTACCGCCGCGGCGACATGGTGGGCCAGACCGGACTCGAGCGGCTGCTCGACGAGTTCCTGCGCGGCAAGGATGGCGGCGAGCGCATCGAGGTGGACGCGATGGGCCGGCCCGTGCGGCTCGTGCAGTCCACCGAGCCGCATCCGGGCGCGCAGGTGGTCACCACGGTCAATCGCCGCGTGCAGGAAGTCGCCGAGAAGCTGATGGAGGGCAAGACGGGCGCCGTGGTCGTGATGGACCCGCGCAACGGCGACGTGCTGGCCATGGTGTCGACGCCCGCCTTCGAGATCGACCGCTTCACCGGCACCATCGACCGCGACGCGTGGCTGCGCGTGATGAAGGACCCGGAATTCCCGCTGCTGAACCGCACCATCCAGAGCCAGTACCCGCCCGGCTCTATCTTCAAGATGGTGCTCACGGCGGCCGGGCTGCAGGAGGGGACGCTCACGCCCTCCGACAGCGTCCACTGCCAGGGCGAGTTTCCGTTCGGCGGCCGGGTCTTCCGTGACTGGAAGAAGGAGGGCCACGGCACCGTCGACCTCATGGGCGCCATGGCGCAGTCGTGCGACGTCTTCTTCTACAACGCCGGCCTCAAGGTCGGGGCGCCTGCGATGGCGAAATACGCGAGCGCCTTCGGCTTCGGCGTCGCCACCGGCATCGAGCTCGGCACCGAGAAGCTCGGGCTGATCCCGGCGCCCAAGTCGCTGCGCAAGGGCAAGCCGCCGGTCTGGCACGCCGGCGAGACCGTGAACATGTCGATCGGCCAGGGCCAGCTGCTCGCGACCCCGATGCAGATCGCGCGCTTCATGTCCGCCATCGCCAACGGCGGCGTGCTGTGGAAGCCGCGCCTCGTGCAGCGCATCGAGCGGCCCGATCGCGGCGTCGTGTGGAGCGACGCCGGCACCGTCAACGGGCACGTCGAGCTGAACCCCGCCGTCTGGGCGTTCCTGCGTCGGAGCCTGTGGGCGGTCGTGAACACCAGCAACGGCACCGGCATCGCCGCGCGCATTCCCGGCCTCGACATCGCCGGCAAGACGGGCACGGCGCAGACGATCGCCAACTCGAAGTCGGAGAAGGGACAGGACCACGCGTGGTTCGCCTCCTTCGCGCCCGCGCGGGATCCCGAGGTCGTGATCGTCGTGCTCGTCGAGCGCGGTGGCCACGGCGGCTCGATGGCCGCGCCGATCGCCCGCCAGATTTACAACGCGATCTTCTTCGAGAAGGTCGCGAGCCTCGACATCAGCGGCTAAACTCTCGTCATGACCGTCCTGGGCGGTATCGACCGGCGGCTGCTGCAGAACGTGGACTGGCCGCTGCTGGGCGCCATGGGCGGCCTCGTGATCCTGAGCGCGACGACGCTGGCCAGCCTGCACATCGGGCGCGCCGGCGGCAACGTCGCCTTCCGGCAGCTCGCCTGGTTCACGCTGGGACTCTTCGCGCTGGTCGCCGTCGCTTCCGTCGACTACCGCCGCCTCGTGCGGCTGGCGCCCGTGTTTTTCGTGATGGGCCTCGTCGGGCTCGCCTCCGTGTTCGTGCTGGGCCGAACGGTCTCCGGCGCGCGGCGCTGGATCCTGCTCGGGCCGATGTCGGTGCAGCCCTCGGAGGTCTTCAAGCTCTGCTTCGTGCTGATGGCCACGTGGGTGCTGACGTCCCGCTGGGCGCAGCCGGTAGGCAAGACGACGCTGGCGCTGACGGTGCCGGTGCTCGTGGTGCCCGTCGCGCTGATCGTCAAGCAGCCGGACCTCGGCACCGCGCTGCTTCTCTTCCCCGTGCTGACGGCCCTTCTCGTGGGCGCCGGGATCCAGTTGCGGCTGCTGGGCGGGTTCGCGCTCGCCGGGCTGTCCGCGCTGCCCCTGGTGTGGTTCCTCGCGATGAAGGAGTACCAGCGGGAACGTATTCTCGTCTTCCTGGATCCGTTCCGCGATCCCCTCGGGAGCGCGTACAACGTCATCCAGGCCAAGATCGCGATCGGTTCAGGACAGCTCCTGGGCAAGGGCGTCGCCGGCGCCACGCAGAGCCGGCTCGCCTTTCTCCCGGAGCGTCACACGGATTTCATCTTCGCCGTGTTCGCCGAGACGTGGGGGTTCGTCGGGTGTCTGGTGCTGCTCACCTGCTACGCGCTGCTGTTGCTCCGCGGTTTCGACATCGCGGCCTCGTCGCGCGAGCCCGTGGGCCGCTTGATCGCGCTCGGGGTCACTGCCCTGTTCGCGACGCAGGTACTCGTCAACGTCGGAATGGTCACCGGCCTCCTGCCCGTGGTGGGCGTGCCACTACCGCTGATGAGCTACGGCGGCACGTCCATGCTGGTCTCGCTGACCGGCCTCGGGCTCCTGCTCTCCGTGCGGATGCGGCAGTTCCAATGAGACGCGCTCGGGCGGTCATGGATCGCGTGAGGGCGCCCAAGGGGTGCTGCCGTGAGCAAGCGCATCGTCGTCAACGCGGGCCCGATCGAGACCCGCGTCGCCGTCCAGGAAGGTAACCTCCTCACCGATCTGTACCTCGAGCGGCACCGCCACCGCTCGATCGTGGGGAGCGTGTACAAGGGCACGGTCACCAACGTGCTCCCCGGCATGCAGGCGGCCTTCGTGGACATAGGCCTGGCCAAGGACGCCTTCCTGTACGCGGGCGATTACACGGCCAGCCGCGGCGTCGAGGCGGCGCCCGTCGCGCTTCCCGCCGACGAGGCCGAGGACGTCGCCGACGCCGAGGTCGACGAGGCCGAGCCCCCGCGCCGCGAAGCCGTCGCGCCCATCGAGGAGATGCTGCGGAAGGGCCAGGAGGTCCTGGTCCAGGTCTCCAAGGAGTCGCTCGGCACCAAGGGCGCGCGCGTCACGTCGTTCATCTCGTTGCCGGGACGCTACCTCGTGTACATGCCGCAGTCGCAGCACGTCGGCGTCTCGCGGCGCATCCGCGACGATCGCGAGCGCGACCGTCTGCGAGCGGCGCTGCGCTCGCTGAACCTGCCGCCGGGCGGCTTCATCCTCCGCACGAACGCCGAGGGCAAGGGCGAGGCCGAGTTCGCGGCCGACGTCGAGTTCCTGTCGCGGCTGTGGGCGCAGATCCAGGCGCGCTACGCCCGGGCCACGCCGCCCGCCGTGCTCCACGAGGAGGCCGACCTCACCTTCCGCGTGGTGCGCGACCTCTTCTCGCCCGAGGTGGACGAGTTCGTCGTCGACAGCGCCGAGGTCCACGGCAAGTGCCTGGAGTACGTGCGCGCCCTCGTGCCCGCCCTCGAGGACCGCGTGAAGCTCTACACCGAGCGCGTCCCCGTCTTCGACCACCACGGGATCGAGAAGGACATCGAGAAGGCGCTGCGGCGGCGCGTGTGGCTCAAGTCCGGCGGCTACATCGTGATCGACCACACCGAGGCGCTGGTCTCCATCGACGTCAACACCGGCAAGTACGTCGGCAAGCGCGACTTCGAGCAGACGGTGCTCAAGATCAACATGGAGGCGGTGGGCGAGGTGGTGCGGCAGATCCGGCTGCGCGACCTCGGCGGCATCATCATCATCGACTTCATCGACATGGAGGTCCTCGAGCACCGCGAGCAGGTGTACAAGGCCCTCAAGCGCGCGCTGGCCGAGGACAAGGCGCGCACGAACGTGCTCGAGATCTCCGAGCTCGGGCTCGTCGAGATGACCCGCAAGCGCGTCCGCCAGGACCTGCGCGCCCTGCTGTCCGTCACGTGCCCCACCTGTCGCGGCAGCGGCGTGACGAGGTCCAACGAGACGCTCGCCGCCGAGGTCTATCGCGTCATCCAGGCCAAGGTCGCCGCCGAGACCGAGCCCGCGCGCCACGAGGTGGTCGCGCGCGTGCATGCCGATCTCGCCGCGTACTTCGAGGAGGAGGGCCGTGAGGACCTGGCGCGGCTCGAGGCCGCGCTGGACGTGAAGGTGATCGTGCAGCCGGCGGACAAGCAACAGCACCGCGAGGACTACGACATCCGGCTACGCTGAGGACGAAAACGATCCGCCGCCCTCGCGCGGGCTTTCGCCGCTTGGACGTCCCGATCGCGAGGCGGAGTAGTCGTCACGAGCGCATCGAGTAGCGCCCGTGCGGCCTGCGCCACCTCGTCTACCGCCTGGCTGAACGCGGCCTCGTTCGCTCTGGACGGCTTCGTGAAACCGCTCAGTTTCCGGACGAACTGCAGGGACGATGCCCGGATCTCTTCGTTCGTGGCCGGCGGCGTGAAGTTGTGCAGCGTTTTGATGCTTCGACACATGCAAGATCCTCCTGGCCGTTACTTGTCCTCGAGAGATCCTCTGCCTTCCAGCGGACCGCCGAGGATCACGAACCCCTCTTTCGCCAGCGAGTTCATGAACGAAGCATGGGATGCCCAGTCAGCCTGGCTCTCCATGGATCGGGAATCCTGCCAGGCCGGGCCGCGTGTACGAATCACCGCAAAAAGCTGCTGCATCGTGACCTCCGACCCTGCCGGCCTACGGACCCGGCGGATGCCTCAGGATCCCTCGCGCTTGGCTGAGCCGCTCACGACCGGGCGCTTATCGAGTTCCCCTGGCGGGCTCCCAGACATACGTGCCACCGTCTGCCATCAGATGGAGATAGAGCCGGCCGTCCCTCAGGACGTAGGAACGAATGTACTCAGCGTCACGTGCGAATTGCACGTCGAGCGATGGAGGTGGACAAAACGCCTTCGTCACCGCAAGAGGGCCAAGCCTGAAGGATCCAGCATCAGGGCCGGTCGCCGTCGCTGACCAGGCGCCAGCTCCTCGATTGCAGTTGAGCCGTAGCGCGACGCGGCCGTCAGGCTCCAACGCCATCGTGTAGGCGGCGGGGTTCTTCGGCCGGACGGTTCCAATGCGGTCGTCTGGGGATTGGAACTCGACCAATCGCCAAGCGGTGCCCAGGAGTTTGGCGCCCTGCGCGGTCCGTGCCGCCGCCGGCCCGGCCTGATGACTCGCGCAAGCCGCTGCCAGAAGGCCGCACAGGGCAGAGGCAACCGTCAGGCCCGCGTTCACGACAGCGCACCAGGAGACACGGTGCAGCGAAGGCAGCAGCGGCATTCGCCGGCGAGCGTCGTGTTGATCGGCAGCTTTCGCACTGTTCTTCGTCCGCCCAACGAGTATTGTCCGGAGGCGTCGCAGCTCGCAGTATATACAGTATCCGCGTTGGGGCCGCTTCCGCGGCGGGCCTTCGTGGTAGCATCCCGCGCCTATGGCGAAGACGGCGCCGTCGCGGATCAGCGGCCAGAAGATCCTGGGCGAGTTGCGGCTGGCCGCGAAGAAGGGCGATCGCGCGGCGCTCACGCTGGCCCTCGACCAGATGCGCACGCTGGCGCACTCGCCGAAATACTGGGAAAAGTACCTCACGCTGCTGCGCAACCCGCTCGCGCGGCTCGTCGACATGCTGCTGATCAAGCAGGGCGAGCGCATCGCTCACCAGAAGGGCTGGAAGCTGCCGAAGACGGCGCCGCCGCCCGAGACGTCGCGCAAGCCGACGAAGGCCGCGAAAGCGCGCGCCCGTGCCCGGGCGGCGGCGGCCGCGGCCGCGCTGCAGATCTCGCTCTTCGAGTGACGCGCGCCCTCGTCGTCGTCAACCCCGCCGCGGGCGGCGGGCGCACGGCGCGCGCGTGGCGGCGGCTGCGCGACGTCCTCGCCGCGACGCTGCCCGCCGAGCATGCCGAGACGCGCGGGCCGGGCGACGGCGAGCGACTGGCGCGCGAGGCCGCGGCCGCCGGAGCGCCGCTCGTGGTGGCGGTGGGCGGTGACGGCACGCTGAACGAGGTCGTCAACGGCGTGCGCACCGCGGGCAGAGGGACGCCGGTCGGCGCCGTGCTCACCGGGCGCGGCTGCGACGCCTCCCGCAATTTCGGCGTGCCCCGCGATCCGATCGCCGCCGTGCGTGCCCTCGCCGACGGCCGCGACCGGCAGCTCGACCTCGGCCGCGCCGAGTGGGGCGACGGCCGGCGGCGCTGGTTCACGATCTCGGGCGGCGCCGGGTTCGACGCCGCCGTGGCGCGCCGTGCGCAGTCGGTGCGCATGCGCGGGACGCTGCCGTACCTGGCCGCGGTGATCGCGAGCGTGCACCTGCATCGCCCGACCCCGGCCGTGCTCGAGCTGGACGGCGTCGCCGAGCCGGCGGTGCCGATCACCGCGGTGGTCGCCGCCAACGGGCGCTGGTTCGGCGGCGGCATGAAGATCGCGCCCGACGCCGATCCCGCCGACGGCGTGTTCGACGTCGTCGTGCTCGGCGCGCTCGGTCGCGTCGAGCTGCTTCGCTGGCTGCCGACGATCTATCCGGGCACGCACCTGCGCAACCCGCGCGTGACGGTCCGCCGCGCGCGGCAGGTGAGGGTCAGCGCGCCGACGCCGCTCCCGACCCACGTCGACGGCGAGCCCGTCGGGGCCACGCCCGTCGTGTTCACGCTCGAGCCCGGCGCCCTGCGCCTGCGGGTGCCGCGCGGCGCTTGACAGGCGCGGGCCCCGGGCGGATATTACCCCCCGGGGGTATCAGCACCCAGGGGGTATAACGCATGCTCAACGAGGAGACCAAAGCCAAGGCGCGCGGCCGGCTGCGGCGCATCGAGGGGCAGGTGCAGGGGCTGCAGCGGATGCTCGAGAACGACGCCTACTGCGTGGACATCCTGCTCCAGATCTCCGCCGTGCAGGGCGCGCTCGAGCAGTGCCAGAAGCTCCTGCTCGGCCGGCACATCGAGTCCTGCGTCGCCGACGCGATGCGCTCGGGCAGCCGCAACGACCGCCAGCAGAAGGTCGAGGAGCTGCTGGACGTGTTCGCGCGGTTCGGCGGACGCTGATGGACAAGGAGAAGCGCACCTTCGCCGTCCGCGGCATGCACTGCGCGGCGTGCGTGGGCAAGGTGGAGCGCGCGCTGCGCGGGGTGCCGGGGGTCGGCGCGGCGTCGGTGAACCTCGCCACCGAGCGCGCGACCGTGGAATGGGACCCGGCGCGCGCCGACGCGCCCGCGCTCGCCTCGGCGGTGGCGGCGGCGGGCTACGAGTTGGCGGAGGCGTCCGCGCCGGCGACGCCGGGCGACGCGACCCAGGACCGCGAGCAGATCGCGCGCGCCGAGGAGCAGGGGCGCCTGCGCCGGCGCGTGCTGGTCGGCATCGCGCTCTCGATTCCGATCGTGCTCGGCAGCATGACCGAGGTCTTCCCGTGGGCGCCGGCGTGGCTGCGCGACCCGTGGACGCTGCTGCTGCTCGCCACGCCCGTGCAGTTCTGGGTCGGCGCCGACTTCCACCGCGGCTTCCTCCATGACGTGCGCTACCGCAGCGCGAGCATGTCGACGCTCGTCTCCCTCGGCACCAACGCGGCCTACTTCTTCAGCCTGGCCGTGACGCTCTGGCCGCACGTGTTCATGGATCTCGGCGCGATGCCGTACTACGAGACGGCCGCCGTCGTGATCACGCTCGTCGCTCTCGGCCGCTGGCTGGAGGCCCGTGCGCGCGGCCGAACGTCGGAGGCGATTCGCCGACTCGTCTCGCTGGCGCCGCGCACCACGCGCGCGCTCCGCAACGGCGTCGAGGTCGACGTGCCGACGTCCGAGGTGGTCGTCGGCGACCTCGTGAGGATCCGGCCCGGGGAGCGCGTGCCCGTCGACGGCGAGGTGGTCGAGGGCGCGTCGACGATCGACGAATCGATGCTCACGGGCGAGAGCCTGCCGGTGGAGAAAGCGCCGGGCGCGTCCGTCTTCGGCGGCACGGTCAACCGCACCGGCTCGTTCGTCTTCCGCGCCACGCGCGTCGGCGGCGAGACGACGCTCGCGCGGATCGTGAAGCTGGTCGAGGAGGCTCAGGGCTCCCGTGCCCCGATTCAACGCCTCGCGGATCAGGTGGCAGCAGTGTTCGTGCCGGTCGTTCTGGCGATCGCCGCGGCGACGTTGGTCGGCTGGTGGCTGCTCGGCCCCTCGCCCTCCATTCTTTATGCGCTGACCAACGCCGTGGCCGTGCTGGTGATCGCGTGCCCGTGCGCGATGGGGCTGGCGACGCCGACCGCCATCATGGTCGCCACCGGCCGTGGCGCCGAGGTGGGCGTCCTCGTCAAGAGCGCGACGGCGCTCGAGACGCTCGCGAACGTGGATACGGTCGTGTTCGACAAGACGGGCACGCTGACGGTCGGTCGGCCCACGGTGACCGACGTGATCGCCGCGCCGGGCGTGGCGGAGGAGGACCTTCTGGCCTTCGCCGCCGCCGCCGAGCAGGGCTCGGAGCACCCGATCGGCGAGGCCATCGTCGCGCGTGCGAAGGAGCGCGGCCTGGCGCTGCCGCCGGTCACGGAGTTCGTGACGGTGCCGGGGCAGGGGATCGACGCGCTGGCGCCGGAGGGCCGCCTGCTGCTCGGTAATCGCGCGCTGATCGAGGCCCGCGGCGTGGATGTCAGCGCGCTGGCGCCGCGCGCGGAGGCGCTCGCGCAGGCGGGCAAGACCGTGGTCTACCTCGCCGTCGCGTTCCGCCCGCTCGGCCTCGTGGCCGTCGCCGACACGCTCAAGCCGGAGGCGCGGGCGGTGGTGGGCGCGCTGCGGCAGCGCGGGATCGAGGTCACAATGCTCACCGGTGACGACCGGCGTACGGCGGCGGCGATCGCGCGCGAGGCCGACATCGACCGGGTGCTGGCCGAGATTCTTCCCCAGGACAAGGCGCGCGAGATCGCGCGGCTGCGCGAGCACGGCCGGCGCGTGGCGATGGTGGGCGACGGGATCAACGATGCGCCGGCGCTGGCGCAGGCCGACGTCGGCATCGCGATGGGCTCGGGCACCGACGTCGCCATCGAGGCGGCCGACGTGACGCTGATGCGCGGCGACCTGCGCGGTGTCGTGGCCGCGGTGGATCTCTCGCGGCGCACGATCCGGATCGTGAAGGAGAACCTCGGGTGGGCGTTCGGCTACAACGTCGTGCTGATCCCGGTGGCAGCAGGGCTGCTCTATCCGTTCTGGGGCGTGCTGCTCTCGCCGATTCTCGCGGGCGCGGCGATGGCCTTCTCGTCGGTATCCGTGGTGACGAATAGCCTGCGGCTGAAGCGCTGGCGACCCTCGAGCCAGTGAAGGAGTCCGGTGGTGGCGACTGATCCCGTCTGCAAGATGACCGTGGAGCCCACGAAGGCGGCAGCCCAGTCTGCCTACAAGGGCCAGACCTATTACTTCTGCGCGGTGGGCTGCAAGCAGAAGTTCGATCGCGAGCCGGAGAAGTACCTCGCCGGCGGCTCGAGTCGGATGAGCGGACCCCGGTGATCGAGCCGGCGCTGCTACGTGGCCGCGACCGCTATGAGCGCGTGACGACCGGCCGGGTGGACAACACTCACGACGACGCCTTCACGCACACGGTGCGGCTCGAGGATCCCGACCGCGCCCTCGAGGTGGCGATCGTCGCGACGCCCTCGCCGGATTACGCCATCCGCGCCGCGCGCTGTCGCGTCGAGCGCGGCGAGGTGGCGGCGTCCGTCGCCGACGGCGTGGCGCGGCTCGCCGGTGTGGCGATGGTCGGCGGCCTCACCCGGCGCGTGATGGAGGCGGCCGGCGGCGGCGCCGGCGCCGCGCTCGCGGTGGACGCGGTGGTCGAGGCGGCCCGGCTGGCGCGCCAGGTGGCGAAGTTTCCGCGCGAGCGCGCGGAGCGCGCGGCGGGCGGCGATCCCTGGGAGTGCTGGCAGCTCGACACCACCGGCTGGGTGGACCTGCCCGACTCGTGCTTCACCTACAGCGACGCCGGGCGCGCGCTCTTCGGCACGCGGACCATCGCGACGCCGATGCAGCCGGATCTCTACAGCCCGCGCCCCGGTCAGCGCGGGGTCTTCGAGCGCCGCAAGGTCGCGCGGCTCGAGCGGCGCGACGGGCGGCTGGCGCTCTTCCACTCGATGCACGACAACTGCCACGGCTTCGAGATCACCTACGAGATCGACGCCGCCGGCCGCATCGTGAAGGCCGAGCACCTCACGCCCCGCCTGCCGTACATGGGCATCTGCTCGGAGCCGCAGCGGAAGATCGGCGCGCTCCTCGGCGAGATGGTCGACGACGGGCTGCGCCGGCGCATCCAGCTGCATCTCGGTGGGCCGACGGGCTGCGCGCAGCTCTACGATCTCACCGCCGACCTCCTGAAGCTGCTCGCCGCGCGCGCCTGACGCTCAGCGCTCGGGCCGCTCGGTGCTCGCGTGGCGGCCCGGCCCCGGCAGCGGCGCCTTGGCGCCGCCGCGCGCCTCACCCTCGCCCATGATCCACGCGCGGTTGTGCCGCGTATCGAAGAACGCGACCTCCTCGGCCCACCACGCGGCGTCCTTGGTCCCGAGGGCGGCGAGCCGGTCGCCCGAGTCGTCGGCGTAGCGGCGGATGAACGCCAGCCGCTTGTCCTCCGTCGGCCGTGGCGGCGCGCCGACGTCGATCCCAACATCCCGACGAACCACCGCGGGTGCGGACGCACGTTCAGATCCTCGTCCGCGAACATGCTCCACACGCTGAGCGTCTTCAGGCGCTCCGACGCGTACGTCTCGACCAGGAACGCGTGGTCCATGCGGTCTCCTTATCCGGCGGCGTGAGCGTCGGCGGCGCGGGCGAGGTGCGTGTCGAGCAGCTGGTCCTTCGTGAGGCCGACCAGGCCCACCGACGCCGGCGCGCGCCCGGCGAAGGCCGCGTGCGGCGCCAGCCCCACCAGCTCGCCGCGCTCGATGGCGATCCCGTGTCGCGCCGCCAGCTGCGCCACCCGGTCGAAGGCGGCGGGGATCGGCGTGAGGCGGTGATCGAGCAGGTTCATCGAGACCTGCACACGCCCGCGGCTGGCCAGCGGCAGGCCGAGCGCCTGCACGGCCGGCAGCCCGCCGCCGCTGGCCCGCACCTCGCGCGCGATCGCGCGGGCGGCGACGAGGTCGTCGCTCGCGAGCCAGACGTTGTAGGCGATCAGCACATCGCGCGCGCCGACCAGAATGGCGCCGCGGCGCGCGTCGAAGCGCGCCGGGCCGTCGTCGGGCCGGCCGTCGTCCACGCCGAGCCGCACGGCCAGCCCCTCGTACTCGCCGTGCCGCAGCTCGCGCAGCACACGGCGCTCGGGACGCCGCGCGGCCTCGCCGTAGTAATAGACGGGCAGCGCGTGGCGGTCCGCCAACGCGCGGCCGGTGTCGCGGGCGAGCGCGACGGCCTCGGGCATGCTCACGCCGGCCAGCGGCACGAACGGCAGCACGTCGAGGGCGCCGATGCGCGGATGGATGCCGCGATGCTGTCGCATGTCGATCTCGGCGAACACGGCGTCGCCCAGCGCGAGCGCGGCGGCGGCGACGGCGGCGGGCTCGCCGAGGAACGTGAAGACCGAGCGATGGTGATCCGGGTCGGCGTGGAGGTCGGCGAGCGTGACGCCCGGCGTGGCGCGCACGGCGGCCGCGAAGCGCGCCAGGCGCGCCGGGTCTCGGCCCTCGCTGACGTTCGGCACGCACTCGACGATGGGGCGCCGCGTCACCACGGTATACTACGAGGCGCGATGCCGTTCCTGCCACTCGGGAAGCTTCCGGGCGACCTGTTGCAGGCGCTTCTCGACAAGCACGCGCCCCGCGATCCACGGGTGGTGGTGGGTCCGCGCGTCGGCGAGGACGCCGCCGTCATCGACCTCGGCGATCGCTACCTGGTGGCCACGGCCGATCCGATCACGTTCGCGACCGACGAGATCGGCTGGTACGCGCTGCACGTCAACGCCAACGACATCGTCGTGCGCGGCGCCACGCCACGCTGGTTCCTCGCCACGCTGCTGTTGCCCGCCGGCGCCACCGACGAGGTCGGCGTACGCGCGCTGTTCGGCCAGCTCGCCGAGGCCTGCGAGGACCTCGAGGTCGCGCTGGTCGGCGGCCACACCGAGGTCACGCACGGCCTCGACCGGCCCATCGTGGCCGGCACCATGCTCGGCGAGGTCGCGAAGGACAAGCTGGTGACGACCGGCGGCGCGCGTGTCGGCGACGCGATCGTGCTGACCAAGGGCGTGCCCCTCGAAGGCGCGGCCATCATCGCGCGCGAGAAGGAGGCCGAGCTGCGGGCGCGCGGCGTGCCGGCGGCGACCATTCGACGCGCCCGGGGATTGCTGAGGGTGCCGGGCATCAGCGTCCGTCCCGAGGCCGAGCTGGCCTGCGAGCTGGCGAGCGTCCACGCGATGCACGATCCGACGGAGGGCGGCATCGCGACGGCGCTCCACGAGCTCGCCGACGCCGCCGGCGTCGGGCTGCGCATCGACCGCGACCGCATCATGGTGCTGCCGGAGGGCAAGCTCCTGTGCGAGGCGTTCGGTCTCGACCCGCTCGGCACCATCGCCTCCGGCGCGCTCCTCATGACGCTCGATCCCGCCGACGCGGGCGTGGTCATCCACGCGCTCGCGCGCGAGGCGATCGACTGCCACTTCATCGGCCAGGTGGTGGAGCGCGCCCAGGGCGTCACGCTCGTGGAGGGCACGAAGTCGTGGCCGATGCCCACCTTCGCTCGAGACGAGATCACGCGGCTCTTCAAGGAGGCGTGAGGGTGCCCCAGATCGGTTACGCGCATCGCCCGGTGGCGCTCGGCCGCGAGGGGATGGTGGCCTCCGCGCATCCCTACGCGACGGTGGCGGGCCTGGACGTGCTGCGCGCGGGCGGCACCGCCGCCGACGCGGCGATCGCCACCAACGCCGTGCTCGCGGTGACGCAGCCCAACATGTGCGGCGTGGGCGGCGACCTCTTCGTCCTCTACTACGAAGCGGCCACGCGGCGCGTGCACTTCCTGAACGGCGCCGGCCGCTCCGGCTCGCGCGCCTCGCTCGAGGAGCTGAAGCGCCGCGGCGCCGCGGCGCTGCCCGTGGTCGGCGCCATGACCGTGAGCGTGCCCGGCTGCGTGCGTGGCTGGGGGATGCTGCTCGAGCGCTTCGGAACGCGGCCGCTCGCCTCGCTGCTCGGGCCGGCCATCCACTACGCAGAAGGGTTTCCGACGTCGTGGCTGACGAGCCAGGCCATCGACGAGTTCGCGAGCCTCACCCCGGATCCCGAGTGGCACCGCGTGTTCCGTGCGGCCGGGCGCGCCCCCAGGCTTGGCGAGCCGCTCGTGCAGAGCGACCTGGCGCGCACGCTGCGCGACCTCGGCGCCGAGGGCCCCGACCTCTTCTACACGGGCCGCGTCGGCCGCGCCATCGCCGACCGGATGGCCGCGGACGGCTTCCTGAGGCCCGAGGACCTCGCCGAGCACACGGGCGAGTGGGGCGAGCCGATCGCGACGACGTACCGCGGCTTCCGCGTCTACGAGACGCCGCCGCCGACGCAGGGTCTCGCCGCGCTCATCGCCCTCAACATTCTGGAGCGGTTTCCCCTCGCCCGGCGCCCGCTGCACTCCGTGCAGCACCTGCACCTGCTGCTGGAGGTCGTGAAGCTGGCCTACGCGGACCGGGACCGCTGGATCGGCGATCCCGCGCACGCGCGCGTGCCCCTGGCCGAGCTGCTCGACAAGAAGTACGCCGCACGCCGCCGCAAGGCGTTCGACGCGCGCAAGGCGCAGGCGTACGCCGCGGGCGATCCCGAGGGCGACACGACGGGGTTCGTCGCCGCCGACGGCCACGGCAACGTGGCGAGCGTCATCCAGAGCCTCTTCAACCCCTTCGGCTCCGGCATCGTCGTCCCCGGCTGCGGCGTCCTCCTCCAGAATCGCGGCCGCCACTTCCAGCTCGACGCGAACCATCCCAGCGCGCTGGCCCCGCGCAAGCGGCCGTTCCACACGCTGATGGCCTCGATCGTCACGCGCGACGAGCGCCCGGCCCACGCGCTGTCGACGATGGGCGGCAACGGCCAGGCGATGTTCCACGTGCAGGTCCTCACCAACCTGATCGACTACGGCTTCGACCCGCAAGAGGCGATCGAGCGGCCGCGCTTCCTGATCGGCGCCTTCCTGCCGGGCGAGCCGGCCGACACCATCCACCTCGAGAGCCGCGTGCCCCGCCCGGTCGCCTCGGCGCTCGTGCGCAAGGGCCACCCGATCAAGCCGGCGCCCGAGTTCTTCACGCGCACCGGCCACGCGCACGCGATCAGCTTCCGCGATGGCACCATGCTCGGCGGCGCCGACCCGCGCGGTGACGGCGCCGCGCTGGGGTTCTGACGTGCGGCTCGTCCTCGCCGCCGCGCTGCTCGCCGCGCTCGCCGCCGTGCCCGCGGCCGCGGCGGACTGGGGGGCGATCAGTCCCGCCACGAGCACGATGGAGGGCGTGCGCGCGCAGTACGGCGGGCCGACGCGCACGGAGGGGCAGAAGGTCGAGGGCTACGACACGACGAGCTGGATCTACGAGGGCGCGCAGGCCCCAGCGGGCATGACCCGCATGGTCGTAGACTTCGGCCTGCTCCAGGCCGGCGGGTTCAAGCGCGACGTCGTTCGCTCGTTCCGGCTCGAGCCGCATCACGGCGTCTTCACGCGCGACACGATCCTCACCGGTTGGGGGCGCCCCAGCGGCTACAGCAAGGAGGGCGGGAGCGACTCCTTCTATTACGAGGAGGGGCTGGTCGTCATCTTCGACAAGGAGGCGTGGTCGGCGGTGAGCATGGTGTTCACGCCGCCCCAGCCGAGCGGCCGAGCGACGCCGTCGCGCTGACGAAGCCCGCGAGCGGGATCTCCACCCAGTCTGGCCGGTTGTTCGCCTCGTAGACGATCTCGTAGGCGGCCTTTTCGACCTCCAGCACCGCGACGGCGCGCGCGAACGCGTCGTCCGATTCCGGCACGAAGCGCGCGCCGGCCGTCGCCGCGCGATACGCCGTCAGGTAGGCCGCGCGCGCGTCCGTCTCCCACCGCCGCCGCTCGGACGCCGCGAGCCGGGCGCTCGCCGCCGCGTAGCCAATCGAGCGCAGCATCCCCGCCACGTCGCGCAGCGGCGTGTGCTTGCGGCGCCGCTCCTCGAGCGGGCGCAGCGGCTCGCCCTCGAAGTCGATGATCGCGAAGTCGCGACCGTCGGCGACGGCCAGCGTCTGGCCCAGGTGGAAGTCGCCGTGGTGGCGGGTCTTCACGCGTCCGACGAGCGCGCCGAGCCCGGCCGGGCCGCCCACGTCGGGGACGTCGGGCAGCACGCGTTCGCGCGCCGCCTCTCGCGCCGCGGCGATCTGGCGCCGCACGCCCTCGGCCCAGCCCGCCACGTCGGCCGGCGTGATCGGCTCGGCGCCGAACGCCGGATCGGCGCTGGGCGTGGCGAGCGCCATGTGCAGCTCGCCCGTGCGCTCGCCGAGCCGCGTCAGGGCGTCGAGCGCGCGCTCGCCGCCGGCGAGCCGCTCGAGCATCCAGGTCCAGCCGTCCCGCCCGCCCGCGACGAACTCCTGGAGCACGGCGAGCGTGGCGGACCCGCCGTCGCCCGGGTGGTATTCGAGCGCGCCGGCCAGCCGCGGGGTGCCGTCGAACGACGTGTGCTCGGTGAGGAAGCGCGCAATCTCGAGGCCGGGGTTGAGGCCGTCGGCCAGGCGCCGGAAGAGCTTCATGATCAGCGCCTCGCCGAAGACGACCGAGGTGTTGCTCTGCTCGCCGGCGAGCCGTCGCACAGCCGGTACCGCGCCGAGCGCGTCCACGAACGCTCGGCCGCGGCGGCCGGTCAGCGTTCCGCGCTCGCCGCGCAGCGCGCCGCCGCGCGCGACGAGGCTCAGCAGGGCACGGCAGAACTCCGCGTCGTCGAGCGCGTCCACGATGTCCGGCCCGGGACCGAGCGCCACCACGTAGCGGTCGTCAGAGTCGTCGTCGAGGCCCACGCGCACCACGCAGAGCGTGGCGCCGCCGACACGCACCCGATCGTCGACCGCCGTGGCCACGATCCGCCGCGTCTTGGCCGCGAACCAGCGCCGGGTCGATAGCCAGTCGGCCAGACGCGTATCGAGGGGCGCCCCGGGTTCCCCGGGCTGCCCCGAGCGTTGGGGGGTATGGGGGGCCATGTCGGGGCGCATGTCAGACAGCGGCATCGAGGGGCGCCCCGGGTTCTCCGCGGTGCCCCGAACGCGGCGGGGTATGGGGGGCCATGTCGGGGCGCATGTCAGACAGCGGCATCGAGGGGCGCCCCGGGTTCTCCGCGGTGCCCCGAACGCGGCGGGGTATGGGGGGCCATGTCGGGGCGCATGTCAGACAGCGGCATCGAGGGGCGCCCGGGTTCCCCGGGACGCCCCGAGCGTTGGGGGGTATGGGGGGCCATGTCGGGGCGCATGTCAGACAGCGGCATCGAGGGGTGCCCCGGGTCCCCCGGGGCGCCCCGAGCGTTGGGGGGTATGGGGGGCCATTTCGGGGCCCCCCATGTACCTAGATCGCGGTGTCTTCGATTCCATAGCGGACGGGCCGCCGGTCGCGCCGCTCGAGCCGGAACCAGTAGTAGCCGTGCGGGCCGAGGCTCAGGAAGTAGGGCGCACGCGCCACGGCGGGAAAGCGATTGCGGCTGAGCATCTCGACGGGCTGGGCTCCCTCGTGGGCGGCGAGATCGAGCTCGACGGGCTGCGTGCGCGCCGAGAGGTTGGCGACGACCAGCAGCGTCTCGTCGCGCCACGCGCGCAGGTAAGCGAGCACCGCCTGGTTGCGGGGCCGGAGGAACTCGATGGTGCCGCGCCCGAAGACCGGCGACTGCTTCCGCACGGCGATCAGCCGCCGCATGGTGTTGAGCGGCGACGCCGGATCCTTCTCCTGCGCGGCCACGTTCACCGCCTGGTAATGGTAGGCGGGATCGGTGACCACGGGCAGGTAGAGGGCGCCGGGCTCGGCCGACGAGAAGCCCGCGTTGCGATCGTCCGACCACTGCATCGGCGTGCGCACGCCGTTACGGTCGCCGAGATAGACGTTGTCACCCATGCCGATCTCGTCGCCGTAGTAGACGATCGGGCTGCCGGGCAGCGTGAGCAGCAGGCAGTTCAGCAGCTCGATGCGCCGGCGGTCGTTGTCCATCAGCGGCGCCAGCCGCCGGCGGATCCCGAGGTTCAGCTTCATCGACGGGTCCGAGGCGTACGCGTAGTACATGTAGTCGCGCTCTTCGTTCGTCACCATCTCGAGCGTCAGCTCGTCGTGGTTGCGCAGAAACAGGCACCACTGGCAGTTGGGCGGGATCGCGGGCGTGTGCGTGAAGATGTCGGTGATCGGCAGGCGATCCTCCCGCCGCACGCCCATGTACAGGCGCGGCATGAGCGGGAAGTGAAACGCCATGTGGAACTCGTCGCCGTCGGCGAAGTACGGCCGGACGTCCTCGGGCCACTGGTTGGCCTCCGCGAGGAGCACGCGGCCGCTGTACTCCGCGTCGATGACGCGCCGGAACTCCTTCAGGATCGCGTGCGTCTCCGGCAGGTTCTCGCAGCTCGTGCCCTCGCGCTCGATGAGGTAGGGGACGGCGTCGCAGCGGAAGCCGTCGAGGCCGCGGTCCAGCCAGCAGCGCATCACGTCGAGCATGGCCGCCTTCACGGCGGGGTTGTCGTAATTGAGGTCGGGCTGGTGGCTGAAGAACCGGTGCCAGTAGTACCGCTTCGCCACCGGGTCGAACGTCCAGTTGGACTTCTCGGTGTCGGTGAAGATGATGCGCGCCTCGCGGTACGTCCGGTCCGAGTCGCTCCACACGTAGTACTCGTGATAGGGCGAGGCGGGATCGGAGCGCGCGGCCTGGAACCACGGGTGCGCGTCGGAGGTGTGGTTCATCACGAGGTCGGCGATGACGCGCAGGCCACGGTCGTGGGCGGCGTCGAGGAACTTCTGGAAGTCCTCGAGGCTGCCGTACGCCGGGTGGATGCCGTAGAAGTCGGCGATGTCGTAGCCGTCGTCGCGCAGCGGCGACGGGTACATGGGCAGGATCCAGAGGCAGTCGACGCCGAGGTCGTGCAGATAGTCGAGCTTGCCGGTCAGCCCCGCGAAGTCGCCGACGCCGTTGCCGTCGGCGTCCATGAACGCCTTGACGTGGACCTCGTAGAAGACCGCGTCTTTATACCAGTCGGACATCCGCTTCGACTTTCTTACTCGCCGTCGGAGCCGCTTCGCAGGGCTCCGCGGCTCGACGGTCGGCGACGCGACACGCGGCGTGGCATTATCTCTCCAGCACGAAGATCTGGGCGGGCTCTCGCTGGGGGTCCAGCTCCACGTACCCGCGCGGACCGCGCCACTCGTAGGCCGCGTCGGAGAACTGCTCGCGCATCCGGTACGGCTGGTCGGGCGCGAGCCCGAGCGCGTCGAGCGGCACGTCCACCAGACAGGCGCGCGCGCGGAACGGATCGAGGTTCACGGCCACGAACACCCGATCGTCGCCCCACGCCTTGCCGTACCAGAGCACGGCCGGATCGTCGGCGCCGTAGAACCTCAGATTGTCGTAGCGCTGGAGCGCCGGGTGCGCGCGCCGCACGCGGTTCAGCCGCGTGACGTAGTCCACGAGATTGCCGGGCGCGTCCCAGTCGCGCGTCTTCAGCTGGTACTTCTCCGAGTCGAGGTACTCCTCGGAGCCCTCGCGCACCGGCACGTTCTCGCACAGCTCGTAGCCGCTGTAGATGCCGTAGAGCGACGACAGCGTCGCCGCCATCACGAGGCGGAACTTGAACGCCGGCCGGCCGCCGCGCACGAGCGTCTCGTGCAGGATGTCGGGCGTGTTGGGCCAGAGGTTGCCGCGGAAGTAGTCGGACACGGGGGGCGTGGTGATCTCGGTGAAATACTCGATCAGCTCCTGCTTGTGGGTGCGCCACGTGAAATACGTGTACGACTGCGTGAAGCCGCACTTGGCGAGCACCTTCATGATCTTCGGGCGCGTGAACGCCTCGGCCAGGAAGATCGTCTCGGGGTGCGCCAGCTGCACCGCGCGGATCAGCCATTCCCAGAAGCGCACGGGCTTGGTGTGCGGGTTGTCCACGCGAAACGTTTTGACGCCGTGAGCGATCCAGAACTCGATGACGCGCTTCATCTCCTGCCAGAGCGGGCCCGGATCGTCGCCCATGAAGTTCATCGGGTAGACGTCCTGGTACTTCTTGGGCGGGTTCTCCGCATACTTGATCGTCCCGTCGGGCCGGTGGAAGAACCACTCCGGATGCTCGCGCACCCAGGGATGGTCGGGCGAGGCCTGGATCGCGAAGTCGAGCGCGACCTCCAGCCCGCGGCGTTCGGCCTCCTTCGCGAAGTGATCGAAGTCGTCGAGCGTGCCGAGGTCGGGGTGGATGGCGGTGTGACCGCCCTCGAGGCCGCCGATGGCCCACGGGCTGCCGGGCTCGCCGGGCTGGGCGGCGAGCGCGTTGTTGCGGCCCTTGCGATGCGCGCGGCCGACCGGATGGATCGGCGGCAGGTAGACGACATCGAAGCCCATGGCGGCCGCGCGGTCGAGTTGCGCCTCCGCGTCCTTGAACGTGCCGTGCCGGCCCTCCGCGCCGCTGCTGCGCGGAAAGAACTCGTACCAGGCGGCGAAGCGCGCGCGCTCGCGGTCGGCCACCACCTCGAACTCCCGTGCCACGCGCGTGGCGGCGCCGCGGTCGAGGTGCGCATCCATGAAGTGCGCCAGCCGCACGTCGCGCGCGATCTCGACGGCCTCGGCCTGCGTCGGCGTCTGCTCGATGCGCCGCGCATAGGCCGCCAGAGCGTCGCGGTGGTCGCCCGCACGCGCGCGCCGCGCGGCGTCGCGGAGCAGCGCCACGCCCTCCGCGAGCTCGCTCGCCACGTCCTGACCGGCCTCCACGCGTGTGGCGAGGTCGGCGAGCCACGAGCGGAACGGGTCGGCGAGCGCCTCGATCGTGTAGACCCAGCGCGCGTTCTCCGCGAGCGTGAACGCGCCCGCCCAGCGATCGTTGTCCACGAAGCGCATCGGCGTCTCGCGCCACGCGCGCTCGTCGGCGCGACGGTAGAGCAGGAACGCCACGAGCACGTCGTGGCCCTCCTTGAAGATGTCGGCGCTGACCTCGAACACGGCACCGACCTCGCGCTTGACCGGATAACGGCCCCCGTCGACGGCCGGCGCGATCGCTTCGATGACCACGGTGCGCTTGAGGTCGGCGGCGGCGGGCAGGTCGCCCCGCGGGCCGGCCGTCTTGCGGGCGGCGGCGGGCGCCCCCGATTCCTTGCGGACGGGCAGGCGGGCTTTGGGTGCGCGAGGCATGGTTAGCGCCAGTGTTCCACGAGATAGGGCTTCTGTCGCTCGAAGGCGAGGGCGGCGCCCTCCAGCGTCCGTTCCGTCGCCTCCGCCGTCGCCGCGCGCGTCGCCTGCACGTAGGCCGCGGTGCGGCCGAGGTAGAGCGGCACCAGGGAGCGCAGCAGGTGCTCGCGGTGCACGACGGCGTAGTGATGGCCGAGCGCGAACTCGTAGACGATGCGCGCCCAGAGATCATCGGGGAAGCGAAGGACGGGGCCCGGCGCCGCCTCCAGCACGAGCACCTCGCCGAGCGTGTCGGGGGCCAGGATGAGATCCCAGATGCCGCCGAGGTCGCGCACGCCCAGCCGAAAGGCGTCGCGCATCGCCTCCACCTCGATCGGGCGCGGCTCGATCAGCGGCGCCTGCGGGGTCCCGATCGTCTGCAGCGGCTCGCTGCCCCGCACCTCGAGCCAGAGGTCCTGGTGGCGGTCCATGAGCGTGAAGATGGCCCCCAGCGTCTCGGCGAGCATGGTGGGCAGATCGCCTGTGCGCGTGCGCGAGCGCACGATGTGGGGCCCGAGCCACGCCTCCCACACCGCGAAGCCGTCGGCGATGGCGGCGCCGGTGATCCAGAGGTCGCTCACGTCGCGTCCCGACCAGTTCCACTTCGGGTGCACGAGCAGGTGATCGATCAGCCGCGCCGAGAGCGCCTGCTGGCCGCCGAAGGGCTGCTGCAGACGGCGGCCGTAGAGCGCGCGCACGAGCGGCGCCAGCAGCAGGCGCGTGATGGTGCCCTCCCAGCGGTGGCGCGCGTAGGCGGGGCCGACGAAATCGGCCTTGTCGCCGAGGATGGGCCCCGCGAGGTCGCGGATCCAGTCGGGGGCCACGGAGGCGACGTCGGCCTCGAGCACGACGCAGGCGCGCGCCTTCAGCTCGCGCGCGGCCGCGAACGCGGCGCGCAGACCCTCGCCGCGGCCCGGCACGCCGTGGAACGGCACGGCCGCTCGCTCGCCGGCGGGCGGCTCGTAGCGCGCGACGACGACGGGCAGCCCGGCCGCCTCGAGCAAGTCGGGCGTCCCGTCGGAGGAGCCCGCGTCCGCGTTGACGAGCGCCGCCCGCACGCCGGGAAAGTGCTGCGCGAGACCCGCCGCCGCCGCCGCGGCCACCGTCTTCACCGTCTCGGCGTTGTTGTAGGTGAGGAGCGCGACGGCGACCGCCGCGGTGTCGGGCGCCGCCGTCGTCATCGGCTCAGGTGGATCAGCAGCGCCACGTAGTCGACGAGGTGGCGCGTGATGAGGAACGAGCGGCGCACGTGCTCGCGGCCGGCGGCGCCCATGCGCGCGATCAGCTCCGGCGCGTTGAGCAGGTGGCGCACGCGGAAGGCGGCGCCCTCCACGGAGCTCACGGTGTAGCCGGTGACGTCGTAGACGATCTGCTGCGGCAGGCCGCCGACGAAGCCGCCGATGACCGGCTTGCCCTTCCACATCGCCTCGGCGGCGCCCAGCCCGAACGACTCGCGCACGGACTTCTGCAGCACGATGGTGGCGGCGCGCTGCAGCGCGTTGATCTGCAGCGACGCATCGGGCGGGAGCTCGCGCACGAGCACGTCGGGATCGGCCTGCGCCGTCTCGCGCAGCTCGCCGAGGATCTCGAGGCTGTCGGGCTCGCCGCCGGAGGTCCCCGCCAGCACGAGCCGCACGTCGTGGTGTTTCTTGACCAGCCGGTAGGCGTTGACCACGCCCAGCGGGTCGTCGGCGGACGTGAAGGCGCCGATCTGTACGAGCAACGGCTTGTCTTGCGGGACGGCCAGCGCGCGCAGCACGCCCGCCACCTCGCGCGGCGCCAGCTCGCGGTTCTTCTCCGACAGCGGGTCGATGGACGGATGGATCACGTACTTCGGCACGCCGAGGCGGCGACTGAAGTTCGGCAGCGCGAAGACGGCGGCATCGTACTGGTTGACGAACGGCCGGAAGAACGTCCAGGCTCGCCGCTGTGGCCGCGAGGCGTCGAAGTGGCAGGCCCACACCCAGCGGCCGCGCGCGGCGCGGTGCTCGACCAGCGTGGCCGGCTGCACGTCGTGCACGAGCACGAGGTCGGCGTCGAGGGCCAGCTTCTTGGCGTTCACGCGGTTCATCTCGACGAAGTGGTCGAGCGCCTCGTCGGTCAGCACGCGCTCGCTCCCGCGCAGGGCCGCCTGCAGGGTGGCCGCCGTCGTGTAGAAGCCGGGATCGCCCCCGGTGATCTCCCACGCGGCGTCGATGCCGAGGTCGGACATCATCGGGACCAGCGTCTGGAGGATCTCGGCGGGGCCGGAGCCGAAGCGCCCGCCGGAGAGGTGCAGGAAGCGCCGGCCGCGCACGCGCTCGGCGAGGGTGAGGATGATATCGACGACGCCGGGCGGCGCCACGCGGCGATAGTCCTCGACGCGGATCATCGCGGGCTGGCCTCCAGCGCGCCGTCCACCAGCGCCAGCACGCGCGCGCGCACGCGCTCGAGGCTGGTCATGTAGGTGTCGATGAGCTCGATGCCGTCGGCCAGCTCCGGCATGCCGAGCGAGGTACGGATCCACTCGGCGAAGTCGCCGGCGCGACGGCCCAGGCGCGCGCGCGCCTCCACCATGTGAAAGTAGATCGCGCTGGCGTCCACCGTGGCCAGCCCCGCCCGGAACTCGGCGAGCGTGGTGGCGCCCGCGCCCAGCGACACCTCCACGATGTGCGACTGCTGGAAGTAGAACGGCTCGCCGAACTCGACGCGCGGCACCGCCGGCAGCCGCAGCAGATGGTCGTGGATGATCGAGGCCAGCTCCTCACGCACGTGCTCGAGGCTCGCGAACTCGAACGGGTTGACCACGGCCAGCCGCTCGGCCAGCACCTGGTCGCGTACCTGCGTGGCCACCCACGACGCGAAGTCGTTGCCGTAGGCGGTGGTGATCGGGCGATGGCGCAGGAAGTAGCCGTGCGTGTGATAGAAGACGGAGCCGGCGGGCACCTCCTCCAGCCGCTCGAGCAGCTCGCGCTCGTCGGTGGCGCGATGGTCGAGCGCCTGGCGCAGCTCCACGCAGCCGGTGAAGACGAAGGGCTGGGCCGCGGTGAGGGTCATCGAGGGTCCGAGCCGAGCAGAGCCACCGGGAAGTGGGCAAGCACGTCGCCGAGCGGCAGGGCGTCGTCGCGCGCCTCGCGTCGACAAAGCGCACCCCGAGGTCGACCGGCACTACGAGGGTCGTGTCCTCCCAGTACTCGCGGCCGAGCGGCGGCGCCTCGAAGCCGCGGCGCGCGAGGAGGCGCGGCACCACGGTGAGGGCGGCGCCGTCCGCGCCGACGCGCGCGAAGGCGCAGAGATGCTGCGTCGGCGGACGCCACCTGGCGCCGGGCATGGGCGACGGCCCGGCGGACGTACTCGCGGTCGCGGTCGGTGATGACTCCTGTATTTGCCGTCGGGGCGCCTTCGGCGGCCTCCGGCGCCCGACGGTCGGGCGGCGACTGCGCGGCGGTGACATATGCAGTGACATATGTTCTGTAGACGGGGAAGGCGGCGATGACCTCGCGCAGCGCGCGCGTGAGCGCGCCCAGCGTGAAGTCGCGCGAGGTGCGGTGCTTCTCGGAGATCGCGTTGAGACGATGGGCGAGCATGTTCAGCTCGGCGGCCATCGAGGTCTCCATGATGAGCCGCTTGCAGTCGTGCACGATCTCCGTGAACCCCGGCCGGTGGCGGATCAGGCGCGCGTAGTTCTGTTCCATGGCGCGCGCCTGGGCCCGGTCGACGAAGATGCCGTTCAGGAGATTCGGGAACTCGTAGCCGGTGGTGCCGGCGGTGGCCCACGAGTCCGGCAGCTGCTCGCCGGGGGCCAGGATCTTCTCGGCCACCACGTAGATCTCGCCGCCGGCGCCCTCGTGCAGGCGCCGGAAGTAATCGGCGGGGTCGTAGAGCCCGTCGGGATGATCGATGCGCAGCCCCGTCACCGCGCCCTCCCGCACCAGGCGGAAGAGCAGCCGGTGGGTGGCCTCGAAGACCTCGGGCTCCTCCATGCGGATGGCCGCCAGCTCGTTGATGTCGAAGAAGCGCCGGTAGTTGATCTCCTCGCCCGCCACGCGCCAGCAGGCGGCGCGATAGGCCTGCTCGGTCAGCAGCGCGTCCAGCAGGTCCATGCTCTGCGCGTCGCCGGGCTTGCCGTTGAAGAGCCTGATGTTCTCTCCGACGAAGGCGCGCACGGCGGGCGACGCCTCGAGCAGCGCGACGAGCTTCTCGCGGCCGACCTCCTTGTCGCGCCGGCGCGCGGCCACCCCCTCGGGGCCCTTCTCCGCGTGCGGCGGCAGCGTCGCGAACCAGGTGATGAGCGACTTCAGCGCGACGACGTCGGCGTGCTCGCCGCCCAGCGACGCGGTGAGGGCGTCGAGGAACGGCGACGTGTAGGCGTCGCTCACGCCGAGGGCGTCGAGATAGTCGACGAGCGCCGCCGCGGCGTCGAAGGTGAGGCCGGGGCCGAGCTGCAGGCGATAGGTCGCGCGCGGCACGCGCATCACGCCGGCGCCCCGTCACCGCGACGGAAGCCGAGCACGGCGCCGAGCGGCTGCAGCCGGCCGCGCGCCTCGGTCTGCCGGTTCCAGATCTCGAAGAAGCGGTTCTGGGTCGCCCACAGCGCGTAGCGCAGGCCGAGCCGGTTGGCGCCCTCGATCAGCGCCAGCGCTTCGGCCACCCGCTCCGGGGTCGGCGCGTCGGCCACGGCGTCGAGCGCGCGCGCCACCATCCGCGTGGTCGCCGCCTTGCCGTCGGCGAGATCGGGGGTGAGGCCCAGGGCGGTGGCCTCGCCGGCGAGATCGAAGAGGCGGGCGGGCAGCGGCCCGGCGTCGCCGGCGAACTCGAAGCGGTCCAGCTCGCCGAGCAGCTCCTGGCTCAGCACGTGGCGCGCCACCAGTGCCAGCGCCTCCGGAATCGGCGCGTCGGCCTGCCGCAGGTAGTGCACGAGCTTGCGGTTCTCCTCCCAGATGCGCCGGTACGTCTCCTCGTACTTGTCGAGCGTGGCGCGCGTGACGCTGGCGAGCACGCGGCGCCGCTCGTCGAGAAAGAGGTCGGTGAGCGAGAAGCCCTCGCCGGGGAACCACTCGTCCATGCCGCGCACCATGTCGGCCAGCGTGTAGCGCGCGTAGCGGCGCAGCAGGTCCGCCTTCATCGCCTCGTAGGCGCGGGGCGCCTCCCAGGCGCGCACCGCGCACGAGAAATCATGACCGCCGAAGTGCAGCACCGCGTAGGTGGCGTCCCGCACTTCGCCCGTGATCGTCGACGACACCCGGACGTGCCCGACTTTCAACGCGGTGCCGCCGTACGCCTCGCGCGCCTCGTCGACGCGTTGCACGCGGTAGGCGTACACGGCCGCGTCGTCGGGCCGCGCCTCGACGAGCCCGGTGATCGCGTAGTGGGCGATCACGCGGCGCAGGTCCACCACGGCGGGACGGATGAGGCGCTTCCACACGACGCCGCCGTCGGGGTAGGCGGGCACGTTGGTGGGCGCCGTGGCCAGGCGGCGCACGAACTCGTCCTCCAGCCGCGGGCCGCCGAGGTCGGCGAGGTACTGGAGCGCCATGGCCGCGTAGCGGAGGATCTGCACCGGCTCGATCGCCGACAGCTCGTCGAAGAACCAGCCGCACGAGGTGTACATGAGCAGGCGGTTCCGCTGCAGCTCGAGGAGGCGGCGCGCCTCCAGCCGCGCGGTGGGATCGAGCGACAACCGCTGGTGGCGGCCGAAGAAGGCGTCGAGCCGCTGGGGGCTGCGGTCGAGGAGCACGTTGACGTAATCGTCGCGCGCCTCCCACGGATCCTTGAGCCAGATGGCCGCGCGCGTCTCGTAGAAGGCGTCGATCTCGTCGCGCAGCCAGTCGAGGCTCTCGCGCAGCGGCCCGCGCCAGCGCTGGTGCGTGGTGCCGCGCACGCGGCAGCCGCAGTCGCTGCGCCAGCGCTCGACGCCGTGGGCGCAGGACCACGAGGTGCGCTCGTGGATCTCCACCTCGTGGGTCGGCGGATGCGCGGCCAGGAACGCGCCGTAGTTGGTCAGCGTCACGTCGTCGTCCGTCTCCAGCTGCCGGACCGCCGTCGCCAGCGCCATCTCGCCGAAGCGCCGGTGGTGGCCGTAGGACTCGCCGTCCGTCGCACAGTGCACGAGCTGCGCGGCCTCGCGGGCGTCGCCCAAGGCGCCACGCAGCTGCGTGGCCAGCCGCCGGCCGTCCTCGAGCAGGTTCGCGAAGGCCACCGCGCGCGAGACGGGCCCGTCGTAGAAGAAGAGGACCAGCTCGTGGCCGCCGGGGCCGCGCCAGCGATAGGGCCGGCGCGGATCCACGCCGCCGCTCGTCGCCTCCCAGTCCCCGGCCCCCGTCGGCCGCACGCGCGCCGCCTGATCCGGCGCCAGGATCGTGAACGTCACGCCGGCCTCGGCGAGCACCTCGAGCGTCTCGGTGTCGACGGCCGTCTCCGGCAGCCACAGCCCTTCCGGCTCGCGACCGAAGCGCGCGCGGAAGTCGGCGAGGCCCCAGGCCACCTGCGTGACCTTGTCGCGCCGGCTGGCGAGCGGCAGGATCATGTGGTTGTAGACCTGCGCGATCGCGTTGCCGTGGCCCCCGCGCGCGCCGACGCTGGCGCGGTCGGCCGCGAGGATCTTGCGGTAGACCTCGGGCGCCTGGCGCTCGAGCCAGGCGAAGAGCGTGGGCCCGACGTTGAACGAGATCTTCTCGAAGTTGTTGACGACGTCGAGGATGCGGTTGTCGTCGTCCACCCGGCGCGCGGCCGTGTTGGGCGCGTAGCACTCCGCCGTGATGCGCTCGTTCCAGTCATGGAACGGCGCCGCCGCGTCCTGGACCTCGACGGTCTCGAGCCACGGATTCTCGCGCGGCGGTTGGTAGAAGTGTCCGTGGATGGTGACGAAGCGGCCCGACGACACAGCGTCTCCCTCCCGCTAGAACTCCTCGAGGCCCGACAGGAACTCCCGCCGGCCGCCGCGGGGAACGACCACGAGCCCGGAGGAATCGACGAAGTGCCGCCGGCGGTCCATCGCTGGGTCCACGCCGATCTCGCTGTCCGCGGGGATGATGTTGAAGCGATCGACGATGACGCGCCGCAGCCGCGCGCCCTTGCCGACCGTCGTGTGGTCCATGACGATCGAGTCCTCGATGACGGCGCCCTCGTTGACCCACACGGAGCGGCCGAGGATCGAGTTGCGGATGGTCGCGCGCTTGACCAGCGACGCCTCGCCGACGTGGGCGTTGTCCACGTCGCTGCCGAGGAAGCGGGCGGGCGGGCCGGGATGCGCGCCGGTGCGCACCGGCCAGTAGCGGTTGTCGAGGTCGAAGCGCGGCGACTCCCCGAGGAGGTCCATGTGGGCCTCCCAGTACGACAGGATGCTGCCGACGTCGCGCCAGTAGCCCTGCTCCTCGTACGGCTTCACGCCCGGCACCTCGTTGCCCATGAAGTCGTAGCCGTACACGCGCCCGGCGGGGACCAGCTCGGGGATGATCGAGCGGCCGAAATCGTGATCCGTCGAGCGGCGCGCGTCCACGAGCAGCGCGTCGACCAGCGCCTGGCGCTTGAACAGGTAGTTGCCCATCGACACCAGCGCGCGCTCGGGATCGCCCGGCATCGCCGGCGGCTGCTTGGGCTTCTCGACGAAGTCCACCACGCGGCCCTGGCGGTCCACCGACAGCACGCCGAAGGCGGAGGCCTCCGCGCTCGGCACCGAGCGTGCGGCCACCGTGACGTCGGCGCCCGTCTCGTCGTGGAAGGCGAGCATCTGGTTCACGTCCATCCGGTAGACGTGATCGGCGCCGAAGATGGCGACGATGTCGGGATTGAAGTCGTCGATGAGGTTGAGGTTCTGCAGCACGGCGTCGGCGGTGCCGCGGTACCACGCCGGCCCGAAGCGCATCTGCGGCGGGACCACGGTGACGAAGTAGTCGGGGACGATGCCGGTGGTGCGCCACGAGAGCCGCACGTGCTCGATCAGCGACTGCGACTTGTACTGCACGAGCACATAGAGCGAGAGCATGTCGGAGTTCACGAAGTTCGAGAGCACGAAGTCCACGATGCGGTAGCGGCCCGCGAACGGCACGGCCGGCTTGGAGCGGTCCCGCGTCAGCGGGTGCAGGCGCTCGCCCTTGCCGCCCGCCATGATCATCGCGAGGACCCGCGCGCGGCGTTTCACGAGGCGGGCGGCTGGGCCCAGGCCGGATCGAGATCGGGGAAGACGAAGTCCTCGCGCTCGAGGCGCCGCAGCGTGTTGGCGGCTTCGACGGACAGCGGCTCACCGCCGCGCAGCGTGTTGGCCATCTCCGACAGGCGCTTGAACTCCGCGTAGTGCTCGGCCACGCGACGCTCCGCGTAGTCGCGGGCGGCGCCGGTGGTGATCAGGAACTGCCAGTCCGAGGCCTCCAGCAGCAGCAGCTCGCGCGTGGCCTGCGCCAGCACGCGGGCGAGGTCGGGATGGCCGCCGACGCCGGCCGCGAGGTGTTCGACCCACTCGGCCTCGGCGCTGTACACGCGGTCCCACGTCCACTCCGTCTCGCGGTTGAGCCACACGCGATGGTCGCCCCCCTCGCCCCACGAGCCCTCGGGCAGCGACAGCGTCGCGCGCGGCGGCACGATGGTCAGCGCCTCGCCGAGCGTGACCGGTGTCACGCCCGCGCGCGCCATGTCGCGCGCCACGTGCTCCAGCCAGACCGGCCCCTCGAACCACCAGTGCCCGAACAGCTCGGCGTCGTACGGCGAGCAGATCAAGGCGGGCCGGCCGTCGGCCTTCGTCGCGGCCTCGGACGTCTCGCGCACGAGGCCGGCGAAGTGGCTGGCCTGCAGCCCGGCCTTTTCGGCGGCGAGCTTCGGGTCGTACAAAATCTTGGTGCCCAGGTCGCCCTTGCTGTCGGTGATGCGCCAGAAGCGCAGGCCGCCCGGGAAGTGCTTCTTGTGGAACTCGAGGTAGGCGTAGTCGCCGGGATAGCCGTGGTCGCGGCTCCAGACCTGCAGCGTCGTCTTGGGATCGCGGATGAAGGCGATGGCCGAGCCGTTCCCGCCGCGCGAGGCGACGCGGTACGGCGCGTAGGGCGAGCGCGCCTCGTTGACGGGGATGGCCGGCGAGGGCTCGGGCATCTCCTTGCGCGCCGGGATGTAGTCGCGATAGAGGAAGACGGGCGCGCCGGCGGCCACGAGGTGTGAGTCGGCCACGAAGTACTCGAGCCCGTGCGCGGCCAGCAATTCCTCGATGCCCGGGCGCATCTGCCGGTCGCGGCCGCGCCCGCGGCCGGTGGGCGGCGTCCACTCGTAGCGCGGGCGGTACGCGCACTCGGGCAGCCAGATCCCGCGCGGCGCCACGCCGAAGTGGCGCTTGTGCGTCACCACGGCCGTGCGCAGCTGCATGTGGATCGACTCGTCGCGCGAGAGCAGCGGGAGATAGCCGTGGGTGGCGCCGCACGTGATGATCTCCACGTGGCCGCCGCGCTGGAGCTCGGCGAAGGTGCCCGGGATGTCGCCGCCGATGCGGCGGTGCAGCTCCCACATCCGCTCGTAATGCTCCTCCCAGAAATCGCAGAGCCCGAGGTACTCCGAGGCCCCGGTCTTCTTGAAGTGCTCGCGCCCTTCGGCGCACGCGCGCCGCACGTTCTCGTGGTAGAAGGCCAGCTCCTTCTGGAATTCCGGCGAGGCGAGCTGCTCGGTGAGGACCGGCGAGAGGTTCAGCGTCCACTTCGGCGAGATGCCGTCGCCCACGAGCCGGTGCGCGACTTCGAGCAGCGGCAGATAGCACTCGAAGGTGGCTTCGTTGAGCCAGTCGCTGCCGTGGGGCCAACGACCGTGGTTGACCACCATCGGAAGATGAGTGTGTAAGACCAGTGCGAACGGATAACCCATGTCAGCGAGCACCTTTCGTCAGCCGGAGGCCGGGCCGAGCGTCGGTCACGGATAATTGGACCGTATGAAGTCCCTGGGCGCAAGCCTTCATCTGGGCGCGGCCGTGCGCGACGACGGCGTGGTGTTCCGGGCGTGGGCGCCGCGCTGCCGGACGCTCGACGTCGTCATCGAGGGACGCCGGCCGCTCGCGATGAGCCGGCAGGACGACGGGCTCTTCGAGGCGGTCGTGGCCGGTCTGCGGCCCGGCACGCGGTATCAGTACCGCCTGGACGGCGCGCGCTATCGCCCCGACCCCGCGTCGCGCTTCCAGCCCGAGGGCGTGCACGGGCCGTCGATGGCGGTGAATCCCGGCTCCTTTCCGTGGACGGACCAGGTGTTCACCGGCCACGCGCTGGCGGATCTCGTGATCTACGAATTACACGTGGGCACCTTCACCCGCGTAGGCACGTTCGAGGCCATCGTGCCGCACCTGCCGCACCTCGTGGACCTGGGCGTCACGGCCGTGGAGCTGATGCCGGTGGCGGAGTTCCCCGGCTCGCGCAACTGGGGTTACGACGGTGTGCACCTCTTCGCGGCCCAGTCGACGTACGGCGGCCCGCGCGGCCTGCGGCGTCTCGTCGGCGCCTGCCACGCCCACGGGCTGTCGGTGATCCTCGACGTCGTCTACAACCACCTCGGGCCGGAAGGGAACTACCTCGGCGAGTTCGGGCCGTTCTTCACCGACCGCTACCGCACGCCCTGGGGCGGCGCGCTCAACTTCGATGGCCCGGACGCCGAGGGGGTGCGGCGCCATTTCGTCGAGAACGCGCGTGCCTGGGTCCGCGAGTGCCACGTCGACGGTCTCCGGCTCGACGCGATCCACGCGATCTTCGACGCGAGCCCGGTGCACATCCTCAGCGAGATCGCGACCGCGGCGCGCGAGGAGGCCGGGGCGCTGGGCCGGCCGGTGCACGTCATGGCCGAGTCGCACGACAACGACCGGCGCATCGTGTTACCGGCCGCCGAGGGCGGCCTCGGGCTGGACGCCGTGTGGTCGGACGACTTCCACCACGCGCTGCACGCGCGCCTCACCGGCGAGCGCGGCGGTTACTACGCGGACTTCACCGAGCCGCGACGCCTGCCGACGGCACTGGCCGAGGGCTTCGCCTTCCAGGGCGAGTACTCGGAGTACTTCGGCCGCGATCGCGGCACGCCGAGCGCCGACCTTCCCGGCGAGCGGTTCGTGATCTGCGCGCAGAATCACGATCAGGTCGGCAACCGCGCCCAGGGCGACCGGCTGAGCACGATCGCGCCGTTCGAGGCGGTGAAGCTGGCGTCCGGCCTGCTGCTGGTGGCGCCGGCGATCCCGCTGCTCTTCATGGGCGAGGAGTACGGCGAGACGGCGCCGTTCCAGTTCTTCACGTCGTTCCTCGATCGCGACCTCGCCGAGGCGGTGAAGAAGGGGCGCGCCGAGGAGTTCAGCCGCTTCGCGTGGCAGGGCGCGGTGCCCGATCCCGGCGAGCCCGCGACGTTCGTGCGCTCGCGTCTCAATCACCCGCTGGCCGGCGCGCCGCGCCACCGCGAGCTCTCCCAGTACTACCGGCGCTGGCTGGCCCTGCGTCGCTCGCATCCCGCGCTGGGCGCGCGGGGCAAGGAGCGCGCGCAGGCGACGGTGGACGCGAAGGGGACGATGCTCACGCTCTCCCGCGAGGCCGAGTCCGGCGCCGGGCTGCGGCTGCTCGCCAACCTCACGAACGAGGCTCGGCAGGCACCGTCGGTGCCGGCCGATTGGCGCCTGCTGCTCGACTCCGACGATCCGCGCTTCGCGGGCCAGGGCCGCCCGGCGCTGGCGCCCTTCCAGCTGCTCCTCTACGAGACGCC
>Ga0209375_1000089_pt1 | contig 78270 bp, 68 predicted proteins | sample GraSoiAngelo_131_FD_185888 | JGI IMG/M metagenome (GOLD analysis project Ga0209375, IMG submission 185888) | Grasslands soil microbial communities from the Angelo Coastal Reserve, California, USA - 14_0929_02_30cm (SPAdes) (version 2) | ecosystem: Environmental > Terrestrial > Soil > Grasslands ...
ACGTTCGGGGAGCCGATGCCGCGTTCGCTCACCTCGATCGGCTCACGCCTCGGGAGGGACTTGCTCATCCCCGGCCTCGATTGCCCGCGGCGGTTGTCTCATAGCCCTGATCACCTTCGTCCCCTAGTGGTCAGAACGTTGGCGGCGTGTTGATCCAGATCAGCACCGCAACATCTGGACCGGGATTTATCCAGGAGTGAAACGACGTGCTCTTGAAGTACATGCTATCTTCCCGCCCCAGTCGATAGTGCTCGCGGCCGTCAAGCGTGATCTCGAACTGGCCGGAGAGGACGTGAATGAACTCCTCACCTTCGTGTGCATACTGCCCCTGACTCGCCGCGCCCGGATTCAACGTATATCGGTGACAATCCATCACGCATCGCCCTTCAGCGAGCTGCTCGATCCTGATCCCATCGCCGAGCATGGCTAGCGCACGGTACTTGCCGGCCCGGATCACCTTCCCGCCCACTTGGTTGCGCGGCGCGGTGAGCTCCGAGATCGTCGTTCGGTACGACCGCGCTAGCTTCTGCAAGCTCGCTACCGAAGGGCGTTCCGCGCCTTGCTCAATAGCGCTGATGAACGAACGCGCCAGACCTGTCCTCCGACTGCTCTCTCGTAGCGTGAAGCCTCGGCGCTTGCGCAGCGCCTGAAGGCGGCGCCCCAGCTCGCGGTTCGGCCGGGACGGCTGGCGCTCGTCTCGTCTGTCTCCGTCTGCGGAAAGTGTTGCCGCGATGGCAGCAAGATTCAGCCCCTGGACTGCGCGGAGCCGCCAGATGTGCCGGATCCGACTCAGATCCTCCTCGGCGTAGCGGCGGTGACCTCGCGCTGTACGCTCAGGGTCCAGGAGCCCACGCCGCTCCCACCACCGGATGGCCGACGGAGCTACGCCTGCGGCACGGGCTGCCTGCTGAATATTCAGGTGTCGGACCAAGCCTAAAGTTGTCCTGTAACTTGGACCCTCATACCATCGCGGCGGAACTCGTGTCAATGGGCCGATCGCCCTCAAAAGAATCGTTACTGAAAAGGAGGTCGATGCCTCAAAACCGGTGTTACCGAACGCACCGGAAAGGAGGCGCCGTGACCGAACGAGCGCGTCGGGAGTACGCCGCGGCTCTGCGCGAGCGGTATCAGGCCGCCGACAAGCGCGGGAGGGGCCAGATCCTCGAAGCGGATCGCGGACATCGGGCCTCGGTAAGCAGGGCCGCGGCGCTATCTGGCGCGAATGAACTTGACGTCGTCGAGCCCAGGCCCGACTCGCAGCACGCCCGAGACGACCTGATCCCGGAGCGCGTTCTCGGCGCTCACCATCAGCTTGACCTCGTATTCACCGGGCTCGTACCAGAAACGCACCCCCGTGCCCTCGCGGACCGCCGCTTGCAGCTGCCACTCGGGCCGCGCGGAGCGCCGATCGAGCAGCAGGACGAAGTCCCGGCCGAGGAAGCTCTTGCAGTCGGCGCCCTCCCCGTCCCGGCCGAACCAGCGCAGGGCGCTGGGGACGAACCCCGGGCACGTCTGTCCGTTCTGGCTGAGGTTGGTCACCTTCACCGTGCAACTCCGGGCGTAGGACATGGCGTGCACCGTCACCAACTTGAAGAACGCGTCATGCGTGTGCACGAGGCGACGCGTCATGGGGTCGGGCTCCATGATCTCGATGATGCGGTTATTGCTCTCGTTGTCCGAGGCATCAACGCGAAGGAACGCTTTGGTGTTGAGCTGCGCTTCGAGGTTGGCGATCGTCGCATACGACGCGGCGCTGAAGATGAAGAAGCCTAGCGCGGCCACCAGAGGCCACGAGACGTCCGGGAGGATGCCCCAGAAGTCCAGGAGCAGACTCCCGAGGGTGATCACCGCTGAACCAAGCCAAGCGATCGCAAGTCGCACGGTCCCAAAGCTCCCCTTCGGGTCGCGCGTCGAGTCCGGCCGGTGCTAACGACGCTCGTGAGCGAGAGTCACCATCATGTCACAGTTCCAGGACGGCGTGTCGTACGAAGGCCAAGGGCCCCTGCGGCTGGCATGGGGGGCGGTTCCCCTCAAAAGGGGTCAGTCATCCGAATGATCACGATAACCGGTCTTTTTCATCCAGCTCGGCATGGCACCCGCCGCCCTGGCGCCTTGCACAGCCGCTGGTTTGGGCGCGGGCGGCGACGCCGGAATCGAGGTAGGGAACTTGAAGCTCGCCAGATTTTTGAGAACGCTATCGAGATTGCTGACCTTCATCGGATGCTGCTGCACCATGGCCGCCACGGCAGTGGCGAGTTGATCGATTTGCCTCGATCCGATACGACGTAATTGTTGCCAAATCGCCGATCGACCCAACTGGTGGAAATCTTCGCGCACGAAGATCAGATTGTCGCCGGTATGAAAACGTTCCCATAGGGTGGCATCCCTCTCCAGCGCTGCCAGCGATAGATAAATGACGAGAGCTGAAAAACGATCAATCTCTTGGCCGTAGTCTTGCTCGCTACGTTCGGGATGTTGGTAGGCACGGTGGCCGAGTTCCGTGGCCTTGCGGCCCCTTAAGGCCGGCACCCACATGCCGTCGTAGTCCACCAACTGGATCGATCCGCCGCGCACCAGGATATTACCGTGCTGTAAATCGCCGTGCGCCACCTGAGCGGCTTCGAGGTGGCGAACAAGTGTGACCCATTTTGCTCGCAATGCCTCCAGTGAGGCCGGATTGCGTAGATGCTTCTCAATATGACTGTGCAGAAGGTCGCCATCCGCCCATTGCATTTTGACGATAGGGAACCAGCTGGAGCGAATTTGAATGCCCTGCTTGAGAAACTGAAAATCAACATCATAGGGCAGGCGGACCTTGCGAAGATGTTTGGAGATCGCCTCATAACGTTCGGCATGATCGCTGATCGGGCGCAGGAAGCAGCGAATCGCCCAGGTCTTCTTGAATGATAAAAACCCGCCCGGTTCCTTGGCTTTGTAGACCACGGCGTTGCCGCCGGTGGCCGGTTTGGGCATGCCGAACCGATCGAGCTCGAGGGCGACCACTTTTAATCCTGGGTCAGCAAAAGCCCTTGGCGGGTGCTGAACCGCCTCATGGTATTCGGTCAGGTCTGGCCATGCCCCCATCGCTAGCTCTCCTTCGCTTCAACCGGTACATCGTGATGAATAACACGGACTAGGGTAAAGTCGTCGTTGCGCAATCCATTTTTGCGGCCGTAGGCGACCATTGCGGCAAAGCTCTCTGGCGTACTCAGCTTCCGGTAAAGCCACTTCCATAATGGTCGCCCCTCTTCATGCTGTTTCAGCAGCCAGGCGGCCACCGCATCGGTGGCGAGCAGAAGCATGTCTCCATCGCGTAGGCTGCCCTTGCTGATTTGTATCCGTTCGTTCAGTGATTCGCCGTTCGACCTGGAGCCGATCAGATAAGGGCTCATCGTGAATTGCGAAGATTTCTGTAAGGGAAACATTTCGACCACTCGCATTTCTTTGCCGACGTTATCGACCTGCATAAGACAACAGTCACCAACGGCCAGCGCCGTCCAATGGTTCTTGTGAGCGTCAATCTGGACACCGAGAAAAGCCGCAAAGGCACCCTGCTCGGCCTTTTCGCTAGCGAACCAGGGGAGAGGTCGGCCCGCTAATCTTCGCCGCCAGAGGCGGCGCGCCGGCTTCAACCGCGCAAAAAACTCGGCCCCGGTGACCTCACTTCGCACATAGCTTTCGGCCAAAAGCACTGCCCACAACTTGGCAAAACTGCTTTCGGTGGCGCCGTCCGCCACCGCCACGCGGATGCCGACTGGGGTGCGAGTTTGCCGATGCGCCCAGGCATCCTCGTACTCCTCAAGACTATTGCCCGACTTTGGGCAGGAGAAGACCTTTATGTCACACTCGTTGGCCGCCTTGGCGTGCTTCACCGCAGGAGGTGCCTCTGCAGTGGCACTCAGCGCAGATGCACATTAGCCGGCCGCGTGCCGATATCGAGAAAATGGATTACGTGCAACGGTTGCGCGTTAAAGATGAATCCTCGCGAGTTTTCCGCGGCCGGCATACCCAGCTCTTTCGCGCGTGCCACCATGAACGGTGTGAGCGTCGATGAGGCTTCAAAGAGCTGTTTGGCATGTTGATCCGGGAGTTTGTTGGCGTTGGTCGGTAATTCGACCGATGGTCCGGCCGTCGACGAAAGATGGATGTTCAAGAGCAACACCGAACCGTCATCGGAACCGACCGCCGTTAATTTACGCGCCTCGGCAACGAGATCTCCATCCGTCGCCTCGCCGTCGGTGATGTTAATGATGATCGGCGGAAATCCCTTCGGATGCTCCTGACACCAAGTCTCGACGATCCGCGTTGCCTCCTTGAGCGCGGCGCACATCGGAGTGCCCCCTTTCCAATAGGGGTCGAACCAGACTGGAAATTTCACAGTTTGGTCCATCACTCCGCCGGCGCCATCATCCGATTTCTTTATTCGCTCTTCGATGCGCAACGGTTTACTGGCCAATTCACCGATTGGTACCAAAGAGCGCCCGCTCAGTTCACCGCCGAGCGCTGGTTGACAGCTCTCTTCGCTGTAGCCCAGCACACCGACATGAAAGTAGTCGTAAATAGAGTCCGATTTGGCGCAACGGATGCACAGATTATGAATAAGCTTGTTGAGTATCGTCGCCAGCTCCTCAGCCTTCCTTCTGCCATCCTCTCCGCCGCCAAAAGGGTCTTCCATCGACTCTGACTGGTCGATCAAAAACAAGAAACAACCCGGGTTCTTACGACTGATTTCGGCCTGGTATGCCATGGTTTCCCTCCACTTTTCGCATCATGACTCGGCTTCGCTACCGGGCCTTGACCCGGAGTCCCGCGCGCCTGTTCCTTGCGGTGCGAACCAGACGGCAAGGCAGCAGCAACCGTGCCAGAGGCCGGTGTCTTGTAAGCTCGCTTGCTGGCGGACGTTCGGCGGTCAGCCCAATCGGATCCCGTGTCGGGAAGGGTTCGGGCGATGTCAGCGAGACATCCGGGGCGCGACCCGAGAGCACGAACGCGGAGAACGCCCGCTCGATGTCAGCGGGCTCCAGGACCTCCTGCGTTTGGATCTTCAGCCCCATTCCCTGTGCCGCCATCCGCGTCCGGTCCGCGTCAAAGGGCTTGCTCACGTTCGCCGGGTTGAACAAGAGGCCCACACGGGACACCCCGGGCACTGCCTCCCGCGGCAGGGCGACCCGCTTCGGGCTCAGCTCTGTCGTCACGCACGTTACGCCGGTGACGTTGCCCCCCGGCCGCGCGAGACTTGAGACGAAGGTGCTGGATTGGCCCCGGGCTACCGGGCGGACATCGTCTTCCTCGACCTGGCCAGCATCGGCTACGCTCCACTCAACGACGTGCTACTGCAGCTCGCCGTGACCCTCGACCGATTCGTGGTTGCGTTTCCCGTCGGTTTCCCATATACGTGGCGACGACTCGCCTCCGAGAGCGACGGGCGCGCCCCGTGAGACGCGCGCAGAGAGAGGGAACCGATGAAACGGTCTGGGACGTGGGGGCTTCTCAACTGGGCCCTGATCGGGGCCACGGTCGGCGCGCTCGTGCTCGCGAGCGGTGGCGTATTCGTCGCCCGGGGCGCCGACCCGATCAAGATCGGCTTCGGCATGGCGCTGACCGGCGGACTCTCCGCCAACGGCAAGCCGGCGCTGCTGGCCGTGCAGATCTGGAAGGACGACGTGAACAAGCGGGGCGGCTTGCTCGGCCGACCGGTGGAGCTCGTCTACTACGACGACCAAACCAACCCGGCCACCGTGCCCGGCATCTACACGAAGCTCCTCGATGTGGACAAGGTCGATCTCATCATCTCCGGCTACGGCACCAACCTCATCGCTCCGCTCATGCCCATCGCGATGGAGCGCAAGCTCACCATCCTGGGGATGTTCGGGCTCGCCAACAACGAGAAGTACCGATACCCGAACTTCTTCCAGATCCAGCCGGCAGGGCCCGATCCACAGACCAGCACGGCCATCGGCTTCTTCGAGCTGGCGGCGACACAAACCCCACGACCGCAGACCGTCGCGATCGTCGGCGCCGACGCCGAGTACCCGCAGAACGCGCTGGTCGGCGCGCGCGAGCTGATCAAGAAGTTCGGCTTCAAGACCGTCTACGATAAGACCTATCCGCCGAGCACCGTCGACTACACGCCCATCGTCCGGGCCATCAAGGCCACCAACGCCGACATCGTGTTCGTGGCGTCGTACCCACCGGACTCGGTCGGCATGCTGCGCGCGGCCCACGAGGTCGGTCTGCAGCCCAAGATCTTCGGCGGCGGCATGGTCGGCCTGCAGTTCACCAGCGTCATGACGAGCATGGGGTCGATGCTGAACGGCGTCGTGAACTACGACTTCTGGGCGCCGGAGCCGACGATGCTGGCGTTCCCGGGCATCAAGGAGTTCTTGAACGAGTACCAGGCGCGGGCGGCGAAGGCGGGCGTCGATCCGCTCGGGTATTACCTCCCGCCCTACTCGTACGCCCTGGTCCAGGTGCTCGGCCAGGCGGTCGACGCCACGAAGAGCCTCGACCAGCAGAAGCTGGCCGACTACATCCGCGCCACGGAGTTCAACACGATCGTCGGCCGGGTGAAGTTCGGGAAGAACGGCGAGTGGGCCAAGGGGCGCACCCTCATGGTCCAGTACCAGAAGGTCCACGGCACGGGCATCGAGCAGTTCCGCGGGCCGGGCAAGAAGGTGGTGCTCTACCCCGAGGAGCTCAAATCCGGCGCCATCATCTACCCGTACTCCGCGGCGAAGAACTAGCGGGCGCTCCCTGTTCTCCTGGGATCTGCTCGCCAACGCGGTGGTCGCCGGACTGCTGCTCGGCGGCTTCTACGCCGCCGTCAGCCTGGGCGTCTCGCTCATCTTCGGCCTGCTCGACATCGCCAACATCGCCCAGCCCGCCTTCGTCATCCTCGGCTCGTACGCGGCCTACGTGATGAACAGCTCCTTCGGTCTCGATCCGATCCTCACCGGGCTCCTCTTCACGCCGGTGTTCTACTTCCTCGGCGCCGTCGTCTATCGCCTCTACTATGGGAGCTTCGAGCGCCGAGGCGATGAGTCGCTCCGGGGGCTCGTCTTCTTCTTCGGCGTCCTCTTCATCATCGAAGTGAGTCTGAGCCTCAAGTACGGCGTCGACTATCGCCTCGTGGACGCGGCCTACATCGGCAAGTCGATCGACCTCGGCGGCGTCGGGATCGCGTTCCGCCTGCTGGTGCCGTGCCTCGTGGGGCTCGCCATGACGCTGGCATTGCACCTCTTCCTGTCGAGAACGTTCTACGGGCGCGCTGTCATGGCGGTGTCCCAGGATCGCCTGGCGCTGCGGTTGATGGGCGCCGATCCCGTCCAGATCAAGACCATCGCCTTCGGCGTAGGCATCGCGGCCGCGAGCCTCGCCGGCGCGCTCCTCATCACGATCGCGCCGGTGGTGCCGTCAACCGACCGCGACTACATCGGCCGCATGTTCGCGATCACGGTCCTGGGCGGCATGGGCAGCGTCGCGGGGACGCTCGTGGCCGCCGTCATCCTCGGCGTGGCCGAGAGCCTGATGGCGACGTTCTTCGGCCCCTCCTGGTCGCTCGCCGTGTCGTTCGGCATTCTCCTGGTCGTGCTCGCGGTGCGGCCGGCCGGGCTCTTCGGCAGATGATGGCGCGGCCCGCCCGCGCGCTCCTCGTCGGTCTGGCCGTCGTCGGGGCCGGGATCGTCGTCGCCGCGCTCCGCGTGAACCAGTACGTCTACTTCGCGGGGTACGTTGTGCTCCAGTATGTCGTCATCGCCACCGCGTGGAACATCCTCGGCGGCTACGCCGGCTACGTCAACTTCGGCACGCCGGCCTTCTTCGCGCTCGGGGCCTACACCGCCGTCTTCCTCATCCAGTCGACGCGAGCGCCGCTCCCGGTGCTGATCCTCGCGGGCGGGCTCGTCTCCGCCCTGCTCGGGCTCGGCATCGGCTACCTCACGCTGCGCCTCCGAGGCGTCTTCTTCTCCATCGCGACGCTGGCACTGTCCATCGTGCTGCAGACGATGATAATCAACTGGGAGTACGTCGGCGGATCCCGGGGCCTGAGCGTCATCCGCCCGAGCGGTCCTCCGTTCGGCAGCTACGTCACGTTCCTCTTCACGGTGATGGTCCTGCTCTCCGTCGTTGCGGTGACGGTGGCGCGGTTCATCGAGCGGTCCTGGATCGGTCGCGGGCTCGCCGCGCTGCGGGACAACGAGGAGGCGGCCGAGTGCATGGGCGTGCCCACCCTGCGCCTCAAGCTCTTCGCGACCACCGTGAGCGGGTTCTTGCTCGGCGTCGCCGGCGCGCCGTTTCCCTACTACGTGACCTTCGTCGAGCCGAACTCGGCATTCAATCTCGACTACGCCGTGAACGCGCTCGCGATGCCGATGATCGGCGGGACGACGAGCTGGGTCGGGCCGGTGATCGGGGCCGTACTGCTAGGGACGGCGCAGCAGCTGGCAACGGTGACGATCTCTTCTGAGATGAATCTGTTCATCGTCGGCGTGGTGCTCGTCGCCTTCGTCGTGCTGGCACCCGAGGGCATCCTCGGGCTGGTGCGGCGCCTGCGAGGCCGCTGAGGCGGGCCATGGCGGGGACCCTGCTCGAGGTGGACGGGCTCACCAAGCGCTTCGGCGGCTTCACCGCGCTCCATCGGGTGAGCCTGTCCGTGAGGGCAGGCGAGCGGTTCGGCCTCATCGGACCGAACGGATCCGGCAAGACGACGCTCATCAATTGCGTGTCCGGCGCGCTCGCCGCGGACGGCGGCCGGATCCTCTTCGAGGGTCGTGACATCACCACGCTGGCGGCCCACCGGAGGACCCGGCTCGGCATCGTGCGAAGCTTCCAGATCCCGAAGCCGTTCACCAGCATGACGGTCCGCGAAAATCTGGGCATCCCGCTGGAGTACGCGGCGCACGCGCGATCCCAGGCCGGCGACGCCGACGCCGAGGCCGCGGAGATCCTCCGGACCATCGGCCTCGAGGCGAAGGCGCATCTGCGGCCGGCCGAGCTCACACAGATCGAGATGCGGAAGCTCGAGCTAGCGCGCGCGATGGCGGCCCGGCCGACGCTGCTCATCTCCGACGAGGCGATGGCCGGGCTCTCGAGCGTCGAGGTGGACGATATCCTGGCACTGCTCTTCCGCCTGAACGAACAGGGCATCACGATCGTCATGATCGAGCACATCATGCGGGCCGTGATGCGCTTCTCCGAGCGCGTCGTCGTGCTCGACGCCGGCGAGCGCATCGCCGAGGGGACGCCGGCCGAGATCGTGAGGAACCCGGCCGTCGAGAAGGCCTACCTTGGCGAGTAGGATCGTGGTCCGCGACGTGGACGCCGGCTACGGGGCCGTCCGTGTGCTGCACGGCGTGTCCATCGAAATCCGCCAGGGCGAGACCGTCGCCCTGCTGGGCACGAACGGCAACGGCAAGAGCACGCTGATCAAGTGCATCATGGGCATCGTGCGACCGGCGGCCGGCGAGATCTTCCTCGACTCCGACGGCACGCGGATCGACCTCACGACGAAATCCACGGAAGAGATCGTGGGCCTCGGCATCGCCCTGGTGCCGGAGGGGCGCCGGCTCTTTCCCAAGCTGACCGTCGAGGAGAACCTGCTCCTCGGCGCCTACCGAACGGCCGCGCGCGGCGACATCGAGCGCAACCTCGCCTTCGGCTTCGAGGCCTTCCCGGTGCTCCGTGAGCGCCGACGGCAGCTCGCGGGCAACATGAGCGGGGGCGAGCAGCAGATGCTGGCCGTGGCCCGCGCGCTGATGTCCTCGCCCCGCATCCTCCTCGTCGACGAGCCCTCGGTAGGGCTGGCGCCCATCCTCGTGAGCCGGGTGATCGCGAAGATCAAGGAATTGAAGGACCGCCACGACCTGACGGTGCTGATGGCCGAGCAGAACTTCAATCAGGCAACCAAGATCGCCGACCGGGGCTACATCATCGTCCACGGCAGGATCGAGTTCGAAGGCCAGAGCACGCAGCAGCTGCGGGACCACGAGCTGGTGAAGAAGTACTACCTGGGCGTCTAGCGGCGACGCCCGGCCGCCCTCAGGCCATCGCCGTCGCCTCGATCCCGATGCGCGCTCCCCCGAAGAGCCCCGCGGCCTGAAACGTCGTCCTGAGTCGAGGCTGGAGTGCTCCCCAAAGTTCTGCTCACAGCTAGGAGCTTAGAGTAGTTTCCGCCCGGTACTCGTGAGCCCCACGGACCCGACGCTCCGGGCCGCGGCGGAGGCGGTCGGCGGCAGCGAGGCAAGAGGCAAATCCGAAACTCATAGACGCCGGCCTTAAGGAAGGCGTGAACGCGCGAAAGTTTCAGAAGTTTCGGAGACGTTGTGCATGGTGGCCCCAACGGGATTCGAACCCGTGTTTGAGTCGCGCCGCGCTTTCGCCAAAATTCTCGGCGTCTTGGGCGATGTTGAGACCACGCGAAACCCGTTTGTCCTCAAACATTCGGACGGCTCGGTTGCGATTCCGGGCAGTTAATCAACCGGGATGAAATAGCGGTTTGAGTCCCGACCGCTGCCCCGAGTTCGCTTTGTTCGTTTTCAGGAGTGCGATTCGTCACGCGCCGCCGCCTCCCCCGTTCCCGTTCCTCACCCACTTCGCCTGTGTCGCCGAGCACTGGGCAGACACCCGCGCGGACGATCGGGCGCCGCGCCCGATAGCTGAGGCCAACGACGCCACGGCCTCCGCCAACGAACGGACGAGCACGTAAGCCGTACACCCCGCGCCCCAGACCGCCTCCACGATTCGAACGACGGCGCCGAAGGCCAGGAGCGCGATCGCCGCCCAGACGAGCCAGCCAACGAGACGTATCGTGTGCGGTCGACCGGCCACCAGCGGGCCCCACACGAAGATCACCCCAGCAATCACGAGGACCTTGATCCCGAGCTTGCCCAGCAGCCATCCGCGACTTTCGACGTAGACGAGACGGGCCCGAGCGGGAATGACGATTCGGCTCATGCCCGGTTACCTCCTTCCTCGAAATGCCTCATCCAGCCCTCCGCCGCGGACTCTAGCCCGCGGGATCGGAGCCAGGCGGCAGGCCACGGGTGCCAGTGCGCGGCCATCTGCTCGCTGACTTGGGACGACTGCTTCCCTGCCCGTCCTTCACAAGGGGCACCGTCGATAGCTCCTTCACCAGACATACTCGAATAATTATTCGATTAGGGCCTGACTCCACCCCGGGGTGGGTCCTCGAATTCCAGTCTCCGGAGTGTCGTGTAGTCTGTCGTGGCGTTGTGCTGACCTCTCGTGCCCTCCCTCCACCGCCCCGTCGATCTCGCGCCTGGAACCGTTTACGCGCCTATGGCTCTCTCTCAAGAACGGTCAGCCGCCCCCGCGCGTGTTGGCGTCGCGCCTGGCCAGCCAAGATCTGAATGGCCTTGCATGCTGGAAAGCGCCGCTTACCAGCCATAGTTGCCAAGACACCGCGGGCGGCCGGCGGGGTCAAGGGTCGCCGGAGGCGACGAGCGCAGCGAACTTGCCCTTGACGCTGCCACCCGCCCGCGGAAAGTGGGCAGACCTGAAGCGTAACCATTCAGAGGCGGACAAAGGTTTCGCGGGTAGGAACTCGGCGAGAGCACGGGACCCGGTCGGAGCAACCGAACGACATAGCGCCAGTCAACTGGGCGCTTTGAAGCCCTGGAGTCGACTCGAGAACACGCGGAAGAGCCTGTAGAGCTCGAGCCGGCGCGTGTCGTTATAAGCAACTCGCTTCTCCTCGGCGAGGATCTGTTGGATGGGCCAGGCGTATTCGTCGTCGATCGAGGCGAGCACGGCGCGGACCGGGGCGAGCGATCCACGGCGAGCCAGGGCCGCGACTTCTTGACCGAGCAGGTACGCCCCCGCCTCATCGTACGAGACAGGAGTTCCGTCCACTTCCAGCTCACCGATCTCGTAACGACGAGGATCCGGTTCGCTGCCGTAGAGTTCGAAGCAATGGACGATGTCGATGAGGTCGCGAACCCGCTCGGCCCTCCGGTCGTTGTAGGAGACGAACTTCAGCAGTATGCAGGCCGCTACTGAAGCCATCGGAACGACAAGATCCCCAACCTGCTCCCGACGTGCGGATTCGAAGGCCTCCTCGAAGCCGCGAGTGCTCATTACTCGATCCTGCCCTGGCCATTCCAGGGCGTCGCCGGGTGCGAGAGTTCTGCTGTAGGGGATCAAATCGAGCTCAGCCGGGCCATACTCGAGTCGGTGAGGCACGCGCGCTTGCCGGAAGCCCGCGCCGAGTAAGCGCCGCTTCAGGTCCTCGTATTCTTCCCAACTCGTCGCGCGCACAACCACGTCAACATCGCGTGTCGTGCGACCCCCGGCCAAGCCGTAGCGCATGTCGATGAGGACGATGGGTACGGAGGCGCCGATCACCAGAACGCGATCAGGGCCGGCGATGTCCAGGAGCAGGCGCAGTGCCTCAAGAGCGGCGGGGTCAATCGGCATCGTCCGCCGCGAGTCGCTCTAGGTATTGTTCGTAGATGATGCGAGCCGTCTCGCGCTCACGCTCGCGTCCGGAATGCAGGAGCTCAGCGTAGACGAGGAGTGGATGGGCCACCTGCTGCTCGCCGCCCATCGACCACGTGACAGCCGGACAGAACTTCCGGAGAATCGTGATCGGGCCCGTTGGCGACGGTAGCCAACGGAGTTCTTGGAGGACGCCCTTCGGCCAATCGGATACGAATGCGGTGAGGGTCTCCCCTCGGTAGTGGCGCGTGAACTCGTAGGCCCCGAGCCCGCCCGTCACTGCGGATTCGATCTGGCGCTGGCGCAGCGCTTCACGCAGGTGCTGCCAGTTCGCGGCTGGGTCCTTTTCAGGTGCGACGAAGACCCCGTGGAGCAGCTTCGGCCGCAGTTGCTCGCTGTAACCGGACACCCATCGTTCAAGCAGCTCCCGGCGGCGACCAAGACGCGACCCTGCGCGGCGGCGGGTGAGGTAACCCTTGCCTTTGAGCTCGTTCATGATGACGGCGATCGAGCCGAGCGCCACTCCGCTGTGAACAGCGAGCTCGCGATAGGGCATATCCGTAGCGGCGGGCTCGACCAGGAGAACGAACAGGACTTGCAAACCGCTCGGCATGAAAAGGCGCGCCGACCGTGACTCCGGCAATGTTCGAGGCCGCGCGCCCGATTTGAGGAGATGGAGCTTGGGTGGTCTGTGGATCAGCAGATTTCCTGCGGCATCTACGTAATCGACTTCTGCTTCTCTCAAGCGCTGGGCGTTTGCCGGCGAGACGTAGTCGGCGAACAGAATCGGCTTACGTTTGTCCCTCTGCCGCTGGACTCGTGGGAGGGTGAGAAGCAGCCAGTGGTCGAGCTTTGAGGGTGTCAGCTGCCGTTTCACGGCGCCGAAATAGGTGAACTGGCCGACGTCGGTCTCAAGGACGAGGCTGAGGTCAGCCGAGGGAGGCTCGCTGAAGCGCACGGGCGTGCGTATCGTAGCTTTCCTGATCCCCGGTAGCGCTTCGAGATGGCTACGGCACAGAGCGACGATATCAGGCTCGGATTGCACTCGTTCACTATATCACGTTGTTCACTATCGGTGAACAAATCTATACGCTGAACTTTCGAGGGCCTGTCGAACCGGTCGCCGTCTGGGCGATCAAGGGAGGGATGAGCACCCTCGAAACGCCTCCTGCGCCTTCGAGGACAACCGACCGCACAGGCTCTTCTATCGTGCAAACTCAGAAGCACACAGATATCCTTTCGACCTGTTTTCATTCGGCGGAGACGCCCAGCGTCAAATCAGGGGCCCGGTCGAGTTCATTCACGGTACGTGAACACGTCTAATATCTGAACAATGTCGCTCCGAGAGGGAGATCCTTCACCAAAACGAAACTCACCCGTCCTGCATATCTTCCTACTCGATCATTTCGGGGCGTAAGCGCATCATTGGCAGCATCGATGTATCTGAATGTCGTCGCGATCTCGCGAGCGGAGTGACGCTGTACAAGATTCGACCAGTATCGGTCTTTCGTTGTAGCCTCGCCTCATGGCGCTGAGCTTTCTGTTCCGTTTCCGCGATTTCATCGCACCGACGATTGACGAGCACAAGGCCATCATCCGCGACCACACCTCATGCTGGTGGGGCTGGTGGAAGCGTCCGTCGGAAGATGACCGGCGCGACGTGTGGGACGCGCTCAACGAACTCGCGAGGCTAGAGTCACCTGTCGAGATCGGGCTTTTCGATTCGGGGCACGGCCGCGTCTATCCCGCCCGGGTCACCCAGGTCATTCCTCCTCGACGCGACGATCACGGGACTTCGATCGTCCCTCCCCTCCCGCCGGGAGATGAGGTCCTCGTTCCGACCTACTACCGGACTAGCCCGTTCAGTCGAGCCTGGATGCGTCTGTCTCACATCGATGAGCCAATACGCTTCTTCGGCGAGTACTCGTTCGAACGACTTCCGACGTTGCCCTATTACGCGCCCGCGACACTGTCGCGATTCGAAGGCAAGGTGATTGTCGCCGACGCCGAGCTCCGGGGGATGGACACCACCATTTGGCAGATTCGGCCTAGCCGCGCCGACGATCGCCACGAGACGATTATCCTGAGCGTGCCCGGAGTCGCGAGTCCCATCAGCAACGCGCCGATTCTCACGAAATCATCCCGGATCCTGCATGTCACTGACCCGCACTTCGCCGTAGGTGCGCATCGGGAGCAACATGGCTGGCGCCTCGAGAGCGAACCAAACGACGGCCGTCGCACACTCGCAGAAGCAATCCAACAAGCTGTGCCACCCCCTATCGGCCTGATTCTCGTTACGGGTGATCTCACATTCATTGGGCTGCCTGCCGAATTCACCGAGGCGAGAATCTCGCTGCTGAAGCTGCTCGGCATCTACGACCTGGACGCAGGCTCCCTTATCGTCATTCCCGGGAACCATGACATCAAATGGACGCAGGAGGACGCCTATGATGAGTCAGCCCGAGTAACTATCGCCCCGGCGGCGGCAAAGGAAAACTACCGACGCTTCTATCGCGACCTTTTCTTCCATGATCCGAACGAAGATCTCTCGATGGGGCGTCGCTTCGTGACACCTTCGGGTCTCGTCCTGGAGATCTGCGCGGTTAACTCAAGCTCGCTCGAGACCGGACGACACTTTCTGGCAGGCATGGGCAGAGTTCAGGAGCATGCCTTCGTCGCTGTTGCCAACGCCCTCGGCTGGGCTGCACAGCCTGGCCTCTCGCTTCGTCTATTGGCCCTACACCATCACCTCATGCTCACCGAAGACCTCGAACCGGAAGCCAGCTATTATAAAGGCTTCGGTATCGCGATCGATGCACCGCGAATTCTGCGTCTCGCTGCCACTCATGGCGTTCAACTCGCCCTCCACGGCCACAAGCACCGCGCATTTATCGGACGTTCAAGCATCTATGAGTTACCTGAGTACGCTCAGCCGCAATACGAGCGCGGCGTAATTTCGATCGTCGGTGGTGGGAGTGCGGGGTCGACGGACGTACCACATGACAGCAATTATCTGAATGTGATCGAGACCGAGAGCGCAGGCCTCACGCTCAAGATCCTCCGGGCTCAGAACCGGGGCGCCTTCCAGCCAATGCAGGCGTGGAAAGCCGGTCTCGAATTGGACGGCACGCTGAAGCGACTCGTCCTAGCGGACTGGCGTCGACTCGCTGAGGCGCAGTAATGCCGACCGATGTCAGACGTGTGAGGCTTTTGATCACCGACCTCGACAATACACTCTACGACTGGGTTTCATCGTTTGTCCCAGCATTTTATGAGATGGTCCGCGTTGCCGCTGGGCTCCTGGATGTCCGTGAAGAGCAGCTTCTCGACGACCTACGAGTCGTCCATCAGCGATATCGAAACTCGGAACAGCCCTTCGCGCTCCTCGAGACGGCGTCCGTTCAAACGCGCCTCGGCATGATGACAAGAGCAGATCAGGCCAGGGCTCTCGATCCAGCATTCCATGTCTTCAACGCTGCTCGTCGTAAGCATCTACGCTCGTACCCCGGCGTTATTGCGACACTGGAGTGCATCCGAAAAACAGGATGCGCTGTGGTAGCTCACACCGAGGCCGTGGTGGAAAACATCATTTATCGGCTCGACGCGCTCGACCTCCTAAGATATCTCGACCGCGTGTATGCGCCTGAAGGAGTCGGCATCGTGCACCCGTTTCCCGAGCAGCTGGCGCGCTTCAACTCGGCCAAGCAAAAGCTCCGCGCCTTGCCAGCTACCCACCGTAAGCCCGAGCCGACCGTCGTGGATGACATCTGCCATGATTTCTCTGTCGCATCGTCGGAGACTGTTTACGTCGGCGACAGCCTGTCGCGTGACGTGCTAATGGCTAAGCTCGCCGGCGCGATCGCTGCTCATGCCGAATACGGAACACGCCGAGACGCCCAACTGTGGCAGCAACTCGTTCGGGTCACACACTGGACCGAAGAAGACGTCCAGCGCGAGCGCAACCTTCAGGCCCAATCAATGGACGTCGCGCCCGATCTAGTGCTGGGAGAGTTTTCCGACCTACTTAGACCCTATAGAACACCAAACGGCTCTACTCGACTCGAGTTCGTCTCTCACTGACAAGTTTTCACGACGCCAAGAACTCCGAAGGCTCGATAGCTCCCTAGTGGGAGGATTGACCGATGATCATACTCGATGTCGAGACAACGGGCCTTGATCCCAAGAGACATTCGATCGTCAGTGTCGGAGCCCTCGATTTCTCCCAGCCATCCAACCAGTTCTACCGAGAGTGCCGAATCTGGGCTGGGGCTGAAGTGGACAAAGCAGCCTTACAGGTCAACGGCTTCACCGAGGCCTCCATCCGTGACCCGGGCAAACCTAGCCTCGAGGCTTTGCTCATCCAGTTCTGGCAATGGCTCCAAACCGTAGACGAGAGAACCATCGCCGGCGAGAATCCGTCGTTCGACCGCGATTTCTTGCTGGCATCTGCGGAACGTTACACGATGGACTTTCAACTCGGTTACAGAACCGTGGATCTCCACTCTCTTTGCTATTGCGATCACCTCAGGCGCGGCATCGCGCCTCCGATTAAGAACGGACGTTCAGATCTGAATCTTGATCGCATACTGGCGCACTTGGGGCTGCCTGCGGAGCCGACACCCCACCATGCGATGGTCGGCGCAAAGCTAGAGGCCGAGGCTTTTTCTAGACTCGTCAGGGGTGAGGGACTCCTAGAGGAGTTCGCTGGGAAACAGACGCCCAACGGTGTCGGAGGCCGTGATTGAAATACGTTTGTCTTATTCCGATCCGAGCGATGATGCGGCCGCCCGCTGCGGAGCGTGCGAGCAGGCAGCACCGGTGACGCTCGCTACGTACAGATGCAGAGGGCAGTCGCCGTAGAGTCGTCGAGGACCGTCGACGTTCCAGCCTCTCTGGCCGAACAGACTATGCGAACCACCCATCGGCTAACCGACGACAGTCCTCCTCACGTCCAGAGAGTAGGGCCTGGATCGCCTTGAGATAAATTGCCGCGGCACCAGTGATTCTCCGCGGAACGAGCACTGGAAGCTTCAATAGATCTCCGGGCTCGTATTTCGTTAAGCCGTCAGTGTAGACGCGGCGTAGTTCCTTTACGAGTTTCCTCGTCCGACTCGTCAACAACGACAATGCCCACGCCGCCTGCTCATCCCGCCTTCTCGCAGAGGTGAATCGTACGACATAAAGGGTATTCGAGGCTGCCAAGCTCGGCATCGCACGAAGGCTTATCCATGGACCGTCTTGTGACATACCACTCATAAACCCATGAATATGCCGTGGGAGTGGCGTCCGGTACCATGGCCTACGTCGCGTAATCTTCAGAGCGCTCTGATTGCAGCCGCCTGACTTCCCAAAATCGATGTATTTGCGCACTGCCGGGTGATTTCGTAGACGCCGAGGCGGATCGAAGAGCCACACCCGTTCCCCGTTATCACGCAAAGTCCGCCATCTGGCCTTGGTCAGTACCCCCCAACGAAGCTGCCGAGCCTTTGAGACGAGGGGCCTCATGGACCCAACTGGTAGGTTGAGCTCCCTCCTCTTCTTTTCCGTCATGAGGAAATAGCTCACGTCTCCCGATACACCACCAAGTCGGATCTGCAACACCTCCTTCAGCGGCCGCATGCTACTTTGGACGGTGACGAACCGCCTCTTTGTCGCTTCCCTCTTGATACCAATGCCTGGCTCGCCCAGTGCACGAACAAGCCCATCTGCTGAAGCGTGTTCCATCCGGATGTGACGTGCTGCCGTTGTGCCGAGTCCGCGCCCAAGCAACACGACACACCCATCTTGGACTGCCCCAAAGAGTCGACCGTGGCTGCGATGAATCTCGACGTGGGAGAACCACCTGGGGAACGCGTCGCGAAGCGGCGCGGCGTAGTTCGCATAGGTCCAGGCTGCTGGGAGAACGAAACAAATACTGCCGCCAGGCTTCAAGAGCTGCAGACTTGCACACAGAAAGACGTACCAATAGTTTGATCCCGGTCTAACTCGAATGCCGCCGGGCGCCGTTATCCGAAGCGCCGCTTCCTTCAGCCGTCCTCTTAGGCGATCCAGCGAAAGGTAAGGCGGATTGGCGACGATACGGTCGAAGCGAATGTCTGTTCGCAAGGACCAAGCCACGAAGTCGGTTCCGCGAACTGTCGTAGCTAGTACGTCGCTCGGTGAAGGCTCCTTCTCGAGGTCCACCGCCGTAATGCGACGACTTGGAACTCCCGATTCGGCCAGTGCTCGCACGAAGACCCCTTCCCCAACGCATGGATCGAGCCATCGCGCATCGCGCGAATCTCCAAGAGCATTCACCATTGCCGTCGCGAGCCCCGGCGGTGTTTCTACGATGCAGGAAGCAAGGGCACGAATCATATTGCCCGCGGCTAGAGGAAGAGCGCCGCCTCAGGCTTGAGCTTCTTCAGCCTAATCCAGGGCGACCCGAGCCCGCTCGGCTTAGTCAATTCCTGACTCTGCCAGGCTAATAGTCGCCCCAGTCGTTTTGACTGAATCCGTCGCCATACCTGTAGTTCGTCCCCTTCTCGGAGCCCTTCTCGCTCCCATCGGTCCTGAAACAGCTCGCCCAACACATACTCGAGCGCGACTGTAGGCGTCGCCAAGAAGAACGGAAGGCGGGGCACTGATAAAGCCTTCGGGAACGGCACCGCTTCCGTCTGACCGAGCACTTGTGTGTGGAAATGACACCCCGGTGATGCGTCATCTCCAATTTCGAGTCTCCACATCGCGAGTTCTCTCTCGTCGTCCTTCTGGATGAGTCGGATACGAGTTGACGCTTTCCCGTCAAGTGCGAATCCCTTCGGTAGCATGGCCTTCTTCGGTGGTTTGATCGGTCTTATCTCCCAGACGCTTGTCAGCTCCGCGAACACCGAGTATCTGCCACGCCTACCACGCTCATACTCGCCCTCGCTGGCAATTGTTCTCAGCGGGAACTCTTCGCGTATCATCCAAGGCACAACACGGCTACCGCGCGAACTCTGGATCGTCGCCAGCGACGCTTTCATTTCCCCGAACACCCGATCAGAGCCAGGGGTCACGAAGTCTCTTGCCAAGGCTGAGATCGCGTCGATCTCTTCGCGCAGCTCGCGGAATTCGAACTGGATCGGCGGCAAGAGACTTATCCGTCCAGACGCCTTTCTATTTCCGTAGCCGATCCCTGTCCTGCGACAGAACCACAGCACGAAGCCCTGAGTGCTCTCTGGCCAATTCAATCGTGGTCCATGCCTGCTCGGCATAGACAGGCCAATCATCTGGCTGGATCCGAACTGCCTTGTCCGCCTCAGAAAATGCTTCAAGAGGGAGATACTTCTCGTCGACACAAATAATAGGCTCGGGCACCGAGGCCCGTTCTAGGCTGCCGCCCGAAACTGAAGCTAGTGCCTTATGAATTTCCTCTGCGTCAAACGGTTTGCCGTCCGTGAACTCCCACAGCCAGCTGTCGACTCCGGCCCTCCACCACCGAGGACCCAGAAAATCGGCCAAGACGCCCTTGTACCGCAGGCGATCCATATTCTTCCGTAGAGCCCTGCTTCGAGTGAAACCGCGCATCAACGACCTTGGCGACATCCGAAATCTTGCCGCAAGCCGGTAGGAGTCCAAGAGAAAGCACGGATACGGCATAATTCGGTGAAGAAGCCACCGTAGAAATGCGAGACCATGGCTGCGTTTCGATAGCTCGTGAATTGGTGGATGACACTCTTCGATGTCGTGCCAGGCTTTCGCCGTCCACGCGACCTTGCCGGGAACGGCAAGCAGCTCCCTGACCGTCTCTTGTCTCTTGTTAGGCGCATCGCTGGGCCACGAAGGCGGAAGGCGACGAACCGCCCGCGCCAGCCCCGTAATCTGACGGCTGAGCTCCGGCCCTGTCTTTGGCTGCTGCTTCGGAAATGCCCATTCGAGATTGTTCACTCGTGCAATCAGATGTTCCCGCGCCTCAGGGGGAAAGGGCTCGGAGAGATCGGCCAAATAGCTCGATCGGAGAGCGAACGCTGTCGGAGGATGATCCTGCCTGTCTCTAATATGCGAGCGCAACACGGCCGCCAGCGCCAAGCCTGTTGCAGGCTGTAGTGCAAGAGAGCTTTGCGCGTCTCGCGCCTGCCATTCTTTCAAGCGGAAGTCAATCAGGACGAGATCGGCGTCCGCCAGATGCGACCGCCCAACCTCCTCCGGATGTACTACGTCGACGGCGACGTACGGGCGGAGCTCAAGTTCGAACCCGCGCTGCTTATCCGGTTCGTCGTCGATCACTAGCACCCTCGGCCTGCCTCCTTTCATCGCACTACGCGGGGAATAGGAGCTCTACGGCAGTCTGAAAACCCTTACTTGGCCTACTAAAGCGGATTGTTGCTCCGTATTCCTCCAGAATGTTCCTAGTAATCGGCAGGCCAAGCCCCATGCCTTGGCCCAGCACTGGGTCAACGGTTGCCGTCGTAGACTTAAACGGCCGGAACCACTTCTCCCCCTTCTCTGGATCGACCGCCACTCCGGTGTTTTCTATCACTAGCCGTACGCTCCCATTTTCAAGTTCTCGCGCCAACGAGCGGATCTGCCCATCGCGCCCTGCCGCCTTCACAGCGTTCGTAAGCAGATTGGCAAACACGGCGACGAGTTCGGCCTGGAACATCTTGGGCGATCTTAGGCCAGATGGGATCCGGTTTTCGATCCTGATCCCTCGTTGACTTGCGAGATGCTCGACCAATCGTGTGGCGCTGTCGAAACGCGCAGCGAGGTCGTGTCGGGTCCGTCTCCTTCGTGCATCTGGCCTCACGACATCAACAAGGTACGAGGCTTGCTTTTCGAGGCTCCGCCGCAACTCGCCGACTAAGGCGATGACATGCGAGAGATCCCTTCGCAGAAGCTTGGGTAGTGAGGACCTATCTCGAATCCGACCCAACGCGGTCTCAATCGCTTCCGATTGGCCCACGATGCCGTTGATCTCATGGATGAGAGCCGCCATCTGTGTGCCGACTGAAGCCAGCACGCGGAGCATCGAGCGTTCGGCCACAACCTCAGCTATCGCCGGCGTTGCCGTCGAAAGCTCGCGAATCGCGCTACCTATCCTCGCCCGGGCGTCGTCTACGCTCCCGCGCTCAGACAGGCTCTCCGCCTCTTCCACAAGCTCCCTTGCCCGCCGCAGCGAAGGCTCGATCTCACGGATCGGAAAAACCTTGCCCCGGCCAGCCCGCTCCTGCCGTCGTCTTTCTCTGAACTGAAGCCGGGCCGCGGCACGCGTTCGCGTCCCCAGATCGACGCCGAGCCGTACGAACTCTGTTACGAACTGGAATCCCCGGTCGGGCACGAACCCTTCCCGGTTGACAAGGAGCCTCAGAGAGGGTGCGCGCCGCTCCGTCAAGAAAACACCTCCGAAGTACGCGGCGTTAGGCAAGATCACAAGTCCGACATCCCTATCCGCCTCGCCTATTACTAACGCACCACGGCCGATCGTCCTCAGAACGCGCGCTCGCCTCGTGTAGTCCGCGTCAAGAGAGAGCCAATCGTTCTTGGGCTCGCCATATGGGAGCACTCGAAACCCCTCGAGAAATACTCGGATACCGGAAGCACCTACAACCCAGCTTCGGTTCGTGAAAGAACCCGGTAGGCGCCCTTCTCGGACGAAGATCCTCGCCTGGAAAAACGGTCCCGCGGCCTCGGGATGGTTGACGGACAGCCTGCTGCCTTCCGCATCCGGATTCACCCTGAGTGTTCTAAGTGTTGGCGTAATTGCGTAATGGATCTTCCCATCTTGCCTAGCAGCGTCGACCTCAATGATCCAGTTCGCCACTTCGGCAAGCGCCTGCCAGTAATCTTCGCCGGTCGCAAACTCGCCATCGAGTACAACCGAGAAGCCAGGATCTCCAGTGACAGTTTCGCGAACGATTGGCTGTTCGAACAGTAGGGGCCTGCTGACTATTGTGTCACGCAGCGGGGAGGTCAGAACCTTCGGTGCTTCGAACGTCTGAACTTCTGTGAGAAAGCTCGATCGCTCCCCTGCCGTCCACCGGCGTCGTAGCCCGCGGAGTGTTATTACGGTTCCCGGAATCGCTGTACTTACTAGCGGCGACTCCTTAAACACAACTGCAGACGTGCCTTCCAACTCGTCCAGCGTCTCATGTTGTTCAATAACGCTCCAATCAATCCTCGCATCAATAGCCTTTAGGCTCTTCCTGCCAGGTAGGGGCTCTGGTACTGACGTCAGTTCCAGCACCTGAGCCAGCTTGTGCGCAGCGAGCCGACCCACGCCCTTCGCTCCAGTGAACCGTCGTTCACATTTCGGCGATAACCGACCTCCCACCTCCTTCGCACGAGAGGCGATCCTAAGAAAGCCTTGCTCAAATTCATCGGGAGTCATGCCTACACCGTCGTCCTTGATTCGAATGAATCCCCGACTCAAGTCGTCAAGTGCCTCGCCGTAGACGGTGACTTTTTTCGCGTCCGCGTCGTAGGAGTTCTTAATGAGTTCCACGAGGGCGGTAGAGTCACGTCCGACCAGCAGCTCGCCGAGCTCTCTGAAGAGATGGGTATCGACTGTGAACTTTGGCATCGATCAGTGTCCCGATGCTCGCAGACTCGGGCCTCTGCGACAGACGTTCACCGGCCACCCCCGAACGCTATTGCGCACGTACTGTTGTCATGTTCGTTTTCAGCCGAAAAACGCGCTGGCAATTCCGGTACGTTTGGGCTCCGCGTTCCGCGAGCCAAATCAGTCCGGGTCGTTCGCAGGGACGAGTGCCGCAGATCACGGCTTCGTTTAACTTCCGCCATAAACTCCGATATCGACCCTCTACGCGGCATCTGACCTGTACGTCACCGAAAAGATCGTGTCAGCCAGCCACCTTTTGAACGCTGGGTTGTCGCTGAACTGTTTGAAGAGCTCCGTGTCGTCTTTGAGCACGGCGGTCATTACGCGCGCGAGCGCCTTATCGTGCTCGATGCGGGCATTCTGGCGGTCGGAGTGCTTCTTCGCATTCTGGTAGGCCGCGTCCGCAGCAACCTTTGCGGGAATCTCCTCGGTGATGAGTCGGTGAACCCGGTCGGCGTCAGTCCACGGGATGCTCCCAAATTGGTCGTTGAACGCCTTGATAATGTTCGAAAGACGGTCGAGCTCCGGCTCGGGCTTGCCGCCGCCTCCGCTGGTGGGCACGGGCTCGATCTCCGCATCCTGGTCAGGTAGCTGGATCTTCATCGCAGCCTTCTTCTCGACTCGATAGCTGTCCATGTCGATCGCTTCCAGGACGCCTTTGGACAGGTCCTCCTCTTTCGGTGCTGGCAGCTTGGGCACGAGGAAGTTCAGGAAGATCGAGAGCTTCTCCCACTCCGCATTGGTGTACGGCAGAATCGAGGCCAGGAAACCATGGGTCCGCAGGAAGGCCTTGGCCTTCCCCTTGAACTCCACCTGCCCGTCCTCGTCGAGCTGCTCTTTGTAGACGGCGACGCAGGCGTCTAGGATTGGGTCTAGCTGGTCACGGTCGGCGCCGCCCAGGTAGAGCTCGACGAGCTGATCGACCTGCGGCGAGCCGTAGACTTGGTAGCCGTCGAGCGACGCCTTCAGGTCGTGCAGCTTGTTCGGGTCTGTCTCCTCGCTCAGGATCGTCGTGCGGTAATAGTCCGCGAACGCGGCCTCGATCGTCTCTGCGTCGTTCATGAAGTCCAGGACGAACACGTCGTGCTTGAGAGGGTGGGCACGGTTGAGGCGCGACAGGGTCTGGACCGCCTTGATGCCGGAAAGCGGTTTGTCCACATACATGGTGTGTAGCAGCGGCTCGTCGTATCCGGTTTGGAACTTGTCCGCGCAGATGAGGAACCGATAGGGGTCCTCCTGGATCCGGTGCGGAATCTGACTGCTCGGGAAATGATTGAGCGACGCCTCCGTGACTTTCGCGCCCCCGTACTCATGCTCGCCCGAGAAGGCGACAATGGCCTTGAACGGGCTCCTCCGCTCCGCGAGGTACTCCTGAATGGCGTGGAAGTACTGGATCGCCCGTTCGATACCGCTCGTGACCACCATCGCCCGCGCCTGGCCCCCAAGCTTGCCAAGCCCGATCACCTGTTCGTGGAAGTGATCGACCATGATCTCGGCTTTGAGCCTGATCGCGTGCTCGTGGCTCTCAACGTACCGCCGGAGCTTTTTCCGCGCCCTTTTCACGTCGAACTCGGGGTCCCCCGGGATCGTCTTGACGAGCTTGTAGTAGCTCTCGACCGGCGTGTAGTTGTTGAGCACGTCCAGGATGAAGCCCTCCTCGATTGCCTGCTTCATGGTGTAGCTGTCAAACGGTCGATGCTTCACTTGGCCACCTTCGTGATGAGCCTCACCAAAGATCTCGAGCGTCTTGTTCTTGGGCGTGGCGGTGAAGGCGAAGTAGCTCGCGTTCGGCAGAAGCTTCCTCGCTTCCATGATGCGGTTGATCTTGTCCTCAAGTGTCTCGTCTTCTTCCTCTGCTCCGCCCGTGGCTAACGCCATACTGACGGCCGCCGATGTCCGCCCGCCCTGACTCGAGTGTGCCTCATCAATGAGGATCGCGAACCTCTTGCCGCGGTGCTCGCTGCCGATCTCGTCGAGGATGAACGGGAACTTCTGTACCGTGGAGATGATGATCTTCTTGCCGTTCTCGATGAACTTCTTAAGGTCGCCAGAATGTTCGGCGTGGCCAACGGTGGCCCCGACCTGGGCAAACTGCTTGACGGTGCCCTGGATCTGCTGGTCCAGGATGCGTCGGTCAGTGACTACGATAATCGAGTCGAACACCTGCGCGCCGTCCTTGCGCAGGCCGATGAGCTGGTGAGCGAGCCAAGCGATGGAGTTCGACTTGCCACTCCCCGCCGAGTGCTCGACGAGGTAGCGCCTGCCGGCGCCGTGCTCGGTGGCGTCAGCAAGGAGCTTCCGCACCACGTCCAGCTGATGGTACCGGGGCCAGATCTGCACTTTCCTCTTCTTGCCCGTCTTCTCGTCCTTCGTCTCGACCACCTGGGCATAGTTCTCCAGAATGTCGGTTAGCCCCTGAGGCGTGAGGATCCGCTTCCAGAGGTAGTCGGTCTTGAGACCATCGGAATTCGGCGGGTTGCCGGCCGCGTCGTTCCAGCCCCGGTTGAATGGCAAAAACCATGAGGCCTTGCCCTTGAGCTGGGTGCAGAAGCGCACCTCATGGTCGTCTACGGCGAAGTGCACCACGCAGCGCCCGAACTCGAAGAGTCGCTCGCGCGGGTCGCGGTCGCGCTTGTACTGGTGGACAGCGTCGTGCACGGTCTGCTTGGTGAGGCTGTTCTTGAGCTCGAAGGTGCCGACCGGCAGGCCGTTGATGAACAGGCCGAGGTCCAACGCGAGCTGCGTCTCATCGCGGCTGTAACGGAGCTGCCGGGTGACGCTGAAGCGATTCTGCGCGTAGCGCTCAGCGGCCGCCGGGTTGCCTGGCGACGGCGTGCCGTAGAAGAGGTCCATCTGCTGCGGCCCATGCTTGACACCGTGGCGCAGGACATCGATCACGCCACGCTTGCTGATCTCACCTTGCAAGCGGGCCAGGAACTTCCGCCGCGTAGGGCCATCCTGGTCAAGACTGACCGAGTCCGCTACCTTCGGCTGCGTGCCCCGTAAAAAGGCGCCGAGTTGGGTCAGGTCCACGCAATACTCGCGATCGTAGTCGCCGGGATTGCCGCAGATCCAGCCAGTTCCGCCATATGCCGCGGCCGGCTCGCGCACCATGCCCGGCGGCGGCGGGTCGCACGCGCTACCGGTCAGCGCCGTACAGATAAGCCGCTCGAGACCTTTCTCGCTCGTGTCAGTCTTTCTCAATTCGCCTCATCCCGATGGGAATGTCCAGGCGAATAGACCGAATGAGCGCGCGCAGGGGCGTAGAGCCAATCATGAGCGCGTCAGTCCATGCTGCCTCAGGAACCGTGCCTACGGCGTGTTGCTTGACAAGCCGCTCCCACGCCTGGCCATCGGAGAGTGGCGCTCCTTGATCCCGCATCTCATCCGCGTTCAGAAAACCCAGATACACAAGGACGACCGGCACACCGAGGAAGGCGATCCTCCAGGACCAGGCGAACCGATTGGCGAGCTGGTAGTGCGAGTCCCGGGATAGCGCCCAGCCAGGGCGAACCTCGTTCAACGCTTTGCTGGCAGCGGCAATGGCCTTGCCGATCCGCTCCTGATTCTCCGCGTTCCCGCCTTGCGCCTTGCCGTCATCCTTGATCTCGGCGACGTGGGCCTTAGCCTCGACCAGGATCAACCCCTTGCTGCCGTCGATGGTGGCGGTGCTCGCGATGTCCCAATTCGGGGTGTTCGCACCTTCCGGTACTGTCAGCCACCAGTCAGTGACGACCTTCCTGTGCTCCTGCGAGAGAAGGCCGGACGTCTCTCCCAGCTTCGCTTCCGCTCGGTTCTCCAGACCGTTCGGCATCCATTGATGCAGATCAGGGTCTACCAACGCCCATGGCGCGGCGAGAGCCGTCAGCCGACCCGCTACCTCCTGCCGGGCCCCACTCGTCAGGAGCAGGCAGCGCAGCCGACTGCCCCTGCGTTCCCGCGGCGAAAGCTGGGCCAAGGTCCCAGACAAGTTCAGGCCTCGGCCTCCTCGGTGGCGGCGTCAAGGCTGATGTCCTCGGTTTCCATGTCACCTTCCGTCAGTGCATTCGCGTCGCAGAGCGATTCCTCGGATTCGTCGGGCAACCCGGCCGCAGCCTCGCGCACGTCGACCTTACCGGTTACCACGTCGGTGACAAGTCGGGATCGGTATTCGCGGAGGAGGTTAACCTCGCGGTTGATGCGGTCCATTGTCTGGTCAATCTCGACAGTCCCAACAGCGATCTCCTGCACAATGGCTCTTTGTTCATCGGGTGGCGGCAGCGGAAGCTTGATGATCCCGAAACGGTCAGTGTAAAGCCGCATGAACCCGGCCGATCCGGTCCCAAGCCCCTTGGATTCGAGTCGAAACACGGCACCTGCTGCACGGGTGGTAAAGAGATGCAAGAAGTAGTCGCAATCGGCCACCTCGCTCGGCTCAAACACGGCGTAATCGGGACTCACGAGGCCCGACTGACGCACAACTCCGAACAAGCCGATCGCTGCGCGCATGCGATTCATGACGATCTGTCCGGGAGCAACTCGCTTGAATCCGACTAGAGCTTTGCTTGTGATGGGAATCTGTGAGACCTCGCTGTGAGGCACGAGTCCCCTGAACATCCGCAACGACAGGAGCGTCTCGGTACCTGTCGTTGATCGGCTATCGACCTCGCGGAAGAGCTGTTTCGCTCTCCTCACTTCCCAATGCACCGGCAGATCCCCCAGCCACTCCACGCCTGAGTGCCTGAGGCCGACGTCCGCGTCGAGGCCGCGGGTCACGGCGCGGTGGATGATGGCCTGTCTCTGCTCGTTCAGCAACGCCATCAGCCTCCTCTTGGCGCGGATGTAGCGTCGGATGCGACGGTCGGCGTGGTCGAGGAAGCGGACGACGGCGGATTGTTCGATGAGGGGCGGAAAGGAGAATCGGTGCGCACGCAACTTGTCGCCCGTCAAATGAGCGATTGTGCTCTCGTGGCCGTCCGCGAATCCACCCGACTGCGAGGCCACCATTAATACGTAGTGCAAAAACCGCGGAACATCTTCGCCGGAGATCGGTCGCAATCTGTGGAGTGCTTTCTGAAATCCGCAGATGGCAAGGTCTCCTCGCCAAGTCGCACAGCGACCCACTTCTCCCCCCTCACAGACGAGAAGATCTCCAGACTTCAGCGTGTAGCGGTCGTACTCAGCTGGAGTGATGTCCATCAACGGCAGGTCGGACGTGTTGATGCGATCCCACTGCACGTCCACGTTTCGCAGATAAGGAAGCAAGTGTTCGCCTCGAATGCGCTTCGTGTCAAGCATCTTACCGAGGCACTGAGAATACCGATGCCGACAAGCAGCTACCTCCCAATGGCTCGGTACCTTTCCCAGCCACGGCACGTCGGAGTTCTTGTAGGCTGGATAGGGCTTGAGGTCCTGGATCATGTCTCAGAGCGCCTCGAACCAGGTCTTGATCTTCTGCGCCATGAGTTTGCGGCGCTCTTCGAGGAAGTCGTCGTAGGCCGGGATGTCGCCATCGAGCAGCGGCTCGGGGAGGCAGTGCATGCGCAGGTTCCTGCGCATCTCGGCGAGATCAATGATGCCGCCGTACCTCTTTTTGCCGCCCCTGCACTGCTCGGCCAGCTCCTTGAAGTACTGCGCCGGCGGCTTGTCACCAATAGCGATATTGATTTCGCTTTGAGCCAGGACGAAGTTGGCGATCTGGTTGTAGCGGCCGCGCGAAAGGCCCTGCTTCTTCAGGTGATTGCGCGGATACACGTGGTGCACGTCACTGCGGTTCATCAGGAGGTCGAGCACCGTGATGTCCCGCGAGAGGAAGCCGCGATCGCCAAGCTTCATCTGCGCCGCCTGGTAGGTCAGGAAGTAAGGGCTGTTCGACGACGAGGTGTCCATGAGCTGCGGGAGCATTCCCGCCCAGAAGCTCTCGGGTAGCTCGGCCGCAATCACTGACTCGACATAGGCCGCCAGCCCGCGTGCCTCAACCTGTCGGATATCCAAATCAAAGGCGGTCTCTGGGCTCCCCGCGTAGCGCCCGCGCAGTACCGACATCGCGTACCAGCGCCGTACCAGGCGTTCCAGGTCGGCAGCTGGTAGGTTCTCGGCCCGGCCGCGCAGGTAGAGAATGTAGGCGAAGTTGACGGCGTTCTGTCCGCCGATCAGATCGCGCGTCACGAAGCCCGCGGAGCGCAGGATCATCGTGATGCGGTCGAAGTGTGTCTTGTTGATGAAGCGAAGGATGCCCTGCTTGAGGCGCCCAAACGACTCCTCGGCGATGGCTTCTTCGTATTGCTTGGTCTCGAAGTTGCGCCCCGAGAGTAGCGCGACGAGGTCCTGCAGCCTGCCACGCCGGAACTCCGAGGTGAACGCCACGCGCAGCATGTCGGTGTACGTCGGGTCGTAGATGTCGTCAGTGACGTCCTTCAGCCAGCGCATCTGCGGGAAGAACTCGGATGCCGCGAATGCCTTGTCGCCCTTCTCGATGCGCGCGAGGAAGTCCGGGGCCACAGCGACATGGCAGAAGTAATCGATGGCTTTGCGCAGAAGGTTGCCACCGTAGGTCTCCTTGGCGGCGATCTTGGACATAGCGAAGTCGGCCTGGGACAACTCGACCCCCGCCGAGTTCACACGGATGAAAATCTCAGTGACCGTCTCGATATCGAGGTCCTCGGCCAGCTCGATCACGCCGACGTGATTGTTGATGATCTTGCGCAGCTTCTCCAAAATAAGCGAGACGCGCTTGCGGTCAGCAGAGGAGTTCTTTTCGGCGTAGGTGTCGGTCAGCTCGGTCAGGCTGGCGTCGGGCGCGAAGATCTCCCCCACGTCTTCGATCCAGGCCATGTCTTTACGGATGGCGGGGTTGGCGACCTCGAATCTCTCCTCCTGTGGGTGGAACGCAATCTTGATCCGGACCGTTTCGTAGTCCTTGGTCAGTACCTCCCGCCCGAGCAACGCTGCCATCAGCGCAGTGACCCGTTGCTGCCCGTCGATGAGGATGCGCTTGCCGGCTGAAGGCGTGCCGTCCTTGAGCTTTACCGTCGGGTTGCGCCAGGCGATCAGGTAGCCGACCGGATAGCCTTGGTAGAGCGAGTCGAGCAGGTTGCGGACCTTTATCGCGTCCCAGACGAATGGGCGCTGGATCTCGGGAATGGCGATCTCGCCCGACTTCACCCAGGCGAGGAGCGTTTCGATTGCGTGCGGCGTGACAGCGTAGCGCTGGGTGGACATGTATCAGGCACCCCCGCCGATGATCTCGGAGAGTAGTCCCTTGGTTTCCTTCTCCAGCGCCAGGATGTCAGCGCGGATCTCCGCCAGCGTCCGCAGTAGAAATAGCGAGTGAATGAGATCTCGTAGCCGATCTTAGTCGCGTTGTCATCGATGCAAGCGTCAGGGGCGTGCGGAAGCACCTCACGCTTGATGAAGGCTTCGATCCCGCCCCCTTCCAGAAGGGGGACTTGCTCGGTGTCGCGCAGTTCCGTGTCGGGCTCGTACTCAACCACGGCGCGCTTGCCGTCGACAGTCGCCTCAAACAGGCCCCGCAGCGGATCCGGCTCAACCTTGCCGAGCCTGTGGACCCTCTTGAGCACGCGGCTCGCACTTTCGTCCCGCTGCGCCAAGCTGTTCTGAATGAGCTTGAGGCGCTTCGCGGTGAGCTTGACGCCGGCCTTGTCGGCAAGCGGTTGCAGCCGGGCCAGGAACGCAGTGAAGTCGAGATGCGGACCAGGGCCGACCGTCGCTGCGGCACCGTCGATGAACGATGCCAATGTTTCCTCTCCTTCTTCCGCACAAGTCTTCCGAAAAGCCGCGCGGACCTCGTCCGTTAGTTCAATCCGCAGGCAAAGCGGGCGCTCGATCGTCACCTTCCAGTAACCGAACGCGGCGTTTGGGAAGATCTTTGACTGCTCCGTGTCCTTGAAAGCGAGAAACGTGTCGCAGATGCGCTGGATGTCTTCCTCGGCCAACTCGCAGTTCTTCTTACCCAGGTTCTTGCGGAGCGGCTTGAACCACTGGGTCGCGTCGATAAGCTGCACCTTCCCACGCCGATGGGCCGGCTTGCGGTTGGTGACAACCCAGATGTAGGTCGCAATACCGGTGTTGTAGAACATATTGAGCGGCAGCGCGACGACGGCCTCCAGCCAGTCGTTCTCGATAATCCAGCGACGAATGTTGCTCTCGCCCTGGCCAGCATCGCCTGTAAAAAGCGAGGAGCCGTTGTGGACCTCGGCGATACGGCTGCCGAACGGCGTCGAGTGCTTCATCTTGGAGAGCATGTTGGCCAAGAACAGCATCTGACCGTCGCTCGACCGCGTAACGAGCGAGTACTCTGCGTCTCCTGCGTGCTCGATGACGAAGCGCGGGTCCTTGATCCCCTCCTTGCCCCCCATACGCTCAAGGTCCGTCTTCCAGCTCTTTCCGTAGGGCGGGTTCGAGAGCATGAAATCGAACTCGCGGGAGGGGAACGCGTCGTTCGAAAGGGTGGAGTGCTCGGGCCCACCCACGATGTTGTCCGCCGCCTCCCCCTCGCCCTTGAGGAGGAGATCCGCTTTGCAGATGGCGTAGGTTTCGGCGTTGATGTCTTGACCGTAGAGGTGGGTGGCCACCTGCTTCCCACGCTCAGCCGCGAGCTGTTGGAGCGTCTCCTCGCCCACGGTCAGCATCCCGCCTGTGCCACACGCCCCATCATAGAGAAGATAGGTGCCGGACTCGATTTGGTCAGCGATGGGAAGAAAGATGAGCCGGGCCATCAGTTTGACAGCGTCACGCGGGGTCCAGTGCTCGCCTGCCTCCTCGTTGTTCTCCTCGTTGAAGCGGCGGACGAGCTCCTCGAATATGGTCCCCATGGCGTGGTTGTCCAGGCCGGGGTGCTTTACGGAGCCGTCGTTGTTGAGCACGGGACTAGGGCTCAGGTTTATGGACGAATCGAGGAACTTCTCAATCAGCGTGCCCAGTGCGTCGGCCTTCGAGAGCCGCGGGATCTGGTTGCGGAACTCGAAGCTGTCGAGGATGTCTTGAACGTTGGGTGAGAACCCGTCCAGGTAGGCCTCGAAGTCAGCCTTGAGCTGCTGCTGGCTGGTGCGAGCTCGCAGATCCCGGAGAGTGAACTTCGATGTGTTGTGGAAGGCTTGCCCAGCCACCTGCCGGAGGGCCTGATCCTGGTGGACAATCCCCGTCTTATCGAGCGAGGCCTTCATCTCCAGCACTGCCTGCTTGGTCGGCTCAAGCACCGCGTCGAGCCGCCGCAGCAGGGTCATGGGCAGGATCACGTCCCGATACTTGCCGCGGACGTAGAGGTCGCGGAGCACGTCGTCCGCGATCCCCCAGATGAAGTTCGTGATCCAGTTGAGGTCACCATCGCTCATAGACTCTCCCCAGCCGATCGGCCCAGCACCTATGGCGTCCCGAAGGGGTGGAAGTGCCCACTCGACAACCTGGCTACCTTCCGCCGCGTCGCTCGCCCGCCAGCGCACCGAGCGACTTTGACCAGGATAGGATACGGTGGGGCGCTACACCAAATGGCTGGAGTCTACCCGGAACGGCAGGGGTACGACGACGCCCGTCACGCCAGGCGGTGGAGCGACCGTCGGAACAAGCGTCGCGACGCCGCCTCGCCTGATGCCGACAGCGCTGCCCGTCCCAAAGCGCTTCCACGGCAGCGTTGCCCTCGATCCCACCCGTGTGGGCCGCAATGCGGGCCGAGTCGCTGACGAGGTAATCGCCTAGTTGGCTGGGCTGGTCGGCGTCAACGTGAAGGTCACCCTAGAGATCCCGGCAGAGATCCCGTCGGGCGTGCCGGACAACGTCGTCAGGATCGTCACCGAGCACAGCCGAACGTTGAAGTTCAAAGGGTCTTGCGTCCCGCCGGGGGGCCGCGCGGTCGTTCGGTATCGCGCGTGGCTCATTTGAGAAGAGATTCACTTGTCGGCCGAACCAAGGATCACAGTAAGGAGTACGCCCGCGGTCGGTACGCCGACGACAGTCCGGTCGGATGTCGAACAGCACGCCCAGCTACACCGAACGTGCGCCGCGCTGGTTGGAGAACCACGAAGTACCGCAGAAAGGGCGTGCCTCATGACTGCCTTCGAGGCGATGCTGACTTACGCCGCACGTGAGGTGACTCTTTATCTTGCGCTAGTATCCCCTCTTCGTCCCGCCTCGCTCTCCCTGGTTCCGTCGCTAGCCCGCCATCGGTCCGCCGCTGATCCGCTCTGGGCCCGCCGCCAGTTCACCTCAAGGCACCATACCGGCCCACAAACGAGCACAGCGCCCGGACCGGGAGCGGTCACAGGTCGATCGCTCCGCCGACCGCCTCACGGTCTGCCCAGCGGCCGCGTCGCGGACCGGCTGATGAGCCTGCGCGGGTCCCTCTTTAACCCCTCTTACCACGGCCCTCGTACGGCCCTCGCGCCGAGAGGGCGAATGGCGCGCGCACTCATAGAGGGCCGTGCGCCGCTTAATAGCCGCGCGCACTTACGAGCCATCCGGCCCTCCGCGTTTATCTTGCGGTCCCTCCTCACCTTCAGAGAATCGTCTCCACGTCGCTACCCGCTCTCCCGCCCGTCGCTCTGCATCCCGTCGACACGGGACGCGGTGCCGGTGCGGTGCTGACGACGCCACGCCCGAAAGGCGCGATCGGAGTGCATGAAGGTCCGGAGCATCTGAACCACGAGCGGCCAGGGATCAATTGGTTCGCCGAGCGCCTCCCTGTAGTACGCCGCGTACGCGATCAGGTCGGCATGCAGGTCGCCGGGTACGCGGCCGGCGAGCTTGATCGACGGTAGCGGTTGGCCAGCTTTGAGTTTCATGTTTACCTCCCTGTCGGGCGTTCCCTGGCAATTCGCTTGCCAGCGCCGGCTCGCGCCCGGGGTCAGCGCCGCCATCACGCTATGTCTTCGTTCTGACGCGCGAACCGAGTGAACAAGGCGCGACCGTGACGTCGGCGACGACGAGACATCAGGATCCAACCGCTGCGTTTCGTAGCAAGGCGCTGTAAAACGCCGCACTCGAGCACGAAGTGGGTACGCAGCATGTGCCTCGTCTCGTCGACCACAGCACAGTTCCGTCGGCGGCGCCGAGACGTCAGAATCCAACCGCTGCGTTTTGTAGCGACGCGCTGTAAAACGCCGCACTCGAGCACGAAGTGGGTACGCGGCATGCGCGTCCTCTCGTCGACCACGGCGCCTTCCCGGAAGAGCAGTTGCGAGACGGTGCAAGGTCGTCAGCCAACCCTGGCATGCCTTTGGCTTGGGGCCCGGGAATATGAAGGGCGACAAGGCGCCGGCGAGTGGGGTCCGAAGACAGTTATCGCCGCAGCAGCGGGCCGTTGAGCGACTCAGGGCACTCGCGAAACAGCATCGGCTCCGGGTCCAGGTCGACGCCGAGGGGTTCCCCTTCATCCCCGGAGCCGATGCTCAGATCGAGTGGCACTGCGATGGCGTGGACTGCTGGTCGTGTTCGCTTCCGGGCCAGGTCGCCCTGGCGGTCTACAGTGACCGCCCCCGCCTCTTCGAGAAGCTGTGGGCGATCCCGGGCGTGAAGCGCCACCAGACGGGCGACACGGAGATGCGCGCCGTGTTCCCACCCGAGGCGCTGGAACAGGTCGCCGGCGTCATCAAGGCCCGGCGCCGACGTACCCTCGCGCCCGAGGAAGCTCGCCGGCGTGGGTTCAAGCCCACACACAGCGCGACTTCAGAACCCTAGAAGCGACGATCGATGGGCAACGAGGCCCACGGGCTGGGCGGCGCGCTTGCACGACAAGATTCCCACGCCTCGCGCCTTGACGGTTGGATTGTTCCCCCGGATACTGCCCAGCGGCGAAAACGCGGTCGTGGCTCGGGGCCCAGAAGGGCCGAGATCATGATCCAGAAGCAACTCCTGATCGACCTGGTGGAGCAGTTCTGCACGTACCAGCACAAGCAACGGGGGAAGACGGAAGGAGGTGCGAGGACCTACCAGTGGAATCTCGAGCGGTTCTTGATGTTCTTCCGGAAGCACGAGGGGCGGCCGGCGCGTGTCACAGACCTCACGCAGGAGACCGTGCAGGCGTGGATGGACCAGATGGCCGACGCTGACCTCGCGCTCAGCACAATGCGCTCACGGCAGTCTACGCTCTCGAGCTTCTGCTCGTGGCTCGTCAAGCGGGAGAGCCTCGCCGAGAACCCTGTGGCGAAGCTCGATCGCCCGCGCTACGAGCGGACGCCACCCAAGCAGGTGCCCGGCGCCGAGCTGATGGATGCGCTCGTCGAGGCCGCCAAGCAGCGAAAGCGGCCGCGGGACACCGCGATCTTTCTGATTCTGCGCTACACAGGGATGCGACGTGAGTCGGTGGCGTCACTTCGCGTCCGTCACCTCTACCCCGACTGGGGTCTACGGGGCGTCCACGTCAAGGGCGGGAAGACGCGGGACATCCCGCTCCCGTCCGTGGTCATGAAGTTCCTCCAGACCTACGTCAACCTGGTGCTCGCGCCCGATGTCGGCGACGTCACGCCCGACACGCCGCTCTTCTGGTCTCGGTGGGCGGGGCGGCGAGGCATCCGTCGATTGACGCCGATCCACGGCAAGAACATCTGGCGGCTCTGCAAGACGTACGGTCGTCTGATCGGCGTGCCCGAGCTCAAGCCTCATGACCTGCGGCACGGCGTGGCCATGGAGGTGCTCGAGCAGCATCACGACCTCGAGGAGGTCCGAGCTCTTCTTGGCCACACGCGGATTGACACGACCCAGATCTACGCGACGATCCGGCCGCACCAGCTCAAGCGCGCGGTGTCGTTCTACGAGGACAAGGCCGCACGCATGTTGAGCGGATAAAACCACTGTTTGAGTTCTGCTAGGGGTGGGGACGAGTGCGCGAGGCGCGAATGGAGGTGGGAATCGCACGAGAATCAAACCCGGAGGAGCAGGGACAAAAACAAATAAAACCGCTCCGCGTTTTAGGGCACGAGGGTCACTCCCTCAAACACGGAGCATTAAACATCAACGAAATCGAACTGGTGGCCCCAACGGGATTCGAACCCGTGTTTCAGCCTTGAGAGGGCCGTGTCCTGGGCCTCTAGACGATGGGGCCGCGCAAGCAACGCGCGAACAACGCACCAGCACCGAGCGAGTGGGTGGCTGGGGGAGGAGGATTCGAACCCCCGCTACGTGGTCCAGAGCCACGTGTCCTACCACTAGACGATCCCCCACCAAGTCACCACCTCACGAACGCGCCACAACCTTACCACACCGGACCCGCCGCCACAGCCCGCTCAGCGGATCGCGCTCTTGAGGGTGCGGCTCGGGCGGAACCGGGGCACGCGCGCCGGCGGAATCTTGATCTCCCGACCCGTGCGGGGGTCGCGCCCGTTGCGGGCGGCGCGCTTGGCGACCACGAACGTGCCGAATCCGGAGAGCGTGACGCGACGGCCACGCCGGAGCGACTCGACGATGCCGCCGACCATGGCCTCGATGGCGCGCTCCGCAGCGATCTTCGAGCCCCCGGAGCTCTTCGCCACGATCGCCACGAGGTCGGCCTTGGTCACCCTTCCTTCTAACCGCGGGGGGAGGACGGTGTCAATGAGATCGTCACGCGCCGCACGGCGTCGAGGAAGAGCGCCGGCTGGAACGGCTTTTCGATCACCGGGACCTGTGCCTCCTTGAGGAAGAAGAACGCCTCGGGGTTCGCCGTGTCGCCGGTGATGAAGACGAAGCGCCCGCGGAGCGTCGCGTCGAGGGCGACCGCGCTCCGGTAGAACTCCTCGCCGCCGCCCTCGGGCATGCGGACGTCGGAGACGACGAGGTCGTAGCGGCGACCGCGGACGCTCTCGAGGCCCGCGCGCCCGCCCGACGCGACCTCGACGCGCCAGCCGGTCTGGCCGAGCAGCGTCACGATGAGCTCGCGCACGGTCGGCTCGTCCTCGACGACGAGCGCGAGCCGCCCCGCGCCCTGGATCGCCCGGGGCTCGGCGGCCCGCTCCGCGGCCGGCAGCTCGGCCGGCGGGGCGACCGGGAACTCGAGGGTGAAGACCGTCTCGCCCGGCCGGCTCTCGACGCCGAGCCGCCCGCCGTGCTCCTGCACGATGCCGTACGAGACGGAGAGCCCGAGCCCGGCCCCGCTGCCGACCTCCTTGGTCGTGAAGAACGGCTCGAACACGTGCGGCAGCGCCTCTGCGGAGATGCCGGGCCCGTCGTCGATGACCCGCGCGTGAACCGCGCGGCCGCCCTCGCTGACACCCGTTCTGAGGACGATGCGGCCGCCGCGCTTGCCGTCCTGGATCGCCTGCTCGGAGTTGAGCAGGAGGTTGAGGAGCACCTGCTCGAGCTGGTTGGGGTCGCCCATGATCAGGGGGAGCCCCGGGGCGAGGTCGCGCTCGACGGTGATGCCCGCGAGCGTGAGCTGGTTCAGCCGGAGCAACAGGGTCCGCTCGACCACCTCGTTCAGGTCGAGGGCGGCGCGCTCGGGCGGGCGCTGACGCGAGAAGAAGAGGAGGTTCCGGACGATCTTCGCCATCCGGTCGGCCTGCGACACGACCATCTCGATCGGCCGCTTCATGGCGGGCGGGACCTCGCGCGCGAGCAAGAGCTGGCCGTAGCCGACGATGACGCTCAGCGGGTTGTTCAGCTCGTGGGCCACGCCCGAGACGAGCTGGCCGACCGCCGACATCTTCGCGGCCTGCACGAGCTGCACCTGCGTGTCTCTGAGGCGCGCAAAGCTGTCGCGGGCGCTCGCGTACAGGCGCGCGTTCTCGAAAGCGAGTGCGGCCTGGTCGGCGAGGGCCTCGAACGCCTGGAGCTCGTCGGGCGACAGGAGCCGGCCCGTGTCGAGCCAGAGCGAGAGAGCGCCGATGAGGCGCTCGTGGGTGAGGAGCGGGATCGCCACGGCGCCGCGGAAGCCGTGCGCGGCGATCCGCTCGCGGAGCTCGGGCGACATCTCGACGGACGGATCGGCCAGCATGTCCGGGGTCACGACGAGCTTCCGCTCGGCGATCGCGCGCCCGGCGACCCCCTCGCCCGCCCGGAGGACGATGTCGACGACGGCGTCCGCGCCGACGCCAGAGGCGGCGATCACGCGGAGGGTGCTGTCGTCGGGCTCGTAGCGCAAGACCGCCGCGCCGCGCGCGCTCACCAGCTCGACGATGCCGTGCGCGAGCAGGGCGGCGATCCGCTCCACCTCGAGGCTCGCCGTCAGCTCGCGCGCGAGCCGCGTCAACACCTCGGCCACGTCGCGCCGCCGCCGGGCCTCCCGGTAGTGCCGCGCGTTCTGGATGGCCACGGCCGCCTGCGCGAGGAACATGTCGACGATGTCGCGGGTCTCCGCGCCGAAGCTGATGGGCTCCGAGTGGCCCGCCGCCATGACCGCGAGCAGCTCCTTGCCCGCGAGCACCGGGTACGCCGCGAACGCGCGCAGCCCCCAGCGGGAGAGCCACGTCCTGTTGGCGACCCGGTCGTCGGCGGCGACGTCGTTCACGACGAGCGGCGCGCGGTGGCGCGCCACCCAGCCGATGCCTCCCACGTCGTAGGCCAGCGTCCGTGGCGCGAAGTCCTCCATGATCTCCGCCACGGAGCCACTCGTGAGCGTGAGCGTCCGCTGCTCCTCGTCGGCGAGCCAGAACGACGCGAAGCGGACACCGGTCAGCTCGGCGGCGAGCACGGAGATCTGGCGCAGGAGGTCGTCGAGCTCGAGGGCGCTCGAGATCCGGCGGTTGACGGCGGCGAGCGCGCGGATGCGGACCGCCTGGCGGCGCTCGGCCTGATAGAGCGCGGCGTTGCTGACCGCAACGGCCGCCTGCGCGGCGAGGAGGCGGAGCACCTCCTGCACCTCGAGCGGCGGCGGGCCGTGGGGCGAGACGTAGCCGAGCACGCCGGCGAACGCCTCGCCGGTCGCGACCGGCACGCCGTAGTACGTGGCGTTCGGCCGTCGGCGCCACCACGCGGGCGCGAGCGTGCGCTGGTCGCTCACCGGGTCGATGACGAGCACGGGCCGCCGCGTCTCGACCACGAGGCCCGGCAGCCCCGCGGTCGCCGGGAACTCCTCCGGCAGCCCCTCCCAACCGGCGCCCGAGTTCGCGGCGTAGCGCAGCACCCGTCCGTCGGGGTCGAGCACGTGCACCGCCGCCAGCGCGCCGGGCGCCAGGGCCGCGGCGGCGTCGGCGATGCGCTGCATGGCGTCGGTCGTCTCGAGCGCGGTGATCGCCTGGCTCACGTCCACGAGGTTCCGCAGGTGCTCGGCGCGTTGGAGCGCCTCCGCGTAGAGGTGCGCGTTATCGATGGCGAGCGCCGCCGACTCGGCGAGGAGCTTGAGCGCGGCGATCTCGTCGTCGTCGAAAGTCCGCTCCGTCCAGTAGTGGACGACGAGGGCGCCGTGGACCCGGCCCTTGGAGGCGAGCGGCGCGGCGGCCGCGGCCTTGTAGCCCTCGCGCTCGACGTGGACCCGGCGCTCGGGTGAGAGCTGCACGTTCGGGTCGGAGAGGACGTTGCGCGTCGTCACGGGCCGCGCCTCGAGCACCGCGCGGCTCATCGGGCCGCCCCCCACGGGAATTGTGCCCCGCGTCGCGTACTCGCGGGAGAGCCGGCCCGCCGCGCGCATCACGCGGAATTCGGGCGCGATGCCGTCCCAGGAGACGACCAGCGCGGCCTCGGCGCCCATCACCTCGAGCGCCTTCCCGACGATCGTGTCGAGCACCTGGTCGAGGTCGAGCGAGGACGTGAGCGACTGGCCGATCGCTTCGATCGCCTCGCGAAAGAGCAGGCTGCGCCGCCGGTCGGTGACGTCCACCAGGAACCCGACGACGCCGGCGATGGCCCCGGCCGCGTCCCGCCATGGAACGTAACGCTCCCGCATCCAGCCCTTGCGGCCGAGGCTCGGTAGCGCGTACGGGAATTCGTCGGTGGAGACGGCGTGGCCCGCGAGCGCGCGCCGGAGGTGAGTCGTGAGGGCGGCCTCGGCGAGGAAGGGCAGGACGGCCTGAGCGGTTCGGCCGAGCGCGTCGGCGCGCGCGATGCCCGTGAGACGCTCCATCGCCTTGTTCCACGCGATGACGCCGAGGCGCGCGTCGGTGACGAGCAAGGCGTCCTCGACGCCTTCGATAACGCTCAGGCTGAACTCGTCCACGCGTGCTCGGCGCGGGCGCGGCCCCATCCTCGCGAGTATATAACGCCCGTGTGCCATAATGAGTGGCGGCCGAACGCGCGAAAGGAGCCGCGATGCGCCCACCCGTCAATCGCTCCCCGATCTGCCGCGAGTGAGCGCGCTCCGCGACCTTCGCGAGCTCGTCGCCCGCCTCGAGCAGGCCGGGCGTCTTCGTCGGGTGTCCGTCCCCGTTACGCGCGACCTCGAGATCACGGAGATCACCGACCGCGTCTCGAAGGGCCCGGCCGCGCAGAACGTGGCGCTCCTCTTCGAACGCGTCGAGGGCTTCGACATGCCGGTGCTCGTCAACGCCTTCGGCGCGGCCGACCGGCTCGCGCTGGCGCTCGGCGTCGGCCACCTGGACGAGCTCGGCGAGCGCGTGGCCAAGCTCCTCGACGTGAAGTTGCCCGGCACGTTCGCCGAGCGGCTCCGGAAGCTCGGCACGCTCTTCGACCTCGTGAAGGCGGGGCCCCGGCGCGTGACCGACGCCCCGTGCCAGGAGGTGGTCGAGACCGAGCGCGCATCGCTCGCGAGCCTGCCGGTGCTGCGCTGCTGGCCCAAGGACGGCGGCCGCTACATCACGCTGCCGTGTGTGTTCACCCGGGACCCGAAGACGGGCACGCGCAACGTCGGCATGTACCGCCTCCAAGTGTTCGACGACCGGACCCTCGGCATGCACTGGCAAACCCACAAGGGTGGCGCCGAGCACGAGCGCGTGATGACGGACGCAACGGAGCCACGCCGTACCCACGGCACGCCACCCACGGAGGGCCCCGGCTCCGGCGACCCCGCTCCAACAGACCGCATGCCCGTCGCGATCGCCCTCGGCGGCGATCCCGCGCTGATCTACGCGGCGTCGGCGCCGCTGCCACCGGCCGTGGACGAGGTCGTCTTCGCGGGCTGGCTCCGCGGGAGCGGCGTGGAGATGGTCGCGTGCCGGACCATCGACCTCGAGGTGCCCGCGCAGGCCGAGATCGTGCTCGAGGGCTACGTGGATCCCCGCGAGCGCCGGCTCGAAGGCCCCTTCGGTGACCACACCGGCTACTACTCGCTGGCCCGCGAGTATCCCGTCTTCCACCTGACGGCGATCACGCGCCGCGCCCGGCCGATCTACCCGACGACGATCGTCGGTCGGCCGCCGGAGGAGGACTACTGGCTCGGCAAGGCGACCGAGCGCCTGTTCGTGCCCATCATCCGGCTCCTGCTGCCCGAGGTCGTCGACGTCAACATGCCGGCCGAGGGTATCTTCCACAACCTCGTGATCGTGTCGATCCAGAAGCGCTACCCGGGCCACGCGCGCAAGGTGATGACGGCGCTCTGGGGCATGGGCCTCATGATGCTGGCGAAGACGATCGTCGTCGTCAGCGCGCACGTGAACGTCCACGATCTCTCGGAGGTCGCCTGGCGCGCCACCGGCAACATCGATCCCAAGCGGGACCTCGTGATCCTCGACGGGCCGATGGACGACCTCGACCACGCCGCGCTCCGCCACCGGTTCGGCGGCAAGCTCGGGGTCGACGCGACCGAGAAGGGCGCGCTCGACGACATCGTGCAGCCGTGGCCCGAGGAGATCGTCATGTCGGACGAGATCCGCGAGCTCGTCACCCGGCGCTGGAAGGACTACGGGCTCTGAACCGGCTCGCACGCGTGCTCGACGCGATCAAGTTCGAGCACACGGTCTTCGCCCTCCCCTTCGCCTATATCGCGATGGTCCTCGCGGCGGGCGGCTGGCCCGGCGGGTGGACGGTCGGCTGGGCGACGGCGGCCATGGTCGGGGCGCGCACCTGCGCGATGGCGACCAACCGCGTCGTCGACCGTCACATCGACTTGCGCAATCCGCGCACGGCGACCCGTCACCTGCCCACCGGCGCGCTACGCGTCGGCGAGCTCAAGCTCCTCGCGGCGGTGGGGGCCGCGCTCCTGCTCGTCGCGGCGGCGATGCTGAACCCGCTGTGCGTCGCCCTGGCGCCGCTCGCGCTCGTCTTCCTGGTCGGCTACTCCTACACCAAGCGCTTCACCTGGACGTCGCACTGGATCCTCGGGTTCACCGACGGGCTGGCGGCGGCCGGCGGCTGGATCGCCGTCCGCGGGGCGTTCGAGGCGCCCGCGTTCCTCCTCTGGTTCGCGCTGACGGTGTGGATCGCGGGATTCGACCTGATCTACGCCTGCCAGGACGTCGAGTTGGACCGCGCGCAAGGGCTCCACTCCGTCCCCGCGCGCTTCGGCGTCCCGGCCGCGCTCGCGGCGGCGCGCCTGAACCACGCGCTCACCGCCGTGGCCCTCGCGCTGCTCGGCTGGCTCACGGGGCTCGGGCTCCTCTACTGGCTCGGCTGGGTCGCGGTCGTGGGGCTCCTGGTCTACGAGCACTCGCTGGTGAGCCCGCGCGACCTCTCGCGCCTCGACCTCGCCTTCTTCAACGTCAACGGCTACATCGCGCTGATCGTCCTCGCCTCCGTCGTCGGCGGCCTCTGGCGGTGACGTCGTGCGCACGGGTCGGGGCGGTGGTGGGACGGGGCGGGCCCTCGGAGACCCGTAGCTTCTGGGGACCGACTCGGCCAGCGCGCGACGGGAGTCACCGCCGCGAAGGAGAGCTAGCGTGGTCGACGAGGGCCCGCCCCGTCCCACGCCGCCCCCGTCGCCGCACATGACGTCAAAGGCAGAGGCCGTGCGCGCGATGTTCACGCGCATCGCGCGGCGCTACGACCTGATGAACTCGCTGATGACCGGCGGGCGCCACCACGCGTGGCGCCGCCTCACCGCCGCCGCCGTCGCCGGCGCGCCCGCGGGTCTCGCCCTCGATCTCGCCACCGGCACCGGCGACCTCGCGCTGGCGCTGCGCGCCGCAGCGCCGCAGCGCCCGGTGATCGGCGTCGACTTCTCGGAGGCGATGCTGCGCGAGGCGCGCGCCAAGTGCGCGGGCCGCGGCGAGCGGGGCGTGGCGCTGCTGGCCGGCGATGCGCTCGCGCTGCCGTTCGCCGACAAGACGTTCGCCTGCGTAACGTCGGCCTTTCTGCTCCGCAACCTCGCCGACCTGGGGGCCGGCCTCGCCGAGATGCGCCGGGTGACGGTGCCGGGCGGGTTGGTGGCCGCGCTCGAGATCGTGCGGCCCGGAGTGCCGGGGTGGGACGCGCTGTTCGGGCTCTACTTCAATCGCCTGGTCCCGCTGATCGGCGCGGTGGTCGCCCGCGACCGCGCGGCCTACACCTACCTGCCGCAGTCGGTCGAGCGTTTCGTCACACCGGCCGAGCTGGCGGAGCTCATGGAGCGCGTGGGGCTCCGCGAGGTGCGGTATCGTCGCCTCGGCCTCGGCACGATCGCGTTCCACGTGGGCAGCGCATAGACGTATCCGCCTCGGTCCATTGACAGCAAGACCCCGCGTGAGGACACTGGGTGCATGTTCGGCGACGTGAGCCACAACGTCCTGCTCGTCGTGCTCGCCATCACCTTGATCGTTGTCATCGGCGGCTTCGGCTTCATGTTCTGGGCTGCGAGGGACATCTCTCGCATGACGCGAGCCGTCGCCGGGTTGGTCGTCCAAGAGACCGCGAAGCTTCACCGTCCCTGAGCGTCTCACCACCCCGCCGTATCGCCTGACGCGCCCTGGGGCGTGGTACTCTGGCGGCACATGACGGTCGCCGAGCTGCTGGCGAAGTTTCCCCGCGAGCGGACGTGGCTCCTGCCCGCGCTCCAGGCGGTCCAGCGCGCCCAGCGTTACCTCTCCCCCGACGCCCTCGAGACGGTCGCCGCACACCTGCGCGTCCCGAAGAGCGAGGTATGGGGCGTCGCGTCGCACTACCCGGAGCTGCGCCTGGCGCCTCTCGGACGCCGTCTCGTGCGGGTGTGCGCGGGCGTGAGCTGTCGCGTGCGGGGCGGCCGCGAGCTCCTCGCCGCGTGCGAGCGGCGGCTCGGCGTCCGCGCGGGCCAGACCACCGCCGACGGCGCGGTGACGCTCGAGGAGCTGGACTGCGGGTTCACTTGCGCCGTCGCCCCCGTCGTCGAGATCGACCACGCGTACCGGGGCCGCGTGACCCCGGACGCCCTCGACGCCTTGCTGACCGCGCCTACACCGTCGCACGCCACCGTTTCCACGCCGCCACGTGTCGCACTCCCGCCGGCGCCGACGGCCGGCTCGCCCGCGGCGCGCTTCGCCGGGCTCAGGCGCGAGGCCGAGCGGCGGCGCACGGGCGCGCGCCTCGCCGTCGGGATGGGAACGTGCGGGCTCGCCGTCGGCGCGCGCGAGACGTTCGAGGCGCTGCGCGTCGAGGTCCAGCGCCGCGGCCTCCCGTTCACCGTCGTCGCCTCGGGCTGTAACGGCATGTGCTGGGCCCAGCCGGTCGTCGAGGTCCTGCGCGACGGCCGCCCACGGCTCACGACCGGTCCGGTCGCCGCCGCGGCGGTCCCGCGTCTCCTGAATGCCCTGGCGGCGAATCCCGCCGCGGCGCCCGACGTCGGCGCCGAGTGGCTCCCGCGTCAGCGGCGCGTGCTCCTCGAGCGCTGTGGCCTCGCCAACCCCGGCGACATCGCCGACGCGATCCGTCACGGGACCTACGCGACGCTGGTGCACGCGCTCGAGGGCGGGCCCGAGGTGGTCATCGAGGAGGTGCGCGCGGCCGGCCTCGCCGGGCGCGGCGGCGCCTACTTCCCGACGGCGGTGAAGTGGGCGGCGTGCCGTGCGGCCAAGGGCGCGCCGAAGTACCTCGTCGTCAACGGCGAGGAGGGCGAGCCCGGCATCTTCAAGGACCGCCACCTGATGGAGGGCGACCCGCACCGGCTCCTCGAGGCCGTGCTACTCGCCGCGTACGCCGCCGGCGCCTCGCGCGCCATCCTGTACGTTCACGGCGAGGCCGAGCTCTCGGCCGAGCGGCTCCGCGTGGCCGTGGCGCAGGCGCGCGAGTGGGGACTCCTCGGCGAGCGCATCCTCGGCTCCGACCTCTCGCTCGACGTCGAGCTTCGCCGCGGCGCCGGCGGCTTCGTCCTCGGCGAGGAGACCGCGCTCCTCGAATCCATCGAGGGCCATCGCGCGATGCCCCGCACGCGCCCGCCCTTCCCCGTCGAGTCCGGGCTCTGGGGCAAGCCGACCGTCATCAACAACGTCGAGACGCTCTGCGCCGTGCCGTCCATCGTCGCCCAGGGCGGCGCCTGGTTCGCGAGCCTCGGCCGCGGCGGCGGGACGAAGCTCTTCGGGCTCTCCGGCCACGTCAGGCGCCCGGGGCTGGTCGAGGTGGAGCTCGGCGCGACGCTCAGGATGCTCGTGGAGGAGCTCGGCGGCGGCTCCTCGACGGGCCGGCCGATCCACGCCACGGTCCTGGGCGGGCCGTCGGGCAGCGTCGTCCCCGCGCGGCAGTTCGACGAGCCACTCGTGCCGCGCGGTCCGGTGAACCCTGGGACGGGCGGGGTCGTCGCCCTCGACGACGGCGCGTCGGTCGCCGACGCGGTGCGCACGCTGCTCGCCTTCAACATGCGCGAGTCGTGCGGCAAGTGCACGCCGTGCCGGGAGGGGACCGCGCGGCTCTTCCAGGCGCTCGACGGGCCCGTCGAGCGCGAGCGCGTGAGCTCGCTCGCCGAGGTGATCCAGGTCGCCTCGCTGTGTGGGCTCGGCCAGGCCGCCCCGCTCGCCGTACTCTCGGCCCTCGCCGAGTTCCCGGGCGAGTTCGGGCTATCATGAGACTCCGGTGAGGCTCACGATCGACGGACGCGAGGTCGAGCTTCCCGAGGGCGCGACGGTCCTCGAGGGGGTGAACCGCCTCGCGATCCCCCTGCCCCAGCTCTGCAAGGACCCGGATCGCGCGCCGCTCGGCGCCTGCCGGACGTGCCTCGTCCACGTCGAGGGCCAACGCGGGCTCCCCGCCGCGTGTCACCTGCCGGCGCGCGAGGGCATGGTCGTCTCGACCGAGCATCCCGACGCCGTGCGCGTGCGCCTTGGCGTCCTCGACCTCACGCTCTCGATGCTCACAGCGAAGACGGAGGCGTCGAGCGGGGGAGGGCTCCGCCCGCATGAGGACACGGGTCACGACTTCGCCCAGGTCGGCGAGGCGGCCGCGCGTCACGGGCTCGGCGAGCCGAGCTTCCCGCCCCTCCACCGCTTCGACCCGGACGCGTCGAAGTCGTTCTTCGTGCTCGACCGGGAGGCGTGCATCCTCTGCGGACGCTGCACGGTCGCGTGCGACGAGGTTCAGCAGATCGGCGCGATCGCGCTCCTCGGGCGCGGTCACGCGACGAAGGTCGGCGTCTTCGGCGACGGCCTGCTGGCCGGCTCGGTCTGCACCTCGTGCGGCCAGTGCGTGGCGACGTGCCCGACGGGGGCGCTCTCGCCGAAGGACGCGCCGGCGAGGATCGCCCGCCGCGTGGAGACGACCTGCCCCTACTGCGGCGTCGGCTGCGGCCTCGTCGTCCCCGTCCGTGAGGACGGCCGGCTCGCGTTGATGGCAGACGACCTGCCGTCGAACGCGTCCAGCCTCGGCACCCTCTGCGTGAAGGGACGGTTCGGGACGGGCTTCGTCCACGCACGCGACCGGATCACCCACCCGATGATCCGGCGTGAGGGCCGCTGGATCCGCGTGGGCTGGGAGGAGGCGCTGGACGCCGCCGCCGAAGGGCTGGCGAGGCATCGCGGCAGGTTCGGCGCCCTCGCGAGCGCCAAGGCCACCAACGAGGATGGCTACGTGATCCAGAAGTTCTGTCGCGTCGTCATGCAGACGAACGACGTGGATCACTGCACGCGGCTCTGCCACTCGCCGTCGGTCGAGGCGATGCTCGCCTCGATGGGCTCGGGCGCCACGTCGAACTCCTATCAGGACTACGAGGAATCGGGCTGCCTCCTGGTGGTCGGCGCCGACGCCTCAGCGAACCACCCGGTGATCGCGATCCGCTTCCGCCGCGCCGTCGCCCGCGGCGCGCGGCTCGTCGTCGTCAATCCCAAACGCATCGAGCTGTGCGACCAGGCGGACCTCTGGCTCCAGCAGCGCCCAGGCACCGACGTCGCGCTCTTCAACGCGATGGCGCGCGTGATCCTGGACGACGGCCTCGCGAACCTCGACTTCGTCCGGACCCGGACGGAGGGGTTCGAGGCGTGGCGAGCCTCGCTCGAGCCCTTCACGCTCGCGCACGCCGAGGGGGTGACGGGCGTGCGCGCGAGTGACATCGCGCGGGCCGCGCGCTGGTACGCGCGGCCTCCGTTCGCGGGCTCGTGCCTGATCTGGGGCATGGGCATCACGCAGCACACGAACGGCATCCACAACGCCCACGCGGTCCTGAACCTGTCGCTCGTCGCAGGCCAGATGGGTTTTCCCGGTAGCGGCATCTCCCCCCTGCGGGGCCAGAACAACGTCCAGGGGTGCGGCGACGCCGGGTGCATCCCGACGAACCTCCCCGGGTACCAGCAGTACGATCCCGCGACGCTCGCGAAGTTCGAGACGCGCTGGGGAGTGAGGCCGCCGGCGCGTCCGGGACGCGTCGTGACCGAGATGATCGAGGGGTGCCTCGACGGCGCCACGCGCGCCCTGTACGTCGTTGGCGAGAACCCGCTGCTCTCGGAGCCGGACCTCCACCACGCCGAGAAGGCGATCGGCCAGCTCGAGTTCCTCGTCGTGCAGGACCTCTTCATGCACGAGACGGCCGAGCGCGCCCACGTCTTCCTGCCGGCCGCCGCGTTCGCCGAGAAGGAGGGCACGTTCACCAACTCGGAGCGGCGCGTCCAGCGCGTGCGCGAGGCCCTGCCTCCGCCGGGCGAGGCGCGCCCGGACTGGTGGATCACGTGCGAGCTCGCCAAGCGCGTCGCCCGGCGGCTGGGGATGGACGTCGGCGGCCAGTTCGACTACCCCGGGCCGGCCGAGATCTTCGACGAGATGGCCCGGCTCACCCCGCTCCTCGCCGGCCTCTCGCACGCGCGGCTCGATCGCGAGGGCGGCATCCAGTGGCCGTGCCCGACGCCCGATCACCCCGGCACGCGTTATCTCTACGCGGAGTCCTTCCCGACGGGGCGCGCCCGGTTCATCCCGGCGCAGCAGACCGCGGAGGCGGCGGAGCTCCCCGACCGCGACTTCCCGTTCCTCCTCAACACCGGACGGCTCCTCTACCACTGGCACGGAGGGACGCTCACCCGACGGGTCGGGGGCCTGCTGGAGCTCGCCCCGCGCCTCGAGGTCGCCATCCATCCGAGCGACGCGCGACGGCTCGGCGTCGACACCGGCTCGCGGATCCGCGTGGCCTCACGGCGCGGCGAGCTGACGGGCCACGCGCGGGTCACCGAGGCGGTGCGTCCGGGCGCCGTCTTCGTCCCGTTCGTGAAGCTCGAGGAGTCGGCCGCGAACTTCCTGACGAACTCCGCGTTCGACCCGTCGTCGAAGATCCCCGAATACAAAGTCTGCGCCGTCCGCGTCGAGCGCGTGCCCGAGTAGCCGGCAGCGGGCCGGCACTCCCCTCCTCGACCACGCTCGCTCCCACCCGCAGGGCCGTCAAGCCCCTGAGACACGGGTCTCGGAGGGCCAGCCCCCGCCCCGCAGGTCAGGCCGTTGCGCCGAGGAACGCGTCGAGGGCGTGGACGAAGGCCGCGGGTCGGTCCAGGACCAGGTGATGGTAGGCCCCGGGAATCTCGACGAGCGTCGCCCCCGGGATTGCGGCGCGTAGCCGCTCGGCCATCTCGGGCGGCAGGACCGGGCTCAGCTCCCCGCGCACGATCAGCGTAGGAGCCTGGATGCGCCCGAGCAGCGGCCAGGCGTCGACGGGGCTCCGCGAGCCGTTGCACGCCGGATCGAACCGGTAGACCCATCCCCCGCCGCGCTCGACGAATCCCTCGAGCGCGAGATGCCTGAGCAACTCGGGAACGGCGACCGTCTCGCGCGGGAGGAGACGGAACGCGCGGGCCGCCGAGTCGGGATCGGGATGCAGGCGCGGCGCGCGGTGTCCGCGCGCGTGCATGCGATCGAGCCGGTCGGGCGGAATCGTGGGTCGGGAGTCGACGATCACGAGCCGGCTCACACGGTCCGGATGCCAGGCGGCAAACGCCATCGCGTTGTGGCCGCCCATCGAGTGGCCGACGACGGTCATGCGCTCCCAGCCGAGGGCGTCCATCACACCGACGAGGTCGCCCGCGAAGTCTTCGGTGGCGTACGCCGGCGGCTCGGCCCACTGGCTCTCGCCGTGGCCGCGTTGATCGAGCGAGACCACGTGGAACCGCTCGGCGAACGCGGGCGTGACCAGATCGAACCAGTGCGCGTGCGCCGCGCCACCGTGCAGGAAGCAGAGGGCGGGACGACCGGGTCCACCCCACTCGAGGAGGTGCAACCGAAGGCCGTTGATGCGGAGCGCCCGCGCCCGCGCGGTCTCACACCCGAAACGTGGCGGCACAACAGAAGTTTATCCGCAAAAGTTTTTCTTGGCGCGAGTTGACCGGGGCGCTAGTGTCGAAGAACGACCATGTTCGACGAGCCGACTGCGCCCGCGACACGACGACACCTCATCGACGGCAGCTACGCGCTGCTGCTGCTGGCGATCGCGATCGTCACCGGCTATCTCATCCTGGCGCCCTCCGACCTGCGCGCGATACCCCTGGCGCGGCCCCTGCCCGAACCCCGTCCGGGCCTGGTAACAGATCGATCACGTCCCGCCGAGCCGCCGCGACCGCGCCAGAGCTGGCCAAAGATGGTCACCGGTAAAGTTCTGGACGGTGACCGTCAGCCGCTGGCGGGGGCATCCATCGTGATCGACGCCCGCGAATACCGGACCGAGTCGGACGGCACCTTCGGCTTCGAGGGTGCCCCGTCGAGCACGCCGCTCGTCGTCAAGATGCCGGGCTTCGAGAAGGTGACCGTCGAGCCGCAGCGGCGTCCCGTCGAGGTCGTGCTTCGGCCGCACGTCGTGAAGGCGGCGTACCTGACGTATTTCGGTGTGGGCGACCGCACGATCCGCAACCGGGTCCTCGACCTCACCGCGCACACCGAGCTGAACGCTGTGGTCATCGACGTCAAGGGTGACCGCGGCTGGATCGTCTACCCCACCAGCGTCATCGAGGCGATTGCGGCGGGCGCGCGGGGTCCCGGGACGCTCCGAGACTTCGACGCGCTCATGAGCACCCTGAAGTCACGCGGCGTCTACACGATCGCTCGCATCGTCGCCTTCAAGGACAACGTGCTCGCGCGGCACCGGCCCGACCTCGCGGTCATCGACACGCGAACGGGGCAGCCGTGGATCGACAACGAGCGGCTCGCGTGGGTCGATCCCTTCCGCGAGGAGGTCTGGGACTACAACATCGCGATCGCCCGCGAGGCGGTGCGGCGAGGGTTCGACGAGGTGCAGTTCGACTACGTGCGCTTCCCCACCGACGGGCGTCTCGGCGCGGCGCAGTATTCGAAGCCGAACACCAGGGCGACACGGCTCCCCGCCATCGTCGCGTTCCTCGAGCGCGCGCGCCACGAGCTCGGCACCATGGGCGCCTTCGTCGCCGCCGACGTCTTCGGCTACACGGCGTTCAACGAGAACGACACGGACATCGGCCAGCGCATCGAGGAGCTGACGCCGCACCTCGACTACATCTCGCCGATGGTCTACCCGTCGGGGTACCAGCGCGGGATCCCGGGCTACCAGAACCCCGTCGAGCACCCGTACGAGGTGGTCTTCGAGAGCGTCCGACTCATCCTGAAGCGCGCGACCCACACCCAGGTGCAGGTGCGGCCGTGGCTGCAGGACTTCCGCGATTACGCGTTCGACCGCCGCACGTTCGGCGTGACGGAGATCCTCGCGCAGATCCGGGGCGCGGACGACGCCGGCGCGACTGGCTGGATGCTCTGGAATCCGCGCAACGATTACACCGGCGCGGCGCTCAAGCCCAAGGAGGCGCTCGCCGCCAAGTGAGGCTCCTCCTCGTCGCCGCGCTGATCCTGACCGCCGTCCTCCTGCTGGCGTCGTTCGCGAGCGCCGAGTCGCCCGTCCCCAACGAGCTCGGCCGCGTGATGATCCTCGAGTACCACAAGATCGACTACCCCGAGGAGCGCTGGACGCGCACGCCCGAGAACTTCCGGCGCGACCTCGAGACGCTCTACGCCCACGGCTACCGCCTCGTCGCGCTGGGCGACCTGCTCGACGGGCGCATCACGCTGCCCGCCGGCACGACGCCGGTGGTCCTCACGTTCGACGATTCGTCGCCCGGCCAGTTCCGCTACGTCGAGGCGAATGCCGAAGTGGAGATCGACCCGAAGTCCGCCGTCGGCATCCTCGAGGCGTTCGCGCGCGAGCACCCGGACTTCGGGCACGCGGCCGTCTTCTTCGTGCTGCCCGCCGCGGACCCGCCGAACCGGCTCTTCAACCAGCCCGCGTACGTGGGCAAGAAGCTCCGGTTCCTCGCGAGCCGCGGCTACGAGATCGGCAACCACACGCTCTGGCACGCGAACCTCGGGAAGTACGACGAGACGACCGTCCGCGCGCAGATCGCCGGCGCCCAGCAGTGGATCCAGCGTCACGTCCCCGCCTACAAGCCACGCGCGCTCGCGCTGCCCCACGGCGTGTACCCGAAGGACGTGCGCTGGGCGCTCTCTGGCTCCGCGAAGGGGATCGCGTACAGCCACGACGCGATCCTCCAGGTCGCGGGCGGGCCGGCGCCGTCGCCCTTCGCGCGCGCGTTCGATCCGGTGCGGCTGCCGCGCATCCAGGCGATCGAGTCGGAGCTCCGGCACTGGCTCGGCTACTTCGAGCACCACCCCGGCGAGCGGTTCGTGAGCGACGGCGACCCGGCCGTCGTGACCGTCCCGGCCGGGCGCCGGGACCGCCTGCGAAGCGACCTCGGAGGCCTCCGTGTCTTCGAGCGCTGACCGCCCCCGCCCGCAGGGCCTCGAACGAAGGGAGGGCGAACCCATGTCCGAAGGGGCAGAGTGCCTCATCATCGTCCCTCAGGATCAGCCGGAGCTCTATGACCGGCTCCGGGCGCACTTCTCGCGGCGCGCGAACATTCAGGTACGGCTCGACGCCCGCACTGGAGCGCGCGCCACGAGCGAAATGAACATCTTCGCGGTCGGAGGGGGGTCGTTACGCCAGGACCTTCGGGCCGACGTCGAGGCGGAGATCCGCTTACTGTCGGGAAGGTGACACCGCGACTACCGGTACATGAGATACGACGCGCGCCGGTTCAGGAAGCTGTTGCGATCGGTATCGGCCCAGGTGACGAGCCGGTCGAGGCCCTCGCCGCTCAGGAAGGCCCACATCGTCGACCGGTTCACGAGGAGGTTCTGGATACTCTCGGGTCTGAACTGGTCCCGGTGACGCATTCGTAGCTCACGCGCGAGCGCGAGCGCCACCGTGACCGGCCGGACCGTATCGCGGTCGGTGACGACGAGCCGCACCCCCCCGCACTGGACCTGGGCGTACTGGTCGGCCATCGGCGTGAACCAGACGGGCTCGAACCTGACGCCGCGGAGGCCCAGGCGGTTGAGCGCGTCCACGAGCCCCTGAGGGTCGATCCACGGCGCGCCGACGACCTCGAACGGCGTGTCCGTTCCGCGCCCGACCGAGAGGTTCGTCGCCTCCAGGAGCCCGATCCCCGAATAGAGCAGCGCCTCGGTGACCGACCGGATATTCGGCGACGGGTTCACCCACGGGAGCCCGGTCTCGTCGTACCAGAGCCGCCGCTCCCAGCCGGCGAGCGGGATCACCCGGAGCGACACGGGGATCTTGCGCTCGGCGGCCACCATCCGCCCGAACTCGCCGATGGTCAGCCCGTTCCGGACGGGGATCGTGTGGGGGCCGGTGAAGGACTGGAGGTCGGGGTCCATCAACGGTCCCTCGACGACGCTCCCCGTGATCGGGTTCGGACGGTCGAGCACGACGAGGGGAATCCCGGCGCGCGCCGCCTCTTCCATCACGTAGACGAGCGTCGTGAGGTAGGTGTAGTAGCGCACGCCGATGTCCTGGATGTCGAAGACGAGCAGGCTCACGTCTTTGAGCATCTCGCGCGTCGGCCGACGCGCCGGGCCGTAGAGGCTCCAGATGGGCCGCCCCGTCGCCGGGTCGCGCCCGTGCGGGACGTCGGTGGTCGCGTCGCCGCCGATCCCGTGCTCGGGCGAGAAGATGACTTGAAGTCGCATCCCCGGCGCGTCGGCGAAGAGGTCGATCCCGCGGCGGCCCTGCGCGTCCACGCCCGTCTGGTTGGTGATGAGCCCGATCGAGTGGCCCGCGAACATCGCGAAGTTCTGCGCGGCGACGACGTCGAGCCCGCTCCGCACGTGACCGGGCGTGCCCGGCGACGCCAGGAGCGGCCGCGCCTCCGCGGGCAGGTCGGCGGCCGGCGCCTCGGCGCCCGGCGCCGACGTCAATGAGGGCGCGGCGGTGAAGAGCGCGGCGCCCACCGCCGCGGCGATCCGGACGCGCAGGTCACGGATGCCCGCGGCGCCGCCCCCGGTCGGGTGGACGCGGTTGGTGAGCACGATCATGTAGGCGTGGCTCGCCGGATCGATCCAGACCGACGTGCCGGTGAAGCCCGTGTGCCCGACCGAGCCCATCGGGAAGAACGGCGCCAGCGTCCGCGAGAACGGCGACGAGAGGTCCCACCCGAGTGTGCGCGTCGTCCGGCCGTCCGGGTCGGACTCCCACATGAGCGCGATCGTCTCGGGCTTGAGGTACCGGTGGCCACCGAGCGTCCCCTCGTTCAGGAGCATCCGGCAGATCCGCGCGAGGTCGGCGGCCGTCGAGAAGATCCCCGCGTGGCCCGCGACGCCCCCGAGCAGGCGCGCGCGCGCGTCGTGCGGCTCGCCCTGGAGCAGGTGGCCGTTGTAGTACTCCGTCGGCGCCACCCGGCTCCGCACGGCCTCGCGGGGACGGAACGACGTGTCGCGCAAGCCGAGCGGACGGAAGAACACCCGGTCGAGGTAGCGGTCGAGGGGCTCGCCGCTCACGCGCCGGACGACCTCGCCGAGCAGGATGAAGCCGGCGTCGCTGTACTGGAAGCCGGTGCCCGGCGGATAGTCGAGCGGGATCTTGGCGAGCGCCCGGGCCGCTGCCGGAAATCCCGGCGCGACCGCGCTCGCGGGCGGGATCGCCAGGAGGCCCGCGCTGTGGGTCAGGATCCGCCGGATGGTGACCCCGTCGAAGGGCCTGCTCCGGAACTCCCGCAGGTAGCGCCCGAGCGGCGCGTCGAGCTGGATCGCGCCCCGCTCGACGAGGGACATGACGGCAAGCGTGGTGCCGAAGGGCTTCGTGAGCGAGGCGATGTCGAAGATCGTGTCGGGCGTCATCGGCGCGGGCTCGGGGACGAGCCGGCGCCAGCCGTACGCACGGTGCAGGAGGACCTCGTCGCCCAGCCCGACGAGGACGACGACGCCCGGGATCTCTCCGGAAATTACTGCGTCGCTCGCGGCCTCGTCGACGGCGATGAAGTCCGACTGGGCGGCGCCGACCGTTGGGGAGAGCGAGAGCAGCAGGAGTGCGATGTGCGCGAGACGCTGAGGGCCCACGTCACGATCTTAGCACTGGTATAGTTGGATCGAGATGCGTCCGGTGCATCGGGTGTTCGTCACCGGGGCGACCGGGTTCGTCGGCCGCGCGGTCATTCAGGCGCTGCGCGGCGAGGGCTACGTCGTGCGGTGCCTCGTGCGTCGGGGCTCGGAGCCCAGTCTCCGTGGCGTCGGAGCGATCGAGCGCGTCGAGGGCGACGTGCTGGCGCCGCAGTTGCTCGACGAAGGGATGGCCGGCTGTGGCGCGGTCGTCCACCTGGTCGGGATCATCCGCGAGCACATCGCCACCAACACGACGTTCTACCGCGTCCACGTGCAGGGAACGGTCAACGTCGTCGCCGCGGCCGCGGCCGCCGGCGTGCGCCGCTACGTCCACATGAGCGCGCTCGGCGCGCGCGAGGGCGCCCCCTCGCGCTACCACCGGACCAAATGGGCGGCCGAGGAGGTCGTGCGCGCATGCGGCCTGCCCTGGACGATCTTCCGTCCCTCGGTGATCTACGGGCGCGGCGACGGCTTCGTGTCGCCCCTGGCCCGGCTGGTGCGCCGCTTGCCGGTCGTGCCGCTCGTCGGCGGCGGCCGCCTCCAGCCGGTGGCCGTCGAGCAGGTCGCCCAGGCCGTGACGCGCGCGCTCGCGCTGCCCGCGGCGGTGAAGCAGACCTACGAGGTCGGCGGCCCCGACGTCGTGACCCTCGGAGAGCTCGTCGACCTGATCGGCAGGGCGCTCGGGCGCCGGCGGGTGCTGAAGCTCTACGTGCCCGCCGCCGTCGCGCGGGTGGCGACGCGCGTGCTCCAGGCGGTGCCCTATTTCCCGCTCACGCCCGACCACCTCCGCATGCTCGAAGAGGACAACGTCGTCTGCGACCCGGCGCCGTTCCCCGGTGCGTTCGGGCTGGCACCGCTGCCCCTCGCGACGGGCCTGCGCCGGCTGCTCGGGTGACGGCGCACCCGCCCTTGAACACCTCACCCCGCCGCGACGCCCGCGAGCCGCGTGACCTCGGCACCCGCATCGAGGCCGAGCTGCGCGAGCGAATCGAAGAGGCGGTGGACTTCGCGTGCCTCGACGCGCTGGTCGCGTGGCGGCGGGCGCACGGGCTGCCCGCGCCCGTGGCCGAGAGCGCGCGCGACCGCGAGGAGTTCGCGCGGAGCGTGCGCGCGTTCCTCGAGCGGCTCCGTGACGCGATCGCCGTCGGCCTGACGTCGGAGCAACGGGCAAAGCTCGACGCCGCGGCGCACGCAGGGGGTGACCCGACCGAGCGCCTGCTCACCGTGCAGGTGGCACTGGCGAAAGAGCTGCCGGACTACTGGCTGCGGTTCGAGGCGAGCCGCGCCTCCTACGTCGGCGGGGAGCCGGTCTCAGGCGGCGAGCGCCGCAGCCTTCTCCGCCGGCTCCTCGGCCGCGGTTGAGCGCCACGCCGCCAGCGCCCACAGGTTCTCGACGTCCTCGAGCGCCCGGCGCCACCGTCCATACCCCTCGATGAGCGCCGCGCGCACCGCGGCAAGGCTCAGCTCCGCTTCGTCGAGCCGGGCCCTGAGCGTCGGGCTCGAGGCGCGGATTTGCTCGAGACTGCCCTCCGGCACCGACGCTGCCAGCCGGTCGAGCAACTCGCTCAGCTCTCGGTTCAGAACGCGCTCCACGGGGTTCATGGGGACACCTCCAGAAGATATACTCAACACATGACGACCTTTTGTCAAGGGGACGTCGCGACCATCTTCGTGGCGAAGACGGTGCGGACGTTTTGCTACGGCTTTCTCGGGATCGCGCTCCCCCTCTACCTGACCGAGCTCGGCCTGACCGCCGTGGGCCTCGGCGTGGCGGTCACGCTGACGCTCGCCGGGAGCGCGGCGCTCACGTGGCTCGTGCGGCGCCCGGCAGAGCAGTACGGCGCGCGCCCGGTGCTGATCGCGCTCGGCGCGCTCTCGGCCCTCGCGGCCCTGATCCTCCTGTCGTCCCGCGATCCGTGGCTCGTCGTGCTCGCCGCGATGCTCGGCAACGTCGCCGTCGGCACGGGCGAGACCGGGCCTTTCCTGGCCCTCGAGCAGGTGCGCATCGCACGCGCGGTCGCGGTGGGCCGGCGCACGGCCGCCCTCAGCATCTACAACTTCCTCGGGTACGCGGCGGGGGCCCTCGGGGCGGCCACGGTGGGCGCGCTCGCGGCGTACCGACCGCTGTTCGTCGTGTTCCTGGCGGGCGCCGCGGTCCAGGTAGTCGCGTACGCGCGCCTGCCCCCCGGGGCGCCGGTGGAGCGGCAGCCCGTCGGAGCCCGCCTGCCGTCGGCGCCTCTCATCCGCCGTCTCGCCGCGCTCGGGGCACTCGACTCGTTCGCCGGCGGCTTCGTGCTCCAATCGCTGGTCGTCTACTTCCTCCACGAGCGCTACGGCCTCGGTCTCGAGGCGCTCGGCTACGTCTTCGCTGGCACGCAGATCCTCACGGCCGCATCGCTGCTGCTCGCCGCCCGCGCCGCCACGCGCTTCGGGCTCCTCGCGACGATGGTGGTCTCGCACCTGGCGTCCAACGTGGTGCTGATCCTCATCGCGTGGGCACCCACGGCCGGGGTCGCGATCGCGCTCCTTGGCGTGCGACACCTGCTCTCGCAGATGGACGTGCCGACCCGGCAGGCGTACGTGATGGCGATCGTCGAGGACCACGAGCGAGAGGCGGCGGCGACCACCACCAACATCGCGCGGACCGTCGCCCAGGCGGTCACGCCCGCGCTGACGGGGTGGGTCATGCAGGCGGTGGCGCTCGGCGCGCCGTTCGTGGCGGGCGGCGCTCTGAAGATCGCCTACGACCTCCTCCTCTACTGGACCTTCAAAGACGTCAAGCTGAAGCCCGACGCGTAAGGGGTGCGCGCGGAAGTCGCTCGGGCGGGGCCGGGGCGGGCCCTAGGAGACCCGTCGCTTCCGGGGATTGGCTCGGACACAACGTGAATGGGGTGGCCGTGACGGAGGAGAGCTAGCGTGGTCGACGGGGGCCTGCCCCGGCCCCCGCCCGTAACGAGCTACTTGATCGCGACGGCCTTGACCTGTCTGAAGTCCGTGAGCCCCTGGACCGACTTGAGCACGCCGTCCTGGACGAGCGTGGTCATCCCCTCGCTCCGCGCCCGCACCAGCATCTCGGCGACGCGCGCCTTGGTCTGGATGAGCCGCTTCATCTCGTCGGTGGCGACCAGGAGCTCGTGGATGGCCGCGCGCCCACGGTAGCCGCTCTTGGTGCAGCTTGCGCAGCCCTTGCTCCGGGAGAGGACGAACGCCTCGTCGTACTTGTAACCGAGCTGCGCGAACGCGTCCTGTCCGTACGCCTCCGCGAGCTCGTCGAACTCGGCACGGTCCGGGTGGTATTCGGTCCTGCACTCGCGGCAGAGCCGCTTCACGAGCCGCTGGGCGAGGACTCCCAGGAGCGCGTCGGCGAAGTTGAACGGGTCGAGGCCCATGTCGAGGAGACGGACGACGGTCTCCACGGAGCTGTTGGTGTGGAGCGTGCTCAAGACGAGGTGGCCGGTGAGCGACGCCTCGATGCCGGTCGAGGCCGTCTCCTCGTCGCGCATCTCACCGACCATGATCACGTCCGGGTCGGCGCGCAGGAAGGAACGCATCGCCTGGGCGAACGTGAAGCCGATCTTCGGGTTGACCTGCACCTGGCGCAGGCCGTACTGCGTGATCTCGACCGGGTCCTCCGCGGTCCAGATCTTGCGCTCGGGCTTGTTGATGTACCCGAGGATCGAGTGGAGCGTGGTCGTCTTGCCGGAGCCGGTCGGCCCCACGCACAGGATGAGGCCGTAGGGCTTGTCCGCGAGCTTCCTGATCTCCGTGAGGTTGCGTTCCGTCATCCCGAGTTTATCCATCGGGATCGGCTCGCTCGCGGAGAGGATACGCATGACCACGTCTTCGTTCGCGTTCGCCGTGGGGATGGTGGCGACGCGGAGCTCGATCTCCCGACCGTCCGGCATCTTGAACCGGATCTTGCCGTCCTGCGGCTTGCGCCGCTCGGCGATGTCGAGCTGCGCCATGATCTTGATCCGCGTGACGATCGCGCGGCGGAAGGCGCCGGGGATCTTCTGGTACTCGGAGCAGCTGCCGTCGACGCGCAACCGGACCACCGTGTCCTTCTGGGTGCCGTAGGGCTCGATGTGAATGTCCGAGGCGCGCGCCTTGTAGGCGTCCAGGATGAGCTGGTTGGCGAGCCGGATGACGGCGCTGTCGTTCTCGTCGACCTCGCCCCCGGCAACCTCACCTCCACTCACCTCACCGTCAGCGGGCGCCTCTTCGGCCTTGAGCTCGCCGAGGATGCTACCGATCACGCCCCCTTTCGCGGTGGACTCGCCACTCGTGGCGCTGAGGTAGGAGAGGATGTCCTTCCGGAGACCCACCGCCCACTTGACCTTCCGGTTCTTCAGCGCCTGGCTCACGCTGTCCACGCGCTGCAGGTCTTGAGGATTGTCGATGAGCACGACCACCGCGCCGTCTTCGCGTCTGAGGGGGAGCCAGAAGTTCCGCTTCAGGTACTCGAGCTTGAGGTCCCGCATGAGATCTGCCGGCGGGACGACCCGCTCGTCGTACTCGACGAATGGACACTGGTAGTACTGCGAGAGCGAGACGCCGAGCTCGGCCTTCGGGACCTTGTACTGCTCGAGCAGGATCGACTCGACGTCCATCTGGCGGCGACGCGACTCGGCGAGGGCCGAGTTGAGCTCCGCCTGGGTGACGCGGTGCTGGCCGAGGAGATAGTCGAACTTCGTCTTCGGCCGACTCTGGCTCTGGAGGAGCTGGTTGTTGAAGGCGATGCCGAGGGTCTTCGCAATCCGGGCCACCCCGGCCTCGTCCTCCTTCGTGAACCGGGCGCCCTTCCGCTTGTTGAGGAGCTGGATGACGCCGGTGGTCCGCCCCTCGTGGGTGATCGGCATCGCGAGGATCTGCTGAGTGCGGAAGCCCGTCTTCTTGTCCCAGGAGCCGTCGAAGCTGAGCGTGGGCGAGATCTTCGCGAGCTCGGCGCGATCGTAGGCGTCGACGATGTTGACCACCTTGCCGGTCGTCGCCACGTAGCCCGCGATCGATCGCTCGCTGATCGGGAGCCGGATGTCCTTGACCGTGTTGAGGGCGAGGAACCTCGAGTAGATCTCCTTGCGGTCCGCGTCGACCGCGTAGAGGGTCATGCGATCGGCGCCGAGGAGCTCCACGACGTCACCCTGGAGCTCGAGGAAGATCGAGTCGAGGCTCTTGGCCGCGTGAATGCGGTCGACCAGCTGGACGAGCCGCTGCTCGTAGGCCAGCCGCTCTTGCAGGACGAGGACCGATGTCTGTTGGGCCACGCCACCTCCAGATGTATAGGTCAGTCTAGCAGACTGGGGTGGGCGGGTTCACGCTTCCTGGCGGGTCGCCGGAAATCGACCTCACCGCCCCAGGGCGGCCAGAATCTCGTCGACCCGGGTGAATTTCACTCGGGGCCGGCCCTGCGCGCGCCCGCGGGCAACCTCCAGCTCGTTGAGCCTCAGCCAGTCCTGGTAGGAAACGTAGTTGGGTCGCCGCTGGCGGACGAGCGCCTCCGCCGAGGCGGCGTCGGGGCGGCTCGGCTGGAGGACGGCGCCCTGCGCCAGGTCCTCGAACATGCACTGCACGGTCTCGGCGGCGTCGGGCTTGTTGGTCCCGATGACGCCGGTCGGCCCGCGCTTGATCCAGCCCGCCGCGTACTCGCCGAGGACGGGCTGCTTGGTATCAGGATCGAGCACGCGGCCCTTGTCGTTCAGGATGACGCCCCAGCTCTCGTTGAAGGGCACGCCCGGCAGCGGCACGCCGCGGTAGCCGACCGACCGGAAGACGAGGCCGACGGGGAGCTCCTCGAACCGGTTCGTCGGACGCGGCTGGAGCGCGCCCGTCGGTGTGGCGTAGAGCTCGTTTCGGACGAGGCGCAGCTTCACGACGCGGCCCGACGCGTCGCCCACGAGCTCCACCGGCGAGACGAGAAAGCGCAGGATCAGCGAGCGCGGCTTGCCGGTCGGCGGGCGCCGCGCGTAGGCCTGGAGGATCTCGACCTTCTTCGTCGTCGCCCGGTCCTGGCTCCGCTCGAGCGCCGCGCGGCTCAGCGGGTCGAGCTCGACCTCGTCGGGACGGACCTGGATGTCGGCGCCCGCGAGCTCGCCCAGCTCCTTGATCTCCGGATTGGTGAACGCGGCCTGGGCCGGTCCGCGCCGTCCGAGCAGGTAGACCTCCCTGATCCGGCTCCGCGCGAGCGCCTCCAGGGCAGAGTCGGCGACGTCGGTCGTCGCCAGCTCCTCGCGAGTCCGACAGAGGATCCGCGCCACATCCACGGCGACGTTGCCCACGCCCACCACCGCGGCGCGCTCGACGGAGAGGTCGAACTCCGAGTCTCGATAGTCGGGGTGGCCGTTGTACCAGGCGACGAACTCCGTCGCCGGGTGGCTCCCGCGAAGGTCTTCGCCGGGAACGCCCATGCGGCGGTCGGTCTGAGCGCCCGTGCAGTAGAGGATCTGGTGGTAGTGGGCTTTGAGGTCGGTGAGCGTCACGTCCTTGCCGAACTCGACGCCGCCGAAGAAGCGGAAGCGCGGATGGGCGGCGACCTTGTCGAACTGGGCCGTGACCGACTTGATCTTCTGGTGATCGGGCGCGACGCCGAGCCGGACGAGGCCGTACGGCGTCGGCAGCCGGTCGTACATGTCGACCTCCACGACCACGCGATCCTGCCGGAGCAGGTGGTCGGCCGCGTAGAAGCCGGTGGGCCCGGCGCCGATGATCGCGACCCGCAGCGGCTGCGCCGGGGTCCCCGGCACTCCCATCAGAGGCGCCGGCGCGCCTCGTCGCCGAGGAGCTGCGACTGGAGCGTGTCGAGCTCGCCCGCGTACTGGTCGCGCTGAGTCTTGACGATGTCGCCGATGGAGACGATGCCGACGAGCCGGCCCTTGTCCACCACCGGCAGGTGGCGGATCCGCTTCTCGGTCATGGTGTGGGCCACGGTCATGAGGTCGTCGTGCGGCGACCCGGTGATCACGTCGCGGGTCATGATCTCGGCGACCTTCATCCCGAACACGCGCTCGTTCCGCGCCGCCTCGCGCACGACGTCACGCTCCGAGAGGATCCCGACGGGCCGGCTCGCGTCGTCCACCACGATGAGCGCCCCGACGTTGTGCCGCGCGAGGAGCCCGAGCGCGTCACGGATCGACTGCTCGGGGCGGACCGTGTGGGCCTTGTCCCCCTTCGTCGCCAGAATGCTCGCGATGTCCATGGAACCTCTCCTTTTGATCCGATTGATCTAGAAGACGGGCGTTTCGACGTACTGGCCCCACACCCGGCGCAGCCGGCCCACGATCTCGCCCAGCGAGGCGCGCGCCTTCACGAGCTCGATCGTCACGGGCATCAGGTTGACGGCCGGGTCGGCGGCCTCGCGGGCCAGCCGGTCGAGCAGCGCGGCGACCCGTGCCGCGTCACGCGTCGCGCGCGTGGCGCGGAGCCGCGCAACCTGCCGCGCCTCCACCGCGGGGTCGACGCGGTGGATCGGGACGGCGGCCGGCTCGGCCGGCTCGACGAACTTGTTCACGCCGATCACCGGCTCGGCGCCCGAGGCCTTCCGCCGCGCGTGCTCGTACGCGGAGTCCGCGATCGCGCGCTGGAAGTAGCCCTCCTCGATCGCCTTCACCGTCCCGCCCAGCGCGTCCACCTGTTTGAGGATCGCCGTCACCTCGGCGTCGATCCGGTTGGTCAGCGTCTCGACATAGTACGACCCCCCGAGGGGATCCGCCACACTCGTCACGCGCGTCTCGTCGGCGATGATCTGCTGGGTGCGGAGCGCGATCTTCATCGCGAGCTCCGACGGGATCGCGTACGCCTCGTCGAGGCCGTTGGTGTGGAGCGACTGGGCGCCGCCGAGCACCGCGGAGAGCGCCTGGAGCGCCGTGCGGACGATGTTGTTCATCGGCTGGGCCTTCGTCAGCGTGGCCGCGGCGGTCTGGCAGTGGAAGCGGAGACGCATGGACTCGGCCCGGGTCGCACCGAAGCGCTCCTTCATGAGCTTCGCCCAGACGCGCCGCGCCGCGCGGAACTTCGCGACCTCCTCGAAGAAGTCCGCCTGCGCGACGAAATAAAACGCCAGACGCGGCGCGAACCGGTCCACGGGGACGCCCGCGCGCGTGACCTCCTCGACATAGGCGATGGCGTTCGCCATCGTGAACGCCACCTCCTGCACCGACGTCGCGCCGGCCTCCGAGATGTGGTAGCCGCTGATGTTGATCGGGTTGTAGCGCGCCAGGTGCTCGGCGCAGTAGACGATCATGTCCCGCACGAGCCGGAGCGAGGGGCGAATCGGGAAGACCCACTCCTTCTGCGCGATGTACTCCTTGAGGATATCGGTCTGGCAGGTGCCGGAGAGCCTGCTCGGGTCGTTCCCCCGCGCCTCCGCGAGCGCCACATACATGGCGAGCAGGATCCAGGCGGTCGGGTTGATCGTCATCGAGACGGAGATGCGTTCGAGGTCGAGCCCCTCGAAGAGCGACTCGACGTCGTCGAGCGTGTCCACGGCGACGCCCTCGCGTCCTACCTCGCCGAGGGCCTTCGGGTCGTCGGAGTCGTAGCCCATCAACGTCGGCATGTCGAAATCGACCGACAGTCCCGTCTGTCCCTGGTCGATGAGATAGCGAAAGCGTTTGTTGGTGTCGCTTCCTGTCCCATAGCCCGCGATCTGCCGCATCGTCCAGAGCCGTCCCCGGTACATGGTCGGGTACGGGCCGCGCGTGAACGGATAACGGCCCGGCAGGCCGATGTCCTCGAAGCCCGTGCCCGCGAGGTCGGCGGGCGTGTAGACCCGCGCGACCGGCAATCCCGAGCCGGTGCGGTACTCAGGGCGGCTCTCGGGCTGGCGCTCGAGGAACTCGCGGAGCTCGTTCGCTTCCCAGTCGCGCTGCATCGCACGGATCCGCTCGATCGCGTCGGGGTCAAGCATCGGGTGTCCTCTCTCCCATGCGGGTGAGCAGCGCGCGCGCACACGCGTGGGGCGCCAGCTCGCGACGCATCACCCGGTCGAGCAGCGTCGTCGCCTCGCCCTCCCGCGCCTCGAGAGCCTCGGGCCGGAGGAGGCGCGCGGCGACGAGGTCCTGGGCGGTCCTCAGCACGCGCGCGACGACCATCCCACGCCGCCGCCGGTCCAGCTCACCGCTCGTCTTCATCGACGCCATGTGGGCCTCGAGCGCGTCGGCGATCGCCTCGACGCCCTCCTCACGCGCGGCAGAGGCGCCGAGGACGGGCGGCATCCACGCCTCCTCCGCCGCGGGCATGAGCGTCAGCATCGAGCGGAGCTCGGCGAGCGTGCGGTCCGCGCCCTCGCGGTCGGCCTTGTTCACCACGTGGAGGTCGGCGATCTCGAGGATGCCGGCCTTGAGCGCCTGGACGTCGTCGCCGAGTCCCGGCACGCTCACCACGACGACCGTGTGCGCCACGCGCATCACGTCCACCTCGTCCTGCCCGACCCCCACCGTCTCCACGAGTATCAGGGAGCGACCGGCCGCGTCCAGGACGTCGATCGCGTCGGCCGCGGCGCGGCAGAGTCCGCCGAGGGCGCCGCGGGTCGCCATGGAGCGGATGAACACGCCGGGGTCGAGGGTCAGGTCGTTCATCCGGATGCGGTCGCCGAGAATCGCGCCGCCCGAGAACGGCGACGACGGATCCACCGCGAGGATGCCGACCGACCGGCCGCGGGCGCGCGCGACGCGCGCGAGGACACGGACCAGCGTGCTCTTGCCGCTCCCGGGCGCGCCGGTGATGCCGACCACGTGCGCGCGCCCCGTGTGGGCGTACAGACGTGCAGCGAGCGTCTCCGCGCGGTCGCCGCCCGACTCGACCCAGGTGAGCGCGCGGGCGAGCGCGCGCGGCGACCCCTCGACGACCTCGCGGGCGAGCGTCTCGACGTGTGGGCTCACCGACGCACCTCCTGGAGGGCGCGACGGTAGAGATCGCGGTCGTCGATGACTCGGCGAGCCTTGAACTCGGTACGCGGCAAGGTGCCCTCGGGGACGAGCTCGACGACGGGGTGGACCCCGAGCCGCGCGCGGAGCCGCTCGGTCGCCGTGGCGGAGAGCTTCGCCAGGCGCGCGGGATCGGCGTGGCTCACGGCGTACTCGGCGCGGATCAAGAGCTCGTCCATCGTCTCGCGGCGCGAGACGATGACCCGAAACTCGCCGCCGAACCCGTCGATCGCGCGCAGCGTGTCCTCGATCGCGCTCGGGTAGATATTCTCGCCCCGGACGATGAACATATCGTCGATCCGCCCGTAGAGCCCGTCCGGCAGTCGCGGATACGTCCGCCCGCACGGGCACGGCTCGTCCGTCCAGCGGGCGAGGTCGCCGGAGACGAGGCGGATCATCGGTTGCGAGCTGCGCTCGAGGTGCGTGTACACGGGCGTGCCCTCGGCGCCGAACGGGAGCGGCGCGAACGTGTCGGGGGCGCACACCTGAGTGTAGACGAGGTCCTGCCAGAGGTGCATGCCCGTCCGGTGGCGGCACTCGGCGTTCGTCATCCACGGCGTCATCTCGGCCATCGACCCCATGTCCATGCACCGCCCGCCGAACGTCTCCTCGATCAGTCGCTTCGTCGCGGGGATGCCCGCGCCCGGCTCGCCCGAGAAGAAGAGGGTGCGAAAGCCGAAGGTCCGCGGGTCGAGCCCCTCGCGCCGCGCCGTCTCCGCGAAGTGGAGCGCATACGAGGGCGTCCCGTAGAACGCCGTCGGCTTGAGCGCCTGCGCCCACTCGACCGCCATGAGCGTCTGGCCGGGGACGCCGGCGCCGAACGGGAACGCGGTCGCCCCGAGCCGCTCCACGCCGCGGAGCGCTCCCCAGGACCCGAGGTACAGGCTGAAGAACGAGCAGATGAGGACACGGTCGTCGGGGCGGAGCCCCGCCGCCCAGAGGATGCGCGCGTGCGCCTCGCCGATCCGCGCCCAGTCCTCGGACCCGATGCCGAACACGGTCGGGCGTCCCGTCGTGCCGCTCGTGCCATGGATGCGCGCGACCTCGCCGGGCTCGATGCAGAGGTACTCGCCGTACGGCGGGGCCGCGGCCTGGGACAGGCGGAGCTCGACCTTCTGGACGACCGGGAACTTCGCCAAATCTTCCAGGGACCGGAGCGTCGCGGGGGACACGCCCGCCGCGTCCCACTTCCGCCGGTAGAATGGGCTCCGCTCCCACGCCCACGCCACCTGGCGGCGCAGCTTGTCGAGGATGAGCGCCTCGCGCGTCTCCGGGCTCAGACACTCGAGCTCGGGGAACCAGCAGTCGGCGGTGGGATCCGGACGGTACGCCGGGTCGTAGCGGGGGGGCCACACGCTCGTGTCGACACCCGCCGTCATCGTTTACCCGGCTGGCGCGCGGCGACGAGCTCGCGGACGCGGCGCGCGATCGCGTCGGGAGGAGTGTCTTGTAAGATCACGTCGGCCGCGCCCATCCGGGTGAGCGCGGGCACGTCCTCGTCGGGAATCACGCCGCCGACGACGAGCAGCATGTCGCCCGCGTCGGCCGCGCGCATCAGCTCGACGACGCGCGGGATGAGCGTCATGTGCGCGCCCGAGAGGAGGCTCACGCCGAGGACGTCGACGTCCTCCTGCACCGCGGCGCTCACGACTTCCTCGGGCGTCCGGTGGAGCCCCGTGTAGACGACGTCCATGCCCGCGTCACGCAGGCAGCGCGCGACGACCTTGGCCCCGCGGTCGTGGCCGTCGAGGCCGACCTTGGCGATCATGACGCGGATCGGATCGGCCGCGCGCTCGGGCGATACGGGCAGCGGACCGCTCGGCGACATCAATAATCGCTTGATACAGGATTCTCGACTCCGGATCAAGGACGAGCCCGGAGCGCGCCTGCGGCCTGTTGACACCTGCGCCCGGCCCCTGATAGCGTCCGCCGCGTCGCTGGAGCGCCACCCCGCCCCGCGTTTCATGGGAGGCACAGATGGCCAAGCACGGGTTCCGCGTCATAGACAGTGATCTCCACGTGATCGAGCCTCGGACCCTGTGGGAGGACTACCTCGATCCCGGGTTCCGTGGCCGCATCACCCTGGCCGCGGACGCCGACGGGCAGATGCGTGCGCAGGTGGATGGCAAGGTCCTCCCGCCTTACGCGGACCGGCCCGAGCGGCAGCGCGCGTGGTCCTCCCGCACGCGGCGTCCCGAGTGGGAGCGCATGCGCCGCGGCACGCCACCCAAGGCCGTGCTCGAAGCCATGGATACCGAGGGCATTGACATCGGCATCCTGTTCCGCACTTGGGCGACTCACGCGATCAACATCGATGGCCTCGAGCCGGCCCTGGCGGCGGCGCTGAGCCGTGCGTGGAATCGCTGGATCGCCGGCTTCTGCACGGAGAGCCCTGAGCGATTGAAGCCCTCGGCCCTCGTGCCGCTCCAGGACATCGACCTGGCCGTCGGGGAGGCCCGATTCGCCGTCCGCGAGCTCGGCGCCATCACGCTGGTCCTGCCGTCTCACCCCGTCAACGGCCGGCCCATCTATGACCGGTCCTACGACCCGCTGTGGGCGGCCGCCCAGGAACTGGACGTCGCCGTGTCTTTCCACGGCAACCACGCCGCGTACGCCGACCACCTCGCCCGGCGGTACCTGGACAACCTCGTCTTGAGCCATGCCTCGGGTCAGCCCGTCGAGATGATGCTGACGCTGGGCGCCGTGGTGACGGGGGGCGTGCTCTCCCGGTTCCCCCAGCTGAGGATGGCCTTCCTGGAGGGTAACTGCGGCTGGCTGCCCTGGTGGCTGTGGGCGCTCGACGAGCGCTGGGAGAGCTGGGGTGATCGCGAGCTGTTCCAGCAGGACGCGAAACCCTCGGAGCTGTTTCGGCGCCAGTGCTTCGTCTCCGTCGAGCCCGAGGAGGAGCTGGCCAAGCACGTCGTGGCGGAGCTGGGCGACGACAACCTCGTGCTGTCCACCGACTGGCCACACGACGACTCGCGGTTCCCGCACGCCATCGACGGGTTCCTGGCCGCCGAGCATCTCCCGCGTGACAGCAAACGGAAGGTTCTGTGGGACAATTGCGCGCGGCTCTACCGCCTCTAAAAAATCATGCCGCCGCGCACGGCCCGGTCGTCGTGGCGGCGCTGATCGCGCTTGTCGCCGGAGCGGGCCCGGGCGAGGCGGCGCCGTACCGCGAATACGAGGTCAGGCTCCACGAGGGCGCAGCGCCGCCAGCCGGCGACCTTCGGAGCGACGCCGACATCATTAACGCGGTTGCCCGGCTGATGCGCGATAAGCTCGGTTTACCCTTCCCCGCTGTCACCAAAGCGTATGTCTACGTCAACCAGGCGTCGCTCGTCGACGGGCTCCTCCGCATCGCCGGTGAAACGAGCGAGGAAGCCTGGGACAAGGGGCGGGTCGCGGCCGGCGTCGCCACGCGGGTCGGCATCTTCCTGCGCGGCGATCGCCTGGCACACATGCATCTGCTGGCTCGCGCCGGCCTCTTCGCCCACGAGCTGGCGCACGTCAGCCAGCTCAAGATGCGGGAAGGGGGGCGTGGTCGGGCGGCCCAGTGGATTCTCGAGGGCCACGCCGACTGGGTCAAGTTCCAGGTGCTCGACTTGCTCGGCATGCAGGCGTACGCGACCTCGCGGGACGAAGTCGTTCGCTCCATCGTCAGATCGGCGACCCGCCCCAAGTTCTTCCCCGGTCTCGAGGCGCTCACCGGCAACGCACGCTGGACCAGCACGACGAAGCAGCTGGGCCCCGCGGCGACCTACGGTCAGGCGTTCCTCGCGGTGGACTGGCTCATCGAGCGCTACGGCAGCGCCAAGCTGCTCGAGTTCTTCGAGCGGTTCGCGCTCGACGCCAATCCGCAGGAGCATTGGCGCGCGGTCTTCCCGATTCCCTATCGTCAATTCGTCGACGAGTGCCGCGCCCGACTCGAGGGGCCGACCCTGGCGCCGGCCGAGGTCAGCCCTGCGCCCGCGCCGCCCTCGTTTCCTCGGCGGCCCTGACGGTGTCGGGGCCCCACACGAGCGCCCTCGCCTTGTTCGAAGCCGCGGCCGAGCGGCGACCCGCCGCGCCCGCGATCCACTACTTCGATACGACGCTGAGCTACGGCGAGCTCGACCGGATGGCGGCAACCCTCGCGGCGTCCCTCACCGAGCTCGGCCTCGACCCGGGCGACCGGGTCGCCCTCTATCTGCAGAACGTGCCGCAGTTCGTGATCGCCCAGTGCGCCGTGTGGAAGGCAGGCGGCGTCGTCGTGCCGCTGAATCCCATGCTCAAAGAGTCCGAGCTGTCCTATCACCTGAACGACGCCGGCGCCCGTGTCCTGATCTGTCTGGAGTCCCTCTACGAGCGCACGGCGCGGCACGTCGTCCCGCAGACCGCGCTGGAGCGCGTCGTGACGACCTCCGAGCTGGACTGCTTGCCTCCCGGGGCTCCCGTGCCGCCGCTCCTGGCTGAATCGACGAAGCTCCGTTTCAGGGAGACGCACGATCTCGTCGAGCTCTGCCGGTCCCCTCGAGCGCGAGCCGCGCCGCGCCGGCCCCGAGGGGAGGACCTCGCGTTTCTCACGTACACCTCGGGGACGACGGGCACCGCGAAGGGGGCCATGAACAGCCACGCGAATGTCGTCCACAACGCGCGGGTGTACCAATCCTGGATGCAGCTCGGGCCCGACGATGTCATCCTGGGCGTCGCCCCGCTCTTCCACATCACGGGGATGATCGGTCACCTGGCCGTGGCGGCGCAGGCGGAGATCCCCGTGATCCTCTTCTACCGCTTCGACGTCGCCGAGGCGCTGCGTCTGGTCGAGCGCTGGCGGGCGACGTTCACGGTCGGCGCCATCACGGTCTTCATCGCGATGGCCAGCCATCCGGATGTCGCGCGGAGAAACCTGACGTCACTCCGGAAGGTCTGGAGCGGCGGTGCGCCCGTGGCTCCCGCGGTCGTCGGCCGATTCCGTGAGGTGACCGGGGCCTACATCCACAATATCTACGGGATGACGGAGACGACGTCCCCGTCGCATGCCGTGCCCCTCGGCGTCGACGCGCCCGTCGATCCTGCGACGGGGGCGCTGGCGATCGGAGTGCCGGTGCCCGGGGCGGAAGCCAGGATCGTGGATCTCGAGTCCGGCACGCGCGAGCTTCCGCCGGGGGAGCTGGGCGAGATCGTGGTCAAGGGGCCGATGGTGGTGGCCGGCTACTGGGGCAAGCCGGAGGAGACCGCCTACGCGATTCGCAACGGCTGGCTTCACACGGGTGACGTGGGCAAGCGGGACGCGAGCGGCTGGTTTTACCTGGTCGATCGAAAGAAAGACCTGATCGTCGCCTCGGGCTACAAGGTCTGGCCGCGAGAGGTCGAGGACGTGCTGTACCAGCACCCGGGCATCCGGGAAGCAGCGGTCGTGGGCATCCCGGATCCGTATCGCGGAGAGACCGTCAAGGCGTTCGTCGCCCTCAAGGAGGGCTTCGAGGGAACCGTCACGGGGAACGACCTGATCGGTTTCTGCCGCGAGCGACTCGCCGCCTACAAGTATCCGCGTGAGGTCGAGATCGTGGACGAGGTCCCCAAGACCCCCTCGGGGAAGTTTCTGCGCCGCATGCTGCGCGCCGAGGGGCCGGGCTCAGACCCGAGCCGCCCTTAGGGCGACGCGGGCCTCGGTGTGACGCACCCGCGCGCCGCGCGCGGCGACGCGAGCCCGAGCTCGCGACAGCGCTTGCGGAGCGTGTTGCGGTTGAGTCCGAGCAGCCGGGCGGCGCGGAGCTGATTGCCGCGCGTCAACCCGAGGACGTACGCCAGCAGCGGGCGCTCCACCAGCTCCAGCGCCCCGCGATGCACGCGGCCGGGTTGGACAGACGTCAGCTCGTCGACGAGGCGCGGGATCGCCTCGGCGATCAGCCGCGAGGCTCCCGGCGCAGCCTCCTGCATCTGCTCCACGGCCAGGCAGGCTCGCAAGGTCCATGCCCGTGCTCACGCGGACGCGACGGTCAACGGCGATGGGAATTTAGCGCCGCCGACCTCGACAGGCGCTGCCCAGGCCAGAGGCATTTGCCTATTCGGAGGGCACCGGGGGAGCCCGCCTTCGATGTCAACTACCGGCCGCAGGAGAGGCGCATGCGATTCCGCGCGACCCACCTGTAGAACCGCCGCGCGAGCGGGCGGGCGCCCGGGAGCGCGAAGAGCGCCGCGAGCCAGCCGAGCCCCCGGATACGCCGGAGCAGCTCGGGCACCGCGTCGGCGCCGCCCAGCACGCGACCGTCGGGCAGGACGAGCTGCATCGCCGTCGTGCACGCCGCGTCGGAGACCTGCGGGAAGCGCGCGCGCCGCGGCTCGGAGCGGCACGGCAGGATCTCGAGCGCCCCGCCGGAGAGCGCCAAGCGCATGAGCCAGAGCGCGCTCGCCCGGCACATCGCGCACTCGCCGTCGTAGATCAGGACGGCCGTGGCTACGGGCGGCGCCCCCATCGCTTGAGCGTCCGGTAGTAGAGGACGAAGCCGGCGGCGACGGCCGCGGAGGCGACCGCCTGGACGAGCGGCGCTGCGCCGCCGCCGCGCGCGTAGAACCGCAGCTGGACGACCGCGTAGAAGAGGAAGAACGCGATCCCCGCGCCGATGAGGATGCGGTGAGCGGTGATGAGCCTCACGCGGAGAGCGCGGCCTAGGTGCCCAGCACGGCCTTCACGGCATCCCGCGCGACCGCGCTGAGCCGGTCGACCTCCGCCTCGGTCACGACCAGAGGCGGCGCGAAATAGATCGTGTCGCCCGGGGCCGGGTGCGGCCCGACCACCGCCCGCGTGCGCGTGACGACCCCGCGCTTCATCATCTCCGCCTGGAGGCGCGCCGCCACCTTGCGGTCGCCGGCGAAGTTCTTCTGGGTCGCGCGGTCCTCGACCAGCTCGACGGCCGCCAGGAGGCCCTTGCCGCCGCGGATGTCGCCCGCGTGCGGATGGTCGTGGAACGCGACTTTGAGCCCGGTGAAGAGTCGGTCGCCCATCTTCGCCGCGTTCTCCCAGAGGCGCTCGCGCGTCATGATCTCGATGTTCTTCACGGCGACGGCGCAGCACGTGGGATGCCCGGAGTAGGTGTACGCGTGCATCCAGCGGTCCTCGGGCTTGACCGAGTCCATCGCGCCCTTGATCGCCTTCGTGATCATGATCCCGCCGAGCGGGAGATAGCCCGACGTGACGCCCTTGGCGAACGAGAGGATGTCGGGCTTCACGTTCCAGTGCATGAGCGCGAACCACCGGCCGGTCCGGCAGAACCCGGTGATGACCTCGTCGGCGATGAGCAGCACGTTGTGCCGCGTGCAGACCTCGCGCACGCGCGGCCAGTAGTCGTCGGTCGGGTAGAGCACGCCGCCGCCGCCGTGGATCGGCTCGCCGATGAACGCGGCGACCGTGTCGGGCCCCTCGCGGAGGATCGCCTCCTCCAGCGCGCGCGCCGCCGCCTGGCCCACCGTCTCGCCGGCCTTGGCGCCCTGGAACCGGTAGGGGTAGCACGTCGGGATGTGGACGAACCCCGGCACGCGCGGCTCGAACATCTTCCAGTAGGCGCTCATCCCGGTGGCGCTCATCGCCTGGAGCGTGACGCCGTGGTAGGCCTGGTGGCGGGAGATGATCTTCACCTTGTCCGGCTTGCCGACCGCCTTCCAGTAGAAGCGCGCCGTCTTGAACGCCGACTCGTTCGCCTCGGCGCCACCGGATGCGAGGAAGACCGCCTGCATGTTGTCGTAGGTGATCTCCATGAGGCGGTTCGCCAGCGTGATCGCGGGGATGTTGGACGAGCCCACGTAACCCGTGAAGTAGGCGAGCTCCTTCATCTGAGTGGACGCGGCGTCGGCGAGCTCGGCGCGCCCGTGCCCCACGTTGACGTTCCAGAGGCCCGCCAGCCCGTCGATGTACTCGTGGCCGCCGATGTCCCAGACCGTCGCACCGCGCCCCCGGACGTAGATGACCGGCTCCGCGTTCTCGGAGGGATGGTGGAGCGGATGGATCAGGTGCTCCTGGTCGGCCTTCACAAGCTCGGCAGCGGTCAGCGCCATTGCGTCCTCCCCAGCGTCACGAGTGGTCCCGGGCCGGACGAGCCCGGCGGTAGTCGCCGCCCGGAATCGCCACGGCACGGTGCTGCGGTCCGCGATACCAGTACACCCACGCCCGCGCGCGCCGCCCGCTCGCGAGCGTCACGGTCGACGGGCGACGGTCGAAATTGTAACCCTCCTCGCGGTCAAGGGCCGGGAGAACTTCGGGCGCGGCGATCCGATACAGCTCACCGCGCACCGTGCCACGCCCGTCGACCAGCCCGGGATACGCCCCGAGGTCGAGCAGCCGGCCACGCACACGCCCCTCACCGACGAACGTGGCTCCGGTCGTGAGCACGCGATGCAGCCTGTAGCCGCGCATCAGCGTCCCGTACGCAAACAGGAACGCTGGGGCGACGGTCAGGACGTGCTCACCGCCTGCAGCACGGCGCCGAGGAAGTCCTTTTCGGGGACGGCCCCCTCGAACTGCACGCGATCGTTGATGACGATCTTCGGCACACCCATGACCTGGTAGGCGCGCGAAAGCTCGGGGAACTCGGTCGCTTCGATCGTGGTCGACCGGACCCGCTCGGAGGCGACCGCCATGTGCTGCGCCAGGCGCACGGCCCGGGGGCAGTAGGGTCAGGTCGGCGTCGAGAAGACCTTGATGTCCACGTCCGCGGCGAGCGTCCGGAGCGTCGCCAGCGTCTCCTCGGCGAGCGCCGGCTGGCCGGTGGAGGCCACCACGATCGAATCGATCAGGTTGCCGAACTCGTAACCCGACGGGATCCCGTAGAACCGTATCCCGTAGTCGCGCGCCCCTTCCACGACGATCGCCGGCACCTGATCCACGCCGTACGCCCCGGCACGCTCGCGATCGATCGCCGGGTTGAGGACCTCCACGGTGAGCTTGTCGGAGAGCTCGGCGACCTCGCGGACGAGCGCTTCGTTCTGGCGGCAGAGGTCGCCGGCCAGGAGCTCCTGCGAGAATACGACAAGCTTCACGGGACCGGTGAGCTTCTCGAACTCCGTGCGGACGGCGGCGCGGTCGCGCTCGGTCATGATGGACATGGCGTCATTATACTCACCTGCTGAAATCGTGGGCGCGCGCCGCCGGCCCCTGCGCATGCGGGCGGGCTTGCCATGAGCCGCGGTCGGTCGTAAGGTCGTAGCCCGGACCGACCCGAGTCGAGGGAGTGTCACCATGAAGCCGTTCGTGATCAACCGCTACGGGCGGATCGTCTTCCCGTTCAATTTCTTCCCGGCGCTCGACTTCTCCGTGTTCGAGACGCTCGATCAGTTTGCCGCGGTGATCAAGCGCGACTTCGAGGAGAAGGCCCCGACCGAGGTCGACATCGTCGCCAGGGTCGACGCGCGCGCCTACAACGGCCGCTACGACCTGCTCCGCGACCTGGCGCTGAACCTCTTCTGGGTGAACCGCTACGCGATGACGATGTACGAGAAGCGACCGATGCGCTGGCGCGACGTCCCCCGCCAGCGCGACGACGTGTTCCTGCCGATCTTCAAGCCCTGGGACGGGGGAGAGCTGACGAGCGCGATCGAGTCCGGCTACCGCGCGCTCCCGCCGACGTGGGACGAGGGGACGGAGGACAAGATCTCGCGCATCCTCCTCGACGTCTTCCGCCACAAGAAGGGCGCGGGCGCCGAGCTTCCGGCGATCAAGCCCACGGTGTCGGAGATCCTCGCAAACCCGCGGAACCTCACCTACCACCTGCTCGCATACGATCCCGACTACCCGGGCTACGGCCACGACGACATCATCGAATTCGCGCACCGCGTCCCCGAGCTCGAGGCGCTCGGGCGCCAGGCGATGGTGCTCCACAACCAGTACCGCTGGGACCGCGCGAAGACGCGAGTGATCGAGGTCGGGAAGCTCCACGACGACGACTTCGTCGTGGTCTTCGCCCCGCGGAGCGACGAGGTCGCGCAGTTCATCCGCCGCGTCAAGGCCGGCCGGCGCGTCCCGCCGCGCCGCCCCGCGCCCCTCCCGACGAAGGCGCCGGTCGCACCGTACCCGGCGATCGACGTGCGGCGACGGTTCGCCGTCATGCCGCGCGTCGAGGCGCTCGCCGTGTACAAGGGCGAGGTCGTCTGCACCAACGACGATCTGATCCGCAACACGGCCTACTGCTGGTCGCCGATGACGGCCAAGGAGATCGAGGAGAAGACCGGCATCGTCGAGCGGCTCTACACCGAGCTCGACCTGGACCACATCGCCCTCATCGCCGCCCAGCGCGCGCTCGCGAAGGCCGGGCGGCGGCCGGAGGAGATCGGCGCGGTGCTCTTCTGCTCGTGCACCTCCGCCAAGATGATGCCCTCGCTCGCCACGTGGCTGTCGGGGCAGCTCGGGATGCTCCAGACGCACGCGTCGTGCGACATGGTCGCGGCGTGCGCCGGCCTGCCCTACGGCCTCTCCGAGGCGGTGCGACTGCTCCAGGAGGTCGAGCGCCCCGTGCTCGTCGTGTGCGGCGAGCGGTTCTCGGACAAGATCGGCACCGTGCGGACGTCGCGGATGATCTTCGGCGACGGCGCGGCCGCGCTCGTGATCGGGTCGGCGCCGGCCGGCGCGCCAGACATCGAGTGGTTCCAGACCTACGCGAGCGGGCCGATCAGCGAGGTGGACTCGATCATCTGGCCGAACCCGGCGTTCGACAACAACATCACCGTCTACGGGCCCGAGGTCAAGGCCCTGGTGAAGCGCTACCTCTCGCAGATGATCGCGGAGCTCCAGAAGCTCCCCCACCCCGACGGCAGCGGAGGCACGCTCCTGGACGCGATCGACCTGATCGTCCCCCACCAGGCGAACAAGACGATGGTGCTGCACTACGCCCGGGCGGCGGGCGTCCCCGCGGAGCGGCTCTACTTCAACATCGAGCGGGTGGGCAACACCTCCTCGGCCTCCATCCCGATCGCGATCCACGACGCCGTGCGGGAGGGCGTGATCGACCGGCCCGTGCGCGTCTTCGCGCCGGGGTTCGGCGCGGGCGCCGTCGGGGGCTACGTCGTTATGCGCGTCGATCCGGCGATCGTCGACGTGCAGGGCGCGTCGGAGTAACCGCGGTTCGCGCGGCGGCTTTGCCGCCGCAACCGAATTAGGACCACGCGGCGATGAGCGCCGGGCCGTCGGCGCGGAGCGCGCGGCCGAACGCCTGGGCGAACGACGCCTCGCTGTCCGCGGCCGCCGACGGCACCGCGAAGCGCTGCCCCATGCGGACCAACTCGGGCGCGTCGGAGCCCCCGTCAGCGATCGCGACGACCACGATCGGCGCGCGTAGCCGGATCGCCGTCGGCAGCTCGGAAAGCGCGGCCAGGAACGCCGTGCCGCCGGTGAAGCAGACGGCACGGCGGTCGGGGTGGACGAGATGCGCCGCGATCGCTGCGGGCAGCGCGAACCCCGCCGTCGCCGGCCCGTAGGAGGCGACGAACTCACCGGGCGCGACGGCGTCCCACGCCGTGGCCAGAGCGGCGGCGTGGGGCCCGGCGTCCAGGGTCGCGATCGTTCCCGCCTCTGTCGCCTCCCGCGCGAGCGCGGCCACCCGCTCCGGCGTGAGACGTCCGGCCGCGGCCCCGGGTCGCGGCCGGAGGGCGCGCTTCGCGCGGTCGAGCTCGGCCACGTCCCAGTCGGCGCGCCCGCGACCGGAGAGGCGCGGCGCCAGCTCCTCGAGGGCGAGCGCGATATCGCCGACGACCTCGACGACCGGCCGGTACCACTCGCCGGCCGCGGGCGACGGCGCGACGTGGAGCAGGGGCGCGTTCGTCATCCAGGGACCGGGGCTCGCCTCGATCGCGTCGAGCCCGAGGGCCACGATCAGGTCCGCCCGGCCGAGGAGCGGCGCCTCGCCGCCGCCCGGTCCGAGGACGCCGTGCATCAGCGGGTGCGGGTCGGGAAGGATCCCCTTCGCTCTGAGCGTGAGAAGCACCGGCGCGGGCAGGGCCTCCGCGAGCGCTCGCAGCCACTGCGCGTCGGTGACGGAGCGACACTGGAGACCGGCGATCAGGACCGGGCGTGACGCACCCGCGAGCAGTCGTGCCGCCTCGTCGAGCGAGCGCGGGTCGGGGGGCGGCAGCGGCCCGGGCCGGCACGCGGTCGCCACCGGAACGGCGTGAGCGCCCGCCACCTCGGCCGGCACGTCGAGGTGCACTGGTCCCCGCGGCTCGGTCATCGCGAGCTGGGCGGCGTGGGCGGTCCAGTGCGACGCGGACGCCACGTCCACGGCGAGGCTCGCCTTGCATCCGTGCACGCTCCCCGGATGGCGATCGGTCACGAGGATCAGGGGAGACCGATCGAGGGTGGCGCGCGCGACACCGGTCGCCGCCGCGGCGACCCCCGGACCGGGCGCGGCGAGGGCCGCGCCCGGCGCGCTGACGAGGTCGCCCGTCACCGCCGCCATGACGCACGCCGCGGCCTCGTCGTTGGCCAGCACGACGTCGAGTCCGCGCCGTCGGGCCGCCTCGAGGATGGGGAGCTGCGCGCCCCGGCCCGGGACGCCGAAGATCCGCGGTGTCCCGGCGCGCTGCAGGCCGTCGACGACCACATCAGCGACCGTGGTCGGGCTCACCGCTTGGCGAGGCTCTCGAAGACCGGCCGCATCCGATCGAGCGCCAGGCGCAGATTCGCCTCGGAGTTCGCGTACGACAGGCGCAGGAACCCCTCGCCGTGGGCGCCGAACGCGGTGCCGGCGAGCGCGGCCACGCCCGCCTCGTTGAGGAGCCGCTCGGCGACGTCGGCCGACGGCCGCGCCGTGGCCTTGATGTTCGGGAACACGTAGAAGGCGCCGCGCGGCCGTGCGCACGTGACGCCCGGCAGGCGGTTGAGACCCTCCACGAGGAGGTCGCGGCGACGCTTGAACTCGGCGACCATCCGCGTGACCGACGTCTGGTCCCCCTGGAGCGCGGCGAGGCCCGCGAGCTGGACGAACGTCGCGGTGCACGACGCCGAGTTCACCATGAGCCGCGTGACGTGCTCGGCCAGGGCCTGCGGCATGACCCCGTAGCCGAGCCGCCAGCCGGTCATCGCGTACGACTTCGAGAAGCCGTCGAGGAGGATCGTGCGCTCGCGCATGCCGGGGAACCCCGTGATCGAGACGAACTCACCCTCGTAGAGGAACTGACGATAGATCTCGTCCGCGAGGACAGGGATCCCGCGGGCGGCGGCGATCGTGGCGATGCGCTCGAGCTGGGCCCGGTCGAGCACGCCCCCGGTCGGGTTCTCGGGCGAGTTGACGATGATGAGACGCGTGCGCGGCGACACGCGCCGCTCGAACAGCTCGAGGTCGAAGCCGAAGCCCCGCGCCTCGAGGAGCGGGATGGGCACGGGCACGCCGCCCACGAAGTTGATGACGGACTCGTAGATCGGGAAGCCGGGGTTCGGATAGATGACCTCGTCCCCCTCGCCGACGAGCGCCAGGATCGTGAAGAACATGATCGGCTTCGCGCCGGGCGTCACCACGACCTCGTCGGGCGAGACCGGCACGCCGCGTGTCTCGGCCACGTGCTTGGCGATCGCCTCGCGCAGCTCGGGCAGGCCGGCGGACGGGCCGTAGTGCGTCGCGCCTCCGTCGAGCGCCCGCTTGGCGGCCTCCTTGATGTGGGCCGGCGTGTCGAAGTCGGGCTCGCCGATCTCCAGGTGGACGATCTCGCGACCCGCCCGCTCGAGGGCGCGGGCGCGTGCGAGCACTTCGAAGGCCGACTCCGTCCCGAGCCTCGCCATGCGCCCGGCGACTCTCATCACGTGCC
>Ga0209375_1000094_pt1 | contig 77039 bp, 66 predicted proteins | sample GraSoiAngelo_131_FD_185888 | JGI IMG/M metagenome (GOLD analysis project Ga0209375, IMG submission 185888) | Grasslands soil microbial communities from the Angelo Coastal Reserve, California, USA - 14_0929_02_30cm (SPAdes) (version 2) | ecosystem: Environmental > Terrestrial > Soil > Grasslands ...
TCGCCCACGGCATGAAGCCGCCGCGCTATCTGCAGCCGGGCGACCTCGTCGAGATGGGGATCACCGGGCTCGGCGTCCAGAAAAACCGCATCGTCGCCGGCTGACCGCGTCGCCCGGACCAAAGCGAGTGGATGATGGTCGACCGGGACAGCGGTGAGGTCGTGGCCTAAAGCTTTCCGGCGTGGGGGCCGCGTCCAGAGAACATCTGGCTTTTCGCGCGGTTCCAATCTGGCATCCCGGTTGCTCCGACCAAGGTCCGATGAGCGTGAGAACAGCATCTCGGGCCCCTGGCTCGGTCGCGATCGCCGGCGTCGACGCTTCCTACTGCCGTCGCTTGCTCCAGAGCCTTCGCTCGGGCAATGGCTCGCGGCCGATCTCGACCATTGCGGCCGGCGACGATCTGCCGAGGCAGATCGCCGCCTCGCTGCCCTCCGTCATCCTCTTCGATCTCGGACCGAGCCCGGATGCGAAAGGTCTGGCGGTCGTCGCGGCGCTGAGCGGCCTGGCGAAAACGATCGTGCTGGCCAGCACCGACGACGACGGCGTCGCGGTCCAGGCCCTGAAGGCCGGCGCCGCAGGCTTCTGTCCGCGCGACACGTCCACGGACCTCCTGCGACGAGCCGTCCAGCTCGTCGAGGCGGGCGAGATCTGGGTCGGCCGGCGCGTCATGGTGCGCCTGATCGAGGAGCTCGCACTGCGCACCGCCGCCGCGCCCGCCGTCAGCGGCGGCGAGCAGCTGACGCCGCGCGAGCGCGAGCTCGTCGGCTTCGTGGCCGCCGGAGCCAGCAACAAGGATATCGCGCGACGCCTGGCCATCTCCGTCAAGACGGTCAAGACCCACCTGACCAGTATCTTCAGGAAGCTCGGGCTCTCCACGCGGCTCGAGCTGGCGGTCGCCGTCGGCCGCGCCGCCGCGCCTCGGGCCAAGGTCGGATAGACCCAGGTCCAATTGTTCACGGCCCTCGCGTCGTGGCATGAAGCTATGCCGTGACACGAGCCGACACGCCCAAAACCAGCGACGCCAATCTGTCAATCGTCGTCCTTGCGGACGCTGCGTTGCGTCTGCGATGCCAGACGATCCTCGCCGAGCAGCGCATCGCCAGCCGGGGCGCCTCACTCACCGGGGCTCATCGGGCGCTTCGCCGCCATCGACCGAGCGTGCTGCTGCTCGATGCCGTGCGCTCCCCGCGTCGAGCCCTGGGGATACTGCCGGCGCTCAAGCGCCTCAGCCCCGGGACGGGCGTGGTCTTGCTCGGCCGCCGGCGCGCATCGACCGCGCTGCTCCTGGAGGCCGTGCGCCGGGGCGCGTGGGGTCACCTGGCCGAGCGTGATCTGTCGCGCGATCTCCCCAAGGCCGTGCGCATGGTGGCCGCCAGACAATCCTGGCTGCCGCGCCGACTGAGCGCCGCGATCGTCGCCGAGCTCACGAAGCGCGGGCACGCCGAGGAAAGGAACTGACGATGGTTTCCATTCGACGCGTCTTCATCGTGCTGCTCTGCGTGGCCGCCGGCGTGCTCTACGAGAGCCTCGTCTGGTTCGGCTGGGGCGCGATGATGCCGCGCTTTCCCACGCCATACGCGGTGCCGATCTTCGACGTGCCGTTCGCGCTGGTGGCCGTCGGGGTCGCCTATCTGTGTCTCGAGCGTCACCGGCTGCGCCAGGACGCGCGGTCCGCGGGCATGGGCACCACCCTGTGGCTGACCGCCCTGCTGGCGCTCGCGCACGTGTTCACCCAGCCCGACTATCCGGCGAATCCCGGCGTCAATCCGGGCATCGCGCCGTACTTCTGTTTTCTGAGCTACTTCGCCGGCCTGGTCGGCATCGGCCTGGCCGCCCACTGTGGCGAGCGCAGCTTCCCGCTGACAGGCCGCGGCCGGCTCGCCATCGGGGCCGGGATCGTCGTTCTGAGCGGCGCGCTCATGGTCGTCGTGTTGCAGGTGCGTCCGATCCTGCCACCCGTGGCGGGCGGGCGCTTCACGCCGTTCGGGCTCGGCGCCGGGTACTTCGTGCTCTTCACCGCGGGCCTCTGGGCGCTGTCGGGCGGTCTGCGCCGCTACGCCGCGCGTGATCCCTTCGGCGGCTACTTTCTCCTCGCCGCCTTCATCTGGAACCTCGGCCTCCTGGGCTTCCTGCTCTACCCGTTCCGCTACAGCATTCCGTGGTATCTCCTCGGGTTCGCGCGGCCGCTCGGCGTCGGCGTCATCTTCGTGGGCCTGCTGCGCGAGCAGGTCTGGCTCTACCGGGAAGCGCGGGCGCGGCAGCGTGACCTCGACGTCCTGCACCGCGCGGGACAGGCGTTGGTCCGCAGCCTCGACCTCCGACAGATCGCCGACACGATCGCGACCAAGGCGCTGGAGGTCTCCGGGGCCGACGGTGCGATCCTCTTTCGCTACGACGCGCGCGACCGCGTGCTGAGCGCGATGAGCCGCGCCGGCGCCATCAGCGACACGCTGGTGTCGGGCCTGGCGCTGCCGCTGGGTCAGGGCGCCTCGGGCGTCTCCGTCGCCGAGCGGCGTGCGGTCTCCAGCTCGCTGCTCGAAGACGATGCGGCCGTGCCCTTCCCTCGCGACGTGGTCACCCGGATGCGGGGCGAAGGGCTGCGGTCGGTCCTGGCCATCCCGCTCGCCGGCCAGACCGGCGAGGTGTACGGGGCGCTGTCGGTCTTCTATCTTCGTCCGCACGACTTCACCCCCGGCGACGTCGAGCTGCTCTCGGCCTTCGGCACGCAGGCGTCGGTCGCCATCGAGAACGGACGCTCGTTCGACGCGCTGGGGCGGCGAGCGCGCCACGACGAGCAGCTCCACGACTTCGCGCAGCATCTCCTTCAGATCACGGACGAGGACGAAATTCGAGACCGGACGATGCGCGTGACGCGCGATGCACTCGGCGCCGACCTCGTCGGCCTGTTCCTCTTCGACGTTGCCGGCGGCTGCCTGCGGCTCGAAGCGGGCCTGGGCTGGCAGCCGGGCACGATCGGCGCCCTCACGATCCTGGCCTCGACCGATTCCTTCGCGGGCTACACGTTTCTGAAGAAGACGCTCGTGCAGGTCGACGACCTGAGGGCGGAGCGCCGCTTCGCCATCCCCGCGCACCTCACCTCCCACGGCATCCAGGCCGGCGTGGCGGTACCGCTGGGCGTTCGCGATCAGCCCATCGGCGTGCTGGCCGTCTATTACCGCGCTCCGCGCCGCCTGAGCGACGAGGAGGGCCGGGTTCTCGCCAGCATCGCGCACCAGACGGCGATGGCGATCGAGAAGGCTCGCCTCTATGCGGAGCTGCAGGCGCGATTGCGCGAGCTGCAGCAGACGCAGGACCAGCTCATCCAGGCCGACAAGCTGAAAGCGCTCGGCACGCTGCTGTCCGGCGTCGCCCACGAGCTCAACAACCCGCTGTCGACGATCCTGATGTCGGCCCAGCTGCTCCGCACCAACGACGCGCTCTCCGACGCGGCGCGGGAGCGCGCCGGCGCGATCGAGGGCGAGTGCGGCCGGGCCTCGCGGATCATCCGCGAGCTGCTGGCATTCGCGCGGCAACGTCCGCCGGAGCGGCGCCCCGTCGACGTCAACGAGGTCATCCGGGGCGCGCTGCAGCTCCAGGATCCCGACCTCGCGCTCAAGCGCGTGCGGGTCGTCACCGAGCTCGAGCCGACGCTGCGGAAGATCTCGGCGGACCCGTACCAGCTCCAGCAGGTGCTCCTGAACCTCTTCACGAACGCGGCCCACGCGCTGAGCGCGACCGCGCGCGACGGCGTGCTGACGGTGTGCACGGCGGCGAGCGAGGAGGGCGTGAGCATCGTGGTGGAGGACAACGGCCCCGGCATCCCACCCGAGCACCTCCGCCAGGTGTTCGACCCGTTCTTCACGACGAAGCCGGTCGGCGAAGGCACGGGACTGGGGCTCAGCCTCTGTATCGGCATCATCGAAGCCCACCACGGGCGCATGACGGTCGAGAACGTCCCGACCTCGGGCGCCCGCTTCACCATCTGGTTGCCGACCGGACGGCCGGTCGAGGCGATCGAGGACGCGCCGAGCGACAGCGGCCTGGCGCGCGCCGCCGACATCCTGGTGATCGAGGACCAATCGGCCCTTCGCAAAGTGATGGTCGAGGTCCTCACGCTGCAGGGACATCGCACGGTCGCGGCCGCGACGGGTCAGGCCGCCACGGATCTGCTCGCGCGCGACGACTACGACGTCGTGATCCTCGACCTCAGGCTTCCGGACATCGACGGCAAGGGGGTCTGGCAGTGGATCACCCGTCATCGTCCGGCGATGGCCGAACGCGTCGTGTTCATGACCGGCGACACGCTGAGCCCGGGCTCGCACCGCTTCCTGCAGGAGGCCGGCCGGCCGGTCCTGGCGAAGCCCGTCGCGATGGCTGAGCTCAACCGGATGGTCGCCACGGTGCTGGAGTCACAGGCCGGCGAGATCGCCGGGCTCACGCGGTAAGACGCACGGCACGACAGCCGCTCCAAGGAGACGACATGAGGCTCAACAGACGCTCGGCGACACTCGCTTCGGCCATCGTCACGATGGCGCTGCTCTCGACGGCCGGTGTGGCCAGGCCGGCCTCGGCCGGGCTCCTTGACGGCCTGCTCGGTACCGTGACCGGCGTGGTGGGCGCAGTGGTCGGGAGCCTCGCCCCGCCCATCAGCCCCGGCCAGTACACGCTTCGCTTCGAGCCCACGCAGATGGTCTACAGCACGCCGAACGGCTCACAGCCCGTGATGCGACCGAGCAGCGTGATCGGGACGATGACGATCAGCGTGTCCAACGGACAGACCGATCTGCAGTTCTCGGTGAAGAACCTTCGCCCGAACACGATCTACACGATCTGGACGGTCTTCTATCCGCTGGCGTGGCCGATGTACTTCCCGCCCGGCAGCGCCAGGCCGGCGCTCGATCCGAACTATCCGACCGGACCGGCCGGCTACTATGTCGACGGCGGGGCCGTCGCCCCGACGGCCCCGCTGTCCGCGCACTTCACCAACGGCATGGGCCTGGACCCGGGTGTGACGTTCGTGACCGACAGCTGGGGTTACGGCTCGGTCCACCTCACGCTCGACTACAACATCCTCGGCAACATTTACGACGACGGACCGCCTGTCGGCAACAAGTCGCTGGTGACCCAGTGCGTGGTCGACAGCCCCGGCCCCCAGCGTGGCCCGTGCCCGTCGGCGACCAGCCTCCAGCGGGTGACGACGACGTGGCTGCGCAAGTACATCGCACAGGTACCGGGGGCCGACCGCGCGGCGCAGTGCGCCAACTACGATGCCTCCGACCCCGGCGCCATTTTCTGGCAGTGCATCGACCCGGCCACGGTAGATTCCCAGACGGGCAACGGCCTGCCGCGCGTGTGGCGCTTCCCGTTCGACCACTTCCGGCTGGCCGCCCATCCCGATGGACTCACGCACGGGTTCATCGGCGGCAACGAGAGCGAGCACGTGATCGACATGGTGGGCCGACGCTGCAAGCTCACGAACACCTGTCCGTAATCGACCGCTGAGGTCGCCGGGCATCCCGGGAATCCGGGATGCCCGGCGGGCCTAGGACGTCGGCTTCAGCGCGCTCAGGTGCGGGAGCACCTCGCTCGCGAAGCGATCGGTCGAGGCCGACGCCTGGGCCTCGCTGACGTCACCGAAGATCGGGCGGATGACGAGATAGGTGCAGGTGCTGACGGCGATCTGGCGCTCCAGCTCCTCCCGCACGCGCGACGCGGTGCCCGCGACGGCGAGGCCGCGCTGGCGCGCCTCGTCGAAGTCGCGCGCGAAGCGGATCGGCGTCGAGCCGAAGTCGCGCCAGAGCTTGGTGAGGTTGGCGTACCAGGTGGCGTAATTCGGCCGCGCGATCGCCTCGGCCTCGGCGTCGGTGGCCGCGACGACCACGTGGCGCGTCATCCCGAGCTTGGGCATCGGCGCGCTCCCCTGCTTGCGGTGCCAGACGTCGCGGTAGCGCGCGAACAGCTCCGTCGCACCCTCGGCCGGATGATTGCTGAGCACGTGCACGCCGTTCGTCGCCGCCCACTCGGCGCCGCGGTCGTGCCCGAGCCCGTACCAGAGCGGCGGGTGCGGCTTCTGGAACGGTCGCAGCACCATCGGCACCTTGCGGTACGTGTAGCGCGGCCCGCGGTGCTCGAGCACCTCGTTCGTCAGCCCGGCCAGAATCACCTCGAGCGCCTCGCGGTAGATCTCCTCGGTCTCGAACGGATGCAGGTCGAAGTACGCCATCTCGTACGGCACGATGCCGCGCCCGACGCCGAGGTCGAAGCGCCCGCGCGACATCTGATCGAGCATGCAGATCTCCTCGATCAGCCGCAGCGGATCGTAGAGCGGCAGGCAGTAGACGCACGGCCCCAGGCGGATGCGCCGCGTGCGCTGCGTGGCGGCGGCGAGGAAGATGCCCGGCGCCGGCGCCATCCCGAGCGGGGTCGCGTGGTGCTCGGCGAGATGGTACGCGGCGAAGCCTGCCGCGTCGTACTTCTCGAGCAGGCGCAGGCGGCTCGCGTAGTGCTCGTCGAGCGGCACGTTGCGGCGGTCGAGGTGGTCGAAGACTCCGATGTCCATGGGTCGAGCGGTCAGTGTCGATACACTACCACCGCCGCGCCTCCTCGGGCGGCGGCGCCGGCGCCGGCGTGAGGCCGGCGAGATCGTGCTCCCACGCCACCGTCGCCGCGTCGGCGCCGTCGCGGATCTGCAGTCGCCCGTCCTCCGTCGCGATCAGCAAACGTCCCTCGGCGTCCCAGTCCGCCCACTGGACGCCCTCGAGCCAGCGCTCGCGGCCGTTCTCGACGATCGCGTACAGGCTCTCGCCGGGCACGCCCGAGCGGAACGCGGCGAACCAGCCGTGCACGGCGAGCGCGACCGCGCCGTCGGTCTTCGGCCGAGCCTTCTGCATCGTGACCGGCCGGCTCTCGTCCCACGTGTCGCCGGGCTTGCGCGGCTCCGTGTCCACCGTCTCCGTCCAGCCGCGCCGACGCTCGACGGCGAACGACGCCGCGCGCGTCGTCACGAGGCCGAATTTCTCGAGGCACGGCCCGACGTCTCCCTCGCTCGGCGGGCCGAGCTTCGAGACGCCGCGCTCGTCGATGAAGTGCGCGCCGCGGGTCCACGTCCCGCACGTGCCCCACGCGGCGAGCGCGGTCAACCAGGGCAGCCGCGAGATGGCGACGTAGGTCGTGCCTGCGCGCCACGCCGCCTTGCCGCGCAGCGTGAAGTAGCAGAGCCAGCGCCCGTCGGGCGAGAGGTCGCAGCGCTGTGGATAGAGGTTCGACCGGATCCAGGCGCCCGGCTCGTAGACCCCGCGCGCGACGTCCCAGCGGCCGACGTGCGACCAGTCACTCGGCCCGCGCCGGAGCACGGCCACCACGGGCACGCGCGCCGCCGGGACGCCGAAGAGACGCGGCGACACCTGGATCCGGGAGGGGAGCGCCTAGGCGCTCACCGTCTTCTTGATGCTCCCGATGTGCTCGTCGATGTGGCCGCAGAGGATGCCGGTCACGGCCTGCTCGGCGGTCATGGACGGCATGCCCTTGAGGGCGGAGGCCGAGCGCGCGAGCGCCGCGTCGTCCAGGCCACGCACCATGGCGGCGGCCGCCGCCGCGTTCTTCTTGTGCAGCGCGAGCGTCTCGGCCTTGCCGACGGTGGCGAAGTCCTGCGCGTGCTTGGCGTTCATCTGGTCGATGTCGCTCATCGCCATCGACGGCTTGTGCTGGCCGGAGGCCACGGACTTGACCAGGTTGCCGATCCCCTCGTGCGCGATCGCGATGTGGTGGGCGACGACGCAGACGGGCCACTTCTCCGCCGACGTCACCTTCTTCCACTCGGCGTCGCTCAGCTTCTCCATCACCTTCGCGGCCTCCTGGACCTTCGCCTCGAACTGCTTTGCAAGCGCCTCGGCCTTTGCGCCCATGGTGGTTCCTCCTCTAGCGGCGCAGTATACTCCCCTCACCACGACCCAGGGGGGCGGCCATGAGCGTGCACATCGACATCAACTGCGACATGGGCGAGAGCTACGGGCGCTGGACGCTGGGCGCCGACGAAGAGATCATGCCGAACATCACGTCGGCCAACATCGCCTGCGGATTCCACGGCGGCGACCCGCACATCATGCGCAAGACGGTGGAGCTGGCGGTGCAGCACGGCGTGGCGGTGGGCGCGCATCCCGGGCTGCCGGATCTCATGGGCTTCGGGCGGCGGCGCATGGAGGTCTCGCCCCAGGAGATCAAGGACATCCACCGTTACCAGGTGGGAGCGCTCGGCGCCTTCGTGAAGGCCGCGGGCACGACGCTGCAGCACGTGAAAGCGCACGGCATCCAGTACCACATGTTCGAGGAGAACCTGCCCCTCGGGCGCGCCTCCGCCGAGCAGGTCGTCGAGCTCGACCCGAACCTCATCCTGATGACGATGGCCATGACCAGGTACGACGCGGAAGCGCGCAAGGTGAAGGGCTGCCGCGTGGCCGCCGAGGGCTTCGCCGACCGCGTCTACGCGGACGACGGCCAGCTCGTCTCGCGCAAGCTCGGCAAGGACGCGCTCGTCTCCGATCCCGCCAAGGCCGCCGAGCAGGCCGTGCGCATGGTGATGGAGGGCAAGGTCCGCACGATCACCGGCAAGGTCATCGACGCGAAGATCGACACCATCTGCATCCACGGCGACAGCCCGGGCGCCGAGAAGATCGTCCCCGCCGTGCGCGACGCGCTCGTCAAGGCCGGCGCCGTCGTCAAGCCGCTGCGAGACTGGTTCGGGAAGTAATTACAGAGGAGCGCCACGGCTGCGCCGGGGTGCTCCGAACATTTGGGGGGTATGGGGGACCATGTCGGGGCCCCCCACGTTCAACCGGTATAGCCTGCGCGGTGGAAGTAGTTCGCGTTGTAGAACTGCAGCACGAGGTCGCGATACACCGCCGGCTCGTAGCGCGGCGGGTTGTCGGGACCCGTGCACGTCGGCAGGACCTCGATGCGCGCGTCGATGTTGGGGCTGTAGAAGAACGCGATCGAGTAGCGGTCGCGGCCGGAGTCGTTCAGCACGCCGTGCGGCGTCGACAGGAACCTGTCGTTCGACCAGCGCTTCATCACGTTGCCGAGGTTCACGAGGAACGTGTCCGCGATCACGGGCGGCGCCAGCCACTCGCCGCTGGGCAGCCGCACCGCCAGCCCCGGCACCTCCTCGCGCGCCAGCATCGTGAAGAACGAGTTGTCGGTGTGCGGTCCCTGCCCGAACTGCTCGTCGTCGTCGACCTCCTGGGGCGGGTAGTGCAGGAAGCGCAGGTTGATATGGGCGTCGTTGACGAAGAACGGCGCGAAGAAGTCCGTCGGCAGCTCGAGCGCGCGCGCCAGCACGGGCAGGATCCGCTCGCCGAGCGCCTCCATCGTCTTGAAGTACGCCACCATCATCGCGCGCATGCCGTCGTGGCCGGCCGGCCACTGGTTGCGCCCGCGCAACGGCGTACCGGCAACGACGTCGGGGTGCGCGGCCCCGCGCTCGTGGCTGATGAAGAAGCTCTCATTGAAGTTGGGCCGCGTGGCCTTGTGGACGGTGGAGGCGCGCTGCATGCTCTGGTTCACCGGCAGGTAGCCGATGTTGTTCTCGTTGAGCTTGAGGGCCAGCTTCTCCTCGAGCGGCAGCGCGTGGAACTCCCGCGAGGCCTCGAAGGCCGCGTGCACGATCCGCGGCGAGACACCGTGGCCCGCGAGGTAGAAGAAGCCGATGCTCTCGCAGGCGTGGCGCACGTGCGCGGCGACCGCCTCCAGGCCACCCGGCTCGCCCCGGAACGCCGGCGCGAAGTCGATCACGGGGATCGTTCGGGTCACCTCCGCGACGTCCTTCACCACCATCGCCTTGAAGATGTTCATGGGGCCTCCTGCCGTGGGCAACGATACCATCGATAGCCTCGCCTCGGACGGCGGGGCCCCAGCCCCTCAGCGCGCCGCCGCGCGCGGGTCCAGGATGTCGCGCACGGCGTCGCCGACGAGGTTGAGCGCCAGCACGATCACGAAGATGGCCAGCCCCGGCAGCAGCACGACGTGCGGGCTCAGGATCACGAACTGCCGGCCGGTGGCGAGCATGCTGCCCCAGTCGGCGGTGGGCGGCTGGGTGCCGAGCCCGAGGAAGGAGAGCCCGGCGGTGGCGAGGATCTTGGCGCCGACGTCGAGGCTGAAGGCCACGATCACCGGCGACAGCAGGTGCGGCAGGACGTGGCGGCCCAGGATGACGGCGTCGCTGGCGCCCAGCGCCCGCGCCGCCTCCACGAACTCGCGCTCGCGCAGCGAGAGCACGACGCCGCGCACGAGGCGCGTGTAGATCGGGAAGCCCACGATGGCGATGGCCACCATCGCGTTGCGCAGGCCGGGGCCGAGCCCGGCCACGATGGCGATGGCGAGCAGCACGTACGGAAACGCCATGAGGATGTCGGTGAGACGCATCACGACCGTCTCGATCCAGCCGGTGTAGAAGCCGCCGAGGATCCCGAGGGTCACGCCGAACAGCATGGCGGCCGCCGCGGAGGCCACGCCGGCCGCCAGCGACACGCGCGCGCCCCACACCAGGCGCGCGAGCAGGTCGCGCCCGAACTCGTCGGTGCCGAGCGCGTGACCCGCCGAGAGCGGCGGGCGCAGGCGATTGGGCGTGTCCACCACGTCGGGATCCGCCAGCGGCAGCCACGGCGCCAGCAGCGCCCCCAGCACGGCGGCCAGCAGCGCGAGCGCGGCCACGACGGCGAGGCGGTTGCGCGTGGCGAGCCGGCCGAACGCGCGCCGGCGGCGCGCGGCGTCGGCCGCGCGCGGGATGGTCGCGGTCGCGGCGCCCGCGTCACTCATAACGGATGCGCGGGTCGAGCCAGGCGTAGAGCAGGTCGACGGCGAGGTTCACGAGGACGAAGGACAGCGCCACCACGAGCACGCAGCCCTGCACCAGCGGAAAGTCGCGCGCGAGGATCCCCTGCACCATCAGCGTCCCCACGCCCGGCCACGCGAAGACCGTCTCGGTGAGCACCGCGCCCCCGAGCAGGTAGCCGGCCTGGACACCGATGACGGTGACGATGGGCACCAGCGCGTTGCTGAGCCCGTGTCGCAACACGACGGCGCGGTCGCTGACCCCCTTGGCGCGCGCCGTCCGCACGTAGTCCTGGCCGAGCGTCTCGAGCATCGCGCTGCGCGTGAGGCGCGCGACGATCGTCACCGAGGCGGCGGCCAGCGTGACGGCGGGCAGCACCAGGTGACTGAGCAGGTCGCGCAGGTCGCCGCCGCCGTGCGGCGCGTACATGCCCGAGGCGGGCAGCCAGCCGAGCCACAGCGCGAACACGACCATCAGCACGATGCCGAGCCAGAACGACGGCATGCTGGCGCCGAAGAGCGAGGCCACCGCGCTCAGCCGGTCCAGCATGGAGTTCGGCCGCGTGGCCGCGGCCACGCCGAGGGCGACGCCGACCGCGCTCGAGAGCACGAGCGCGGTGGCCGTGAGCAGCAGCGTGGCCTGCAGGCGCGTGAGAACCTCGCCGAGCACGGGACGCTTCATCCAGAGCGAGCGCCCGAGATCGCCGCGCGCGACGTGGCCGATCCACCTCAGATATTGCGCGTGCAGCGGCTCGTTCAGGCCGAGGTCGGCGCGCAGGCGCGCCAGGTCTTCCTTCGTCGCCTGCGAGCCGAGCATGATCTCCGCCGGGTCGCCCGGCGAGAGGTGCAGCACCATGAAGATGATGACGGACACGCCCGCCAGGACCGGCACCAGCAGCAGGAGCCGGCGCGCGAGGTAACGCCTCACTTCAGCGCTCGGGGCGGCTCACTTCCCGTTCGGCTTCACGACCGCGCCGTACACCATGTTCTTGAGCAGCGGCCGGTAGTAGGTCCGCTGCTTCGGCGACTGCATGGCGAACACGACGAACATGTCCTCCTTCGGGTCGATCCAGAAGTAGGTGCCGCCGGCGCCGCCCCAGTTGAACTCGCCGACCGAGCCCTGCACGTTGGCCACGCCCGCGTCGCGGCGCACGGCGAAGCCGAGGCCGAAGCCGAAGCCCGCGCCGGGCAGGTAGAGCGGGCCCGGCGCGACCGATGCGTCGAGATGGTCGGCCGTCATGTAGGCGACGGTCTTCGGGCTCAGGATGCGCCTGCCATCGAGCGCGCCGCCGTTGAGCAGCATCTGGCAGAAGCGCGCGTAGTCCATGACCGTGCCGACCATGCCGCCGCCGCCCGACTGCCAGCGCTGCGGCGCGCGCGGGTCGAAGAACTCGGTGTTGGTGCCGATCGTACGATCGTTGGGGAAGGCCTCGGCGATACGCCCCTGGCGCGCCTTGTCGGTCACGTCGAACGCCGTGTCCTTCATGCCGAGCGGGTCGAGGATCCGCTCCTTCTCGAACTCGTAGAGCGACTTCTTCGAGACGACCTCCACGACGCGGCCGAGCACGTCGGTCGAGTGGCTGTAGTCCCACACCGTGCCCGGGTGATTGGCGAGCGGCAGCTTGACGAGCCGCTCCACGAACTCGGCGTTCGTCGGATCGCCGTCGAACAGCTTCGCCTCGAGGTACTGCTTCTTCACCAGCGTGCTGCCGAAGATGCCGTACGTCACCCCGGAGGTGTGGCGCAGGAGGTCCTGGACGGTCATCTGTCGCCGCGGCGCCACCAGCTCGAGCGTCGGGTTGCCGTCGGCGCCCGGCTTCTCGACGCCGACCCTCATCTCGGCGATCTGCGGGATGTACTTCCCCACGGGATCGCCGAGCGCGAGCTTGCCCTCCTCGACGAGGATCATCGCCGCGACCGACGTGATCGGCTTGCTCATCGAGTAGATGCGGAAGATCGCGTCCTTCGTCATCGGCGCCTTCGTCGCCGGATCCAGCACGCCCACGCTCTCGAACAGCGCGATCCGGCCCTGCCGCGCGACCAGGAGGATGGCGCCGGGGATCTGGCCCTTCTGCGAGTCGTTGCGCAGCGTCGTCACGATGCGGCCCAGCCGCTCGGACGACAGGCCCACCTGCTCGGGCTTGACGCTCGACAGGGTCTGGGCGTGCACGAGGGCGACGGTGGACAGCCACAGCAGCGCCGCCAGCAGCGCGATCTTCCTCTTCATCGGTGTCCTCTCCCGGTGCTCGGACTCACTTCAGCGAGATCGTCTCGACGCGGAGATCGAAGCTCGGATGCAGCTTGAAGCCCTGCACGCGCTTGGCGTGCGCGGCGGTCTGGATCTCGTGGTCGACGAACACCCACGGCGCGTCGTCGACCAGGATGCGCTGGGCCTCGCGGTACAGCTCCGCGCGCTTCTTCTGGTCGGTGGTGAGCCGCGCCTGGTGCAGCAGCTCGTCGTACTTCTCGTTCTTGTAGAGCGCGCGGTTGGGACCGTTCGGCGTCCACTGGCTCGAGTGCAGCAGCGGGTACATCACCAGATCCGGATCCTCGTTGCCGGCCATCCACGAGAGCGCGAACAGGTCCTGCTCTTTCGTGCGCAGCTTGGCGAGGTAGGCGCCCCACTCCATCGTCTGCAGCGCGACATTGACGCCGACGGCCTTGAGGTTGGACTGGATGACCGTCGACATCGCCACCGGCAACTGCATCCCCGAGCCCGACTCCGGCACCCACAGCGTCGTGGAAAAACCGCTCGGGTAGCCGGCCTCGGCCAGCAGTTTCTTCGCGCGCTCGGGATCGTAGGGATAGGCCTTGAGCGCCGCGTCGGCGCCCCACGTGTTCGGCAGGACGGGCCCGCGCGAGAATGAGCCGGTGCCCTTGAGCACGTCGCGCACGAGCGCCTCCTTGTTGACGGCGTAGTTCAGAGCCTGGCGCACGCGCTTGTCGTCGAACGGCTTCTTCTGGTTGTTGATGCCGAGGTACCAGACGTGCACGCCCACCTGCTTGAGCACCATGACTTTCGGATTGCTTTCGAGCTGTGGGACGAAGTCGGGCGGCGTGTCGACGATGAGGTCGAGCGCGCCCGTGAGCAGCTCGGTGAGCCGCGCCTGGCCCTCGACGATCGGCCGGTAGATCACGCGATCGATCTTCACCGGATGCTTCCAGTACCCGGCGTTCTTCTCCAGCACCACGCGCTGGCCGCGGTCCCACGCCACGAACTTGAAGGGTCCGGTGCCGACGGGGGTCAGCGGGTAGTCCACCCCGAGCTTGCGCACCGCCGTCGGGCTCACGATCGACGCCGCGCCCGCGGTGAGCACGGCCAGGAACGAGGCGCGCGGCTCCTTGAGGATGAACTCCACGGTCTGCGGATCCACGGCCTCGACGGCCTTGACGTTGCCGAAGAAGTAATTCGCGAAGGGATACTTGCCGAGCTTGTTGAACGGATGCTCCGGGATGATCTGGCGCTCGATCGAGAACTTCACCGCCTCGGCGTTGAGGGGGGTGCCGTCGTGGAAGCTGACGCCCTTGCGCAGCTTGAACGTGTACTTCAGGCCGTCCTTGCTGATCGCCCACGACTCGGCCAGCCCCGGCACGACCTGCGTGCTCTCGTCGGGAAAGGTCACCAGCGTCTCGACGATGCGCCGGCCCACGCGGTTGGAGTTGAGGTCGGTGACCTGCGCGGGATCGAGGTTCACCGGCTCGGCCACGAGGCCGACGACCAGCGTGCCCGCCGGCTGGGCGGCCACCGGCGCCAGCGCGCCGACGCCGAGGAGCAGTGCGACGACCGCCAGCCACGTCGTGAGCATCCTCATCGCGCGGAGCAGACGGCGTCGCGAGATCGGGTCGAGACACATGGACGCCTCCCTGAGCGCCGCCACGGTATACGATCGGGCCGGAGCGTGCAAGGCACCGGGAGTAGAATCGCGCAGGAGGCCGACCATGAGATACGAGGTCGTCGAGGGCTGGGAGCAGCTGCCGAAGGGGTTCGAGCATCGCGACGTCGCGGGCGTGGCCGTGGACGGCGAGGACCGCGTCTTCTTGATCTGCCGCGGCGACCATCCGATCATCACCTACGATCAGAAAGGCGCCTTCCTGCGCTCGTGGGGCGAGGGTGACTTCACGTACCGCACGCACGGCATCTCGGTCGCGCCGGACGGCACCGTGTGGGCGACCGACGACGGCAACCACACCGTCCGCCAGTTCACGCCGCAGGGCAAGCTGCTCCGAACGCTCGGCACGCTGAACACGGCCTCGGACACGGGCTACGACGGCAAGGACTACATGACGATCACCCGTCCGGCGGGGCCCTTCAACCGCCCGACCAACCTCGCGATCGGCCCGAGGGGCGATCTGTATGTTTCCGACGGCTACGGCAACTGCCGGGTGCACCAGTTTTCGCCCAGCGGCACCCTCAAGCGCTCGTGGGGCGTGCCCGGCACCGGACCCGGCCAGTTCTATCTCCCGCACGGCATCGCGGTGGGCGCCGACGGCCGCGTGTTCGTGTGCGACCGCGAGAGCGATCGCATCCAGATCTTCAGCCCCGACGGCGAGTATCTCTCGGAGTGGACCGACACGCAGCGCCCCACCCACATCGTCTTCGACGAGCAGGGACGCGCGTACGTCTCCGAGCTCTGGTGGCACAAGGGACAGACCTCGCGGCGGCACGGCGTGACGCAGGAGCCCAAGCACGGGCGCGTCAGCGTCTTCGACGAGGACGGCCGGCTGCTCGCGCGCTGGGGCACGCCGGAGGCGACGAAGCCCGGCAGCTTCGCCGCGCCGCACGGCCTTGCCGTGGACAGCAAGGGCGCCGTCTACGTGGCGGAGGTGACGTGGACGTTCGCGGTCAGCCGCGGGCTGGCGCCCGCGGACTGTCACACGTTCCAGAAGTTCACTCCGCGCGCGTGACCCGCCCTCTCGCGCGGGCGGCGCTGGCGCTGCTCGCCGGAGCTCTGCTCACCGGCGCGGCGGCGAAGGGGTCGCTGCGCGTCGACAACTGGGACGCGCTCGGGGCGGGGCCGCTCGACCTCGCCGTGTGGCGGGTCTATCCCTTCACGCAGTCGCCGAAGTTCAAAGAGCCGCCGGCCATCGTGGAGAGCGACGGCCGGCGCGCCCTCCTGCTGCGCACCGAGGGCGAGGCCATGCGCGTCGGGCGCCCGGTCAAGGTCGATCTGAAGGCGACGCCCTGGCTCGCCTGGGAGTGGAAGGCGCTCGACCTGCCCGTGCAGGGCGACGTGCGCGAGCCCAAGCGCAACGACCAGGCCGCCCGCATCATGCTGATGTTCGAGGGCATGAAGGGCATCCTCTACGTCTGGGACACGGCGTCGCCCGTCGGCACCGAGTCGCGGCCCGACGAGCTGGACATCTTCGACCGCGTGCTCATCGTCGTGCGCTCGGGCCAGGACGGCGTCGGACGCTGGACGCGCGAGCGGCGCGACGTCCTCGCCGATTACCGCCGCGTCTTCGGCGAGGCCCCGCGCCCGATCAAGTGGGTCGGCTTCGAGAGCCACTCCAACGACACGCGCTCGCGCAGCGCCGCGCTCTTCGGCGCCGCGAGCTTCGAGCCGCGCTGAGGCGCGCGTGCGCGTCGTCGCGTGGAACATCCGGGCCGGCGGCGGCGTGCGCGCGGCCGGCATCGCGCGCCAGCTCGCGCGCTGGCAGCCCGATGTCGTCGCGCTCTCGGAGTTTCGCGCGACGCCGCCGAGCGCCCGGCTCGCCGCCCGGCTCGTGGCGGGCGGTCTCACCCACCAGCTCGCGACCTGCGACCCGCGCTCGACGCGGCGCAACGCGCTGCTCGTCGCGTCGCGCTGGCCGTTGCGCCGCCTCCGCCTGAGCGCCGCCCCCGCCGAGCGCTGCCGCTGGCTGCTCGTCGCCGTCGACGCGCCGCGGCCGCTCGTCGTCGGCGCCATGCACGTGCCCAACCGCGTGAGCGGGCGCAAGTACCCGTTCCTCGACGCGGTGCTCGGCTGCGCGCGGCGCTGGCGCCTCGGGCCCGCGCTGCTGATCGGCGACACGAACTCGGGCCGCCGCGGGCTCGACGAAGAGGTGCCCGTGTTCAGCGCGCGCGAGGAGGGCTGGATCGACGCGCTCGCCGGCTGCGGCTGGGCCGACGCGTTCCGCCACCTGCGCGCCGAGGCGCGCGCCTACACGTGGTACTCGCCGAACGGGCGCAACGGCTTCCGCATCGACCAGGCGTTCGTCAACGCGCCGCTGCTGGCGCGCCTGAAAGACGCCGCCTACGTCTGGGGCGGCGCCGCCAGCCGTGCCCGCCGCGACCGCCTCAGCGACCACGCCGCCCTCCTCGTCGATCTCGCCGAGGTCTAAGGGCGGAGTCATCAGCGTGCGGTGACTGATGCCGAACCGCCGTTCCATCGTGTTTGCCCTGGCGGCCGCCGTGCTCTTTGGTGTGAGCACGCCGGCCGCGAAGTTTCTGGTCGCCCAGACCGATCCGTGGCTGACGGCGGGTCTTCTCTACCTGGGCTCGGGGACCGGACTCGGCATCGCATGGCTCCTTCGCCGTGGCCTGAGCCGCACGAAAGAAGCTCCCCTGCGACCCTCCGACCTGCCCTGGCTCGCTGCCGCGATCGCGAGCGGCGGCGTGGTAGCGCCTGTGCTCTTGATGTTCGGGCTTGCGCGCGCTCCCGCGGCGCAGGCGTCGCTGCTCCTCAACCTCGAGGGAGTCCTCACTGCGGTGCTCGCCTGGGTCGTATTCAGGGAGCACTTCGACAGGAGGATCGCCATCGGCATGGGGCTCATCACCATTGGCGCGTTTGCACTCGCGTGGCAACCCGCCGGCAGGCTGGGCGTGGAGCCCGCTGCGCTTCTGATCGTTGCCGCCTGCCTTGGATGGGCCATCGACAACAACCTCACCCGCAAGGTGTCCGGCGGCGATCCCGTGCTCATCGCTGCCGTGAAGGGCGGCGCCGCCGGGACTGTGAACCTCGGCATCGCGTTGGCCAGCACCGTCCGGCTGCCGGACGCCGGCTCGATCTTCGGCGCCAGCCTGGTGGGATTCTTCGGCTACGGCGTCAGCCTCGTGTTCTTCGTCCGGGCGCTACGCGACCTGGGCGCCGCGCGCACCGGCGCCTACTTCTCGACAGCGCCGTTCCTCGGCGCCGTGGCGTCGATCGTCGCGCTGAGCGAGCCATTCACCCTTCGCCTCGCGATCGCGGGTGTCCTGATGGCGCTCGGGGTCTGGCTTCATATCAGCGAGGCGCACGACCACGAGCACACCCACGAGGAGCTGCAGCACGAGCATCTGCACCGCCACGACGAGCATCACGCGCATGCTCACGCACCAGAGGCACCAACCGACGAGCCCCACTCCCATCTGCATACACACGCCCCGCTTCTCCACGCGCATCCGCATTATCCCGACCTTCATCATCGCCACGAGCATTGACCGCCGTACGGTGGCACGTCACTTCGCGATTCTGACCAGCGTCACGGCATTGACGAGGCTGTTGGCCAGCACGAAGTCGCCGTCTCGCGTGACCGAGGTGTTGCGCACGATGTTGCCGCCACCCGGGATCGCCCAGCTCTGGAACTTCTGGGCCTTGGGATCGAAGCGCACGACCGTGTTCGGTGTCGTTCCCGACTCGCTGTACCAGATGGCGTCGTTGATGGCCGAGATGCCATAGGGCTCGGACTTCGGCCCGCTCGGAGAAGGCCATTCCGAGACCTTGCCGGTCGCGGGATCGAGACGACCGAGATAACCGCGCGAGAAGTCGCTGTACCAGACAAGGTCGTCACTCGTGATCGTGACGCGCCGGGGGCGCGATGCCGCATCCGGCAGCGGGTACTCCCGAATCTCCAGCGTCTTGGGATCGACGCTTCCCACTTTGTTGGTGCCGAAGGCGACGTAGAACACCGTGCCTTTCGAATTCACCGCCATGCCATAGGGGCGCGACTTCGGCGTCGGCGGTGTGAGGAGCTTGATCTCGCCGGTCTTCGGGTCGAGCCGGCCCACCCGGTTGGCATTCTGGACGGTGAACCACAGAATTCCACTCTGATCGAAGATCAGCGTGTGCGGATCCTTTGCGTCCGGGTCCGGCATCGTGTACTCGGTGACGACACCCGTTTTCGGGTGGAGCCTTCCGACCAACGCTCCGGTGTTTCCCGTGTACCAGATGTTGCCGTCCCTGTCCTCGACCAGACCGTGGGGCCCGGAGTGCGGCGTCTTCAGAGGATATTCCCTGAAGCGGCCCGTCTTCGGATCGAGCCGCCCGAGGACGTTGTTCATCTGGCCCGTGTACCAGAGCGACCCGTCCGCCGTCGCCAACGGGTCGTGCGGGCGAGATCCCGGCGTCGGCACCGGCCACTCCTTGATCGAGACTTTGGCGGGGCCCGGGATCACCACGCCGGCAGGCTTCGCTTTCTCCGGAAAGTTCTTGGTCAAGTACTCCGTGATCGTGGCGACCTGATCCGTCGGCAAGGTCACTCCGTGATTCGCCATCATCCGCATGACCGTGACCCAGCCACCGGGCGTGTATCCCGCGCCGAGGCGCGCGTAGAACGGGTGGCAGCTGTTGCAATGTGCGGCGACGAGTTCCTTGCCCTTTCCCTCGGGCAACTCCTGGCTCCCGGCGGGAAGCGCGAAGCACACCAGAGCCGCCGCCATCACGGGCACGAGTCGTCGGTTAGGCACGGTGACCTCCTTGGCTGCTTCGCGCATCATCGCAAGTGCCGGCGAAGAAGGACGGCAGCGAACCGAGTGTCGCGGTGAGCTGCGCGTCGCTACGCCGTCGGGTCATTTCACGATCGCGACCGCCAGGACGGCGCGGTAGATCTCCGTCTGGTCACCCGTGAACTTCGGGTCATTGTAACGATTGACTCTCCTCTGCGCCTATCGGTTGAGCGAGGACACCGAAAAGCCGAAGGTCAGGCCGAGCGTGAACTGCCAGTCGGCAACGCCGGCGCTCAGCCCTCGTCGGACGCCGGCGTCGAACCAGATGTTCTTCGAAGACCACGGCTGCCAGATGGCGCCGAGCAGGACGGAGTTTCGCTGGTCTTCGCGCCGGGGCTTCTCTCCGTTGACCTCGGCCACCACGCGGACCCCGCTCGCGACGGGCAGCTCGCCGATGAGCCCCCAGATACCCACCAGGTCGCCCGTCGAGCGTTGGATGCCGAGACCTCCGTTGAGGTGAAACATGAATGGCCCGAGCGTGTCGCTGACGATGCCGATCCCTTCGAAGCCGAAGCGCCGCTCTCCCTTCTCGGTGGAGGGCAGCAGGGGCCCGGCCTCCACCGCAATCCCGAATCCCTCTTTGTCCTGGAGGGCGCCTTCCTTGAGGACGCCTTTGACGAAGAGGGCGGGGTCAATCACGTTGACTTCAGCGTCGGGGCTGCGCTTGACGGCGAACTCGGCCACCGCCTCCCAGTTCTTGAGGAGCCCGTAGTTCACGACGACGCGGGGAATGATGAACGCGTTCTCGTCCTTTTCGCGCTCGAGCGTGAAGTAACCGACCTCGATCTCGACCTCCTTGGGATCGGCGACCGCGGCGTCCGTCGAGACAAACGGCCGATAGCCCCACGCCGAGGTCGCCCCGACGGCACACCAGAGGAGGAACGTTGCGGCCGCGGCCCGTCGACGCCGGTGGGCATGGCGGCGGTCGGCGCCATGCTCGAGAATCATCTACTTTGTCGGCCGGCCGGCCGTCGATCGGCAGTACGCATACAGGGCGTCGTACGCCGGGAATTGCTTCGCCATGTTGTCGTGGTCGTCCTTGGCCATCGCCTGGAACCCCGTCGCCAGCGCGTAGAGGCCGGCCGACTCCGGCGTGAGCTGCCGGGCGTCGGTGTCCGCGCCGCGCACAATCAATGCGAGGGCACGGAGCGCAGGGTCGTCGAGCCTGTATTTTTCTAGGAACGCGTCGAATGAGCAGCGCTCACCATGATGACCGAGCTCCACGCCCGGGATGTCGTACGGGATCGCGCCCTCGCGTTCAGCAACGCTCACCACCTGGTCCTTTGGCACGAACAAGAACGTCGGCTGCTTGTCGATGAATCGGCTGATCAGCCAGGGACACGCGATTCGATCGACGCGCGCTTTCTCACGGGTGACCCACTTCATGCGTCTCCCCTACTTGCGGCTGTTGGTCTGGTCGAGCGCGGCCTTGAGGGCCTGCGCCAGCTTCACCGGGTCGTCGTTCGCCCAGAAGTGCATGTAGAAGAGGCGGGGCACGTCCATGAGCGCGTGGTTGTGGATCGCCGTGACGTCGACGCCCTGCTGCCGCAGCGTCTTGGCCACCGCGTTCACTTCCTTGTCGATCAGCACGAAGTCGCCGGTGATCGCCGCCTTCCCGTCACTCGTCGGCTGGAAGTTCATCACGGTGACGACGCCCATGGCTGGAAGCAGCGGTTGGCCCATCTCGGTAATCGCTTCCGCCCGCGGCACGGTGACCTGGAACACGCCGGCGCCGACGTCCCGTCCGGAGCGGCCGAGCGCCTGCTCGATGGCCTTCGTGTCGAGGGTCGGGCCGCCCGCCGCGACCGAAGCGGGTGCCGGGCCGCCGAGTGGCGTGCCGCTCGCGGACAGCGCCTGACGGAGCGCGCGCGCCATCTGCACGGCGTCGCCGTGGCCGCTGTAGTGCATATACATCGTGTGCGGCGACATCTCGTTCAGATGGTTGTGGACCGCCGTCACCTCGAGGCCGCCCGCAAACAACCCCGACATCACGGCCGGGATCTCCTGATCGAGCAGAACGAGGTCGCCCATGACCATGGCGTGGTCACCGATCTGCTTGAACGCCGCGTACGAGCCCAGGGCGAAGCCCGCCTTCACCGGCACGCCCTTCACCGTGACGCTGAGGTCGGTGCGAGGCATGCCGATGCGGAAGACGTCGCCGGGCTGCATCTGTCCCGACTTGCCGAGGGCTTGCTCGACGGCTTTCCAGTCAGGATCCGCGGCCCACGCGGCGAACGGCATGGCGAAGGCGGCGATGACTGCGCAGAATGCGACGACGGAGCTGAGCTGTCGTGACTTCATCGCGGACTTCTCCTTCATCGCGCATGCGCCGGGTGAAGACGCGCAACGCTCGTCCAGTTGATGTTGTCCATGAATGCATCGACGTAGTTCGCCGCCGCCGCGCCATAGTCGAGGTGGTACGAGTGCAAAGACAAACGACGACAGCTCTCATTAGCCGCCTGCCGCCACGCCACGGATCGTGAGGTCATCAAACGCCGTGACCGAATCAGCCTTCGTCCACAGGCCCACACGGCCGGATCTGTAGCGACGGTCGTGGTGATCGAGATAGAGCTTGCCGTCGAGCCACGCCTGGATGTGATCCCCCAACGCCACCACCCGGACCGTGTGCCACTGCCCGGGTGCCGGCGCCTTGACGCGCGCGGTCGCCAACTGACTCCGGCCTCGGTCGTAGTAGTAGAGGCGGAAGTTGTCCTCGAGTGCATTGGCACGGACCACGTAGTACTTGCCGTCGTTGAACCGGAACACGATCCCGCCCGAGGCATCTTGGCGCCCCGAAAGCGGCTTGAATTTCATGGAGACGTCGACGTCGGTAAACGGGCCAACCGGGGCAACAATGACGTTGAATTCGTTCCTCATGGCGCGCTGTACAAGCACCGTCTTGCCGCTCGGTGCCCCGGCCATTTCCTCAACGGTCCACTGTCCGTCCACCGTCGACCAGCCGTCGACGCCCTTGCTTTCGAAGTCGAACTTCTCCTCGGGCGCGTTCCCGGGCATTTTCAGCTCCTCAGCAGCCTCGGAATGCTGGGGCCATGGACTGCTCAGCAACGCCGCCCCGGCCAACGTGAATTTGAAGATGGCGCGACGGGAGACGTTCAATCGAGCCTTTCCGACACCGTCTTCCATTCTTCGCCCTTCACCAGCGTCACGTCGGCCACGGGGTGGCCATCCTTCAACGCCGGCATGACGCTGACGGCGCGGTAGCCTTTGTTCTCCTTCACGGCCTCGGACGCAGCGGCATCGAGCGACCGCTTGGCCTTCGCCATCGCTTCGCTCTGAGCCTTGGCGTGTGCGAGGTCGTCGGCGTTGGTGATCGGCTCTGCTTTCGCGACCTTGCCGGTCTTGTGGTCGACGATCACCTCGGAGAACTTGTCGCCGCCCTTCATCGTGTAAACGGACAACTGGAGCTTGCCGTCCTCGACCTCGTACTTCGCGGAAATCGGCTTGCCTTCCTTCGCGCTCGCCGTGAGGCCGCGCTGAAGGGGAATCTTGGCGTCCCTCAGGGCCTTCGCCAACTCGGCGTGCTCCTTGTCCTGAGACGTCTGCGCCCAGCCTGTCGGAACAGCAAAGGCCCACGCCACGAGGAACGCCAGCACGATCGTCGTCGTTTTCATGGTGCGTCTCCAGGTTTGAGTGTGGTGTGGTGATTGTTACGTCTTCTGTTTCAGGACGCTACGGAGACCCTCGAAGATCGCCATCCCCCGCTCGAGCAGCTCGTGATCATCCTGCGCGGCGGCGGCCAGGCCCTTGATCGCGAGATCCGCACCGGTGGACTCCTGGCGAGTGAACGTGCCATCGTGCAGGTCGGCTTCGTGACGTCAGCCAGCGCATGTGCCTCCGTAATGATTGTTACACCAGCCGTCAAGCGTTACACTCCTGCAAAGCTTCAGGGGAGGAGACGCGGTGATGCCGCCCGAAAAGACGACCGAGCGTATCCCGATCCGTGATCTCGTTCGGTACTACTTGCGGCTCGGCCTGCTCGGCTTCGGTGGGCCGGTCGCGCTGGTCGGGCAGATGGAACGCGAACTGGTGGGTGAGAAGAAGTGGCTGACGAAAGAGGAGATGCGCGAGGGCATCGCCGTCTGCCAGTCGCTGCCCGGGCCGCTCGCCATCCAGGTCGGGATCTGGATCTCCTATATACGCGGCGGCTTCTGGGGCGCGTGGGCCGGCGGCTGGGCCTTCATCCTGCCGAACTTCGTCATCGTCGCGAGCCTCGCCGCGCTCTACGTCCACTTCGAGGGACTCCCGGCCGTGGCGGCGATCTTTTACGGCGTCAGCCCCGCCGTCATCGCGCTCATCCTCCACTCGTGCTACCGGCTGACGAAGCTCGGGATGAACGACTGGCTCGAGTGGGCGCTCGCCGCGGCTGCGTTTGCGATCACGGTCGCGCTGCAGGCCGAGGTGGCCCTCGTCTTCATCGGCTGCGGCGTCGTCGGCCTCCTCTACTACGGCTCACTCTTCCGCGGGAGCAAGGAGGGGTCGACGACGTCCTCGCTTCTGATCGGCCTTCCGCTCGTGGCCGGCGGCGCGGCACCGCCGCCGCTCGGCGCGTTGCTCGGCAAGTTGCTCGCCTTCTTCCTGAAGGCGGGCTCGCTCACGTTCGGCAGCGGCCTGGTCATCGTGCCGTTCCTCGAAAAGGGTCTGGTGCAGCAGACGGGCTGGCTCAGCGAGCGCGAGTTCCTGGTCGCGGTGGCGATGGGCATGATCAGCCCGGGACCCGTCGTCATCACGGCGACCTTCGTGGGCTACCTCGTGGCTGCGCGCTTCACCGGATCGCTCCTCGACGGCCTGTGGGGCTCCGTCACCGCGACGATCGGGATCTTCCTGCCTTCTTTCCTGCTGATCTTGATCGTCGCCCCCATCCTCGTCCGCTACCGGACGAACCCGAACGTGCAGGGTTTCATCAAGGGCGCCTACGCCGCCGCCATCGGCACGATCCTCGGCGCATGCGTCCTTCTCGGGAAGATCGCGATCGGCGACTGGCTGACCGCGCTCGTCGCCCTCGGGAGCCTCGTGGTCCTCTTCCGCTGGAAAATCAGCAACCCTCTGCTCGTGGCCGCCACGGCGATCATCGGCCTCGTGGCGTTCCCGCTGCTCAAGCCGGAATGGGTATTCGTGAAGTAGGGGCCTGGGACGCGGCGAATCGCGGGGTCACAGGCCCATCGAAGTTGGGTCTATGACAGAATCATCGTCCCGGATCGTTTCCTGTCGGCTCTGTGCGATGCCGGTCGCCCCGGATGCAGCGGTATGTCCCTCCTGCGGCGTCGGGCAGCCGTGGATTCCAGATGAACCCACCCTCAGCCCGCGCCTCATACGTCTTCTCGCATGTGGTGGGGCGATCATCGCCGTCGGTCTCCTGCTCTTCATGTCAGGCGTCTTGATGTTCGGCTCGCCCGAACGCGAGCACGATCACCGGCCCCCCCGAGCAGGACTCAAAGCGCAGGACTCACGTTGATGAGATGACGGCCGTTGGCTCCATCAACCCTCGCTATCAGGACGTTACGCTGCGCCCCGTGACGCGGCGTCCGAACACGACACGGTCGGGCCGCAAGACCGCTTGCCTTCAGAGGCCTGATCGCGGATATTTTCCAGCACCGCAATCCCGGGAGGGAAGCTCATGGCGCGCTTGACGATCAATGGCAAAACGCTCGAGGTCAACGTCAACCCCAGCACGCCCCTCTTGTGGGCAATCCGTGAGCAGGTCGGCCTCACCGGCACCAAGTACGGCTGCGGCATCGCGCAGTGCGGCGCCTGCACGGTGCACCTCGATGGCGCCGCGGTCCGCTCCTGCGTGATGCCCGTCGCCGCCGCCGAAGGCAAGAGGATCACCACCATCGAAGGCCTCGCCAGCGGCGGGGTTCTGCACAAGGTGCAGAAGGCCTGGCTCGACAAGGAGGTCCCGCAGTGTGGCTACTGCCAGTCGGGCATGATCATGGCGGTGGCCGCCCTCCTGAAGGACACGCCGAAGCCGAGCGACGCCGAGATCGACGCGAGGATCACCAACATCTGTCGGTGCGGAACCTTCCAGCAGGTGCGTGAGGCCATTCACGCAGCGGCGAAGGCATAGGGGGCCGGCCATGATCACCAAGACTCCGAACCTCAATCGCCGCTCCTTCGTTATCGGCAGCGCGACCGTCGGCGCGGGGCTCGCGCTGGGCTTGAAGATCCCGTTCGGGGCGAGCGTCGTCCGCGCGCAGGACGGCTCGCCGGAGGTCACCGCGTGGGTCGTCATCCGTCCGGATGACACCGTCGTGATCCGGATCGCGCGCTCCGAGATGGGACAGGGGACGCTCACCGGCCTCGCGCAGCTGGTGGCCGAGGAACTCGAGTGCGACTGGTCAAAGGTGAAGACCGAGTACCCTACGCCCGGCCAGAGCGTGAAGCGCAAGCGCGTGTGGGGCGACTTCTCCACGGGCGGCAGCCGCGGCATCCGCGACTCGCACCAGTACGTTCGTGAGGGCGGCGCCACCGCGCGGATCATGCTGATCCAGGCCGCGGCCAACACGTGGAACGTGCCGGCCTCCGAGTGCAGCGCTGTCAACAGCGTGATCACGCACCGCCCATCGGGGCGCAAGACCACCTACGGCAAGGTGGCGGAAGCCGCCGCCAAGCTCACCCCGCCGGAAAAGCCGGCGCTCAAGGACCCGACGGAGTGGAAGCTCATCGGCAAGTCGGTCAAGCGCCTGGACACGATGGACAAGCTGAGCGGCGCGCAAGTTTACGGCACCGACCTCAAACTGCCCGGGATGCTCAACGCCACCATCAAGGATTGCCCCGTGTTCGGCGGCAAGGTGAAGAGCTACGAGGCCGCCAAGGTCACAGGCATGCCGGGCGTCCGCCACGTGGTGAAGGTCGGCGATTCCGCCGTCGCCGTCGTGGCCGACACGTGGTGGCAGGCCAAGACCGCGCTCGACGCGCTCCCGATCGTCTGGGACGAGGGTCCGAATGCCACGGTGTCGAGCGCCACGATCGCCGAGATGTTGAAGGAGGGGCTGAGCGCCGAGCAGGCCTTCGTGGGCAACCAGAACGGCGACGCGAAAGCCGCCATCGCCAGCGCGGCCAAGAAGATCGAAGCCGTCTACGCCTATCCGTTCCAGAATCACGCGCCGATGGAGCCGATGAACGCGACGGCGAAGTACACGCCGGATCGCTGCGAGGTCTGGGGTCCGACGCAGAACGGCGAGGCCGCGTTCGCAGCGACTATGGCCGCCTCCGGGCTGCCGGCCGACAAGTGCGAGGTGTACAAGGTGCATCTCGGCGGCGGGTTCGGACGGCGAGTTGCCTACCAGGACTACATCACCCAAGCCGTGCTGATCGCCAAACAGATCCCCGGCACTCCGGTGAAGCTGCTGTGGACCCGCGAGGAGGACATGCTGCACGGCCGGTATCACCCGGTCATGCAGTGCAAGCTGGTCGGCGCCCTGGACGGCAGCAACAACCTCACCGGCCTGCACATGCGCCTGTCGGGGCAATCCATCCTCAGCGCCGTGCGGCCGGAAGCCCTCCAGCAGGGCAAGGATCCGCTGGTGTTCCAGGGGCTCAACCCGGGCGGTGACTTCGCCATCGGCTACTCCGTGCCGAATCTGCTGATCGACCACGCCATGCGCAACACCCACGTCCCGCCCGGCTTCTGGCGCGGCGTGAACATCAACCAGAACGCGATCTTCCTCGAATGCTTCATGGACGAGATGGCCCACGCCGCCGGCCAGGACCCGCTGGAGTTCCGGCGCAAGCTCATGAGCAAGCATCCCAAGCACCTCGCCGTGCTGAACGCGGTGGCCGACCGCGCGGGCTGGGGCAAGCCGGCGCCCCGGGGCGTGTACCGCGGGCTGGCGCAGATGATGTCGTTCGCGAGCTACGTGGCGGCGTGCGCCGAGATCTCCGTCAGCAGCGGCGACAAGGTCAAGATCCATCGCATCGTCGCCGCCACGGATCCCGGGTACGCTGTTAACCCGGGGCAAATCGAGCGACAGGTCGCGGGCTCGTTCGTCTACGGGCTGTCCGCGTTGTTCATGGAGGAGTGCACGGTCAAGGACGGCCACATCGAGCAGACCAACTTCAACGTCTACGACTCGATGCGGATCGCCCAGATGCCGAAGGTCGAGACGATCATCATGCCGTCCGGCGGCTTCTGGGGCGGCGTCGGCGAGCCGACGATCTGCGTCGCGGCGCCGGCGGTCCTCAACGCGTTCTTCGCCGCGACCGGCAAGCGCCTCCGCACGGTCCCGCTGAAGAACCACGGCATCACGCTCGTGTAGACGATGAGCGGACCCCGGCCGCTGCGATCGGATGCGCCTCGATCGCGGCGGCCGGCGTCGCGTCGACCGAGCCGCGGGCCGCGCCGAATCTGGCAGTTACAGCGGCGAGGAAGAGTCTCGGACCGGGACCCCCGGCGAGGAGGTCCCGGTGCCTCGACGCTGCTTGAATCAGAACCCCCGTCCCTTCATAGCGGTGTCCTCCTTATGCTTAACGAGCAATCACTGTGCCGGTGGGGACTGGCGTTGAGGTAGGCTTGACGGATTACGCGCGGCTGAAACGGGATCCGCAATCCACGCAAGATGGCGGCTGCGGAACAAGGGGCCGCCGCGTACGACCCGGCAACGCGACTGCGCGAATTTCTAAAATCGAGCGCCGGGATGTGGCTGACGCCACCCCTACCGCGCCACCCCTACCGCGACAGCTGGCCGGTTCAGTTCACGCCGGAATTGTTCTGATATTCGGGGCTATCCGGGTACTGCGTCGGCCTCGAGCTGCTCGGATGGTTGTTCCGAGCATGGCGATAGCGATGACGAGGGCGCACCTTCTGACGCGAGTTTCCATACTGATACCTGCGACAGGTACCGTGCATTACGAATGCCAGCGATGAGGCTGCGCTACGTATCTCGCTCCATCTGCCCCGACCAGTACGTCATTGCCATCTCGGAGTACATCGTCGAGGCGGTGGCGCCATGCAGGTCGGCCTCGCTACGCTTGCCGGTGTGGCGATAGAGTTTGTGGAGGCCGGCATGGCAGTGGGCGACAAGAGGCCGCATGCCTAGCTCATTCGCGAGCATAAGACTCTTCGTGTAGTGCCCCGCAGCGCTGCTTGCGCCCACAGCGTCGACGCGCGCCGTGGCATCGGCGAGCACCTTGAGCGCCAAGGCCTGGTTCGCGGGTTCCTCGTGCTTCGTGGACAGCTCGACGGCGCTCTGTGCTCGTCTCATGGCCTCTTCCGCGCGCCCCGCCAGCAGATAGGCCGCAGCCAGTCGCGTCGTGCGAACCGAGAGCCCCAACCCCATCGAGCTGATCGACACCTCCCTCTGCGTGGAGTCTTCGAGTAGCGAAACCGCCTCGGAGAGACGTCCGGAGAGAGCGTAGCTGTGACCAAGGCCCGAAAGAAGATTCGCGTCGCTGACATTGTGGGGTCGAAGGAGCTCGATGCCACGTTCGAATGCGCGCAAGGCCAGATCGAGATTGCCCTGTTCCAGGTGGACGCCCCCGAGCGCACTGTAAGACTCGATCAATGTATGAAGATGATCTACCTCTTCGGCGATCTGCAAGCCCTCTTCTGCGTACCTCAGGGCCTCAGCAAAACGACCGAGATGGCACAGCGACAGCCCGAGCCATGCCCGCGGCCAAGCGGCAAAGAAGCGAGGTGGTAAGGCCGGCCGATTCGCGATCCTTGCGCCATCGGCGCTGAGGGCCTCGATCGTCTGCAGGAAGATCGCGATGGCTTGGTCGAACTCGCCGATTGCGAAGTGGGCCTGAGCGAGACGGTACCTTGCTTCGATTTGCAGGCCGAGCTGATCGAGTTCGGTGGCAATCTCGACCGCTTGTCGACTCGCTTCGAGCGCGCGCCGATGGTCGCCGACATTGCGAAGCCGCGCCCCCATGTCGGCGAGGACGAGTCCCAGCCGGCGTCGATCGCCGAGTTCTCGCGCGATGACCTCGGCTTCGCGCAGGTATTTAAGGATCCCGTCGTATTGACCCAACGGAGCCAGGGCGATTCGCGAGTCGAGGCGGAGGTCGATGGCCTGGGCCTTGGCCTCGCGAGTCTCGGGCAGATGAGCGAGGGCGCGAAAGGCGGCCTCGAACGACGTGAGAGCCTCATGGTATGCGGAGCGCGCCGCCTGCCGACCGACGGCATCGCGAAGATAGCCGACGGCCTTGTCCCATACTTCTCCGCGAAGCGCATGATCGGCGAGCCGTTCGACGTGCTCTGCGCGCCGGTCCGCGTAGAGGCGCTCGATGGCTTCGACAATGCGAGCGTGGAGGAGGCGGCGGCGGTCGTGGAGCAGTCCGCCGTACGCGACCTCGTGCGTCAGCGCGTGCTTGAACGTGTATTCGGCCTCCGGGAAAAGCTTCGCCTCGTGGATGAACTCCGCGGCTTGCAGCTGATCGAGTCCGCGACGGAGGGCTTCATCCGGTAGCTCGGCGATCTCTTGGAGGATCGCGACGGGCACGTCTTTGCCTACGACGGAAGCGGTCTGCAGGAGGCGTTTGTCCTCCGGCGAGAGACGATCGATGCGCGCTGCCAGCACCGCTTGGACCGTCGGGGGCACCTGGATCGTGAGGATCGGTTGCGCCAGCCGATACCGTCCGCGCTCCCCGATTAGTAGGTTGGTCTCCACCAGGGTCCGAACGGTCTCTTCCAGGAAGAACGGGTTTCCGCGATCGATGAGGCTCTGCTTGAGAGGCCGGAGGGCCGGATCGGCGCCGAGAAGCGCGTCCAGCAGCTCCCCGGTGCCGTCCACGGGCAGCGTGTTCAGCCGCATCTGCGTGTAATACGTCTTATTGTTCCAGGTGTGCTGGTACTCGGGACGGTAGTTCGCGAGCAAGAGCAGGCGCGCCGAACCTAGGCCCTCCACGAGGCCGTCAAGGAACGCCTGGGACTCGGCGTCGATCCAGTGAAGGTCCTCGCAGATCAGGAGGACGGGTTGCTCGCGGGCTTCACGCAGGAGGAGTCGTTTCGTCGCATCGAGTGTACGCCGGCGACGCTCGGCAGGGTCGAGCGCTTGCCACTCGACAGCGTCGACCGGTACGTCGAGCAAGGTGAGCAATGCCGGCAGCGCTGGCCTCAGGGAATCGTCGAGAGCGAGCAGCTTACCCGTCACCTTTTCACGAATCTCGCGACGGTCGTCGCCATCGTGAACCTTGAAGTAAGCTCTCAGCATATCGACCATCGGCAGATAGCTCTTCGCCCTGCCATACGAGACCGCCGCCATTTCCACAATTAACCAGCCGCGCAAACGATAAGAATGGGTAAATTCGTAAGCCAGGCGCGACTTGCCGACGCCGGCTTCCCCCACGATCGCCGCCACCTGCCCGTGACCGTTCACTGCAAGCTGTTGCGCGCGGTGGAGTTGCTCGAGCTCGGCTTCGCGGCCGATGAATGGGGTGAGGCCCCGCCGGACGGCCGCTTGCAGCCGTGTTCGCACCGTACCTGCGCCGGTGGCCTCATAGACTTCGACAGGATCCGTGACGCCCCTGACGGGCACAGGTCCGAGCGGCTTGACCTCGATAAATCCTTCCACCGGGCGAAGGGTGTCACTGGTGAGGCGAATGGTTCCGGGGGTCGCAAGTTGCTCCATGCGCGCCGCGACATGGGTCGTTTGCCCGATCGCCGTGTAGTCCATGCGCAGATCGCTGCCCACGGATCGAACCACGACTTCGCCGGAGTTCAGTCCAACGCGGATCTGGACTTCGATACCGTACGCGCGCCGCGCCCCTTCCGCGTACCTCTTCACGGAGTCCTGCATTCGGAGCGCGGCGTAGCACGCCCTGAGGGCATGGTCCTCATGCGCGATCGGCGCACCGAATAGCGCCATGATCCCGTCGCCCATGACTTGATTGACAGTGCCTTCGAAGCGATGGACGGCTTCCATCATCAGCTCGAGGACGGGATCGAGGATCTTGCGCGCCTCCTCAGGGTCACGATCAGCGAGCAGTTCCATCGAGCCCTTGAGATCCGCAAAGAGGATGGTGACCTGCTTGCGCTCACCTTCGAGGGCGGCTCTCGAGGTAAGGATCCGCTCCGCGAGATGTCTGGGAGTGTAGGAATCAGGCGTCGTGAAGGAGGACGAGGCTACGCCGCTGCGACCTTCTGCGAGTGATTGGCCACACCGACGGCAGAACTTCGCAGCCGGCCGATTGCGTTCGCCACACGCACGACACGCCGACTCGAGCCGCACCCCACACTCGTCACAAAAGGCTGCCTCAACTGTGTTCTCGTACTGGCACTGCGAGCACTTCATCCCCAGGCAGCGTAGAAGGGACCTCAAGCGTGGTCAAGAGCCTGGAGAGAGAAGAACTACGCGCGCGGTAGGCGGATCGATACCATCCAGGTCTCCACGGCGATCACGCCACCGCAGCTCAAGCGCGCGGTGTCGTTCTACGAGGCAAAGGCGACGAAGATGTTGAGCAACGCTAGGCCTTAGTCTTCGCCATGACCTCCGCGAAGCGCTCCATGCGCTCGAGGCTCTCCTTCGGCTCCTCGCTCCGAAAGTCGAAGATCAGCTCGCTGACGCCGAGCCCGGCGTAGGTCGCGATGTGGCCTTTCATCGAGTCATTTGGCGCCGGCCGTTCGGATTCGCTCCAGGCTTTCGCTCGCCATTTCCTTCCAGTCGCGATCCTTCATTGTCGAAACTTGGTGCTCCAGAAACGCCATGAGCGTTCGATCCGACGAAACTGGATAGTATGCAGACAACTGCATCGCGACAAAAACAACGATGAGGAATTCCTTGTCGACATCATTGTCGGTGCGTGCGAGACGTTCGATCAAAAAGGGCAGGATACTCGCACCGTTTTTGGCAAGCGAATGCGCCAAGCCGATGTTTGGTGGATGCCCTCGATGCATCGCCTCCAGGTAAAGCTCGATCTGCTCTTTGTGCGGGAACTGTCGCAGCGTGAGTTGCTGGAGCGTGGATGAGCTGCGCAGGAAATCCTGGGCCGCGCTGTCGTGCGTCCATCCCCGGCAGCCACAGATCAGCGTCATCGACACTACGCAAAGTATGCCTAGTCGCAAGCGGTGCTCGCTCTCAGGGTGCGTGGCCGCGGTGGGGGCGCGCGGCGCGGCTGTGTGAGACCCGTGTTTCGGGTATTGCGTCGGACACGGCTGAACATCGGTGCACGTTGACAGGCGCGACGCGTTGTCGATTTGCGTGGTCGAACACAGCCGCGCCGCGCGCCCCCGCCGCGCCGCCACATCGCCGCTAGATGCGCGCCTTCCGCGTCAGCTCGGCGAAGCGCTCCATGCGCTCGAGACTCTCCTTCGGCTCCTCGCTCCGAAAGTCGAAGATCAGCTCGCTGACGCCGAGCCCGGCGTAGGTCGCGATGTCCTCCAGCACTCGATCGGTCGTGCCCGAGAACGGGCGCCGCACGCCGCCGGCGGGCACGCCCGCGTCGTAGAGGGGCGCCTTGTAGGAGATCGTCAGCGCGCGCGGGTCGCGGCCCTCGGCCTCGGTCAGCCGGCGCAGCTCGTCGAGCAGCGTCTTGAACTCCGGCGGCGCGAGCGTGGCCGCGGGGTTGGCGCCGACCGGATGCCAGCCGTCGCCGTGCCGGGCGGCGCGGCGCAGCGCGGCGCGGCTGTGGCCACCGACCCAGATCGGCGGATGTGGCTTCTGCACCGGCTGCGGCAGGCACTTGATGCTCTCGAAGCGATAGAACTCGCCGCTGAACGACGCCGGGCTCTGCGTCCACAGCGTCTTGAAGATGCGCAGGTACTCGTCGCTGACGGCGCCGCGGCGGTCGAAGTGCGCGGCGCCGAGCGCGGCGAACTCCTCGCGCAGCCAGCCGACTCCAACCCCGACCGTGACACGGCCCTTCGACAGCACGTCGATCGTCGCCAGCATCTTGGCGGTGAGCACGGGGTTGCGGTGCGGCAGGATCATCACGCTCGTGATCAGGCGTAGCCGCGTGCTCTTGGCCGCGACGAACGACATGAGCGTGAGCTGCTCCAGCGCGTCACCGCCGCCGGGGAATTCGCCGCTCACCGTGTACGGGTACTTCGACGCGATCGCCACCGGGAAGACGACGTGGTCGGCGATGACGGTGGAATGGAAGCCGAGCGCCTCGCCGCGCTCGACCAGCGCCTCGAGCGCGTCCGGCTCGGCGCTGCGGCCGCGCGTGGGCAGGTAGAACCCGTAGCGCATGGCCGGCACTCGCCGCCTACCTGGGAGGGCTTCCGGCCGACCGCGAGCCCTTGGTGAGCTGCGGCACGGCGAACGGGCCGCTTGGATCGCGCTCCTTCGCCTTGTCGTGGTAGATGTGGCACTCCACGCAGCCGGCCCTCGCCCCTCCGCCCTGCCGATGACACTCCCGGCACACGGTGATCGAGGGAAGCAGCACGTCCGTGGTGTCCGTGCTCGCGGTCGCCTTGTGGCACTCGGTGCAGGCGAGCGGACGGTGCGCCCCGTGATCGAACACGCTGTGCGGCAGCCACCTCGCGGGGATCGCGGTCGGCGCCACGCGAGGCAGCCGATCGGGCGCGGAGCTGAGGGTGTGACAGAACTCGCACTTCTGCTTGAACATCACGCGCTCGGCGCCCTGGAGCTGCGCCGACGCCCACTCCAGCGCCGATGGGCTCGGGGCCCGCGGCGACGGCGTCTCCTTCTCGGCGTCGGCGGGCCGGCCCAGGCGACCTCCGCGCGGCCGGTCCGTGGTCTCTGGCTCGGCCTCGACGGACCGGCCCAGGCGGCCTCCACGCGGTCGATCCGCCGGCGCCTCCGGCGCGCTCTCGCTCGGTGGGCGACCGCCGCGCGCGGCGGACGCGGATGCCGCCCTGACGAGCTCGAGGTCCTGGCACTGCTTCTTCAGCTTGTCCGCGCCCGCGCCGGCCGGCCCGGGTTGCGCGAGCGCCTGGCACTGCTCGAACACCTCGATGAAGAGCGTGCGGAGAAACGCGTGGACGATCTCCGGGGTGTCGTGCGGGGCGACCACGTCGGGCAGCCGCGCGTCGACGTCCAATGGATGGCAGCCCGGCCCACAGTGCCTGATGTACGAGATCGGCTGCATCGAGGCGCGCGACGCCTCGGGCCGATGACAGAAGGCGCAGGCGAGCTGGAGCCCTCCCGCCTTTTCGAGGATGCGAAACGGGCCCTTCAGCGTCCGCAGCTCGTCGAGCCCCTTGAGTCCGACCTTGAGGTGCTTTTGATGGTTCAGCTTGACCTGGGCGAGGTCCTTGAGCTCCGCGCTGCGGTTCAGAGGCACGCGGCGCACGACGTTCTGCTCCTTGACGGCGACCGCGAATTCCGGATGGCTGGACCCGAAATCACGGATCCGCGGGGCGACCGTCGGCGGCGTCCGGCTCATCCGCGTCAGATCGGCGTGACATTGGCTGCACTGTGCGTCGGGCAGCGCGGCGAGCACGACGTCCCCCTTGTGCTCGACGTGACAGCGCGCGCACCGGGGATCGAACGCCTGCGACTCGTGATGGACCGGCGCATCGTGGCAGGCCAGACAGGCGCGATCGCTGACCCGCACGAAGAAGGCCGAGGTCGGAGTCCCGCCCGGCGCCGCGGCGCGGCCCGGCCCATGACAGTCCGCGCACTGCGTCCCGAACATGGCGTGCCCGGTGGACAGCGGGCCGCTCGTGTAGATGCGCTGATCTCCCCGCGCGGCGTACGCCACGAGCCACGCCGCCGCCACCACCGGGACGGTGATCGAGAGAATGAGCCTCCAGCGGCGGAAGGGATGCAGGCGCTTGAAGTACTCCGGCTCGATGCGCTTGGCGCGCGTCTTGGTGCTGTAGCGTGGCTCCATCACGCGGCCGCCTCAGTACCGGAGGGTCACGATGGCGTGAACGACCGAGAGCAGCAGCAGGGCCATCGACAGCGGGACGTGGACCAGCAGCCAGCCGTGCAGCCAGTGATGCAGCCGCACCTGGACGGCGAGCTGCCGCCGCTCCTCGCAGATGGCCTGCAGGTCGTCGACGACCTCGCCGAGCGCCGCCGGCAGCTCCATTCTCAGGTACAGGAAGACGGCTTCGCCGAGCCGCGGCGGAAACAGGCGACCGGTCCGAGGCAGCCTCAGGGCCAGAAACGGTCGGATGTCGGTCATGTAAGCGTCCCTGAGCACGGCGCTCTCCGGCAGCGCCGTCGTCCACGTCGGTGCGGCGCGCAGCAGGGGTCGGGCCAGCACCTGCCCGCGTGAGAGCCCGCCGCCCCCGCGCCGTTCGGACGCGCGGACGGGGTCCGCCACGGGCAACGGCCCGGCCACCGCGGTCACCAGCGCGTCGGCCTCCGAGCGGAGCTGGGCCACGATCGAGTCGATTTGCTCGTACACCGTCTCGAGCGGCAACTGCATCAGCATCATTCGCGGCACGATGTGCTGCAGGACGACACCGTAGATCCCGCTGAGGACGACCAGGGTGAAGAGCCCCATGAGCGTGAACGTCAGCGGGCCGCCCCACCGGAAACCGCTGTGGAACAGGATCAGCACGTAGCTGAGCAGGCCCAGCCAGAGATGCCCTTTCATCCATGTCGTGGCGCGTCCGATGCGCCAGGTCGGAACCTTGCGCCGGGCCCCGAGCAGGCCCGCATACAGCATGAGCGCGAGGCCCGCCGCGCCCAAGATCAGGCCGGGCCAGCTGCCGCCGCTGGGCCCGTGCAGCGCGCGGTGGACGTAGACGAGATACGCGGCCAGGGCCAGGAGGGCGGTGATGACCGTTCCGACGATCCAGCGGCGGTGATCGGCGCCGATGAGCATGAACGGGGTCAGGAGCCGGGCGGCTTCGAGGGGCCGAACTTCTCGGCGAAGAACGTCAACGGCTCGACGCGGATGGCGGCGTCGTGCGGGCACGCGTACACGCACGCCGGTTCCTCGAGCTCCCGACTCAGATCGCAGGTCGTCGCCTTCTCGCGGACGACGGCCTTCTTGCGGCCCGGCTGCAGCTCGTCGTCGGCGGCGACCGTGAAGGCGTGCATGTTGATGTTGCCGTAGGGACAGCTCTCGGCACACAGGCCGCAGCCGATGCACCAATCCTCGATGAGGATCTCGAGCGAGTCGCGACGGCGGATCGAGCCCACCGGGCAGCCGATCATGCAGAGCGGATCGCGGCACGAGCGGCACGACGTCGCCACCAGGTACTTGTCGAAGCGCAGGCCGTCGCGGACCAGGCGGGTGACGCCCTCGTGCGCGTCCGCGCAGGCGCGGACGCAGAGATCGCAGCGGGTGCAGCGCTCGAGATCGATGAGGAGCAGGTTCTGCGCCTCCATCAGCCCCTGCGTGAGAAAGTCCGCGATCGGCACCGTGCTGACCTGCTGGTGACGCTCCTTGTCCTGGGCCAGGAGGCCGGCGGCGACCTCCTGCAGCTTGGCCCCGATCTCGGGAAAGCGCTCCAGCATCGCGTGGAAGTCCTCGCCGCGGATCTGGATGACCTCCACGTGATCGAGCGCGCTGCAGGTCGCCGTGCGAACGCCGGCGCCCAGCAGCCCGATCTCCCCGAAGTAACTCCCCCGGGCAAGGTAGCGCAGCACCATCTCGCCGCCGGGGAACGCCTGCGTGACCTTGACGAAGCCGATGCGGACCAGGAAGAAGCTGTCGGCCGGCTCGCTCTGCCGGCAAATCATCTGCCCCGGCTCGTAGCGGACCAGCTCCACGCGGTTGCGGAGGTGGTCGAGGAAGTCGTCGGTGAGACCCGCGAACATGGGCACGCTGCGGAGATGCGTGACGAGGGCGCGTTCCCGGTATCGCCGGTCGAGGTCGGCCTTGAAGCGCTTGTTCTTCTGCAGCATGTGGAGGACGTTTCGGAGCATCTCGAGGACGACCGTCTCTTCCACCGCGCGCACCGTCGCCGAGCGCGGGTAGAAGCTCATGCACGTCATCTCGCCGAAGATCTCGCCGGCGCCGAAGCGCGCCACCGGATTGCCGTAGTCGAGGTCGATGGGGCCGTCGATCGGGATGAACCGCGGCTCCTCCTCGCGCTGGTCCTCTTTGTTGCTCACGAGCCGGCTGAGCCGGCGCAAGAAGTTCGCGACGCCCACGCGTCCCGTCCGGCGGCCACTCTTCACGTGGGCCATCGGCGTGGAGATCGACACCTCGACCTGGCCGCTCAGCACGTAGAAGGCGGTGGACCCGTGCTCGCCCTCCCGGCAGATGATCTCGCCCGGCCGGAAGCGCCGCCGGACGATCGAGCCTTTGTTGAGGGCGAGGAACGTTCCCGAGCTGCCCGCGAAGATCGGAAGCCTCAGCAGCTCCTCGGGGGACAGCAGGTCTCCCTGCGGCAGCCGGACGTCGAGCACGCTCTTGTTGGTGAGCGCTCCCGTCGGACACGAGACCATGCACTCGCCGCAGCCCACGCACGTGGAGTGCCCCATGGGGACGTCGGCGTCGAACGCGATGGCCGCCCCCGACCCTTTGCCCATCCGGCCGATGACGAAGTTCTGCTTGACCTCGCTGCAGGCGCGGATGCACCGGTCGCACAGGATGCAGGCGGAATGGTCCACCTTGATGATCGGCGACGAGTCGTCGATGCCCCGGGCGCTGAGCCGCGGCGTGAATCGCGACGTCTGCAGTCCGGCGCGACGCGCCTGAGCCTCCAGCTCACAGTCCCCCGTGGCCGTTTGCCGCAGGCAGGGACTGGGATGGTCGGCCAGCAGCAGCTCGTAGAGCATGCGTCGGGCCCGCTGCACGCGCTCGGTGTTCGTGCGCACGTCCATGCCCGGCTCGACGGTCCTCACGCAGGAGGCGGCGAGCACGCGACCGCCGGTCACCTCGACCGTGCACACGCGACAGACGCCGACGGGTCCCTGGTGCTGGGCGTGACAGAGGGTCGGGATGTCGACGCCGATGCTCCGAGCGGCGTCGAACACGGTCGTCCCTGCGGCGACCTCGACCGGCGTCCCATCGATGGAGAGATTGACCACGCTCATGCTCACGCCATCGGGCACACGCCGGACGGACATCGCTGCCGGGCGACGTGTACCTCGATCTCCTCGGGGAAGTGCGTGATGACCGACTTGATGGGCGCCGGAGCCACCTGGCCCAGGCCACAGATGGACGTGAGGGCCATCGCCTCCGACAGCTGGTCGATCGTCTCGAGGTGCTCGGCGTGGCCGCGGCCGTGAGCGATCTCGCTCAGGATGTCGACGAGCTTCGCCGAGCCGACACGGCAGGGCACGCACTTGCCGCACGACTCATTCTTGAAAAACCGCACGGCATTGAGCGCCATGTCGAGCATGCAGGTGCCGTCGGCGCAGACGACGATGGCCCCGGACCCCAGCATCGACCCCGCCTGCTGGAGCGATTTGAAGTCCAGCGGCACGTCGACCATCGACGCGGGGAGATAGCCCGACGACGCACCCGACGGGGCGAACGCCTTGAGGGCCCGTCCATCGAGCACGCCGCCGGCGCGCTCGACGATCACCTCACGCGCCCGGGTGCCCATCGCGATCTCGTACACGCCCGGGCGCTCGACGTGACCGCTCACGCCCACGAACTTCGGGCCCGCCGCGCCGCCCCGCCCCAGACGTTTGAACGCCTCGGCGCCGGTCGTCAGGATCAGCGGCACCAGGGCGAACGTCTCCACGTTGTTGATGACCGTGGGCTTTTGCCAGAGCCCGTGCGTGCCCGGGAACGGCGGCTTGTTGCGCGGCTCCGCGCGCTTGCCCTCGAGCGCCTCCAGCAGCGCCGATTCCTCACCGCAGATGTAGCCGCCGGGGCTGACGAAGAGGCTCACGTCGAAGGGCACGCGACCGCCGCGCGCGCCGGCACCGAGGAGGCCGCGCCGTCGGCAGTCGTCGATCTCGCGCTGCAGCACCGCCGCCTGGGCTTCGTACTCGTGGCGGATGTAGATGATCCCGGTGCGGGCGCCCGTCACCATGCCCGCCAGGATCATGCCCTCGAGCACGAGGTGGGGAGCGTGCTCCATGAGGAAGCGGTCCTTGATCGTACCCGGCTCGCTCTCGTCCGCGTTGCAGACGACGTACTTCTCCGGGCCCGGGGCGGCCCGGACGATCTCCCACTTGACCCCGGTCGGAAAGCCCGCGCCCCCGAGCCCGCGAAGCTCGCTGGCCTTGAGGGTGGTGAGCACGCCTTCGATGTCGCGACTGGCCAGGAGGCCGTGCAGCGCCGCGTAGTGGACGCCCGCCGCGTAGGGGTGGATCCCGAGCGGGGTGGAAGCGCGCGTGCTCTCCATATGCGGCAGCGCGGCGCCCGCCGCCGCCGCGCCGACCAGATCCGTCAGCCGGGCCGGCGTCAGCCCCGGGACGATGACGTCGTTGATGGAGCCGGCCGGCGCCCGATCGCACTGTCCGAGACACGACACCGGGCGCACGACGACGCCGGAGAGCTCGCGGCCGGCGAGGTGGGCTTCCAGCGAGCGGCTGAGCTCGTCGGCGCCGCGGAGATGGCACGACATGTCGGCGCAGACGCGCACGTCGACCGCGGGTGGCGCCGTGAGCCGGAAGTGCGGATAGAAGCTCGCCACTCCGTGGACGTCGTAGAGCGGAATTCGCGCGCGCTCGGAGAGGGCCCGGAGGGCGGCGGCGGGAAGGTACCCGTGCTCCCGCTGGATCGCGCGAAGCTCGTCGATCAGCATCGCTCTCTCGGACATGGCCCTCACCGGCAGATTTCGAATTCGGTGCGCGAAACCTACGCTTGGTGACCGGGCCATGTCAACGACTGCCCACAGGCGGGGCGGCCGGACGGCCGATAACCTTTACCGGTCCGCGAACTCGGGATAGGATTGCGGCCTCACGGCACCGGGTTGGGCACCGCACCGCCGCACAGGACAGGGGACCGAGGAATGGTCGCGCTGATTGTCGTGGCCCTGGCCGCGCTTCCCGCCGTCTCCGGCCAGCCGACGGTGACCGCGCCCGCGTGGGCGACGCCAGCGCCCGTGCTCCTGGCCCAGCGCCCGCGGCGTCCCGAGCCCGATTCGCCGGAAGAGACGCCGCCCCCACCGCAGCCGCCGCCCACGACGACGCCACCACCGGCTCCGCCGAAGTCCGAGGACAAGCCACCCGGCTTCACCGGTCCGAGCTCCAGTCGGCCGGTTCCGATCCAGACCAGCCCCGACTTCGTGCCGATCCTCGACCGCTGGCGCCTGGGATTCCCCGACTGGAACCGCTACGAGCGGCCGCTGGAGGCGCCGTACGTGCGAGGGCGCTGGTGGGATCCGTACAACCAGAACGTCCTCAAGGGCGATTATCCGATCTTCGGACAGCGCTACTTCCTGAGCGTGTCGGCCATCAGCGACAGCCTGCTGGAGCTGCGGCGGATCCCGCTGCCGAGCAACGCCAGCGCGGCCGAGCCCGGAAAAGCGGAGTTCTTCGGCACCGGCGATCAGATCTTCGTCAACCAGAACTTCATCCTGTCGTTCAGTTTCTTCAAGGGCGACACGGCCTTCAAGCCGCGGGACTTTGAAATCCGCGTGACGCCCGTGTTCAACCTGAACTACCTCGACGTCCGGGAGACGGGCATCGTAAACGTCGACGTGCGCGAGGGCACCACGCGCTTCGACACCTTCAAGAGCCTCCAGGAGCTGTTCGTCGAGTACCACCTCGGCGATCTCAGCCCGCACTACGACTTCATTTCCGCCCGCGCGGGGATCCAGCCCTTCACCAGCGACTTTCGCAGCTTCATCTTCAGCGACGACCAGCTCGGCTTCCGCCTGTTCGGCAACCTCGGGTCGAATCGGTATCAGTACAACGCCGTCTACTTCCGTCCCCTGGAGAAGGACACGAACAGCGGACTGAACCGGCTGCTCGACACGCGCTCGCAGCACCTCGGCATCGTCAACTTCTTCGTTCAGGACTTCCTCACGCCGGGCTACACCCTGATGTTCAACCTGCACGTCCTCAACGACAGCGGCGACAAGCACTTCGACACCAACGGGTTCCTGATCCGACCCGCCCCGGTGGGCACGCTCGCCCGAAAGGTCGTGGATGCGGTCTGGCTCGGGTGGAACGGCGACGGCCACATCGGTCCCATCAACGTGACGCACGCGTTCTACCAGGTCGTGGGGCGCGAGAACCGCAATCCGATCAATGATCGGGCCCAGGACATCAGCGCCCAGATGGCGGCGCTCGAAGTGTCCACGGACCTGGACTGGCTCCGGCCGCGCGCCTCCTTCTTCTGGGCCTCCGGCGACTCGAAGCCCGCCGACCGCGTCGCGCGGGGGTTCGACACGATCTTCGACAATCCGAATTTCGCCGGCGGCGGCTTCAGCTACTGGGTGCGCCAGGGGCTGCCTCTCACCGGCACCGGGCTCGAGCTGGTGGGCCGCAACAGCCTCGTCCCCAGCCTCCGCAGCAGCAAGATCGAGGGCCAGCCCAACTTCGTCAATCCCGGCCTCTTCCTGTTCAACGTGGGTGCCGACGTCGAGCTCACGCCGAAGCTCAAGGCGATCCTGAACGTGAACTATCTGCGCTTCCATCACACCGCGGTCCTCGAGCGCCTGCTCTTTCAGCCGAACATCCGGGAGGACATCGGCATCGACTACAGCCTCGGTCTCCGCTGGCGGCCGTTCCTGATCGACAACGTGGTGATCACGGGCGGGGTGGGCGTGCTCCAGGCGCTCGGCGGTCTGCGCGACGTGTACACGAACGAGACGTTCACGTTCACGGCCCGGGGGCTCGAGAAGACCACCGGATTCCCCTACGACCTGCTGTACTCGGCCTTTCTCTCCATGACCTTCACGTTCTGAGCAAGATCCACCACGCATGAGCGCGTCGTCCAGACGAAGGCTGTGGCGCTCCTTCGCGGGGGTGGCGGTGGTCGCCGCCGCCACGCTGTCGACCCTCGCGCTCGCCGGCTCCGGCGAGCTCGCGCAGCGGATCCGGCGGCCGTCCGAGACGCCCGAGGTGCCGCCCGTGCCCTCCCCAGCGCCGGAACCCGCGACGTCGGAGGGGCCCGACCTGAGTCGGCAGAGTCAGGCGGACGTCGACCGGAAGAACGTCGGCTGCGTGACCTGTCACACGGCGACCGACGCTCCCACCATGCACACGGCCACCACGGTGAAGCTCGCGTGCGTGGACTGCCACGGCGGGCGCGGCGATGTCGCCCGTGCGGCCGCGACGCAGCCCGGGTCGACCGCCTACGACGACGTCAAGAAGAAGGCGCACGTCCAGCCGCGCCTCGCCGAGCTCGCGAAGAGCGCCGCCAACCCGCGCGCGTACGTCCGCCTCGCTCGGGAGAGCGCCGACTACGTCCGCTTCGTCAACCCCGGCGACCTGCGAGCGGCGCGGTTGGCGTGCGGCCAGAGCCGCTGCCACGCGGCCGAGGTGGCGCAGGTCGAGAAGAGCATGATGACCACCGGGCCCATGCTCTGGGCGGCGGCCCTCTACAACAACGGGAGCTTCCCGCTGAAGCGCCCCCTCTTCGGCGAGAGCTACACGGAGAGCGGCGAGCCGCGCCGGCTCTACACGACGCCGCCGCCGACGCTCGAGGAGACCGTCGGCAACGGCGTGCTGCCCTGGCTCGAGCCGCTGCCGCGCTTCGAGATCGGGCAGCCGAGCAACGTGCTGCGCATCTTCGAGCGCGGCCAGCAGCGGCCGCTCGAGCTCGGGGTGCCGAACGTCGACGAGGCGCCGGGCCGGCCCGCCAACCGTCTGAGCGCGCGGGGGCTCGGCACGCTGAACCGCATCGACCCCGTGTGGCTGAATCTGCAGCGCACCCGGCTGTTCGATCCGGCCCTGTCGTTCCCGGGCACCAACGATCATCCCGGCGACTACCGCTCGAGCGGCTGCACGGGCTGTCACGTCATCTACGCGAACGACCGGTCGCCGGTGCACTCCGCCGCCTACGCGCAGTACGGCAACCGCGGACGCAGCGCCACCGCCGATCCGACGATCGCACGGAACGAGTCGGGCCATCCCATCAAGCACGTGTTGACGACGTCGATCCCCTCGAGCCAGTGCGTCGTGTGCCACCACCATCCGGGCACCACCGTCACGAACAGCTTTCTCGGCTACACGTGGTGGGACAACGAGACCGATGGCACGCTGATGTATCCGGGCGAGGAGCCCAGGCTCACGGCGGAGCAGATCGACACCATCGAGCGGTCGAACCCCGACGGAGCGGCCGTGCGAGGCCGATGGTCCGATCCCGAATTCCTCGCCAACGTCACGGAGCTGAATCCCAGGCTCACGCGGACGCAGTTCGCCGACTTCCACGGCCACGGCTGGGTCTTCCGCGCCGTCTTCAAGCAGGACCGCAAAGGGCAGCTGCTCGACGGCGCCGGCGCCGCGGTGCAGCCGGACGACCCCGAGCGATTCAAGAAGGCCGTGCACCTGCGCGACATCCACCTCGAGAAGGGGATGCACTGCGTCGACTGTCATTTCAAGCAGGACGTGCACGGCAACGGCAAGCTGTACGGCGAGACGCGCGCGGCCATCGAGATCACCTGCACGACGTGTCACGGCACGATCCAGCAGCGGGCGACCCTCAAGACGTCGGGGCCCGCCGCGCCCGCCGGCGGGACGGATCTGTCGTCCCTGCGCACGCCGTTCGGCCAGCGCCGGTTCCAGTGGCTCGGCGAGGCGCTGACCCAGCGGTCGATGGTCACCGAAGGCCTGCAGTGGACGGTGACGCAGGTGGCGGACACGATCGATCCCGCCTCGCCGTGGGCACGGGCCAATCCCGAGCGCAGTGCGAAGTCCCGCCTCGCCAAGACGCTCCGCCGCGACGGTGCCGCCTGGGGCACCGCCGTTGCCAAGGACGGCGAGGCCCGTGAGCTCGCGCACGCCGACGCGCGCATGACGTGTCAGAGCTGCCACACATCCTGGGTCACCAGCTGCTTCGGCTGCCACCTGCCGATGCGAGCCAACCGCCGCAAGCCGATGCTCCACTTCGAGGGCGACACGCAGCGCAACTGGACCTCGTACAACTTCCAGACGATCCGCGACGACGTCTTCATGCTGGCCATCGATCCGACCGTGATGAAGCATCGAGTCTCCCCGGCGCGCTCCTCGTGCGCGGTGCTGGTGGGCTCGCAGAATCAGAACCGCGAGTGGGTCTACTCACAGCAGCAGACGGTCTCCGCCGAGGGCTTCGCCGGTCACGCCTTCAGCACGTTCGTGCCGCACACCGTGCGGGCCACCGAGACGAAGTCCTGCACCGACTGCCACGTCTCGGCCCGCAACGACAACAACGCGTGGATGGCGCAGGTCTTGATGCTGGGGACGAACTTCTATAACTTCCTCGGCCGGTACATCTACGTGGCCGAGGGGACGCGGGGGCTCGAAGCGATCGCCGTCACCGAGCGCGACGAGCCGCAGGCCGTGCTCGGAAGCGAGCTCCACCGGCTGGCGTATCCCACGAACTATGCGCAGCACGAGCATCGCGGGCGGCGTTTGGGCGAGGCGCTGCACCACCGCGGGCGGGACGTGCTGGACGTCTTTGGCCGCGACGAGGTGCTGAGCATCCAGCTCCGCGGGGAATACCTCTACACCGCCAACGGCCCCGGAGGGTTCCGCGCCTACGATGTCGCCCAGATCGATCAAAAGGGATTCTCCGAGCGCCTGGTCACGGCGCCCGTCTCGCCGCTGGGACAGCGGCTCTACGTGAAGACCCGGTTCGCCACCGCCGTGGCCTCGCCGACGACGCTCGCCGTCGACCCGACGCGGACGCAGCGGCCCGAGAACCAGGAGCAGCGCATCCACCCCCTGTACGCCTACCTGTATGTGACGGACCGGTTCGAGGGCCTGGTCGTGATCGGCAACCCCGCGGACAGCCCGCATCGGGCGGGCGTCGCGACCCTGCTCGACGGCGATCCGGCGAACAACTTTCTGGAGCGGGCCCTCGCCTTCAACCCGGGCGGCATCCTGAACGGCGCCGTCAATCTGACGGTCGCCGGCACCCATGCCTACATCCTGGCCGACCGCGGCCTCGTGATCGTGAGCCTCGACGATCCGCTGAAGCCGAAGGTGGTCGCCACCGTGGGCGCGCCCCACATCGTCGGCGCGCGCGCGGTGGCCGTGCAGTTCCGCTACGCCTTCGTCACCGACGCCGAGGGGCTGAAAGTCGTCGACGTCACCTCGCCCGATCGTCCGCGACCGGTGCCGGATTCCGCCCTGCGGCTGGCCGACGCGCGCGGGCTCTATCTCGTGCGTACCCACGCCTACGTGGCGGCCGGCCGGCAGGGGCTGGTCATCGTCGACATCGAGCATCCGGAGAAGCCGGTGGTGGACCAGGTCTACGACGCGGGCGGCGTGCTCGACGACGTCCACGACGTGAAGGTGGGCATGACCAACGCCAGCCTGTTCGCCTACGTCGCCGACGGCCGGAATGGACTCCGCGTGCTCCAGCTCACGTCACCGAGCGAGACGCCGACCTATCTCGGGTTCAGCCCGCGGCCGAAGCCGCGGCTCATCGCCACCGCGAAGACGCGCGGCCCCGCGCTGGCGGTCTCGAAGGGCACGGACCGTGACCGCGCCGTCGACGAGGCGGGCAATCAGATCGCCGTGTTCAACCGCCTCGGCTCCCGGCCCTTCAACCGGGCGGAGATGGAGCGGCTCTATCTGCGGGACGGCCGCGTCTACACCGTCAGCGACGAGCCTCCGTCGCCCCCGAGGGCGCCGGCGCCGAAGAAGGAAGAGCCGCAGGAGCAGGCGCCGCCACCGCGGCTGCGCCGAGGAGGCCGTGAATGAGAAGAGGTGGAGTCATGCTGCGTCGGGGAGCGTATGCCGCGCTCGCGGTGCTGATCCTGGGATGTCTGCTGTCGGGCGTGCGGCCGGGCAGCGTGACGACGACGCCGCGCGCCCACGCGCAGGCGCCCACCGAGCTGAAGTACACGGGCGCCGCCTCGTGCGCCGCCTCCAACTGCCACGGGAGCGCGAAGCCGAAGCCCGACTATCCGAAGCTCAACGAGAACATCGTGTGGGCCCAGAAGGACCAGCACGCCAAGGCCTACGCGACGCTCACCAACGAAAAGCTGAAGTCGGGCGTGAGCCCCTCCAAGATCGCCCGCGAGCTGAAGCTCACCAAGGCGGAGGCGAGCGAGCGCTGCCTGACGTGCCATGCCGTGAACGTGCCGGCCGCGGCACGCGGGCCGAAGTTCGACATCACCGACGGCGTGTTCTGCGATGCCTGCCATGGCCCGGCGGAAAAGTGGCTGGAGGCGCACGCCGAGAAGGGCTGGACCCACGAGCAATCGGTGAAGCTCGGGATGTACGACACCAAGAACTTCCTCCTGCGCTCGGAGAAGTGCGTGTCCTGCCACCTGAGCATCGATCAGGAGCTGGTGGCGGCCGGCCATCCCGATCTCCTGGCCTTCGAGCTGGCCACGTTCAGCGCCAACATGCCGCCGCACTGGCGGGACAAGGGGACCTGGGCCGACACGAAGGTCTGGGCCACCGGGCAGGCGATCCTGCTGCGCGAGGCCGCCAAGCAGCTGGCCAGCCGCGCCAAGAGCGGCGTCTCGGCGAAGCTGCTCGACGACGCTCTGCGCAAGGTTCAGGGACACGCGGCGGTCGTCAAGCACGTCCTGGCTCCGGAGGCGGCAAAGGCGCTCGGGCAGGACGTGGCCGCCCTCGTCGATCTCGTGACGAAGGGCGACCGCGCCGGCGTCACCGCGGGCGCGTCAAAGATCGCGGCGGCGATGAGCCAGGAGGCGCCGCGACTGGCCGGCCGCGACTGGGACCAGGCCGGCACCCAGAAGCTCATGCAGAGCCTCACGGGGGACGCCGACGCCATCGCCGCCGCCGGGGTCCGCGCGGCGGAGCAGGCGGCGATGGCGCTCGATCGGCTCTACAACATCTACTCCAAGGCGCCGGGCAACAAGCCGGACAAGGCGGCCGGTGAGGCACTGGACCGCCTGTTCGCGGCGATCGAGAACCCGGCCAAGTACGACGCCAAGCAGTTCGCGGCCGAGGTCAAGGCCTTCGAGAAGAACCTCAAGTAGCGAGGGACGCCATGCCGTCGACACGCGGGGGGCGGAGGCTGGGCGGACTCGTCGTCGCGCTCGGACTCTGCGCGTCGGGCTGTTTCGATAACAGCAGCAGCAAGGTCGTGAGAGATCGCGCGGATCTCGATCGGGTCCTGGCCACGCAGCATCGCGCCGTCAACGAGTTCCTCACGGCCGCCGACGTCAACGAGATCACGCGCGTGGCCGCCGTGGCCCTCGACGCCACCACCATGGTCATCGCGGTCACGGATCGTGAGGGACAGGTGCTGGCCGTGTTTCGCAAGGCGGGCGCTCCGGTGACGGCGCCCGGAAACTTCGGAGCCCTCGTCGACGCCAACGACCTCGCCGTCTCCCTGGCCCGCACGGGCGCGTTCTTCAGCAACGACCAGGCTCCGCTGTCCTCGCGCACCGTGCGCTTCATCAGCGGGATTCATTTTCCGCCCGGCATCAGCGGCAAGGCCAACGCCGCGCTGTACGGGATCGAGAACACGAATCGCGGCTGTCCGCTCACCTCGCCGGAAGTCCCGGCCTTCAACCCGGGGCAGAGCGTGCCGCAGTCGAGGTCGCTCAACGGCCTGCCCTGCGACAGCCTGAATCAGACTGGATGCGGACTCGGCATCACCACCGGCAAGGCCGACGTCTTCGACAGCGACCCGGGAGCCGTCAACGGCGGCGGCGTGCCGATCTTCAAGAACGGACAGGTCGTCGGCGGCATCGGCGTCACCGGCGTCCCCGGGCCTCTCGCGGAGTTCGCCGCCTTCGCGGGCAGCGCGCCGAGCGGCGCCTTCGGTCCGCGGCCGGCGGATCCCGGGGTCATCTTCCTCGACGGCATCGCGCTGCCGTTCGTCGCGCAGGCGACGCGCCCGCCGGGCACCTCCACCGGCGTGTTCGCGGGCGCCTTCGTCGTCGGGCCGCTGGCCAGCCCGCGCGCCGCCGCCGGCGTCGCCGACGGCTGGCTCATCGGTCCGTTCGCGAGCACGGAGCTCACGCAGGCAGAGGTCACGGACATCGTGAGTCAGGCGGTGGCGCAGGCGCTCAAGACGCGGGCGGCGATCCGGCTGCCGATGGGCATCAGCACGCGCATGGTCATCGCGGTGAGTGACCTGCAAGGCACGACCCGCGGATTGTTCCGCATGCCGGACTCCACGATCTTCAGCATCGACGTGGCCGTCGCGAAGGCGCGGAACGTCGTGTACTTCAGCAGTCCGACCCGGGTCCCGTCGGATCTTGCCGGCGTCCCGCTCCGCACGGCCGTCACCAACCGGACGATCAGCTTCGGCGCCCAGCCGCTCTATCCGCCTGGCATCGACCCGCCGCCCGGTCCGTTCTTCCCGCTCTACGTGGGCGACGTGGCGACGCCGTGCCAGCAGGGAAGTCAGCCTCCCGACCAGCACCAGAGCGGCATCGTCTTCTTCCCCGGCAGCGTGCCGCTGTACCGGGGCGGTCAGCTGATCGGCGGGCTGGGCATCAGCGGGGACGGCGTCGAGCAGGACGATCTCGTGGCCGCGGCCGGTGGCACGGGCTTCGCCCCGCCGCTCGAGATCCGGGCCGATCAGATCGTCATCGGGGGGGCTCGCCTGCCATTTCTGAAGTTCCCGAGAAATCCCGAGGCGACGGCGTCGGTGTCCGCGAGCCTCGCCGGCGGAGCCGGCGCCGGGGTCACCGCCGGCCTGACGAACGTCCGATCATCGTTCCCGACGACGTTCGCCCAGGACTGGGCGTCGGAGATCGCGGCCGCGGCGGCCGCACCGGACGACACGTCGGGGCCAGCACCGCCGCCGATGGCGGTCGGTGTCTCGACGGTGTTCGGCACGCCGGCCGCCGACGTCCGGACGGCTGAAGCGTCGCCGGCCGAGCCGTCCGACAACGGGCGCCTGGTCATCAAGGTGCAGCTGGACCCGTCGGTCCTGCTCGTCACCAATCAGCCGCTCGACGTGCCTCGCCTCCTGAGAGGTGAACGGATCAGGCCATAAATCGCGTCACACCCGCAACGTAACAATCGCGCAACAACAGTATCCAACTCCACAACGCCTGCTCGCGACCTTGCAGGGTGCGCAAGTTCCCTTCACCCAGCCGTAGGTGAGATGGGATGCGCCAGGCGTGGGCAGCGGACCAAGTCCACGCCATCCGGACGATTTCGCGCGACCCCGGCCATGCTCTGGTGGTCAACAGGAGTGGCACGGGACGTGCTGCTTTTCGCGCGCACTTCGCAACAGCGCAGAGGCACGATGACGGATCCCGAGACGCGTCAGAGGTGCGCGAGCAGCACGGGCGTCCTTCGGAGGCCAACCCGCATCCCCACCCCGACGGCTCCGGCGCTCTCATCGCGTCCACAACGGCATCATCGAGAACTACCACAGCCTCAAGGTCGCGCCAGGAGGGCATCGCGTTCGCTCTAATTCCGATATTACGGAGGTCATCGTCCATCCCGTTTACGGAGGACCTGCGATGAAGAGGAGGACCATCTCCATGCTCTACCGGTCCCTGAGCGTTCTCGCCGTGGCCATCGGGCTACTTGCGATGAGCGCGATTGCTGCGTCGGCAGGCACGGTGAACATCAGTGTCGGCACCCAGTGTTTGCCGTGCACATATTCGATCACGGTGTTTGGGGAGATACACCAACCGGGCACGACGCTCACTGTCCACACCACGGTACACTTCACGTCCCAATCTACTGGGATTGTTACAACCGTTGATCGCGATATCTCCGTTACTGGTGATGCAAACGGGCAGTACAACGTAACCGTGCCTGACATCCCAAGCCCCGTCGACTGTACGGACACGTTTGACGTCTCGGCCGAAGCCATGCTGATGTTCCCGGGGGGCTTCATTGCCTCTGGAAGCTTCACTGGCGCAACCCTAGGGGGGTGCTCACCACCTCAAGGCAAGACGTTTAGCATCGGGCCCTCGAGCATGGAAGGCCATCTCTTGATCCGACCGGGCGACTGGATCTCGGGGGGTTACAGCTTCAAGTTCGTGAACGGCGGGCACGCTGCGTCGACCGTCACAGTCAGCAGTACCCTGACGTTACCCTTTAGATGCGCCGATGGAACCACAGGACAATTCGTCATCAATCTGGGCACCCACGACTATTTCGTCCCCGCCGGAAATACCGACTGGCAGCCCACGGGCGACGCGAACAGCGTGTTGTCGTGGGCCGGTTCTGGTCTGGCACCGGCAGGCTGCGGTCCTGGGAATATCATGGATAACAGCAAGGGGGCGATCTTCGAAGCGACCGTCTCACAGAACCCCGACACCGGGTCGTTGCTGAACTGGCGGTTCAAGTATCGCGATCCCAACGCCAAGGGCAAGGGCAACGTCAATTGCCTGGATACAACCGACCCGCGGAGGAACAAAGCGGATGTCTGCGGCGCTTCCTGGAGCGAAACGGTTAGAGACCCGTAAGCTCTTCTAAACCCCCCGGTTGGGAAGAGCGTGGCCGATTCCAACTCGGCCACGCTCTTCCTCGAGGTGAAGTCCTCGACGTCTTGAATGCTCCGCGGGCGAGCTCGCGGAATTGAGGATTCAAATGGCTCGCCCGCGCTCTTCAACGTCGCCGCCACGTTCCATCCCATTGCCGGTTGTATGTCTGCTCGGTTTCGTGACCACCGCCTTTTGCGTCCTATCGGCAGCACAATCGGAGACACGACGCGACCAACCGTCGATTCGAACGCTTCGTGTCGTGGACGAAGCCATCCACGCTCTCGGAGATCCTGCGTCAGACTATCGCAAGGTTCTGCTGCACGCTGCTGCGGCGTTACCGAGCAACGCCGAAGACGATGTACGGGCGCACATCCGTACATTCCTGGCACGCTCACCGGAACCGGGTCCCGCATTTCGGTGCAGCGTGGATTTCGTGCGTGCGAGAGCACGGAAGATGCTGCTGCGACTCAGGGATACGCTGCAACATGCCGACCCCGGCGGCGTCGATCCAGCGGTGTGCTATGCGGTTCCCTTCGCCCTCGACGTGACACACGCTCCGACGACAGATAGCCGGGTGGATATTTACGGATATGATTTCGATGCCGTGACACCGCAGATGGTGTTGGTGACCCGCGATGGCTATCAAGACGTGACGTCCGCGCTGATCGCGAGGTCGCACGCTCACCTGACATTCAAGCTCGATGGGGTGCCGTTGTCCTCGAACAGCCTCTCGCTCGGTCTGGCCTGGGGTCATTTGATCCGCCACTCCATCGCGCTCGTGCACCGCGCGACGCCGGTGTGCTCGTCACGGGTGGAGACGATTCCAGCGGGCAAGACAATTGTCACCGCCCCGCTCCGGACGAGCGGCGAGGGGTCTCTTGCGCGCCCCGGCACGAAAATCTGGGCAGATGCTTCTCTGGACTATTCGAACAACAAGCTCGAAGCCACGATCTGCATGACCGCCGATCAGGCAGCCAACGACACGATCTTCAGCGGATGCACGGTTGAATTCCTCTACACGACCGATCCGGACGGGGTGATCGAGGGGGTGTTGGGCACGTCACGCAGTCACATCTCGTATACGCGGGCAACGAGCCAGCCCGCGGACATCAGAAACGCGGCCGCCCAAGGTCCCGTCCGGCAATGGGCCTTCTCCAGTGGCGACGTCTCCATGACGGCGCGACTCAATGAGATCCGGATCGTCTCCACCGACGACCGAGCCTGCATCTCACCACTCGCTTACCTGGAAGCACGGCGAACGGCGGTGTTGAGCCCCGAGACGAAACGCGCGCTCGATTCGCAGCTCACAAAGGTCGCCCCCAGGATCTTGACGTTGCGGCCACGTTTTGCTCCACCGTCTTTCGATGGGAAGGCTCCTTGACGAGCGACGCGCGAGGGATCAGCATGGGGCACCGCCCCGGTGGGTGGGAAAAGGAGCCGTTATGCCGCGCCATATCAAGGTCGCCGCCGCCCAGATGGGTCCGAACAACGAAGGCACGCCGCGCGAGGAGATCGTCGAGCGCATGCTCGTCCTGCTCGAGAGCGCGGCCCGCGACGGCGTCGAGTTGATCGTCTATCCGGAGATGGCGCTCACCACGTACTTCCCCAAGAAGATCCGCCGCGACTTCGACCAGTTCTTCGAGACCGAGGTGCCGCCCAAGGCGCTGGAGCCGCTGCTGCGGCGCGCCGCGGAGGCGCGGATCGCCGTGCACGTCGGCTTTTGCGAGAAGGCGGACGGCACGTATTTCAACTCGGCGCTGCTCACCGGGCGTGACGGGCGCCTGCTCGGCACCTTCCGCAAGATTCACCTGCCCGGCACGAAGGCGGCCGACGGCTTCGCCCAGGTCTACGAGCCCTACTACTTCGCCCACGGCGACACCGGCTACCGCGTCTGGGACTGCGCGGGCGCGAGGGTCGGCATCGCGATCTGCCAGGACCGCCGCTATCCCGAGAGCTACCGCGCGCTGGCGCTGCAGGGCGCCGAGATCATCCTCATCGGCTACAACACGCCGATCTCCGCGCTCGCGCTCGACCTGAACGACCTCTGCATGCGCGCGGGCGCCTACGCCAACGCCTGCTTCGTGGTCGGCGTGGCCAAAGCGGGCGTCGAGGACGGCGTGGAGCTGATCGGCGGCAGCAGCGTGATCAACCCGCTGGGTCAGATCGTCGCCAGGGCCTCGACGAGCGGCGACGAGCTGATCGCCGCGCGCATCGACCTCGATCAGATGACGCCGGTGCGCAAGCGCTGGAACTTCCTCGGCCGGCGCCAGCCGCAGCACTACGGCACGTTGCTGCAGCCCGTCACGGAGAAGGAGCCGAACCGATGAGACATCCTGGGTCAAGCCCGAGGCGCGCCACGGCTGCGCCGGGGCGCGTCCGAGCGATGGGGGGTGTGGGGGGCCATATCGGGGCCCCCCACGACGATCGATGAGCGCGCGTGCCGTCGACCTGATCGTCAAGGGCGGGCGCGTGGTGACGGCGAGCGACGTCGTCGACGCGTCCGTCGCGATCAAGAGCGGGCGCATCGTCGCGCTCGCGCCCGTGGAGTTCCTGCCGCCCGCCGACCGCGTCATCGACGCGACGGGCAAGCTGGTCTTCCCCGGGCTGATCGACTGCCACCTGCACGTCGGCCCCGACTACGACGACTGGAAGGTCTCGGCGCAGGCCGCCGCGCGCACCGGCCTCACCACGATCGTGCCGTTCGTGAACTACACGGCGGGCGAGACGCTGCCGCAGGCGACGCGCCGGCTGCGCGAGGAGGCCGAGGCCAACTCCGTCCTCGACTTCGGCTTCCACTTCATCCTGGAACACGAGCCGGCCATCCTCGAGGGCATCCCCGAGGCGGTGAGGCTGGGCGTGCGCTCGTTCAAGATGTTCATGACGTACAAGAAGCGCGGCAAGCGCATGGTCTCCGACGAGTTCCTCTGCAAGGCCATGGAGCGGATCGCCGCCCTCGACAGCGTCTGCCAGATCCACGCCGAGAACGGCGACATCCTCTGCTACCTGGAGGACAAGGCGATCGCCGAGGGCCGCACCAAGCCGACGGATTTCCCGGCCACGTGCCCCGACTGGGCGGAGGAGGAGGCGATCAACCGCGCGATCCTGATCGGCCGCCTCACCAGCTGCCCCGTCTACATCGTGCACCTCTCGACGCGGCTCGGCCTCGAGCGGATCCAGCGCGCGCAGGCCGAGGGCCAGCGCGTGTGGACGGAGACGTGCCCGCAGTACCTGCTGCTCTCGGACGAGGAGATGGCGAGGCTCGGGCCGTTCGCGAAGATCGGCCCGCCGCTGCGTCCCGCGCACGGCCGCGACCGCGAGGCGATGTGGGCTGGCTCCGCGGCCGGCGCCATCCACACGATCGCGAGCGACCACGCGCCGCGCCTGCCGAAGTTCAAGGAGCCCGGCGCCACGAACATCTTCGTCGACGCGCAGGGCGTGCCCATCCCGTTCGGCGCGCCGTCGCTGGAGACGCTGGCGCCGCTCGTCTGGAACGAGGGCGTCGTCAAGCGCGGGCTGCCACCGACCTGGATGGCGCGCGCGCTCTCCGAGAACCCCGCGCGCATCTTCGGCCTCTTCCCGCGCAAGGGCACGATCCGCGTGGGCGCCGACGCCGACCTCACGATCTGGGATCCCGGCGCCGAGTGGACGATCCGCCAGCGCGATCACCTGAGCATGGCCGGCTACACGCCCTACGAGGGCTGGACGGTGCGCGGCCGCGCGTGGACGACGCTGGTCCGCGGCCAGGTGGTGCTGAATCCGGCCGGCGAGCTGGAGCAGAAGCCCGGCTTCGGCAATTATCTCGACGAATCACCACCGGTGCCGCCGCTGGCCGGGCGGCTCGCATGAGAAGCGTCGGCGCGATCACCATCGGCCAGACGCCGCGCGACGAGATCGTCGGCGAGATAGACACGGTGCTCGGCGCCGGCGTGCGCATCGTGCAGGCGGGCGCGCTCGACGGGCTGTCGCGGAGCGAGATCGACGCGCTGGCGCCCGCCCCCGGCGACGACGACGCGTTGATCACGCATCTGCGCGAGGGCGGAGAGGTGCTCGTCGCCAAGCGGCGGATCGTGCCGCGCCTGCAAGCGTGCCTCGATCGCCTCGCGGACGAGGCCGACGTCTTCGCGATCCTCTGCGCCGGCGTCTTCCCGCCCTTCACCAGCGCGCGGCCGGTCCTGCTGCCCGAGCGCTGCCTGGCCGCCGTCGTGGACGCCGCGTTCGACGGCGGCCGCCTCGGCGTCCTCGTGCCCATCAAGCAGCAGCAGGCGTCCTCGGCGGCGCGCTGGTCGCGCGTCGATCCCGGCGTGGTGGTCACCGTCGCCTCGCCGTACGACGACCCCTCGCGGCTCGTCGCGGCCTCGGAGGAGCTGCGGCGGGCGGGCGTGACGCTGGTGGTGATGGAGTGCCAGGGCTTCACGAGCGCGATGAAGAAGGTGGTGCGCGACGTGACGGGCGCGCCGGCCCTGCTGCCGGCGAGCGTGCTCGCGCGCTTCCTCGCCGAGCTGGCCTAGTCGCCGGGCTTCGAGAGCGCCACCGCCAGCCAGACCCGGCGGTGGATCCGGCCGCTGAGGCGCGAGAACAGGTCGAGCAGCCTCGCCTGCCAGCCGTACTTGGCGCGAAGCATCGCGCGCGCCTCCGCGATCTCGCGCGGATCCTCCGCGATGCGCGCCCGCCCCTCGCGCCACGGGCCGTGGACGATGCCGCGGACGTCGGAGGCGGCGACGCGCGCGCGCGGGTTGCCGCGCAGGCGCTTGACCTTGCCGGTGTCGCCGCCCGTCATCATCCAGAGCGTGTCGTCGATCACGGCGAACCAGATCGGCGTGCGGACCTCCGCGCCGTTCTTGCGGAACGTCGCGAGGCTCAGGTAGCGCTCGCGTGCGAGGTCGCTCGCGGGCACCGCGCTCAGCGCGTGAGCTCGGCGTCCAGCTCGCTCACGCTGGCCGCGACGACGTCGACCAGCCGGTCGACCTCCGCGGCGGTGATGCAGAGCGGCGGCGCCAGCCGCACGACCTGGCCGCGCGCGTAGACGATGGCGCCGCGCTCCCACGCCTTGCGGTCGAGCTTGGCCACCTCGGCGGCATCCAGCGGCGTGCCCGAGCCGTCGGGCGCCACCAGCTCCGCGCACACGAGCAGGCCGCGCCCGCGGACCTCGCCGACGATGCGCGTGCCGCCCACCGCCTGCTGCAGGCCGTCGAGCAGGCGCTTGCCCATCGTCTCGGCGTTCGCCACGAGACCGTCTTTCTCCATGATCTGCAGATTCGCCAGCGCCGCCGCGCACGCCACGGGATGCGCCGCGTACGTGTTGGGATGGACGGTTTCCTGCGTGCTGTCCTCGCCGAACGCGTCGGCCAGCCGGCCGCGCGCGATCGTGCCCGACAGCGGCAGATAGCCGGAGGTGATGCCCTTGGCCACCGTCATGAGGTCGGGGACGACGCCCTCGTGCTCGACGCCGAACCAGCGCCCCGTGCGCCCGAAGCCCGTGATGACCTCGTCGGCGATCATCAGCACCTCGAGCTCGTCGCAGATCGCGCGCACCGCGCGCAGCCAGCCGAGCGGCGGGATGACGAACCCGCCCGACGAGAGCACCGGCTCCATGATGACGGCCGAGACGGTGTCGGCGCCTTCCTCGACGATCGCGTCACGCAGCTCCCTCGCGCGGCGCTGCACGAGCTGCTCGTCCGTCCCGGCTCCACGGTCGCGGAACGGGTACGGCGGCGCGACCTTCGTGAAGCCGGCCGGCTGCAGCGCCGCGTACGCGGCCGTCATGTGCGGCAGCCCGCACACCGCGAAGGTGCCCATGGTGGCCCCGTGGTAGCCGCCCTGCAGCGAGATCACCTTGTGCTTGTCGGGCTTGCCCCTGGCGATCCAGTAGTGCCGCGCGATCTGCATCGCGCGCTCGTTGGCCTCCGAGCCGCTCGTGGCGAACAGCGTGTAGTCGAGGTCGCCGGGCGTGAGCGTCGCCAGCTTCGCCGCCAGCTCGGCGGCCGGGCGGTTCGAGAACTGCCGCGTGGTCGGGTAGTACGCCAGGCGTACCGTCTGCTCGGCGATGGCCTCGGCGATCTCGCGGCGGCCGTGGCCGACGTTGACGACGGCGAGGCCGGCGAAGCCATCCATCAGCTTCTTGCCGTCCTCGGTCCACACCCACACGCCCTCGGCCCGATCGATGACGAGCTGCTCGTCGGCGAGCCACGGGTGGTTCTGCGTCTTGTGGGTCCACAGATGGCGGATCGATTCGGCTCGCGTCGTCATCGGGCCTCCAGTCCAGGGGACATGATCTCAGGGCACGCGGCTCCAGAAGCGCCGATAGTGCTCGGCGAGCTGCGCGCGCGTGGAGCGCACGTGGGGCCGCCGGCGCGCCGCCACGTAGGCGTCGCGCGTGGCCGGGTCCTCGAGGTTCACGCCGCCCTCCACGCAGCACATGAGCGAGCGCGGGTCGGCCACGTGGGCGAGCCCAAGCGCGTGGCCCAGCTCGTGCGCGAGCACCTGGTAGAGGACCACGTCGCGGCTCACCTGGCTGCGCGGCTGCGGAGCCACGACGGCGATGCGCACGGGCAGCCGGATGACACCGCCGTCGCTGGCGAGCTCCGTGACGCCCATGAGGCGCGACGCCCTCGGCGGCTCGACCCGCACGAGCACCTGGGCGTCGTCCGCTCGCACGACCCGCGCAAAGACCGCCGCGCCGAGGACGTCGCGGGCCTCGGCGTTCCAGTCGTCCACCGCGCGCGCGGCGGCTTCGTCGAGGCCGGCGTCGCCGAACGACGCGACGTGGACACGCAAGGGCAGGCGGCCGCGCGGATGGCCGTCGGCCCCCGTGAGCACCGTCTCCGAGGCGGCGGCGGCGCCGCCGAGCGCCAGCAGCGCCGCGGCCACGAGCGCGCGCCTCATCCCTCGATGCTCACGGTGATGGCGACGCAGGCGATGAGCGTGTCGCCGACGGGCACCCGCAGCCCGCCCGCCACCGCCCGCACCGTCACCTCGCCGTGCGGCAGCTCGCGCTTCACCGCTTCGACGTCGACGGCCTTCGGATCCGGCACGCCGACGGTGACGTCCACCAGCATGCGGCCGCCCCGCGCCCGCACGTCGGCGAAGAACGGCAGGCTGGAGTGGCGGATCGCGTCGGAGACCGCGCGCTTCGCGGCCGTCGTCGCGTCCGCGCCGTGGACGTCCACCCCCATCCCGAACTCGAGCACGTAGGGTTTGGCCATGACGGATATCGTACGATGAACGGGCATGCTCGCGCCGCGCTGGCGGGTCGTCGTCGCGCTCTTCACGGTCACCTCGTGCATCGCCACCGCGGTGTCGACGTTCGGCGTCTTCCTCCCCGTGCTCTCGGAAGCCTTCGGCTGGAGCCGCGGGGCGGTGTCGGTCGCGCTGTCGATCAGCCTCGTGCTCGGCGGCGTCGCCGCCTTCCCCGTCGGCCGGATCGCCGACCGGCGGGGCCCGCGCGCGGTGCTCGCCACGACGGTGGCCATCGGCGCCGTCGGCTTCGTGCTCAGCGCGCGCATCGAGGCGCTGTGGCAGCTCTACCTCTCCTACGGCGTGCTCGTCGGCGTCGGGATGTCGTCGATCTACGTGCTGACGGCGGCCACGGTGGCGCGCTGGTTCGAGGCGCGACGCGGGCTCGCGCTGGCCATCGTGCTGAGCGGCTTCAATCTCGGCTGGCTCACCGGCGGGCCGCTCGCCGCGTGGCTGATCGGCCGGTGGGGATGGCGCACCGCCTACGTGACGCTCGGCCTGCTCGTCGCCGCCGTGGGCGTGCCCGTGAGCCTCTACGTGCGCTATCCACGCTCCGCGGAGCCGCGCCGCATGGTGGCGGACGCCCGCGGCGCCGCCCGCCGGCTGGCCTTCGCCGACGCGCGACTCTGGCTCTTCGTCACCGCCTGGTGCTTTCTCGGCCTCGTCTTCATGATGGTGACCGTGCACAGCGTGTCGTACGCGCGCGACCGCGGCCTGTCGCTCGAGGAGGCGTCGCTCGCGCTGTCGGCGCTCGGCCTCGGCGCGGTCTCCGGCCGGCTCCTCGCGGGAGCCGCCGCCGATCACTTCGGCGCCGTGCCGACGATGCGCGTCTGTCTGCTCATCCAGCTCGCGGCGCTCGGCGCGCTCCTGATCGGGCTGCCCACGTGGACCGTCGTCGGCACGCTGCTCGTCTTCGGCCTCGGCGCCTCGGGCGCCGACAATACCTTCGTGAAGGCGGTCTCCGACGTGTTCGGGCTGGCCGCGCTCGCGACGATCATGAGCGTGGTCGGGCTGGGCTGGCGCAGCGGCGCCGGGCTCGGGCCGGCGCTCGCGGGGTTCGTCTACGACGCGACGGGCTCGTACACGCCGTCGTTCGCGTTCGCCGTGCTCGCGCTCACCGCCGGCTGGGTGCTGTTCCGGCTCGGCAGCGCGCCGCGCGCGCATTGAATTGCGAGCCGCAGCACGCCGGAGGCGCCGCAGGCGCCGATCGTGCGAGGCGAGCCTGAGTTGAATTTGCGAGCCGCAGCACGCCGGAGGCGCCGCGCTACTGCGTCAACACCATCTGGGTCTGGATCGTCAGGGACAGGAGCTTCCCGGCCTCGTCCGTCACGCGCGTCTGCCACACCTGCGTGCGCCGCCCGCGATGGAGCGGTGTGGCCTCCGCGCGGACCGTGCCCGATTTTCCGGCCGCGAAGAAGTTGGTCTTGGACTCGAGCGTCGTCGTGCCGGCGCCGGCGGGCAGGTTGAGGAAGGTCGCCGCCGCGCCGACGGTGTCGGCCAGGGCCATCAGCGTACCGCCGTGCAGCGCGCCGCCGACCGTCGTCAGCGCCGGCCGGTGATCGAGCTCCGCCACCACGCGCTCCGGCGTCGCCTCCACGAATCGAATGCCGAGGTGCTCCGCGAGCGTTCCCTTGTGCACGCCTTGCATGTCCACCGGCCACCTCCGCGCGCAGCATGACAGCGCCGCGCCGTCTCCACAATTACCTCACGGGTACTTTGCCCATTAACCACTCGCCGTCTAAGAACTTTCCCCGCTGCCCAAAATCCACTTGGGGCGCTGAGCGACTTGACGATCCCGTTGGCGTAGCGCACCATTAGCGGCCCTAGGAATGACGTGCCCGAGACCGGATTTGTCTGGGACCCCGACAAGGCCATCGAGAACCTTGACAAGCACAGAGTGTCATTCGACGAGGCGATCACGGTCTTTGGCGATCCTCTCGCCACAACCGTCCCTGATCCTGACCACTCGTCGGATGAGGAGCGATGGTGGACCATCGGCCTTTCCTTGCAACAGCGGCTCATCGTTGTCTGGCATACTGATCATGTGGAATCAATCCGCGTAATTGGCGCGCGCCTGGCGACTCCCTCTGAGCGGAGGAAATATGAGTCCGGAGAATAGTGACGACGAGATGCGGCCAGAGGTTGATTTCAGCGGTGGCATCCGAGGGAAATATCTCGCGCGCTACCAGCGCTCGATGGGCCTCACGACTGCGACTGGACCGATCCCAGTAACCGGTTGGAGCACCGGCGAACCGTCTGCCGCGAAGCTCGTCCTTGTCTTTCAAGTTAGCTCCCAAGCGCCTCCACGGACCGTCGCGCCGAAGGTCTCCACCGCTGCGAGCTAAAATCATCCTGGCAGATAGCGCGGAGGTCCGCGAAGGTCTCCTGTTTCTTCTCGGTGGTACGTGGGTCCATACCGGACCACTTCCGCAGCCATTCGCAATCGCCGGCGTCATCGAGGTCGCTTGGGACGAGGCCAACCAAAGACATACAGCGGAATTCGCGATTGAGGACGAGGACGGGAACCCGCTTATGGTCCCAAGCCTGACCGGCGAGCAGCCGTTCCGACTCACCACGCCCTTTGAGGTTGGCCGCCCTCCGGGGATTGCGCAAGGAACAGCACTCAACCTGCCCGTAGCTATGCCGATCCCGCCACTCCCTTGGACGCCAGGACGTAATTACGTTCTCATAGTCCGAATAAATGGCAACGAAGAGGACCGGGTGAGATTCTCTGTGCGACCAGCCGCCCCTGTAGTAGTCCAGCCGCCGCAGCCCTGACACTCGCGAAGGTCGCGCCGCTACTCGCCTAGTCAGCGACGCGTTTCGGCTTATCCCATCGCGCGACTTGCACGACTTGGGGATTGATCCGGTTTTCTGGGCGAACGGCTCCGATGCCCAAAAAGACGTGGCTTCATAGGGGTTGTTGGGCGAAGTACCTCACGGGTAATGTCCAGCCTAACGCGAAGATGCTAGAGTCCGCGCCGTGGAGAAGACGATCCAGGAAGGCGGGTTCGGCCGGCTCCTGCGCGAGTGGCGCGCGCGCCGCGGCATGAGCCAGCTCGACCTCGCGGTCGAGGCCGGCGTCTCCTCGCGTCACCTGAGCTTCGTCGAGACCGGGCGCGCCACGCCGAGCCGCGAGATGGTCGTGCTGCTCGCCCGCGCGCTCGACGTCCCGCTCCGCGACCGCAACGATCTCCTCACGGCGGCCGGCTACGCGGCGATCTACCGCGCGACCAGCCTCGATTCGCCCGCGCTCGCGCAGGCGCGGCGCGCGCTCGACTACATCCTGCGCCAGCAGGAGCCCTATCCCGCGCTCGTCCTCGATCGCCACTGGAACGTGCTGAAGGTCAACGACGGCAGCGCCCGCGTGCAGGCGGTCTTTCTCGACGCCGCGAGCGTCGCCACGCTGGGCGCGCCCAACGCGATGCGCCTCATGTTCCATCCGAAGGCGTTCCGGCCGTGGATCGTGAACTGGGAGCCGACGGCGGCCTCGCTGATCCAGTGGCTGCACCGGGACGTGGCCACGGGCTTCGCGGACGCCGAGACGCGCGCGCTGCTCGAGGAGCTGCTCGCGTATCCGGACACGCCGCGCCAGTGGCGCGCGCTGGACCTCGACGCCTCGCCGGCGCCGTTCTTGCCGATCGAGTTCCGCAAGGACGACCTCGTGCTGCGATACTTCACGACGCTGACGACCCTCGGCACGCCCCACGACATCACGCTCCAGGAGCTCCGCGTGGAGAGCTTCTTTCCCGCCGACGAGGCGACCGAGAAGGCGACCTTGCGCCTGTAGAGATGGGGGGCCCCGAAATGGCCCCCCAAACCCCCCAACCGCTCGTCGCGCCCCGGCGAAGCCGTGGCGCGCCTCGACCCCACACGCTCGTCGCGCCCCGGCGAAGCCGTGGCGCGCCTCGACCCCACACGCTCGTCGCGCCCCGGCGAAGCCGTGGCGCGCCTCGACCCCACACGCTCGTCGCGCCCCGGCGAAGCCGTGGCGCGCCTCGACCCCACACGCTCGTCGCGCCCCGGCGAAGCCGTGGCGCGCCTCGACCCCACACGCTCGTCGCGCCCCGGCGAAGCCGTGGCACCCCTCGATACTGCGGCCGCGGCTTATACTGCGGTCGCGTCATGCCCAGGATCAACGAGCACTACCTCAACCTCCGCGCCGCCTATCTCTTCGCCGAGATCCGACGGCGGCAGAAGGCGTTCGGCGACGCGCATCCCGAGGCCCGCGTGATCGACCTCGGCGTGGGCGACGTCACGCGGCCGCTGCCGCCGGCGGTGGTGCGCGCCCTCCACGAGGCCGCCGACGACATGGCGCGGCCCGAGACCTTCAAGGGCTACGGCCCGTACGTAGGCTACGAGTGGCTGCGCGCCGAGATCGCCGCCCAGGACTTCGGCACGCGCGGCGTGACGCTCACCCCCGACGAGATCTTCATCAGCGACGGCGGCAAGAGCGACAGCGCGAGCCTGCAGGAGATCTTCGCGCGCGACACCGTCGTCGCGCTGATGGACCCCGTCTATCCCGTCTACGCTGACAGCAACGTGGTGGCCGGCCGCTCCGGCGCCGCCGACGAGACCGGGCGCTACACGGGCATGGTCTACCTGCCCTGCGTCGCCGAGAACGGGTTCCAGCCCGCGCTGCCCGAGCGCCACGTGGACCTGATCTACCTCTGCTATCCGAACAATCCCACCGGCGCCGTCGCGACGCGCGAGGCGCTGACGCGCTGGGTGGACTACGCGCGCGCGAACGACGCCCTGATCTTCTACGACGCGGCGTACGAGGCCTACATCGTGGACGAGGACACGCCGCACTCGATCTACGAGATCGAGGGCGCGCGCGAGGTCGCCATCGAGAGCCGCTCGTTCTCGAAGAACGCGGGGTTCACGGGGATGCGCCTGGCCTACACCGTGGTGCCGAAGGCGGCGCTGGGCCGGAGCGCCGACGGCCGCGCGCACAGCCTCAACGCGCTCTGGGCCCGGCGGGTGAACATGAAGTCGAACGGCCCGCCCTACGTGATCCAGAAGGCCGCGGCCGCCGTCTACACGCCGGACGGGCAGAAGCAGGTGCGCGCGCTGATCGAGTTCTACATGGCGAACGCCCGCGTGATCCGCGACGGCCTCGCCGCCGCCGGCTTCACCGTGTACGGCGGGCGCGACGCGCCGTACATCTGGTTCCGCACGCCCGCGGGCGTGTCGTCGTGGGATTTCTTCGACCGGCTGCTCGCCGAGGCGCAGGTGGTCGGCGCGCCGGGCTCGGGCTTCGGCCCCGCCGGCGAGGGCTACTTCCGGCTCACCGCCTTCGGCTCGCGCGAGCAGACCGAGGAAGCGGTCGAGCGCATCCGCGCGCGGCTGCGGCCCTGATGCAGGCGCTCAGCCTCGGCCGCTTCAGCATCGATGCCGTCGTCGAGCGCGCCGGTCCCACGCGGCCGACGTGGCTGCTGCCCGACGCCGTCCCGGAGGCCGTCGAGCGCCATCGCGCCTGGCTCGCGCCGCACTTCCTCGATGACAAGGGACGCTTCCTGCAGTCGATCCACACGTTCGTCGTGCGCGCGCCGGGGCTGACCGTGCTCGTGGACACCTGCGTCGGCAACGACAAGGACCGCGGCGGCCGCGCGCCCTTCCACATGATGCGCACGACGTTCCTGGACGACCTGCGCGCGGCCGGCGTGGCGCCCGAGTCGGTGGACGTCGTGATCTGCACGCACCTGCACGTCGATCACGTCGGCTGGAACACGCGGCTCGAGGGCGGCCGGTGGGTGCCGACGTTCCCGCGCGCCCGCCACCTGTTCGCGCGGCGCGAGTGGGAGCACTGGTCGACCGAGCGCGACGACGACACGCGACAGATCATGGACGACAGCGTGACGCCGGTGCTCGACGCCGGGCTCGCGACGCTGGTGGACATGGACCACCGCGTTTCCGACGAGATCTGGCTCGAGCCCACGCCGGGCCACACGCCCGGCCACACGAGCGTGCGGCTGTGCTCGGGCGGGCGCGACGCGGTGATCACCGGCGACCTCATGCACCACCCGATCCAGATGGCCGAGCCGCAGTGGTGCAGCCATTTCGACCTGGACCCGGAGAGCGCGCGCAAGACGCGGCGCGCATTCTGCGAGCGCTACGCGGGCGGCGCGGTCGCCGTGCTCGGCACGCATTTCCACCATCCGACGGCCGGCCGCATCGTCCGCCACGGCGACGCGTGGCGCTTCGAGGTGCCCTGATGGTCAAGCTCGTGTTCTGTCTCACGCGCCTGCCGCATCTCTCGCGCGAGGAGTTCCAGCGCTACTGGCGCGAGCGGCATGGCCCGCTCGTGCGTGAATCCGCCAAGGCGCTCGGCATTCGCCGCTACGTGCAGGTCCACACGCTGGCGACGCCCGTGAACGAAGGGCTGCGGCGCGGGCGCGGCGGCCCCGAGGCGTACGATGGCGTGGCGGAGCTGTGGTTCGACAGCCTGGAGGCGCTCGTCGCCGCCGGCGCCACGCCGGAGGGCAAGGCCGCCGGCCGCCGCCTCGTCGAGGACGAGCGCACGTTCATCGACCTCGCGCGCTCGCCGGTGCTGGTGGCCGAAGAGCATCCGATCGTCGGATAGCCGCGTCCAACAGCCTGGAGGAACATCCCATGCCGATCGCGGAAGGACGCAAGGCGCCGGAGTTCACCCTGGAGGATGCGAGCGGCAAGTCCGTCTCGCTCGCCGACTTCAAGGGCAAGGACGTCGTCGTCTACTTCTATCCCAAGGACGACACGCCCGGCTGCACCAAGGAGGCGTGCGGGTTCCGCGACCTCTGGAAGGATCTGCAGAAAGCGGGCGTCGTGGTGCTCGGCGTCTCGTCGGATTCGGGCGAGTCGCACGCGAAGTTCGCGCAGAAGTACCGGCTGCCGTTCACGCTGCTCTCCGACCCCGATCGCAAGGTCATGACGGCGTGGGGAGCCTACGGCGACAAGATGATGTACGGCAAGAAGACCAAGGGCGTGATCCGCTCGACGGTGTGGATCGGCCCCGACGGCGTCGTCCGCAAGCACTGGAAGAAGGTGCCCGACGCGGCCAAGCACCCCGAGCAGGTGTGGGACGCAGTCAGAGGAGGCGGCACATGACCGACTGGGGTTCGCTCGAGCGGCGCCTGCGCGAGCGCCTGGGCCTCACGCGGCGGCCGGTGGCCGTCGCCTTCCGCGACGCGCCGCCGGCGGGCGCGAAGCCGTTCACCGGCTCCGAGCCCTCGGGCTGCTCGTTCTGGCGGCTGGCCATGGAGGGGCGCGCCTTCTACACGGTGCCGTCCGATCACTACAACTGTCCGGTCGGCAGCCACACCCACAACATTCCGCTGCCGCCCGAGCGCGCGGGCGAGCTGCCACAGGTGCTCGAGATCATGACCGGCCTCGGCTACCTCAAGATGGAGGAGGTGCCCGCGATCCCGCGGCTGCCGAAGACGCCCGGCGCCATCGTCTATGCGCCGCTCGGCGACACGCCGGTGGAGCCCGACGTCGTGCTCTTCATCGGTCCGCCGGGCCGGCTCATGCTGCTGCAGGAGGCCGCGCTGCGCGCCGGCGTCGCCGCACGCCTGCCGTTCCTCGGCCGTCCGACGTGCATGGCGCTGCCTGCGGCGCTGGCGGGCGGCGCCGTGGCGAGCACCGGCTGCATCGGCAACCGCGTCTACACCGGCGCGGGCGACGACGAGCTGTACGTGGCGGTGCCGGGCCGCGACCTCGCCCGCGTGGCCGACGAGGCGGAGACGATCGCGAAGGCCAACGCCGCGCTCGCCGAGTATCACCGCGGCCGCCACGCCGCGCTGGCCACCGAGTAGGAGACGACCGCGATGAAGATGAAGAAAGGCTTCCGCCAGCTGGTCGACGAGGCGAAGGCGCGGATCACGACGATCGGCCTGGACGAGGCGAAGCGGCGCCACGGCCGCGATGACGTCGTCTTCGTGGACCTGCGCGACGTGCGCGAGCTGGAGCGCGAGGGCATGATCCCCGGAGCCTTCCACTGCCCGCGCGGGATGCTCGAGTTCTGGATCGACCCCGACAGCCCGTATCACAAGGACGTGTTCGCGTCGGGCAAGGAGTTCGTCTTCTACTGCAACGGGGCGTGGCGCTCGGCGCTCGCCACCGACGTCGCCCAGCAGATGGGCCTGCCGCGCGTCGTCGAGATGGACGGCGGCTTCACGGCGTGGAAGAACGCCGGCCTCCCGGTCGCGGAGCGCGCACCGCGCACGAAGCCCTGAGCGCGTCGGCTTGCATCACGCGGGCGCTGGATGTAGCCTTTCCAGCCTCAGGTGACTTCCGTGCACCTCTTTAGCTGAGCCGACCAGGTAGCCGAGCCGCGTAAGCGGCGCCACCCGACCGTCGTCTCCCCGACGACGATCAGGGGGTGACGGACGCACCGCATGCGTCCGCGCCCGGCTTCTACCTCGGTCTCCCCTCCACCTCGTTTCTCGATGCGTTCGTGTGCGCGCGCCGTCGTCCGGCCCGCGCTGGAGGCTCGTGATGGTGTTGCCGGCGATTCAGGTCCGTGATCTGCGGAAGCGATTCCGCAAGCGACGTCGCCTTCGAAAGGCCACGGCGTCCGCCGAATGGGCGCTCGGCGGTGTGTCGTTCGACGTCGCCCCCGGGGAGACGTACGGGTTGCTGGGACCGAACGGGTCCGGCAAGTCGACGCTGATCCGCATCCTGTCCACGCTGCTCATCGCCGACGGGGGCGAAGTCCGCGTGCTCGGACACCGTCTACCGGACGAACAGACCCGGGTGCGCCGGCTGATCGGGCGTGTGAGCGTGGACGCCGCCTTCTACAAGAAGCTGTCGGCCCGCGAGAACCTGCTCTACACGGCCCTGCTGTACGGGCTCAAGCCGTCGGTCGCCGAGCCGCGAGCCATGGACGTGCTCGAGCGGCTGGGCATGGAAGAGCGCACGTTCACGGTGCCGCTGGAGGAGATGAGCCGGGGCATGCAGCAGAAGATCTCGATCGCGCGGGCGCTGATGATCAACCCGCCGGTGCTGCTCCTCGACGAGCCGACAACCGGGCTCGATCCCAAGAGCCGGCGGGACGTGCAGACGTTCCTGGAGGACCTACGACGGCGCGAGGGGACGACCATCGTGCTAACGACCCACGACATGGCGGAGGCCGAACGGCTGTGCGCGTGTATCGGCTTCCTCGCCCATGGCCGCCTCGTCGCCGAGGGAACCAGCGAGCTGCTGAAGCGCGCGGCGGAGGCCGCCACCCTCGACGACGCGTTCATCAAGCTCACGGGCGAGCGGGTGACGGATGGTGAGACGCCGGCCGCGGCGGCGAAGGAGTCGTGATGGACGGCGCCATCGACCGCACGCTCCGGCAGACGTGGGCCTTCGTGTTCCGGGGCTATCACCTCACGCGCCGCTACATCTCGTGGGTCATCGTCTTCAATTTCTACGCGCTGACCGGCTCGGCCGCCGTCGCCCTCATCGGGGTCGCGGCCCACGACCATCGGCTGACGCTGACGCTGGTGGTGGGCGCGCTGCTGTGGAACTTCCTGTCGACTCTCTACAACGAGATCGCGATGTCGGTCGCCTACGAGCGCTGGGAAGGCACGCTCGAGTACACGTTCATGGCGCCCGTCCCCCGGTTCGTGCATCTGGCCGGCCTCAGCGTGTTCGCCCTTTGCAACAGCATCGTGATCACCACCAGCGTCTTGCTGGGCCTCATGCTGTTCACCGACATCACGCTGGCGGGCGCCAACCTCGGCGGCGTGATCGTCGTCCTCCTGGCCAGCACGCTGGCCTTCGTCGGCCTCGGCGTCATGGCCGCCGCGCTGCCGGTGCTGAGCCCCGAGCGAGGCGCCGAGGCGACACACATCTTCCAGGGCTCGCTGCTGCTGGTCTCGGGCGTCTACTACCCGGTCGAGGTCCTCCCGGCATGGATCCAGCCGATCTCGGCGCTGTCGCCGGCGACCTACACGCTGGCCGCCTGCCGCCGACTCGTCGGCGTCGGTGACCCGGCGACGACGCCTCACCGACTCGCCGGCGCGCCGCTGGCGACGGTGGTGCCCGAGCTCGTCGTCCTGCTCGTCATGGGCGCGGCGCTGGTGCCGCTGGGACTGTGGGTCTTCGGCCGGGTCGAGCGCTGGGCAAAGCACACGGGCCGGCTGAAGCGAACGGGATAATCGACCGCGTGAGCGCGGCCGGCCGCCGCGTCACATCTGCTGGGCGTACTCCGCCTTGTCGATCACGGCCTCGATCAGCGTGAAGGTGTCGCGCGCGAGGGCCTCGCGGCAGGCGTGCTCGAGCTCGCTCGCATTCTGCACCCTGACGCCATGGCCGCCGTAGGCGCGGCCGATGGCGGCGAAGTCGGTGGCCGGCGCATCCACGCCGAGGTTGTCGAGGCCGAGGCGGCGCTGCTTCAGCTCGATCAGCGCCAGCGACCGATCGGCGAAGCACACGATGGTCACCTGCAGCCGGAGGTCGCGCAGGGTGGCGAGGTCGCCGATCACCATCTCGAGGCTCGCATCACCGGTGAAGCAGACGACGGGGCGCTCGGGCCGGACGAGCTTGGCGCCGATGGCGGACGGCACGCCGTAGCCCATCGTGGCCAGTCCCGTGGACTGGAGCAGTCCGTACGGCTCGTAGCACGGCCAGATGTGGCTCAACAGAATCCGGTGGGCGCCGGTGTCCACCGTGGCCAGGGTCTCGCGCGGGAACACGCGGCGGCACGTCGCGATCACCGCGTGCGGTCCCCAGCGCGCCCCGGGCGGACGGAGCGACTCCGCGATCTCCGTGCGCACCGCGGCCGGCGTCCCGTCGAGCCAGGTCCGGCCCGCGCGCTCCGGGACGAGCACCGACAAATGCGCGAGCGCCGCCTTGAGATCCGCGACGAACTCGAGCTTCGTGCGATGGACGAGGTGGTCCTTCGGCGCGCCGGCGATCTCCGCGGAGTCCGTCTCCGTGGGCCACGGCTGGATCCAGGAGTCGCGCATCTCGACCGGGTCGTAGCCGAGACACAGGATCAGATCGGCGGCGTGGAGCGCCTTGAAGAGCGCGCGGTCGGCGACGGGCGAGAGACCGGCGCCGCCGATGACGGCGGGATCGTCCTCGGCCACGACGCCCTTGGCCTTGTAGGTGGTGATCACCGCCGCGCCCGCGCGCCGGACGAAGGCGCGAAGCTCGGCGTGGGCGTCGTGGTGCAGGATACCGAGGCCGGCGAGCACGAGCGGCCGCTCGGCGCGCCCGAGCCAGCCGACGAGCGTGTCGAGCTCGCCGCCCGGCGCGAGCCCGACGCGCGCGCGACGCGGCAGCGACTCGCGCGCGCGCTCCACCTCCATCGAGGCCACGCGCACGGGGATGTCCAGGTGGACCGGGCCGGGAGGATCGGCGGTCGCCAGCAGCACCGCGCGATCGACGAGCGCCGTCGCCCCGTCGCGGCCGACGGTGAAGGTCGCCTTCGTCACCGGACGGAGCAGCGCCCCGTGATCGAAGATCTGGTGGGTGTAGGTCGGCGCCACGCCGGGGTCGATGCGCGCGGTCAGCACGAGCATCGGCGTCCGATCCAGGTACGCGTGGGCGACGGCGGTCACGAGGTTGCTGACCCCGGGGCCGAGCGTGGCCACCAGCACGCCGGGCGTGCGCGTGAGGTGCGCCACCGCGTCGGCCATGAAGCCGCCGGGCGTCTCGTGCTTCACGAGGTGGAACGCGATCCCCGCCCGCGCGAGCGCGTCCATCACCGCCAGCACCTCGCCGCCGGGAATCCCGAAGGCGTGACGGACGCCCGCCTCGTGGAGGCGGTGCGCGAGGTGCTCGGCGACCGTCGGCATCAGACGAACTCCAGCGTCTTGCCCTCGAGCCCGCACAGGATCCGGCCCGCCGTCTCCAGGCAGCGATCGTTCGCGGGCGCCATCACCGGACCGCACATCGCGTCGCGGTGCCAGCGCTCGAGCGGGTACTTGCGAAGAATCCCCCGCCCGCCCGCCAGCCGGATCGCGCGGTCGGTGACGGTGAATCCGACGTCGGCCGACATGCACTTCGACTCGTTGATGGCGAGCGCGGTCTCCCGGCGGTCGCCCTGCATCTTCACCTGCGCCGCCTCGCGCAGCAGGGCCCGTGCGGCCCGGATTGCGATCGCCATCTCGCCGAGGGAGCGCTGGGTGGACGGGTGGTGGGAGAGCGGCTCCGGCAGCCCGAAGCTCTGGGTCTTCGCATACTCGAGCACGTAGTCGAAGGCGGCCTCGCCGATGCCGAGGTAGATCGCCGAATAGCCGAGCGCGAAGCCGGTGATATCGATCGTCGACAGGGCCGCGATGCCCCCGAGGCAATCCTCGCGCCGCACGAAGCACTTGTCGTACTTGATCGTGTCGCTCGAGGTGGCGCGCATGCCGACCGCGTCCCAGTTCCGGTCCACGCTGATGCCCGTGGAGCCGGCGGGCACGAGCGCCGACTGCTGGCCTTCCGTCGCCGTCGTCGTGCCCTCGATCAAGGCCGTCACGAAGTGGAAGGAGGCGTGCTCGCCGAGCGAGCCGAAGTGCTTGACGCCGCTCAGCAGGAAGCCGCCCTCCACGGGCGCGAAGGTCGTGCTCAGCACGAACTTGTGGCGGAAGCTCGCCTGCGGCTCACTCGTGATCGACGAGAAGAGCTTGCCGCGGTCGATCACCTCGCCGAACCAGCGCCGCTTCTGCTCCTCCGTCCCCAGCTGCGCGATGAAGTCGAGGATCACGGCGTGCATGTTGAAGGTGAGCGCGGTGGCCGAGCAGCCCTTGGCGATCTCCAGCATCGTGAGCGCGAAGGTCACCCAGTCGGCGCCGACGCCGCCGTACTCCTTGGGCACGGTGAGGCCGAGCAGGCCGGCCTTGTGCAGGTCCGCGTAGTTCTCGAGCGGGAATTTCCCCGTGCGGTCGTGCTGCTCGGCACGCTTCGCGAAGAGCTCACGAGAAAGGTCGGCCGCCCGCTGAACGACGGCCGCCTGCTCCGGCTTCAGGCCCTGGTACATACGCATCCTCCTTGGCTGCGCGAGCAGCTCCTCGCGCGTGCCACGATATACGACGATCCCGCGGCCACGCGCGCGAGGCGGTTTGTTGAAGAAATGACAGCGGCGCTACGGCCGCTGGTGGTCGCCGGCGACGACGCGGCGGCCGACCTGGCGCAGCAGCGCGCGGTCGTCGGGCCCCGAGGCAGGGACGCGCAGCACGGTGTCCTGACAGTACGTCGTGATTGTCTGGCCGGGCTTCGCCCCGAGCCCGCGCGGCGTCTCGCCGGCGGCGACGGCGCGAATGCCGTCGCGCAGGATCCCTCGCAGCATGATCACGCCGCGATCGGTCGAGGCGAGGTGCTCGAGGTCGTGCACGGCGATCGTTCGCTGGCTCGACTGCGCGTCGTAATCGCCCGGATGTCGCTGGCGCTCCTCGTAGGGCCGGTCAGCGGACTGGCCGAACCCCGGCCGCGCGATCTGCTCGGGCGTCAGGCCCCAGGCCGGGTCGACCTGCGCCAGCTCGAAGTTCAGCGTACGCGTGTCGTCCACGGGCACGGCCCAGCGGATCACGACGGGGCGCGAGGCGATCCGCTCGGAGGCCGCCTCCTCGATCTCGCGCGTGAACTGGTGGACGTTGGGCGCCATGAAGTCGCAGATCCGCACCCAGACGAAGGCGCCGACACGGCGGGTGGCGACGTAGAGCATGCCGTATGGCGTCTCCTGCCACTCCAATTCCGCCAGCTCCCCGAAGGCCTCGGTGAAATGATAGCCGCTGCTGATCGCGTGCAGGAAGGACGTGTGCACGGGGTCCATCGAGTTGTCCTTCACCTGGAGCCAGTTGCACGGCAGCAGGAACTGCGCGGCCGGGTGCAGCTCGAGGCCCGGCACGTCGAACGTGTCGTACATCGGGAAGACGGGCCGCGCGTCGGGCGGCCCCATGTAGGCGAAGACGAGGCCGCAGAACTCGTGGGTCGGGTACGCCCCGTGGCAGAGCCGCTGCTTGAGCGTGCTGTCGGCGGGCTCGCCGGGCGTCTCGAGGATGCGACCGTCCACGTCGAAGACCCAGCCGTGATAGCAGCAGCGGATGCCGCGCGCCTGGAGGATGCCGTACTCGAGCGAGGTCCCGCGGTGGGAGCACTGCAGCTGCAGCAGGCCGGCGCGGCCCGAGCGGTCGCGGAAGACCACGAGGTCCTCGCCCATGATCCGGATGCGCCGCGGCACGTCTCCGAGGTCGCGCGCGAAGGCCACCGGCTGCCAGAACCGTCGCAGGTACTCGCCGCACGGCGTGCCGGGATCGGTGCGCGTCAGCAGCGGATCGGGCGGCGGCACCTCGCGCGCGTGCCAGGCGCCGTAGGGCACGTTCAGGAAGCGGGACGGTCGGCTCATTCGGCGGCGCCGGGGTCGCGCATGGCGGCATGGTACCCCACGCCAGCCACTCAGTAGCCGTGCGCGCGATCGACCAGGTTCAGCAGCGGCGCGCCGGCGAGGTAGCGCCGCAGGTTTTCCGCGAACAGGTCGGTGCAGCGGTCGTCGTAGGACGCCAGGAAGCCGGACACGTGGGGCGAGACGATGACGTCGTCGACGCCATATAAAGGATGACCCGCGGCGGGCGGCTCCTCGGCGAAGACGTCCACGGCGGCGCCGGCCAGGCGCCCGGCCTGCAGCGCCGCCGCCAGCGCGGCCTCGTCCACGGTGGCGCCGCGCCCGACGTTCACGAAAAACGCCGACGGCTTCATCGCCGCCAGCTCGGCGGCGCCGATCATCGCGCGCGTCTGGGACGTCAGCGGCGCGCACATCACCACCACGTCGGAGCGCGCGAGCAGGTCGTGCAGCCGCGCGGGGGCGAACCACGCCTCAGGCAGCGCGCCCTCCGGATCCCCGGTGCCGGGCAGCCGGTAGCCGTCGTCGGCGCGACGTGACGGGTCGCGCTTGCACGCGAGCACGCGCATGCCCAGCGCGGTCGTCGCCATGCGCGCCAGCTCCCGGCCGATGCTGCCGTAGCCGATCACCCCCAGCGCGGCGCCGCGCAATTCCGTCGGCACGAAGAGCGGCCAGCGCTGCTCGTCCGGCGGCCAGGCGCCTTTCGCGCGCCACTCGACCATGCGCGGCACGCGGTGCGCCAGGGCCAGGATCACCGTCAGCGCGTACTCGGCGATGGTCGCCGCGTGCACGCCGCTGGTCGTCGTGATCGGGATCTGGCTCTTCGCGTAGAGCGGGTGATCGTAGAGTGCGTTCACGCCGGCCATGTGCACCTGCACCCACTTGAGCCGGGGCGCCCGGGCGAGGTCGTGCGGGGGGCTGCCCGCGTAGAGCACGTCGGTCCGCGCGTAGTCGGCGCGCTCCGCGTCGCCGGCGGACACGCGCAGGTCGGGCGAGACGGCGCGCAGGCGATCCAGCCGCGCCTCGCCGAACGGCATCGTGACGAGGACATTCAGCACGACGGCGGATGGTATCATTCGCGCCACTTTCTTCCCACGGAGGATACCCGCGATGAAGAGCCTCGTCGCCCTCGTCACCGTCCTCGTTCTGTCGGTGTCCGTCGCCCACGCGCAGGAGACCCCGCGCATGGGCGGCGTGCTCAAGGTGGCCTCCATCGGCGAGCCGCCGACGCTCGACATCCAGGCCACGACCACCACGCTCACCTACGAGATCATGTGGCACGTCTACGAATCGCTGTTCACCCACGACCGCGCGTGGAACCCGATCCCGCTGCTGGCCGACACGCATGCCGTGACCGACCGCGGGCTGCGCCACACCATCACGCTCCGCAAGGGCGTGAGGTTCCACAACGGCAAGGAGCTGACCGCCGCCGACGTGGTGGCGTCGCTCAAGCGCTGGGGGCAGGTCGCCACCCTCGGCAAGGTGCTCTGGCCCGGCGTGGAGAGCATCGAGGCCAAGGACCCGTACACCGTCGTGATCTTCCTCAAGCAGCCCTCGGGCTCGCTGATCTACGGGCTGGCCGAGCCGTCGGCGATGATCTATCCGAAGGAGATCGTGGAGGCGGCCGACACCGGCCAGGTCAAGGAATACATCGGCACCGGCCCGTACCGCTTCGTCGAGCACAAGCCCGACCGCCACATCAAGCTCGTCCGCTTCAAGGACTACGCGGCACGTGCCGAGCCGACGAACGGCTTCGGCGGCAAGCGCACCGCGTGGCTCGACGAGATCCTGTTCATTCCGGTGCCCGAAACCGCCGTGCGGCTGGCCGGCGTGGAGACGGGCGAGTATCACCACGCGATGTTCATGAAGCAGGACGCCTGGGATCGGATCAAGTCGCTGCCCCAGCTCGAGTCGCGGATCGTGAAGCCGCGCGGCTGGACGCTGATCTCGCTGAACCACAAGGCCGGCCTCATGACCAGCAAGCCGCTGCGCCAGGCCGTCCAGGCGGCGCTCGACATGGAGCCGATCATGGCCGCTGGCTTCGGCCACAAGGACTTCTATCGGCTGGGCCCGGGGCTGTTCTTCCCCGAGCAGCCGTGGCACTCGACCGCGGGCGGGTCGCTCTACAACCAGCGGGACCGCGAGAAGGCCAAGCGCCTGATGAAGGAAGCGGGCTACGCCGGCCAGACGGTGCGCTGGGTCAGCACGCGGGAATACGAGTTCATGTACAAGCACTCGCTGGTGGCCAAGCAGCAGCTCGAGGCGCTCGGCTTCGTCATCGACCTCCAGGTGGTGGACTGGGCGACGCTCAACCAGCGCGTGCAGAAGCCCGAGCTGTGGGAGGCGTACGTCACCGGCTATCCCCTGAACCCCGACCCCGCGCTCCACGTCGCGTTCCGCTGCTCGTTCCAGGGCTGGTGGTGCAACGAGGAGAAGGAACGCCTGCTGGCCGAGCTGCGCCAGGAGAGCGACGTGAAGAAGCGCAAGGCCCTCGTCGAGCGCATCCAGGCGATCCACTACGAGGACGTGGGCCAGGTGAAGCTCGGCGACTACAACACGCTCGACGTCGCCCGGCGCGAGCTGCGCGGCGAGTTCCGCACGGCGCCGCGGCTGTACTTCTGGAACACGTGGCTGGCGCGCTGAGCCGCCCCGAGCCCGATGCGCATCCACGGCATCGACGCGATCGCGCTCGACATTCCGCTGAAGAAGGACTTCGGCGGCAGCACCTACCACGTGCTCAAGCGCAGCACGGTCATCACGCGGATGCGCACGGACGAGGGGCTGGTGAGCGAGGTCTACAACGGCGACAACCGCGCGCACGGGCCCGAGATCGTGCGGATCATCCAGGAGGACCTGGCGCCGCGCGTGCGGGGCAAGCGCATCCTTGAGAGCGAGCGGATCTGGGAGGAGATGTTCGCGCTCAGTCACGCTCAGCGAGACCGGAAGACCCTGCTCGAAGCCATCGCCTGCGTGGATTGCGCGATCTGGGATCTCGTCGGCAAGGCGGTCGGCAGGTGTGCGTGTGAGCTGCTCGGCGGCTACCGGAGCGAGCTGCCGATCATCTCCATCGGCGGCTATTACATGGAAGGCAAGACGCACGCGGACATCGGACGCGAGATGGAAGCCTACCGGCTCGCCGGCATGGCCGGGTGCAAGTTCAAGGTCGGTGGCCTGACGCCGGACGAGGACGCCCGGCGCGTCGAGGCGGCACGGCGGGCCGCCGGCCCGGATTTCGTTCTCGCCGTCGACGCCAACCGCGGCTGGACGGCCCCGGACGCGATTCGCTTCGCCCATCTCGTCGAGCCCCTCGACATCCGCTGGTTCGAGGAGCCGTGTCACTGGTACGACGACGCGGCGCTGATGGCGCGCGTGCGGCGGGCCACGCGGATTCCCGTGACCGCCGGTCAGAGCGAGATCACGAGCCACGCGATTCGCCGCTTGCTCGACGCGGGCGCCGTCGACCTCGTGAATTACGACGCCTCCGAGGGCGGCGGAGTCACGGACTGGCGGCGCGCGGCCGCGCTCTGCCACGCGGCCGGCGTGCAGATGGCGCACCACGAGGAGCCGCAGATCGCGCAGCATCTGCTCGGCGCCGTGCCGCACGGCACGTTCGTCGAGTGCTTCGCCGATCCGGAGCGCGACCCGATGTGGCAGGCGGTCTGGGCGAACCGACCGCCGATCAAGAACGGGATCATGACGGTGTCACGCGATCCCGGCTTCGGGATCGTGCTGGACGAGGCGCTGGTGCGACGCTACCGGATCAGCTAGCGAACCTACCGAGCCCAACGCGGAGACGCGCCGCACCCGGGTGCGGCGCGTCGTCCCGTCGTCGTTACGCTTACTGGAGCGGGGAGAATGCGGCGGGCAGGAGAATCTTGTTCTCCTGCGTCAGCAGGTGGTCGCCGCCGCCGGGGGGCGGCCAGATCCCGCGCTTGCTCGCTTCGCCACGAACCTGCGCGCGCTGATCGAGGCTCGAGTACGCCCAGATGTGCACGAACCCGTTGGCGCGGCCGAACTCGACGCCGCCGGCGAGCACCAGGGGCGAGAGCTTCGTGCGCTCGGGCAGAGCCTGCTCCCACCGCTTGGAGACCTCCGGGAGCGTGCGCGGCTTGAGCGTGTAGTAGCGCAGCTCGAAGATCGGCCCCACCTTGCCGCGGGCCTGGGGGACGAAGTTGAAGGGCACGATGATCTCCGAGCGCATCTCCCGGATGAATTCCTGGATACCGGGGTTCCACTTCGGATCCTTGGCCGCCTCGCCACGGATGCGCTCGCGCTCGGCGTGGTCCCGGTACGGCCACACGTGGACGATCTCGTTGAGCGATCCGATCTCCGTGTGCCAGAAGGCGAACAGCTCCGAGTACTTCTTGCGGTACTCGTAGGCCTCGCCGAAGCGCTTCTCGACCTCGGGCAGGCTGCGGGGGGCGATGCGATAGGTGCGGACCTCGTAGATCATGCGGGTCTCCTTTCGCGCCGGGGACGATCGATCGCGACACGTCTCACGAGGCGCCAGCCTACGGGCGCGCACGCCCCGCGTCAACCGATCGACGGGATCGGACTTTGGACGCGCGGCGAATCACTCGGGCTCCTCCACCCGCGGAGGAACGGGGGTCAGTGGCCATGGGGAACCTCCTGCCGGATACAGATTGTCTTGCTGGCCCGCCGAGGGTAGCATCCCTGCACCTCATCCCGCGGTACTGAAAAGATCCGGCCCTCTACACACAGGAGGACCGCTCATG
>Ga0209375_1000095_pt1 | contig 76915 bp, 64 predicted proteins | sample GraSoiAngelo_131_FD_185888 | JGI IMG/M metagenome (GOLD analysis project Ga0209375, IMG submission 185888) | Grasslands soil microbial communities from the Angelo Coastal Reserve, California, USA - 14_0929_02_30cm (SPAdes) (version 2) | ecosystem: Environmental > Terrestrial > Soil > Grasslands ...
CGGCGGGCTTTCAGCCCTGGATCCGCCTGGTGTCGCCGACCGGCGTGCTCCTCGGGAACAGCATCGGGGCCTCGGCGGCGCAAATCACCGTGACCGCGCCCACGAGCGGCACCTACACCGTGATCGTGGGGACCAACGACGGCACTGTCTCTGCCCGCAACAACGATACCGGGAGCTACCTGCTCACGCTCACGCGATGACGGCGCTCGCGCGCCGTACATAAGGAGGCATAACATGCGTCGGATGGTCGCGCTCGTTCTGGTCATGCTGGCAACCGTCTCAGCCGCACAGGCCCAGTTCTTCGACAAGTTGTCCAACCCGACCACATCGGTCACGCTGAAGCATCCTCCGGGCCTCGGCCTCAAGATCGGCAAGATCGCCTTCGGCCCGGCGTCCGGGACGTGCGCCGACCAAATCGTCGAGGCCCTGATCAGCGACTTCGTCTCCCAACAGATGGAGGTCGTCGATCGACAGCATCTGGGCGCGATCCTCGCCGAGCACAACCTCACCACCAGCGGCTATGTCGATCAGGCGAGCGCCGCCGCGCTCGGCAAGATTCTCGGCCCGTCCGCGCTGGTGTTTGTCAGGACCCAACGCTGCGCCGCCCAGCAGGACCGGCTCTACGACGACACGGCGGCGTCGCGATACGATCCCCGGACGAAACGCACGTACCCAGTCCGGACCTACTATGCGCGGACGCGCGCCTTTCTCACGGCCTCGGTCCAGACGGTCGACCTCGCTACGGGACGCATCTTCGCCGCGCGGGCGCTGGAGTACTCTCCCGAGCAACGCAATAAGTCCAACGACGGCTATCCTGAGGCGCCCGCAGAATTCGATGTATTGGACATCGCGGTCCGAGCGGCTGTGCTGGACGTTCATCGGATGTTTATTCCCTGGTCGGAACAGAGGAAGCTCATCTTTTTCGACGACGATGACTGCGGCCTGAAACGAGCGTCCCAGCTGCTCAAGGCGCAGGACGTCGAGGGCACCTTCCAGGCCTCCCAGCAAAACCTCGAGACCTGCAAGAACACCCCGAAGGTGAAAGACAAGGTCTTGGGGCATGCCTACTACAACATGGGCATGAGTCACATGATGCGGGATGAGTACGACCAGGCGTTAGATCAGTTCCGCGAGGCGGCCAAGCTCCGGCCCGGCGACATCGTCAACAAGGCCATAGCCGAGTGTCAGACGGCCAAGGAGCTGGTCCTGGCGATGCAACAGATCGACCAGCGGGCGGCCTTCGAGACGGGACAGAAGCAGGCTGAAGGAGAGAGAGCCGCGCAGGCCGAGGCGGCCGGTACGCTCACCAACGCCGATGTCATTCAGATGGTGGAGCGCAAGCTGTCCGACGTGCTCATCATCCACAAGATCAAGAACTCGAAACACAAGTTCGACACGTCCTCTGATGCCCTCGTCAAGTTGACCAAGGCGGGCGTCAAGGACCCGGTGATCATGGCGATGATGGAGCCGTAGCCGGGTTGAGGCACAGGGGCTCCCAAAACGGGAGCCCCACACTCAGCGTCGAGTTGCACTCGGGCCAGGGTCTGCTTGATCCACAGGGATGCCGTCACGTTGAAGAAGAAGTAGCGCGACTCCGCTCCGACTCGCCGACCGGGGACGCATGCGGCCTCCCGGATGGTGGCGCGGGAAGGATGCGATCCGTGAGCCGAGGCGGCAACCGGCCGTGACCGGCCTCACAGATTTTCGGGCCGGAAGGTTACAGTTTGTACTCCGTCGCAAGCGGCGGCTCGCCCGCCGTTCCACCGCTGTCCCTCTGAAACTCCCCACGCCCTAGAGGAGAAGGAAGGCCTATGAAGGCCGCTCGTCTTTTGGTGGTCGTGCTCCTCGTGTGCGCGCTCGGGCTGGCTTCCGCCTGCGGCGACCGCTCGCCGACCGGCATCGCGCCCCAACCCGCCGCGCCTACGGGCGATCTCATCGGCTCGCTGCTCGGGGCGACGGGGCTGCTCCAGTGCTCGAACCTGCCCTACGACTCGACCACGCAGACGATCGGGCCAGCGGGCGGCAGCCTCAGGGTCGGGCCCCACACGCTCGTCATCCCGCGGGCCGCCCTCAAGCAGTCCGTGTCGATCACGATGATCTTGCCGACCGGCCTGCGCGTGAACGCCGTCAAGTTCAAACCGGCCGGGTTGCAGTTCCAGACGCCTGCCGCGCTCACGATGAGCTACGCGAATTGCAGTCTGCTAGGCAAGCTGCTCCCCAAGCGGATCGCGTACACGACGGACAACCTGCAGATCCTCTACTACCTTCTGTCCCTCGACAATCTGCTCAGCAAGTACGTCACGGGGCAGGTCAACCACTTCTCGGATTACGTGATCGCGTGGTGATACGGTCGTGACCGCCGTTTCAGTCCCCGCTCCCGGGCAGGCAGCCCCGCGCCCGCCGGTCCGCCCTGCGGCGGACCTGTTGCACGATGCACGTGCCCGGGAGCGGGCCGCCTGTATTCCCGAGGCGATCAAGTGTTACGAAGCAGCGATCGCCGCAGCCGACCGGCTGGGAGAGCGGGCGGTGCTGGCCGAGGCGCTGCGGCGGCTCGCCGTGGTGCGCCATCACCGCAACGAGTCGGCTGAGGCGCGCGAGCTGTGCCGCCGCAGCTACGTCGTGGCGTGCGACGCCGGCAATGACCTGCTCGCCGCCGAGGCGCTGAATACCCTCGGCGGGCTGGACGTGAAGACCGGGGCGATCGAGGACGCGCGCAAGAACTTCCTCCAGGCGCTGGAGCGGGGAGGCCAGAGCCGCGAGCTGCGCGCGCGCGCCGAGCAGAACCTTGGCATCCTGGCGAACATTCAGGGCGAGATCGGTGAGGCGGTCGCGCACTACGAGCGCTCGCTCGAGGCGTACCGGGCCTCGAACGACGAGCACGGGTGCGCGATCGCCTTCGCCAACCTTGGCATCGCGAGCACCGACCTGCGGCAGTACGACCGGGCGGATGGCTACTTCCAGCAGTGCTACGAGATCGCCGAGCGGGCGGGTGACGCGCACCTGCAGGGGATGTGCCTCGTGAATCATGCCGAGGTGCACTTCGTGCGGGGGCGTTACGAGGACGCTCGGCGGAACGCCGAGGTGGCGCTCGCCATCTTCGATCAGCTCGAGGCGCGCAGCAACAAGTCCGAAGCCTACCGCATGATCGGCATGGTGTACCGCGAGACGGGGCGCGCCGCGCTCGCCGAGTCCCGGCTCCGCTCAGCGATCGATCTGGCGGTGAGCGCGGGCTCGGTGTTGAGCGAGGCGGAGGCGTCACGCGAGCTGGCGTTGCTGTTCCAGGCGATGGGCCGCAATCAGGACGCGCTCACCTTCCTGAACGCCGCCCACCGCCTGTTCCGCCGGCTCGACGCGCGCGTCGATTTGGTCTTCGTCGGCGGCAAGATGGGCGACCTCGAGGCCACCTACCTCGCCGTCGTCCGCGAGTGGGGGCAGTCGATCGAGTCGAGCGACGCCTACACCTTCGGGCACTGCGAGCGAGTCGCCCAGCACGCCCTGGCCGTCGCCCGCGGCCTGGGGCTCGACGACACCGCCCAGACCACGATCCGCCTCGGCGCCTACCTCCACGACCTGGGCAAGGTCCGCGTGCCGCACGAGATCTTGAACAAACCCGGCCCGCTGACCCGCGATGAGTTCGAGGTGGTACAGATGCACCCCATCTGGGGCATGGAACTGCTGGCGGCAGTCGAGTTCCCTTGGGACCTGAAGCCGATCATCCGCTGGCACCACGAGCGCTACGACGGCACGGGCTACCCGGACCGGCTGCGGGGCGACGAGATCCCGATTGCGGCGCAGATCGTGGGAATTGTGGACGTGTACGACGCGCTCAGTACGGCGCGCCCCTACCGCCCCGCGCTGTCGCCTCAGGAGGTGCTCCGGGAGATCGAGAAGAGCCGCGCGTGGTGGTCGGACGGGGTGTACGCGGCATTCGGACAGTCGCTGACGCAGCTGGGGCGTGGACAGCGAGCCGGGAACGCGGAGGCCGGGCCGCTCGAGCGTGTACAAATGGAGCGGGCCACGGCCTAGCCGTGGCCTATCCTCTCTTCCTGTTGCCGATCGTTTCCTCGAATAGCTCCAAAATCCTCCGGTACTCGTCTGTCCAACTGTCGTTCCGCGTGAACCCATGCCGCTCCACCGGGTACATCGCCACCTCCCAGTTCTCCTTCTTCAGCTCGATCAGCCGCTGCACCAGGCGTGCCGTATCCTGAAAGTGCACGTTGTCGTCCACCATGCCGTGACAGATCAGGAGCCGGCCTTTCAACCCTGCGGCGAAATAAATCGGGGATGACTGCTGGTAGGCGACGCTGTCGTCCTGTGGCTCGTTCAGAATCCGCGCCGTGTAGGGATGGTTGTAATGCGCCCAGTCGGTCACCGGCCGCAGCGCCGCGCCCGCGGCGAACACGCCCGGCCGCGTGAACATCGCCATCAGGGTGATGAATCCGCCGTAGCTCCCCCCGTACATCCCGATCTTCGTGGAATCGACCCCGAGGTTCTGCACCAGCCAGCGCGCGCCGTCCACCTGGTCGTCCAAGTCCTTTCCCCCCATGTGACGGTAGATGGCGGTGCGCCAAGCGCGCCCCTGCCCCGCGCTCCCCCGATAGTCGAGATCCAGGACGCCGTAGCCCTGCGACGCGAGCAGCTGGTTGAACATGTACTCGCGGTAGTACGACGACCACCACTTGTGCACGTTCTGGAGATAGCCCGCTCCGTGGACGAAGATCACCGCCGCGTGGTTCGACGGCGCCGCGGTGGGGCGATACAGCCGCGCGGGCACTCGTGCGCCGTCCCGCACCGGGATCATCACGATCTCCGGCTTGAGCCAGCTGAAGCTGCGCCATGCGGGCGTCGTGCTCTCCGTCACTTGGCGCAGCTCACCACCTGGCCGGTTGGCCTGGAAGTACAGCTCCGGCGGATGGTTCGCCGACGAGTGCAGCACGGCCAGCGTTTTCCCGTCGGGCGACACGACCGCATCCTGGCGCCCCTCGGCCGAGGTCAGCTGGGTCTTCCGGCCGCTCGCGACGTCGAGCGCGTAGCAATGCACCTGCCCGAAGTCGCCCTCGTTGGTGTGTAAGTAGAAGGTCTTGCCGTCGGGCGCGAGCTCTACCTGTTGGACTTCCCACTTGCCGCTCGTCAGCGCGCGCGCTGTGCCGCCGGACGCGGGCACCGTGTAGAGATGCGCGTACCCCGTCTCCTCGCTGCTGTAGTAGACCGTCTCCCCGTCCTTGAGCCACCCCGCGGTCGCGCTCAGGGGTCCGTCGAGCCACGCGTCGTCGTGCAGGTGCGCGACCTCGCGCCGCTCGAGTGACGGGAGGTCGACGACGACGAGCCATGCATCCTGATAGTCCGTGCTGGTCACGCGCACCAGCGCGTGTCGCGCATTCGCCGACAAGCCGATCCCCACCTGGTTCGTTTCCCGTTTGCCTTTCCCCGAGTCCCGGGCGACCCACGTCACCTTGCCGGTCGCCACCTCGACGAGCGCCGCCTGCTGCCGCGACTGCGCGTCGCCCACCTTGGTACGGATCTGCTGCGTCTCCACATAGCCCGACTGGGTGACCCAGCTCGGCAGCACCACCTGCCGTCCCTCCACGGAGTCCCCCTTGGTCCGCTCCGTCACAGTAACCAGCACGAAGCGGGCGTCGGGCGCGACCTCGAGCTGCGTCGCGCTCTGGCGCTCCGCGAGGTACAGCGGCTTCACAGTATGCACCGTGTCGGTGTCGGCCCGCATCCGCTCTTCCGCCACCTGACGCCGGACGAAGTCAAACAGGTCGCGCTGCTGATCGCGCAGGAACTTCCTTTCCCCGGTGGGCTCACCCGGCGGCTTGGGCGCGGGTCCGCGGCGGATGTCGGTCAGCTGGCGCAGCGCCCCGTCATCGAGACCGAGGGCCCAGGCGTTGCCCTCCCGCGTGAAGAAGACCGAGCGGCCATCCGCCGACCATGCGGGATCGGACTCCGGACTCGGCGTCTGGGTGAGACGCCGCTTCGCGCCGGTGCGCTCGACCAGCCAGACGTCGCCCTTCAACACCACGACCTCCCGCCGCAGGTCCGGTGACCACGCGCTTCCCCCGGTCGCCATCGCAATCGTGTCCACGGCGAATCGTGGCAACCGCTCCGGAGCCTGCGGCGCGCCCGCGACAGCCACGCGATAGTCCTGGTCCAGTGTGTCAACGCCGGGGCTGCGCCACGCGAAGTACACGTAGCGCCCGTCAGCCGAGAACCGCACATTGGACGGTGCGGTGCCGACGACGTCCGGTCCGCGCATGATGCTCTCCACGGTGAGGGGGAACCCCTGCGCGCTGGCGCGGCCGGGGAGCGAGACGAGGGCGAGCAGGAGCGCGATGCGGCACATGGCGACTCTCCGAAGACTGGGGGCGGGGCTAATGTGCGGCGCGCTCGCCGCGTGCACTACCAGCGAGCGCCCGCTGCGGCTCGGCACGACGTACACGGTCGAGCAGTCGGGCGCGCTGGCGGTGCTCGACTCCCTCGCGCGGCCCGAGCCGGCTGTTGTGGTCGGCCCCTCGGGGCAAATCCTCGCCGCGGCCGCGCGGGGGGACCTCGATGTCGTGATCACGCACGCGCCCAGCCTCGAACAACGTCTGCTCGTCGCCCCCGGGCACGCGCTGCTCGCCTGCCCGTTCGTCGCCAGCCGGTTCGCGATCGTGGGCCCCGCGACTGATCCGGCACGGATCGCCGCCGCGTCGAGCGCCGCCGACGCGTTCCGTCGCATCGCCGCGGCGGCCGGCCCGTTCGTCTCGCGGGGGGATTCCTCGGGCACGCACGTGAAGGAGCTGGCCCTGTGGGACCGGGCGGGCGTGCGACCCGCGGGCACGTGGTACCTCCAGTCGGGCGCCGACCAGACGACCACGCTGCACGTGGCCGATGAGCGTAACGCGTACGCGCTCGCCGACCTGCCGACGCTGGCCAAGCTCACCAGCCTGCGACTGCGCGTGCTGTTCGCGGCCGATACCGCGCTCACCAACCCTTACACCCTGTACGTCGTGCGCGAGTCCCGCGCGGGCGCCGCGGCGCGAGCGTTCGCGCAGCGCGCGATGGACGTGGCGCGGCCGCATATCCTGAACCTGCGCCTTCCGGACGGCACGCCGGCGTTCGCGCCGCGGCCGGACGACTGCGCGACGCCGGGGGGGAGGGCGCCATGAGAGGGGTTCACGCCGTGTGGGCAGTGGCGCTCGTCTGGCAGGGTTGCCACGCATCGCCTCCCGAGCCCGTACAACGCGCGACAGCGCTGCTCGGCACGTGGGATTACGTCGCCCCGCGGCGCGTGCCCACGCGGCCCACGCTCGGCGCCGGCCTTCGGGTCTCGCTCCAGTTCGATTCGGCCGCTCACGACACGGCGTTCGGACGGGTGGCGCGCTGGTTCGCCGGAGACGTCGGCAAACCGCCCGCCGCCTTCGGAATGGTAACGGGGGTGGTCGCACGCGATGGCGCGGTCACCATTACGATCCCCAGCGCCGGGGCGGCCGTCGCGCCGATGACCCTCACCGCCACACTTGCCGGGCGCGACACGTTGACCATCACCACGGCCTCCTTCGCTCCGGGCCCCGCGGCGTTGCTCGTGCGGAGCGCCCGCCCGGCTACTGGGAAACCGTAAGGGAGTAGCCGGCGATGGAGCGGAGGTCGTAGCTGCGCGCGGCGACGCTCTGGACGGTCGCGACGTACTGGCTCGCCTGACCCAGGTTCGTCACGCCGATCGTGAGGATCGTCCCCTGGGCGAGCGTCCCCGTGAGGGCGAACCGCGTGGTCGTGCCGAGCCGCTGTGCGAACAGCCGCAGTCCCGTGCCGGGCGTCGCGCTCGTGAGGGCGGCTGGGCCGGTGACCGTGAGGAGAATCGCCCCGTCGCCCCCGCTGTTCGGCGTCGTGAGATCGACCTTGAGCACACCTGCGACCGGCCCGGTGCCGTCCCGGCAGGTCAACGTCGCACCCAGGAGCACGAGGAGCGCCACCGTCCCGGTCAGTCGACTCACCGCGCGGTCCCTTTCGCTCGTAGTGCCTGCACGCCGGCCCGCCGCTGCGCCGTGAGCGGCGCGCCGGTGGCGTCGACCCACGCTAGGAAATCGCCGAGGTCGAACCGGCCGTTCGCGTTTCCGAGCTGGTCGAGGTCGCCCTGCTCCTGGATCGTGAGGCCCGCGCCGCCCAGGATCTGGGACACTACGGCGCTCGCGGCGATGGGCGCGAGGAAAACCGCCCGCACGGCATAAGGCCGGTTCATCGGAAGTGTGACGGACAGCGACTTGGACACGGTATCGCCGGCCCACGAGACGAACGCGCGTACGCTGCTGGTGTCGTTGGCCGTCAGCGTCACGGAAGTCCCCTCGGGCAAGAACGAGCCGCTCGTGTCCGACGCCGTGACAGTGCCGCCGCTCGTCGCCACATAGGAGAGCCGGTGCGCCCGCGCCAGCGTCACGACGAGCGTGTCGGGCGTGGCGCCGGCTGTGAAGCTGTGCGTGCGTGCCAAACCATCGGACCACGAGACGAACAGCTGTCGGGTACGGCCCGCCGCCGTGTACTGCGTATCTGCCACGCTCACGGTGTGCGACGTTCCCTGGTTCAGCACGTTGCGATATGCGTGGTAGCTCGCCCCGTCGACCTGGATCACGGCCGCAGTGTCGCTGGCGCGGACCAGCGTCACCGGGAAGCTCACGCGGAAGGACATCTCCCCGTTGGGGACGACCTGCTGGATCTGATCCAGGACGATCCCCGCCGGCAGTGAGTCCGAGTTGCGGCGCGCCGCCGGCGTGCTCGACGCGGAGAAGAGGACGTTGGCTACGGGCACCCCAGGATATGGATCGCCGGCGTCGCCGCGATTGGACTGCTGCTGCGATGTGAAGGAGTTCGCGTCGAGGTTGCCCTTGCCGTCCGCCTGCACGAGCTCCAGGCCGTGGATCGGTCCGGCATTGATAGTGTTGGACGGGCCGCCCGTCGCGATCTGGGTCGAGTCCACATGCCAGATGAGCAGCCCGCCGCCGCAGCTAGACGGCAATCCGCTGATGCGGCAGTGAAAGCCGATCATCGCGCTGTCGGACTGGACCGCCTGCCGATTCTCGAGCAGAAAGTACTCGCCCCGGGGATTCGCGCCCAGCACCGGCACGTAGAACGCGGTGTCGGCGACCGGAGCGGCGCCGAAATGATAGCTGCCGGGCACGCCCAACGACCGCACCGTGACCCAGCCGAGCTGGCTCAGGGACCACGCGTCCATACGCGACGGGCTCAGGGGGGAGGTGTAGTTGCCGCTTCCCATGAGTCCCCACTCGCCGATGCCTTCGGTCGAGTCCACGGTATCGTACAGGTCCGGGAGGCCGAAGCCGTGCCCGGTCTCGTGTGCCACGGTGCCGATTGGCATGATCTGCGTGCTGTCGCAACCCGTCGACCCGCCTACGCCACCCTGCAGGATGTAATCGAGGACCCAGATGTGCTGACCCGAGGGTCGGGTCGAGTGCGTCATGTACGCAGATTGCAACGCGAAGCGGTGCGCCCAGAGGTGGTTGGCGGGCGTGCCCCGCGACGGTGGCGGTCCGCACTCGCCGCCCGGCGCCTCCGGAAGGAACAGGATGAGGTCGACGATGTTGTCGCCGTCGCTGTCGTACTGGGTCCAGTCCACTGAGCCGTCGATCTTCGCCAACGCCTCGCGCAAGCCCTGCTGCATCGCCAGCACCGCACTATCGGAGAAGAGCCCGTTGCAGTTGGTGGACCCGAACGGGTTCTCCTTTTGGCACTGCGTGCTCGTCCCGCCGGCGTACCTGACCTCGTTGCTGTCGAGCGTCACGGCGCCGTACGTCTCCCCCTGGACGCTCAGCAGGCCATTGGAGAGTTGCTCGTAGAACGAGCGGTACGTGTACGGGCGGCCGAAGGGCGGGGTGGCGGCGAATAGCACCTGATCGTACTCTGCCGCGGCGCGCACCTGGGCGCCCGGCGTGTCGCGGTACTTGAAGAGCAGCGCCGGGACGCGCAGCACGCCCGACACCGCGACGGCAGCCGCGGACGGCGCGCCGGGCGAGAGGAGCGCCCCTCCCCCGCCCCCTCCCCCGGCCGCGAGCGGGGCGTTCAGCGCCCCGAACTGCCGCCCGCCAAGCAGCCGGGCGCGGTTCTTCGCAACCCGGCGCGCCTGCTTGCGCCATACGCCGTCGCTCCGGAAGTCGAACTTACGGATCTCCCAACGGGGAGCGGGGCGGTCCTGGGCGCGCCCCGCGCCCGGAAACACCACGACCAGCAGCAGCCCCATCAGGAGCGAGCGAGAACGCATCACGTGCAGGAATCCCGGGATGAGAGCGGACCGACCGAATCTACCTTAGGACGTGGCGGCGCTGGAAGCTGTGCGCTCCCTCACGCCGCGCCGCGCGAGCAGCACGCCCAAGCCCATGAACCCGATCACACCGCCCACGACTTTGGCCTCGTACATCCACGGATGCGTCTCGTCCCCCGGCGGAACGAAGCCGAGGAAGATCGAGAAGCCGACGGCAGCGAGGCCTACGAGGCCGATCAGCCCCGTGGCAGGGGTGCGCGCCCGCCGCAGCCGCAGATAGGCCGCGAAGAGATACAGATAAGGAATGAAGAAAAGGATGAGGGTGGTCTGGGTCAGCACGAGATAGGCGTTCTTCACGGTCGAGCCAACCAGGCTCGCGACGACGAACACGGTGGCGAGCGCCCCCTGTACGAGCAGCGCGAGATAGGGCGTGTGCCAGCGCGGATGGATGCGACCGAAGGCGGGTGGCAGGGCGCCGTCCACGCCCGCCACGAACGGCAGGCGCGCCGAGCCCGCGAGCCACGCGCCGACGCCGCCCAAATTGCCGAGCGCGAGCAGGATGGCGACGAGCGCGGCGACGGGCGCGAGCCATGACACGCCGAGGCGCTGCACCAGCGCCGCCGTCGCCTGCGGCATCCCGTTCGTGATGCTCACCGTCTCGGCCGGCAGGGCCACGAGCATCGCTGCGGTGCCGAGGACGTACAGCAGGACGATGCCGATGCCTGAGATGACGATGCCCCGCCGCAGCGTCGCGGCGGGGTCGTGGATCTCGTCCCCGAGCGTCGGGGCGAGCTCGAGGCCGGCGACCGCGAACGTCATCGTGGCGAAGAGGTTGATCGACGGGAGGTCGAACTTGGCGGGTAGCAGCCCTCGCAGGGTGACCGGCGTCGCGCTGCCGTGCGCCACCAGCGACCACGCCGCGAGCGCTACGAAGACGAGCGCCGGTAGCCAGGTCCCGTGGCCGCCCAGGTTTTGGAGTCGCTTCCCGACTCGCAGGCCGACGACGTTCATACCGACCGCGAGCCACAGCCCCGCGAGCGACAGCGCGCCCACGAAGACGGTGTCGTCGCCGAGGTGCACGAACCGCGGTCCGCCCGCGTAGGCGGCGATCGCAGCGGTGGCGACGAGCAACGACGGGAAGTAAAAGAGGTTGTTGACCCAGTAGCCCCAGCCCGCCACGAATCCCTGGAGCGGTCCGAACGCCCGCCGCACCCAGCGATAGATACCGCCCGCCGCGGGATCGATGTCGGCGAGCTCCCGCACGGCGACCGCCGAAGGCAGGAAGAAGACGACCATCGCCAGCACCCACAGGAGTAGGCTGGCGAGCCCGAACTGGCTCGCCGCTGTGGTGAGCCACCGCAGCCCGACGATCGCCGTGATGTTGAACAGCACGACGTCGCGCAGCCGCATAACGCGGGGGAGCTGGTCAGGGACCCCTGGCATGAACCGTGGCGGTGAGCCACCCGATGCCGCTGCCCAGCGCCGCGCCACCCATCACGTCGGTCGGGAAATGCTTGCCACCGGCCACGCGCAGGGCGGCGACCCCCGCCGCCCCCACGTACAGCAGCACCGCGTTCCGGGCGCGGTGCGGCAGCTGCTCGCGCTGGGCCATGACGAGATACGACGTCGCCGCCGCGAACGCGAGCGAGGCGTGCCCCGAGGGGAACGACTGCCGGCTCTCCCGCTGCGACGCCGCCGCCATGGCAGCCGCGGTATCCGCTGTATAAAGGACCGGGCGACTGCGGTGCACGATGACCTTGAGCCACCCGGTCGTCGCCTGCGTCCAGGCGAGCGCGTTGACGAACACCGCCGCGTTACCGCGTCTCTGACCCTGATCGAGCCCGTGGAGCGAGGCGAACGCTGCGGCGCCGACAACGCCCCCGAGCAGAACGCCGCTCGCGGTCGCGGCGCTGGCGGAAGCGTTGTTCAGCCCGGCGCGATCGATGCCCGGAACCGAGGCCGGGTCGCACGGGGCGCACGGCGGCTGGCCGCGCGGCAGATTCAAAGCAACAGGGATGAGTGACAGTGCGCCCGCAGTTCCGACCGACGCAGCGTCCCACCACGTGACACGATAGGGCGTCTGACCCGCTGCCGGCCGAGCGACGGCGAACAGCCAGACGAAGACGACCGCCGACCGGGACATGCAGGCTCTCGCTCGAAACGGGAGGCTTGGAAGTTACGTAGTCCAGGCGACACGTGCTAACTTACGTCCGCGCGGGACCTTGCGGTTTCGTGGCAGCGCCACTAGTGTCTAGGCTGCTGTTTCTCACCCTAACTGTCTGGGGGCCCCGTGACTACCGAGACCCTGCAGCACGTCGCGCTGTTCGATAAGTGCAAGAGCTTCACGAAGGCGCGGGAGCTTCAAGCTGCCGGGCTGTACCCGTACTTCCGCCCGATCTCCCACTCGGAAGACACGGTCGTCGTGATCGAAGGCAAAGAGCGGATCATGATGGGCTCCAACAACTATCTGGGGCTCACGCATCATCCCGAGGTCCTGGCCGCCGCTAAGCACGCACTCGAGCGCTACGGCTCGGGTTGCACCGGCAGCCGGCTGTTGAACGGGACGCTCGACTTGCACGAGCGGCTCGAGGCCGAGCTGGCGCAGTTCTTCGGCAAGGAAGCGTGCCTCGTGTTCTCGACGGGATACCAGGCGAACCTGGGGCTGGTCTCGGGCCTCGTGGGGCGCGGCGACGTAGTGTTCCTCGACAAGCTCGATCACGCCTCGATCGTGGACGGGGCGAAGATGTCGTACGGCGACACCGTGCGCTTCAACCACGCCGACCTGGCGAACCTCGAGCGCAAGATGCAGCAGGTGCCCGCGGGCACGGGCATGATGATCATCGTCGACGGCGTCTACTCGATGGAAGGCGACATCGCCGACGTGCCGAGCCTGCTCAAGGTCGCGCAGAAGTACGGCTCCGCCCTCGCGCTGGACGACGCGCACGCGGTCGGCGTGCTCGGTCCACGGGGAGACGGCACGGCCGCGCATTTCGGCCTCGGGGACGAAGTGGATATCATCGTGGGCACGTTCTCGAAGTCGCTCGCCTCGATCGGGGGCTTTGCGGCAGGGTCCGAGAGCGTGATCCACTACCTGAAGCACAACTCGCGGCCCCTGATTTTCACCGCCGCGCTGCCGCCCGCCAACACGGCCGGAGTGCTGGCCGCCCTGCACATCCTGCAGCGCGAGCCGGAGCGGCGCGACCAGCTCTGGGTCAATACGCGGCGCCTCCAGGAGGGACTGCGCTGCGAGGGCTTCGATATCGGGCCGACGGCGACGCCCATCGTGCCGGTCCTCATCGGGCCGCTCGAGAAGACGTTCCTCTTCTGGCGGAAGCTGTTCGAGGGCGGTGTGTTCACGAACCCCGTGGTACCGCCCGCCGTGCCGCCGTCCCATTGCCGGTTGCGTACCAGCCTGATGGCGACCCATACCGCCCAGCAGATCGACCACGCCCTGGAGGTCTTCGCCCGGCTCGGCAAAGAGCTGGGGGTCATCTGAGCGCAGTGGAGATCGCGCCCGTCACCGACGGGCGCGATCTCGAGCGCTTCATCGCCTTTCCCTACGACCATTACCGCGGCGACCCGCTTTGGGTCCCACAGCTGCGCATGGACGTGCGCACGCTGCTCTCGCCCGCGAAGAACCCGTTCTTCCAGCACGCCGAGGCGCAATACTTCGTCGCACACGCCAACGGTCGACCGACGGGGCGGATTGCGGGCATCAAGAACGACGCGCACACCCGTGCGCACAACGACCGGGTCGGGTTCTACGGCTTCTTCGAATGCGTGAACGACCCGGGAGTGGCGACCGCCCTGTTCGACGCGGCGGCGGCCTGGCTGCGACGCAAGGACCTGGCCATCATGCGCGGCCCGATGAGCCCGTCCATCAACGACGAGTGCGGCCTGCTCATCCACGGGTTCGACACTCCGCCCACCTTGATGATGCCGCAGAATCCACCGTACTACGTCGACCTGCACATGCGCTACGGCTTCGCCAAGGCCAAGGATCTGCTGGTGTACGAGAGCACGACCACCCGACTCCCCGAGCGCATCGTGCGGGCGGCCAGCGTGATCGCGCAGCGCAAGGGCATCACGCTGCGGGCACTCAACATGCGGCGCTTCACAGCCGAGGTCGAGCTGGTCAAGGCCCTTTACAACGAAGCGTGGGAGAAGAACTGGGGGTTCGTGCCGTTGAGCGAGGCGGAGATCGACCACCTCGCCAAGCAGCTCAAGCCGATCGTCGTGCCCGACCTGGTGTGCTTTGCCGAGCGCGCCGGACAGGTCATCGGCTTCGCCGTGGCCTTGCCCGACTTGAACGTCGCCCTCAAGCACAACCCGTCGGGGCGTTTGTTCCCCGGCATCCTCAAGGTCCTGTGGCACGCCCGCAGGGTGCACCGCCTGCGCATCCTGCTGCTGGGCGTGCTGCGGGATTACCGCTCGAGCGGCGTCGACGCGTTGATGTACCACTGGATCTGGACCAAGGGGATCGCGCACGGATTCACCTGGGGCGAAGGGGGCTGGATCCTCGAGGACAACGCCGCCATGAACAACGCGGCCGTGCAGCTCGGCTTCCGGCCCTACCGCACGTACCGGATCTACGACAAGCCCCTGTGAAGGCGTTCGTCACCGGCGGGACGGGCTTCGTCGGCGCGCACCTCGTTCGGGCGCTGCTCGAGCGCGGCGAGGAGGTCGGCTGCCTCGTCCGCAGCCCCGCCAAGGCACAAGCGCTCGGCTGGCGGAACGTCCGGATCGTGCGGGGCGATTTGGACGACGCTCGCGCCCTGGCGGAGGGCTGCGCGGGCGTGGACGTCGTGTTTCACGTCGCCGGCCGGATCAGCGCCCGCGATTTGCAGGAATTCATGGAGGCGAACCGCGACGGCACCGCCAATGTGCTCGAGGCCGCCTCGCTCCAGCCGCCGCAGCGCTTCGTGCTCGTCTCGTCGCTCGCCGCCGGCGGGCCGACGACGCCGGGCCAGCCGATCGAGGAAGCGCGCCGCCCTGCGCCCGTCACACCGTACGGCCAGAGCAAGCTCGCGGCCGAGATCCTGGTCCGGGCGATGCCGTTTCCCTGGACCATCGTGCGCCCGCCGACGGTGTATGGCGAATGGGATCGCGAGGTCTTGAAGGTCTTCAAGTTGGCCCGCAGGGGGCTCGTGCCGGTGTTCGGTGACGGATCGCAGGAGCTGTCGGTCATCTATGCAGGGGACCTGGCGGGCGCTTTGGTCGCCGCAGCGACCTCCCCCGGCGCGGCGCGCCAGGTATACTACGCGGCGCATCCCGCCATCACGACGAGCCGCCAGCTGGTGCGGGCGGTCGGCCGGGCGGTGGGACGCGAGCCGCGCATCGTGCCGCTGCCCGCGCCCGTCGCCCGCGGAATGCTCTGGGTCATCGGGTCGCTCGCCCACCTCGTGGGCCGCGCAACCGTGTTGTCGGCCGACAAGGCGGACGAGTTCCTCGCCCCCGCCTGGACCTGCCGGCCCGACGCGCTGATGCGGGACACCGGGTGGCGCGCGGCGACGGACCTGGACGCGGGGCTGCGGCGCACCGCCGAGTGGTACCGCGCGGAGGGATGGCTGTGAACGACACGTCACCCGAGGGCACCATGGCACGTGGCACGGGACCGCTGGCGTTCCGTCGTGCCGTCCTGCAACGGTTCACCGCCATCGATCTCGTCACCCTGCTGTACGTAGCCGTCGCGACCGCCGCCGTGCTCCTCTTCACCGCCGACGATCGAGCGGGGTGGGACTGGCTGCTCCTCGCGCACGTGCTGCTGGTCGGGCTCGTCCTGCTCGCCCCGCGAGCGCGCGACGCGGGGCCGGTCGGCCGCTTCCTCGGCGACTGGTACCCCATGCTGCTGCTCGGCGGGCTGTACGCCGAGGTGGGCGTGCTCAACGTGGACGTCGGCTACCAGCACGACCTCGCGATCCAACGCCTCGAGCTGTGGGTGTTCGGCTCGCAGCTGTCATACCGCTGGATTCGCGAATGGCCGAACCCCGTGTTCTCATGGATCATGCACACGTGTTACATCGCTTATTACGCGATCCTGTGTGCTTCTCCCCTCGGCCTGTGGATCAGCGGGCGGCGCGACGCCGCGCGGCGCACGATCTTCGCTGTGATGGTGACGTTCTATCTCTGCTACGTGGTGTTCCTCTTCTTTCCGGTGGCAGGCCCGCGCTACGCCTTCGATCTCGCGCACAACGCCGCGACCGACACCTGGCCGGCGCGCGCTACGCAATGGTTGCTCGACCGGGGCGACTCCTGGGGCGCGGCGTTCCCGTCCTCCCATGTGTCCGCCGCCGTGGTCGCCGCGATCTGCGCGCTGCGCTACTGCCGCCCCTTGGGACTCGCGCTCGCGCCCCTGACGCTTGGCCTGGTGCTGTCGGTGGTGTACGGGCAGTTCCACTACGCGGTAGACGCGCTGGCCGGCCTGTTCGTGGCCGGCGGGGTGCTGGTGTCGCAGTACATCTACGGCGCGGAGCCGGAGAAGGTCGGCGCCCGACTCCCGGCGGGGAGCCTGGAGCAGGCCTAAGCCTCACGCGCCGCGCGCGCGGCGATAGTGTCCAGGTCCCCGCCCAGCGCGTCCATGCGGTGTTGGAACTGGATGTCGATGATCAGCAACCCCACCACGTACGCCGCCAAGTTCACCGCAAACACGATCGTGAAGAGCAGCGGGTACGGGAGCCAGATCCCGAAGTAGAGCGCGAACCGCTTGACCCCGGGGTCGAGCTTCGAGCGGTCCGCGATGCTCGTCATGAGCAGAATCGCGACCACCGCCAGCAGGCCCAGCTTGAGCGAGACGAGGCCGGCGTAGACGAAGCCGGCGAAGATGACGGCTTCGGACGCCCGATCGAGCCGTGTGTCGAGCCGGCGGCCGGCTTCGGAGGCGAGCCCAAACTCCCGCGCGATGCCGCCGTCGATCCCGTCCAGCACCTGCCCCAGAGCCATCAAGCCGAGGCCCCAACCGAGCCGCCCGGCGGCCACGGCCGCACCCGCAGCGACGCTCGCTCCGAACGCCGCCCACGTGACCTGCGCGGGCGACAGGCCGAGCGTGAGGTGAACCAGCCGCAGCAGCGGGCGGATCGCCCGGTCCAATCCCCGGCCGACGACTGGCGCAAAGTCATACATGGATGCCGAACCACCGGAAGTACACTACGACGTTCGCCGTCAGCAGCACCGTAAACAGGACGCCTTCTTTCACCCTGTCCGGGATGTGGGTGAGCCATCCACGGGTCACCCAGGGCGAGTAGGGGTACAGCGGCATCTTCTCGAAGCGCACGCTGTAGTCCATGGCGATGTGGATCGCGAAAAACACGAGGGGCACGACGGTGCCGAGGAAGATGGATAGCGGCACGATCCACAGCAGCGCTACCGGCTCCTGCAGCGACGAGCGCCAGTAATAACCGCGCTTGTCTCGCAGGCCCACCGCCCGGAGGTAGAACGGCGCCTTCACCACGTGGTCCAGGTCCACGCCGACTCCGAACGCGTAGGCGAGGGCCGCGTCGCGGCCGTGCAGCTCCATCGCTTGCACACCGAGCGTGGTGGCGAGGATGTGTGTGAACAGCGTCACGGCGCCGTCGCCCGCTCGGCGGTCGGATGGCGCCCCGACAACCACACGAGTCCGAGTCCCGCCCCGATCCAGGCCAAGTCGCGCAGCCGGCTCACGATCGCCGTATAGACGCCGAGCGCCGGGTCGAGACGCAGCAGTCGGAAGAAGAGATACAGGGAGCCCTCCTTGGTGCCGACTTCGAAGGGCACGATGAAGATCACGTTCTGAATCAGCGAGGTGAGCCCCCCGATGGCGTAGGCTTGCAGATACGTGATGTGCAAGCCCACGCCGAGGCCGATCAGCACGTACTCGAGCATGAAGATCGAGCGACTGAGATACTCGAGCAGGAGCGCCTGCCAGAAGCGATCGGGTCGCTTGTGATAGAAGTCTGTAATCTGCGCATCCATGTCCGCGAGCGTCGCCCGCTTGGACTCGAGGCGCTGGGCGAGGCGGTCGAGCAGCGGGATATGGTGTATCAGATCGAGCGCCCGCTGCAGCACGCCGCGGCGGTGTCCCGTCAACAGCAGCCAGCACAGCGCGGCGAGCACCGCACCGGCGACGGCCAGGCCGGCGCGCAGGGCCGGGTGAGGCGGCAGCAGCAACGCGCCGAGGATGACTGCCGTGAGGAAGCTCAGCAGCATCCCCAACGTATGCAGCATCTGATAGATCACGACCGACCCCGCCGCACGACGCACGCCCAGCCAGCGCGACAGCGCCGCGATCTTGAACGGCTCTCCGCCGACGTTGACCATCGGCGTGACGAAGTTGAGCGAGAAGCCGGCGACGGTGATCGCGTACGTGCGCCAGAACGGCGGGCGCACCGGCTCGTCCGCCATGGTGAGCCACCACGCCGCCGCACTGCAGGCGTACACCACACCGTAGAGAATGAGGATCGGGACGAACATCCAGCCCGTGTGGACGGCGTCGGCGAGCAGCGTCCCCACGCCGATGCGCGCTACCAGGTAGGCGAATACTGCGGAGCCGCAGACGAACAGCAGGGCCTGCAGCTTGCGGCTCACACGCCGTCCGGGATCGCGACCCTGCAGCCGCGCTGGGCGGCCTGGTAGGCGTGCTCGACCACCGTCGCCACGCGTCGGATGTCGTCGAGGTAGGGGACGGCGGCGCGGGTCGGATCGCCCTGGTCGAGCGATGCGACGAACGACTCGAACAGGCCCGCGAACCAGCGATGGTACGCCGTCTTGTCGAGCTCGGCGGAGCAGTCGTACCGCTCGAGCGTGCCGTCGCGCTCGAGCCGCAGCTCACCGCCCACCCACTCGATCGCGCCGCGCTCTCCGACGAACCGGATGCGGTTCTCGCGACGGCGCGCGGCCCACGTGAAGAACATCGTCACCAGCCGCTCGGGGTATTCGAACTGCAGCGACGCCGTGTCCTCGACCTCGTAGGTGCGATGCCGCAGTCGCCCGGTCCACGCGGTCACGGCAGCCGGGATCCCCGCGACGTCGAGCAGCTGGTACACGAGATGGGTCCCGTGATCGAGCAATACGCCGCCCCGCCCCGCCGCACTCGTGCCGCGCCACGGCGTACCCCCAGCGTCACGCCCCGGATCCGCCGTGAGCCGGTAGACCCCGAGCTCCGCGAGGTGCCAGCGCCCGATCGCGCCTTCGCGCAGCCAGTCCTTCACCCGGAGCCACACCGGATTGAAGCGGTACTGATGACACGGCATCACGATCCGGTCGCGGACCCGGGCCGCCGCGGCGATGCGGTCCGCTTCGGCGCGCGTGAGCGCCACAGGCTTCTCGCACACGACGTGGTAGCCCCGCTCGAGGCCCCACAGGATGAGATCGAGATGCGAGACCGTCGGCGTGCAGATGTCGATGAAGTCGACTGGTCCGAGGGCGGCGAGCTGCTCGCGTCCCGACAGCAGCGGGATACCGTCGACGGGCGGCACGTCCGCGGCGCTGTCCACGACGGCGACGATCTCGACCCGCTCGCGCAGGCCCGCCGCGGTCAGTAGCGCGGGGATGTGAGACTGCCGCGCGGTGCCGCCCGCCCCGATGACGGCCCCGCGGTACCGCCGCGCGTCAGGTGATGCGGGCGTAGACATCGCGCTGGTGCTCGAGGGCGTCGGCGAGCGAGGCGGCGTTCCATTCGTGCATCAGGAGCAGCACCACCAGGAGCAGGCTCATCGGCACCGCCTCGGCCCAGAGGAACGCCGAGATGTGGCCCGCGACGGCGGCCGCGCCGAGCAGCACGAAGCGGATATTCTGACCCAACCAGCTGCACAGCGGCAGCAGCACTTCCTGGCGCTCGCGGTACTCCACCCGGAAGGTCTCGGGCCCGCCCGCCCGCCGCAGCAGCCGGATCAGCTTGACCGAGCGCGGAAACAGCTGCGCCTGCCGCACCACGTAGTCCCGGTACACCCGCGCCCCGAAGCGCTCCATCACCGTGCCGCCGGGTCGAGGCTCCAGGTCCTCGGGGAGGTCGAGCTCGCCGGCGGCCCCCGCGCCGATATGAAGAAACGCGTTCCGAATGAAATCCACCGCGGCGCTCTGGTAGGTGTGGGCGAGCCCGGCGCAGGCGACCAGCAACGCGGCGCCGGGCCACCACACGCCCGCGTGGGCCAGCCGGTACATCAGGTGGAAATACAGATTGACGAACCGCAGGTTGTCGCTGATGCCGTCGAGCGCGCGCCCAAACCGGGTCGAGGTGCCCCGCAGCCGGGCGAGCTGGCCGTCCGCCGAATCGAAGACGTCCGACACGACGAACAGCAGGAACCCGATGACGTCGATCCAGCGGTCCCGGTACACGAACAGATGGCCGGCGACCAGCCCGATGAGCAGCGACCACAGCGTGACCTGGTCGGGTGAGATCCCGGTCGGGTAGAGCGCCCGGGCGATCCGGATCCCGACGGGCCGGAAGAAGCGCAGGTCGAGCCACTCCTCGACGGCGTGGCCCTTATCCGACAAGTCGTTCCGCGGCTTCACCGAGCACGTCCTTCATGGTGGCGAGGGCGCCCATCGCTTGGTCCTCCTCGATGACGAGCGGCGGGTTAATGCGCACCTCGGGATTGTAGATCATCGCCAGCACGCCGCGCGACAACAGCGTGTCGAAGATCCACCGGGTCGTCTGCTTGTCGAGCAACGTGCGCGTGCCCGGCACCACCAGGTCCAGGCCGATCAGCAAGCCGCGGCCGCGCACATCCGAGACGATCGGCACCTCCGACTCCCAGCGCCGCATCTCGGCCAGCATCTTCGCTCCCAGCCGGCGGGAATGCTCGACCAGGTCCTCCTCGAGGATCGTCTCGATCGTGACCCGCGCGGCCGCGGCCGCCAGCGGATTCCCGCCGTAGCTCGACGAGCTGCCGCTCGGATTGGCGAACGGCTTGGCGAACGCGACCTCCTCGCGCGCGATGAGCCCGCTCATCGGGAAGCCACCGCCGAAACCCTTTCCGATGGTGATCACGTCGGGGATTACGCCCTCGTGCTCGATGGCGAACATCTTTCCGGTGCGCCCGAACCCGGTGATCATCTCGTCGCAGATCAGCAGCGCACCGAGCTCGTCGGCGAGACGGCGCAGCGCCTGGAGATAGCCCGGCGGCGGGACGACATTGCCGGCAGTCCCCTGGATCGGCTCGACGATGATCGCGGCCACGTCCTTGCTCGTCTCGAGCTCCACCTTCTTCCTGAGGAACTCCACACAGTGCCACTGGCACGACGGAAACGTCTTGTCGAACGCGCAGCGCGCGCATGCGGCATACGGCGCGAGATAGGCGCCCGGCATGAGGGGGCCGAGCGCGTGCTTGAAGCTCGCGCCGAGCACGGGGAGCACGCCGCCCGTCTTGCCGTGAAAGCCGCCCCAAAACCCGAGCACTTCGGTGTGCCCGGTGCGCGACTTCGCGAGCCGCAGCGCCGCCTCGACGGCTTCGGCCCCGCTCGAATAGAACTGCGTTCGGTTCAAGTCTCCGGGCGCGAGCTCCGCGAGCAACTTGACGAGCGCCGCGCGGTGCTCGGTGGTAAAGCTGCCGACGTGAATCCGCGCGATCTGGCGCTGCAGCGCCGCCACGTAGCGGGGATGCGCGTACCCGAGACTCGCTACTCCGACGCCCGCGAGCAGGTCGATGTAGCTGTTGCCGTCCACGTCGTACAGCACGGCGCCCTCGCCGCGCTCGATCGCGAGCCGGCTGAACAACGCCACGCTCTGCGTCCCGGGAGCGAGGTAGAGCGCCTCGAGGTCGAACAGCGTCTTTGACCTGGGCCCGGGGATCTGGGTCTTGCGCAGGGTGTGCGTCACGCGTGTTTCCGGTGTGCGAAGCGACCAGTGATGTAGTCGGCGATGGCCCGCGCCGCCTCGTCGCGGAACGGCGCGAAGCTCGGCCAGTCGTTGATGTCGATGAGCACGGGACGATCGGGCTCGGGAAACGCCACGTCGCCCCCGAACACCTCGAGCCCGAGGAGCGCCGCCGCCTCGAACGCCAGCGCCTTGAGCCGGCTTTCGTCCACCCGCGGCCGCTCGCCGGCGAATCCGGCATCCGAGCCGTACCAGCGGAAGAACCACCCGTCCGTCACACCGTAGAACTTCATGATCGGACCGGGCACGTGCTCTTGCAGCGCGACCCAGGGGATGCCGCGGGCCGTGAACGCCCGCAGCGCTGCCGCGACCCGCTCGCGCGGCGTGGCGATCACGTCCTCCGGCCGCTCGGCGTGAACGTCCCCTCGCTTGATCCACACGTCATGATGATCGGGACACAGAGCATCGAGCTGCTCCAGCGGCAACGCCGCGGAGCTGGCGAGGATGAGGGTACGGGGAAACGCCAGCGAGCTCTCGCCGAGCCGCTTTACCAGGCGGTGGCGGTGGCAGTTGAGCGCGCTCGACGGCCGGTTCACGACCACGGCGCCATCGCACTCCAGCGGCATGAGCTGCTCGGCCGCGAGCGACCCCTGACACATGTTCAGGTACAGCTCCGCCACCGGGAGCCGCCCCTGCTCGACTTCGCGCTCGCTGGTCTTGACGGCGTCCCACCCCTTCGTCTCGAGCGCGGTGACGGTCGCATCCAGCACGGCGGTATCGTTCACGCGATGCTGCATGGGCGAATACGACGGGCTACGGTAAATCGCGACCAGTTGCGCCAAGGCGGTCTCGCTCCCCGGGGTCCGGACTCAGGCCTCGCGCGCGGCCAGCCACGCGTTGGCAGTTTGCAGATCTGATGGACGATCGATATCGATGATGCGCGGTACCTCCACCGTCCCCAACCGCCCTCCTTCCGCCACCACCGCCTTGAGGAACCGGCGCATCTTGTGCACGCCGCCGCCGACAGCGTCGGCGGCCGCGCGGCGGACGCCGGCGCTCAGGCCGTACACGCCGCCTGTGACGCAGGGCGGGTGGATCGGGTCGTCGCTCACGGTCAGGACGAAGCCGCCCTCTCCCCGTCTCACGTACACAGGAGACTCATCATCAACGTACGGCGTCACAGCGAGCGCCATGTCGGCGCCCTCCGCCAACTGCCGCTCCGTCCCCCGATAGACCGCCTCCCAGTCCTCCCGTCGCATCACCGTGTCGACCATGGCGCAAAAGACGGGGCCGGGCGGCACGGCGCGCAGCCCCTCGACCAGCGTGTGGAGCGACGAGGGTGTGCGGCACTCGATCACTGTAAGGGGCCGCGCAAACCGCGTTCCGTCAAGCAGGCGCCGCACGGCCGGGAAATCTGCTCGCACCGCACAGGTGAGACTGGTGCACCCGAGGGCCTCGAAGGTCTCGAGCAGGCGCAGGATCTGCGGCTTGCCCGCTACCTCCACCAGGGGCTTGGGGATCGCAATCCCAGTCGTCGCGAGCCGCGAGCCTTCCCCACCGGCGAGAATCAGGCCGTGCACCCTAGGCGAGGATCCTTTCGATCTCGGGGAGGCGCGTGATGCGCGCCGTGGGGCCGGGCCCCGCCGGTTGCGCCCGGTCCGGCGGGGCAAGCCAGCACGTGCTCATGCCGAGCCCGGTGGCCGCGGTGATGTCCACCTCGAAGTTGTCGCCCACCATCCAGGCGCGCTCCGCCGGCGCCCCCCCCAACGCGGCCAGCGTCTCGCGGAAGATCCGGGGATCGGGCTTCGCCACGCCCAGCACCCCGGAGTCGCTGACGGCCGCGAACAACCGCGCGAGGCCCAGCTCCTCCAAGCACACCGCCAAGTTCCCGGTGAAATTCGAGACGATGCCGAGCGGGTAGCGACGCGCGACACGCTCGAGCACCGGCCGATTGCGTTCCACCGCCGCGCGCGCCTGACTGTCGAACGCGTCCGCCATCCGCCCGGCGTGCACGGCGTCGCGATCGGGGACCAGCTCGAAGAGCAGGCGCACCTGCGTCTCGACCATCTGTCGGAAGCCGAAGCCGCGGATGCCGGGCGCCTGCGCCAGCGCCTGATCGGACCGCTGGTACAGCAGCTCGAACGCCGCATAGTCCAGCGCGCCACCCGCCGCCCGGTACGCCGCGTGGAAGCGCGGGCTCCAGTGCACCCCGTCGGCATCGAGCGTCCCGCCGAAGTCGAAGAGAACGACCTCGGGGGTCAGGGGGTGGGTTTCTCGCGGTGCGCGTGCGCTGCGCCGTGCTGGTGCGCGCCCACGCCCAGCGGCATCGGCATGCGCATCGGCATCTCGTGCCCTCCACCGAGGCGCATGTAGTGCCGGTAGTCCTGCTGATAGAGCGAGTCGGTCCGATCCGCCGCCGGCCACTCGACGCCGCGGTCGGGCACAAACAGGCCACCCACGACCCCCATCCCGCCGTCTGGAATCGATTGATCGGTTGGATTGTCGTAGTAGACGCTCACCCGGTACGTGTGGTCCGGAGCGATATGGACGCCGAGCCCACTCCAACCGTACAGCCGACTCACTGGGACGGACGCGATGTGGCCCGCCGCGTCGCCGACCGGCGCCGCATGGTAGATCACCTCGCCCGTCGTGGCATCGACGAACTCGATCAGGCGTCCGTAGTCGTGCATGTGGCCGCCTAGGCCGACGACCTTCCCCGGGACCGCCGGATGCCCCTCGTACGCGCGCGACGAGCGGCCCGGCGGGAGGGTGAAGGACTTGTCTCCCACCGGGAAGGCGACATCCATCTGCCACGGGGACGCCCGGAACAGCGGCCACGGCCGCCCGGCAGGCGTGAAGTCCATCACGAGCCGCACCCGCGCCTGGTGGTAGGTCGCGGTCGTCAAGTTCTCGACCATCGCGCTCGCGACGACGTGCTCGCCCCGTTTGAGCGGCAACCCGAAGAGGAGCCCTGGCAGCCGGACTGGGCCCGTCTCGCGCCCGGCCGCGAGCAGGCGGCGCGAGATCGGGAGAAACAGCTCGCGGTGGTCCGGGTCGATCAAATTGAAATGATGGATCAGCTCGTCGGGGAGCTCGCGACCGGCGCTGTCCACCACCCCGACGCGAAAGCCGTGGATGGAGCCGTCGGCCGGAATCTCGAGCGTCGCGACGGGCGGCTGCGCGAGCTGGTGGTGCGGCGTGTGGGCGGGCAGGTCGAGCGGCGCGAGGTCGATCACGAGTGCGCCGCGCCCCAGGTCGGTGAAAATCCGAGCGCCGGCGGCGTCGCTCGGCGGCCCGGAATGGCGCCCGTCCCCGGGATTGAGCGCGAGGAGCAGGGCGAGCGGCAGTGAGCGATGACGCATCATGGCGGGGAATTGTAATAGCGGCCGCCGACCTGGGGCAACGGACCCTCCTCCGGCCCGCTCAAGGAGCCGCGGGGCGAGCGAGCAGGGCGGCGACGCCCGAGTGGAGCCGCTGCACGGCCGCCACCACCGCGGCCGGTTGCTCCTCATAGATGAAGTGGCCCGCGCCGGGCACGGTGTCCACGGCGAACGAGCGGAGCAGACCGGCGAGCGTGGCCACCTCCGCCGGGCTCACGCCGGACCCGCGCCCTAGGGTGCCCACAACGAGGCGCACCGGGCAGCGGATCTCCCCGAGGTGCGGCGCGAGCCGCTCGCCCTCGCGCGCCTGGGCCATCGCCAGATAGGCCTTGAGCGTCCCATCGAGATCGCGCGCGGCCCCGGCCGTGTAGCCGTCGACGACCCGATCGGTCACCCACGTCGTATCGCCGGATGCGGCGATCAGGCCGCGCCGGACCTTGGCTCGGACCAATCGCTCGCCGCCGAACAGCTTGATCCACGGCGCGAGCTGGATCGCCCGACGGAAGCCGCGGGTCGTAGCGGCCTCGGCAGGGCCACCGTCGAGCGACACAATGCCCCGAACCAGATCGGGCCGCCGATACGCGAGCCGGTACGCGATCGCTGCGCCGACCGAATGCGCAACCACGATCGCGTCGCCCACGCCCAGACGGTCGAGCGCGGCAGCCACGCGATCCGCCTGCGCGGTGAGCGAATAGTCCGCGTGCTCGGGCCGGGCCGAGGTGCCGATGCCGAGCGGCTCGATCACAATCGTGCGGTACCCCGCGTCGACGAGCCTCGGCAGCACGCTGCGGTAGCCGAACGCCGATCCGAACAACCCCGGAATGAGCACGACGGGATCGCCCGCTCCGCCGACCGTGACCGATACCGACTCGGCAGGCGCGAGGGCGATTGAGAATGCGCGCGACGTGTCCGCGAGCAGCAGCACGGCGAGGAGCCACATCGGTCACTCCGTGGCAAACAGACGGCGCGCGACGGTGAGCCCGACGAGCGCGACGGTGCCGACGAGCAGGAGCCAAGTCGACATATGCACCAACACCCCGAATCCCGCGATCAACAGCAGGCGCGGGAAGCGTCCGAACGCAACGGCTGCGAGGAACTTGGAGAGTGGGTAGCGCGAGAGCGGCGCGAGAATCCTGACGGCGGAGTCCGGGATCGGCGAGAAAATCACGATCGCCGTCGTCCAAAAGGGCGCGCGCGAGAAGGCGTCGATGCTCCACCGCACGGCCTTCCCGGCCTTCAACGCCGAAAGCTTCGGCAGCTCGGCCGCCCAATCCACCAGCCGGTAGTTGAGCGCCTCGGCAAGCGACGCGGCCGCCGTCCCGACGAGCGCCAGCACCCACGCTGGGTAGAAGCGGGCGTAGTAGAGGAGGGTCGCTTCGAACGCGGTCGGCAGCAGCGGCGAGAGCGGGCCGTGCACGAACAGCGCGAGCAGAAAGAAGACCATGAGCTTCACGCGAGCAGTTCCGCGTAGCGCCACACCACGACCGCGAACACCGCGCCTTCGAGGATCCATGCCCACGGCTGCCGGTAGTAGCCCGCATACATCGAGCGGCCCCAGTAGCCGCTGTTCTTCCAGAGGTCGATGGAAAAGCGGCGCTCGCTGAACGGCAGCAGGAGCGGGATGCCGGTATCGGTCGGCAGATCGGCCACGACGTGCAGGACGATGCTCGCGAGCGCGAGCACGCCGAGCCACGGACCGAACACGACGGCGGCCAGCACGCCGACCGCTGCGCAGAACGGCAGGCTGTGACTCCAGGTGCCGTGGAACTCCGGACGAGCCCACCCGGCCCGGATCAGGAGCGAGTCCGCGTTGGGGAGGAACTGCGCGGCGGTGACCACAGCGAAGGTCTCTGGCCGCGGATCGATCGAGGCGATCGCGAGGGCGATGCCCAGGTGGCCGAACTGCATGGTGTCTCCGGAAAGGGTCCGGGGACACGTTGGGCTCAGCGTTTCAAGCCGGTTTCAAGTGGAGCGATTCTCGCGGTACCGCTTGGCCTGCCCCGGGGTGACCATTTCCTGGAGCAGGACGCTGCGCACGATCGGCGCGGCGAAAACGTAGCCGCGTGCGTCTGCCACGAGCCACCGCTCCCACTCGAGCAGGTCAAGCCCCTCCTCGACGGCGACCCGATCGAGCCGGGTGGCGTGCGCGAGCTGGCCGGCCTCGGCCCGCTCCGCCAACGCCGCCGCGGCGCCCAGCAGCTGCTGCGCCGCCGGCGCGAGCTGGCGGAAGCGTTGGCAGATGACACCCACCACGGCCGGCGGCAAGTCGTTCGGCAGCGAGTCCACCAGCGTGCGCTTGGGCGACGGCCACGCGGCCGCGTCCGGCGCGAGCTTGTAGCCGCCCGCCACGGCCTCGAGCATCGCCGCGGCGAGGAGCGGAATGCCCGCCGTGTCCCGCTCGACGCGCCGGACCAGCCGCGCGGCTTCGGCCGCGTCATAGCGCGGGAGCGCCCAAGCGACCAGCGCCTCCAGCGCGGCGGCGTCGAGGCGGCCGAGCCGGATGACCTCGCCTTCCAGGTCGCCCCCGAGTCGCGCTCGCAGGTCGTCCAGGCGCCCGCGCTCCGGCGAGCCCCGGGCGAGGCCGAACAGCAGCAGCACCGGTCGCCGCGCGGTATCGCGCGCCAGCGCCGCGAGCGACTCGAGCGTTCCGCCGTCGATCCAATGGGCGTCGTCGAGCGCCAGGAGCACCGGCCGCTCCGCCGCGGCGGCGAGCACCACGGCGCTCAGCGCCTCGGCCACCGGGAGCCCCGCACTCGCGGACCGGAACCGCGCCGCCAGGTCCGGGTCGAGGAATCCGAGGGCGGCGAGCGCGTCGGACGGCGCACCGGCCAGGCCCGGGGCTTCGGCGAGGCCGGCCGAGAGCAGCCCTGCGACCGCGCTCCACTGCTTCTCCTGATCGACCGCCACGGCTCGGGCCGCAGCGACCGTCGCGTCATCGAGACGAGCCCGTGCGACCAGCTCCTCGATCAGCCGGCTCTTCCCCTCGCCGGGCTCACCCTCGACGATGACCACCTGCCCGCGCCCGCTCTTGGCCCGCTCCCACGTCGCCGCCAGCGCCGCGAGCTCGGGGCCCCGTCCGAACAGCGGCGGGCGCGGCCGCGCGGCCGGCGGCGCCGCGAGCACGCGGCGGCCCACCCGGGCCTCACGGATGCGGTCGGCGAGCCGCGTGGTCTCGGGCCCGGGCGCCGTCCCGACCTGCGCCCGGAGCGCGTGCTCCAGCTCGGCGGCGACGCGCAGCGCCGCCGCGCGGTCGCCGGCGAGCGCGAGGGCGCGCATCGCCACTCGCGCCGCCGGCTCGGACACGGGATCCAACGTCCGCGCCCGCAGCACCATGCCCGCCGCCCCAGCAGCATCACCCCGGGCGACCAGCCACTCGGCATACCGCACCAGGGCCGCGAGCGCCTGGGTGCGCCAGCTCACGCGCTCGACGCCCAGCCAGCTCTCGAACTCGTTCGCCCCGGGGACCGAGAGGCCCTCCAAGAAGTCCCCTTCGACGAGGGCCGCGGCGGCCGGCCAGTCGCCCTGCTCGCACGCCTCCACGAACCGGTCGCAGTCGAGCGTCACCGCGTCTGCCCCCAGTCGGATCTGGTCTACATCGGCGTGCACTTGCTCATCGCCGAGAATGCGCCGAAACAGGCGTAGCGCCTCGCTCAGCGAATGGCGCGCCTGGCGCTCGTCCCGGTCGCTCCACAGCAAGCCCACGAGGTGTTCGCGCGTGCGGCTCCGGCGCGGGCTGCGCGCCAGGTAGACGAGCAGCGCGAGATGCTTGCGCCACAGCAGCTCGGGCGGCGCGTCCGCGCCATCGACGGTCACACGCGCGGGCCCGAGCACGCGGCAGTAGACGTGGGGAGACGGAGGCATGGCGCCCGGGATTATCGGGTGGAGTGCGGTGAGCGGCAAGCGCCCCTAGATTCATCACGCGCATGCAACCGCCGGACACCGTAGACGTCCAGCATGCCGTCGGCGAGCGCTACGAGGTCCTCGGCCTCGTCGGCGCCGGCGGTATGGGGTTCGTATATCGGGCACGCCACCGCGCCCTGGGGCATATCGTCGCGGTGAAGATCCTGCCGCCCGAAGTGGCCGCGAGCGAGATGCGGCTGAAGCGCTTTCAGCAAGAGGCGGCGCTGGCAGCCTCCCTCTCCCACCCTCACATCGTGCCCGTCTATGACTTCGGCTCGCGCGAAGGCATCACCTTCCTCATTATGCCCTTCGTCCGGGGCACGACGTTCGAAAGCGTGCTCGCGACGAGCCGCCCTACGCTCGCCGCCAGCCTGCGCGTCGTGCAAGACGTGGGCGCGGCGCTCGATTACGCGCACGGGCGCGGCGTCGTGCACCGCGACGTCAAGCCCTCGAACATCCTGATCGACGAGGATTCCGGCCGCGCCCTGCTGGCGGACTTCGGCGTGGCGCACGTCGTGCGGGTGGCGACGTCCGCGCTGACCGCACCGGGCGTGGCGATCGGCACCCCCGGCTACATGGCACCCGAACAGGAAGCGGGCAGCGAGCACGTCGACGGTCGGGCGGACCTCTACGCGCTGGCCATTGTGGCGTTCGAAGCGCTGACCGGGACGAAGCCGGCGGGTGGAACCGACCTCGCCACTCTGGCGCGCACGCTGCGCGGAGGCCGGCGGGAGCTGTCAGCGGCGGTCGCCGCAGCACTGGTGGCGCCGCTCGCCGTGCGCCCGGACAATCGGCCCGGGACCGCCGCGGCGTGGCTCGCGGCCTGGGACCGCGCCGGTAAGCGCGCCTGGTGGCGCTGGGGCGGTGCGGGCGTCGCCGCGGCGGTGGCGCTCACGGGGACCGGGTGGTCCTTGTGCCGCGCCCACATCCTGCTCTGCCGGACGGCCGCGATCGAGACCGTGGCCGTGATGCCGTTCGACAAGCTCGGGGAGACCTTGCCGGACCGGCAGCTCATGGAGTCATTCGCCCGCCGCCTGTCCGCCGCCCCCAAGCTCGATGTGCTGTCGGGCGCGCGGGTGTACACCGAAGCGGTCAGCCGCTACGGGGCGGGCGCGCTGAGTAATCCCGAGGCGGACACCCTCGCCAAGCAGCTCGGCGCCAAGTTCTTCATCCAGCCGAGCGTCGTGTTCACGGGCACGCGGAGTCGGCTCACCGCCCGCCTGTACCGCGCGCGCTCGGGCGACGTAGTGGCCGAGGCGGACGTCGAGGGCTCGGTAGACTCGCTCGCCGACATGATGACGAGCGTCGGGGAGAAGCTGCTGCACCGCATCATCCCGGCGGGGCGCACCTGCCCGGTCGGGTTCCGTGCGTGTGCGGCGTATCTCAAGGCGGACGAGGCGTTCCGCCGCGGTGACTACGAGCGCGCGCGCGCGCTCTACGACGAGGTCGTCGCGGGCGATTCCGACTTCGCGCCCGCGTACTTCGGCCGCCTCCTCGTGGTCGGGCAGACGAATCCCAGCGAGGCGACGCTGCGCCAGACGATCACCGGTGCCCGGCTGCATTGGACCGGACTGGAGCGCGCCGACAGTCTCTTGCTGGCGGGTTACGTCCACCTGCTGGAGCGAGGCGACGGGTACCGGGCGCTCGAGGACTTCCAGCTCGCCAAGCAGGCCGCGCCGGACCAGCCGTATGTCCGGTTCGTGCTGGGCGAGTTCTACCTGTATTTCGGCGCCCTTTTCGAGCAACGCCTGCCGGAGGCGAAGGCGGAGTTCGACAGCGTCCTGACGCTCGACCCGAAGTTCGCGCCGGCCGTCGCGAACAGCATCTCGCTCGCGCACCTGGCGGGCGACGAGCCGGAAGTGCGGCGTCTCATCCAACTGTACCACAGCATCGACACGACTTCGGTCGTGGCCGAGGTCGTGCGCATCGCGGATACGCTGCTGTTTCGGCCCGCCGAGGGACTGCGACTCCTGGACGCGACGCTCGAGCGGCGTCGTTTCCCGGTGCTCCAATTCCTCGCGTTTCAGGCGGCGCAGTTCGCGACGCCGGCCGACAGCGCCGTCAAGGAGTTCGCGACGCGCCACATCCTGCGTGCGTTAGAGCGGCGCGCCGCGACCGAATACGAGCGCGCGTTGGCGCTGCGCTGGGCCGTCGCCGCCCACCTGCGCGGCGGGCGGGGCGACAGCGCGCGTGCGCGGATCGCCAGGGCAGTGCCCGGCAGCGCCGGCCGGGAAGGCGATGCCTGGATCGTGCTCGCCCGCGTGATGAGGCTCGACTCGCTGGGGGATGGGCGGAGCGCCACCAGCCGACTCAGCGCCTGGGCCGGCTCGGCGGCCGGCGGCGGGGATGCCGCGGCGCACTGGATCCTCGCACGGGCCGGCCGTGATCCGGGCGCCCACGCGCTGGCGCTGCACCGTCTCGCGCGTCCCGACAGCGCCCCGCTCCCCGTGAGCCTGAGTCTCGACCTCGACGCGCGGGCCCGTCTGGGGGCGGCCGACACGACCGGCGCGCTCGCGCTGTGGGACCGCGCGACACGTCGCTACGCGGTGCTGAGCGCGCCGTTCGATCTCGTCGCATCGCTGTGGCCGCTGCGGCTCGAGCAGGCGCGCCTCGCCACGGCGCGCGGCGACACCGCGGCCGCCCGACGAGCGTGCGACAGCTTCGACGCCCTGGTGGGCTACGTGGATCAGGTCGCGCTGCCGCAGATCGAGCGGGCCTGCCGCCCGCACCAGCCCCGGTGAGACCGCTTCAGGGACGCTCCACTCGGTAGACGGGATGGATTTCCCACAGGGCGCGCAACGACGAGTTGCAGCGTCCGTGCTTCGGGTCGATCGCGTCGCGCCGGCGCGCGCCCGCCCGGTGATGGCCATCGAAGAGCGCGGCACCGACGATCTGCACTGCGACAGGCTTTGCCAGCACGCCGCTTTTCGACCGCCTCCGGCCGGCGACCAGCCTCCCCAGGTCCGCGCGTGCCTGCCGATACATGTCTCCGAGCTCCACCAGCGGGATCTCGGCCACGATGCAGGAATCGGCCGGACTGTCGCGGCGATCGGTCAGCTCGATGTGCCAGTCGCCGTCGTCTTTGGACGTCTCGAGGCGGCGGACCCAACCGCGCACCCGGTAGACGAGCAGCTCTCGCGCGGCGCGCGGCGCGCACCAATCCCGAGCTGTGACCGCCGGCGGACTCCAGCTCTGCAGCATCTCCGGAATCGACGCGGGCCGCGGCATGATGGCGGCGAGCGTCGTGTCGATCTTCGCGCTCCAGCGGTAGCGCGGCTCCGCGCACCGCTGTCGCTGGGGCGGCGGTTCGGACCAGAGCCCCACGAAGGTCAGGATGGCGACGCGCCACATGTCCGGCTGGCTACTCGGGTCCTGCTGCGGCGAGACGCATCAAGCGTTCCTGCGCGCTGGCGCGGACGTCGCCAGACGGCGCCGCGCGGCGATAGTAACCGCCGTCCGGGCCCAGCTCCCATGCCGTCGGGTCTGCCAGCTCCATCTCCAGAATGCTGTCGAGTCGGGTGCGACAGTCGAGATCCAGAATCGGAGTGGCCACTTCGACCCGCCGGCGCAGGTTGCGGGGTCGCCAGTCCGCCGACCCGATGTAGTACTCGGGCTCACCGCCGTTGGCGAAGCAGAAGATACGCCCGTGCTCGAGAAAGCGCCCGAGAATGCTGATCACACGAATCCGGTCGGAGAGCCCCGGCACCCCGGGGCGCAAACAGCAGATGCCCCGAACCACGAGGTCGATCTCCACCCCCGCCTGGGCGGCGCGATACAGCGCGCCGATCACGTCGGCGTCCGCCAGACCGTTGAGCTTGGCACGGATGCGGCCGCCGCGTCCCGCGCGGGCGTACTCCGCCTCGCGGTTGATGAGTGCGATGAGGCGCTCGAGCATCTGTTCCGGCGCGACGAGCAGCCGGCGAAAGTTGACCCGGGGAGGCCGCGACGACCCGCTCAGCTCGTTGAACAGGTCGTTCACGTCGGCGCCCAGGTCGGGGTGCGCCGTGAGCAATCCGAGGTCCGTGTAGACCGCCGCGGTCGCCGCGTTGTAGTTTCCGGTCCCGACGTGGACGTAACGCCGGACCCCACTGCCCTCGCGACGCACCACGAGACCGACCTTGGCGTGCGTCTTTACGTCCACCAGGCCGTACACCACGTGGATGCCGGCGCGCTCCAGCTTCTTGGCCCAGTCCACGTTGCGCTCCTCGTCGAAGCGCGCCTTGAGCTCGACGAACACGAAGACCTCTTTTCCGGCTGCCGCCGCCCGCACCAGCGCGTCGGCGATGTGGGAGCGGCCGCCGGGCCGGTACAGCGTCAGCTTGATCGCCACCACGTCCGGGGCGTCGGCCGCCTCGACGAAGAAGCGCTCCACCGCGTCCGGAAACGAATCGTACGGGTGGTGCACGAGCACGTCGCGCTCGGCCACGACGTCAATCACCGATTTCGCCGCCGCGAGCACCCGACGCCCGAGGAACGGCGGGTACTGCAGTGGTGGCCGGGGGAGGTCCGCGATCTCGCGGAGGGCCAACGGGTCGAGCGGTCCCGCCACGTCGAACAGGTCGGCGTCGCCGAGCGTGCTGATATGCGCCGCGTCCTCGAACTGCAGCTCGCGCAGCAGCAGGCGGCGCACGTCGGTCCGCATCCCTTGCTCCACTTCGATCCGCACCGCGAGGCCGTACGGCCGTCGCTTCGCTTCCTCCTCGATGACGTGCAGCAGATTCTCGGCGTGCCGCTCGTCCAAATCGAGATCCCCGCTGCGGGTGACGCGGAACGTGCAGGCGGCTTCGATCTCGCGGCCTCGGTAGACGAGATCCAGACACCCGCGCACCACCTCCTCGAGCGGTACCAGCCCGCCGTCGTCCGGCAGCGGCACGAGGCGCGACAGGCCGTCCGGCAGCTTGACATACGCGAAGTGCACCGGCCCGGTCACTGAATCACGCACCAGGGCGGCGAGCGACAGTCGCAGGTTCGCCATGACCGGGAAGGGGTAGCCCGGGGCTCGGGTGATCGCCTGGGGCGTCAGCAGCGGAAAGACCTGGTCGACGAAATAGCGCCGCAGCAGCTCCCGCTCCGGCTCGCTCAAGTCGCTCCAGCCCCGCACCCGGATGCCCTGAGCCTGGAGCGCGGGGAGGCACTGCTGCAACCAGCAGTCCGCGTACCGCTCCAGGTGAGACCGCAGCCGGATGAAGATGGCGTCGAGCTGCTCCTTGGCACTGAGCCCGTCCTCGCTCAGGTCTGCCACGCCCACCTGGAGCGCCCGCTTGAGCGCGCCGACCCGCACCATGAAGAACTCGTCGAGATTGGTGCGGAAGATCGACAGGAAGCGGACCCGCGCGAGCAGGGGCAGCGCTGCGTCCTCCGCGAGGGCGAGCACACGAGCATTGAACTCGAGCCAGCTGAGCTGGCTGTTCAAGAAGTTGTCGCGCAGGCCCAGCGCGGACTCCTCGACCGCCGAAGGCCGTCGTTCCCGCAGGCTGGCGATGGCCCACTCACGCGTGATCACCCCCTGGGAGACAGTCACCGCATCTCTCGCGGCGCCAGGTGGCCGCGGTCCGTTCGGCCATTCGGGCACGAGTTCCGAGCGCGCGGCGACGGCCAGGGCGGCGAGCGTACGCGGCTCGTGCAGCACCGGCGCGCCGACGCGCTCGACGACCTCGGAAAGCGGCACCCACTGGATCTGCATGCCCTCGGGCACCGCCAGCCCTTTGCCGAGCCGCCGCACGAGCCAGACTTCCAGTAACGGACGACCGGGCGCCGCCGGCACGGTCCCCAGCAGACGGACCTGGCCATCGGCGCTCCCGAACTCCATGCGCAACACGTAACGGCACCCCTCCTCACCGCTGCCGCTTCCGGCCGGGAGCATCAGCGTGCCACCGGCGTGGCGCAGCGCGATCTGTCCCTGCTCCAACGCCATCACCGCCACCGCGCGATTCTCCTGCACCGCGCGCGCCAGCGATTCGCTCTCGAGCGCCTCGTGCAGCTTCTCCGCCCGCTCGCGCTTGCCGATCAACAGCGGGCGCACGTCATGGTCGTCGCGGAACGCGCTCACCAACCGATCGATCCCGGGCCACCCGCGACGCAGGGTGCGGATCTTGAGCTCTTGAAACGTCCGGGCGAGCCCGCCGGCCCGAACCGTGACGACATCGTAGCACAGCTCGTAGACGGCCTCCGCGAACCAGCGGGGCCGGCTGCGGCGCAGCCGGCGCTCGGTTTCGAACTCGATCCGCCACGTCAGCAGCTGGGGATCGATGAGCGCGCGGAGCCGACGCGCGGGGTCGGAGCTGCCCGCGAGCGCCGACGGCTCGTCGAGCTCCGCCACTTCCGCTTCGTACAGCTGCGTCGCTCCGACTTCGCTCCCGGGCCCAGGCTCGACTCGCAGCGTCAGCAAGCGCCGGTCGTCGATGCGAGTCCGGAAACGGCAGGTGACACCCCGGCGGCGCAAGGTCCGGTCGGGCGCGTCGAAGTAAACGTCCCGGTTGAACAGTGTCTCGACCGGCCCCGCCCGCAGTCCAGCCGGTAGCGGCGCCAGGACGAGGCGGTTCAGCAGCTCGAGGCTCTTAACCTCACCGCGATAGTCGCGCATCCCCCTCCCGCTCAAAAGGCGAACCCGGCCCGCACGTACAGACGCGTCCCCTCCACGCTGCGCGCGGCGGCGACGCTCAGGGTGTTGGTCCGGCTCAAGAACGCGACCCACACACCGCCGCCCACCGCTGCGTGCCACCGGTCCGACGTCTCCCCAGCGAGGTAGACTCGCCCCGCGTCGGCCAATCCGAACACGCCGAGCTCCTCCGGCACCAGCATGAAGAGTCTGGCAAGACGCAGCCGCAGCTCCGCGTTCCCGTTGACCGACCCATCACCGGCGAATCGGTGCTCGGAAAAGCCGCGCACGGTCGCAGCGCCCCCGATGTACGCAGCCTCATGGAACGGATATGCCCCCCAAACTTTCTTCCCCGCGACCCGCAGTGCGAGCGTGGGTTGAAGTGGGATCGGCGCCGTCAGATAGGTCGCCACCTCCGCGTGCCCCTCGCCGAACGGGGCGGCGACGTCGTAGGCCGCCGCATACCAGCTGCCGCCGAGCGTGAGCAGCGCGCCCCGGCTCGGGGCCCGCACCCGATCCCGCGCGTCGAACCGCAGCTCGGCCTGCGCGCCGACCTGGAGGAAGTGCGGGACACCGGACGGCCGCGACGACCCGATGAATGTCCCCGTGTCGAGAGTCGTACGGGCGTACTTCAACACTGGGCCGAGCGAGAAGCGGGCAATGCCCGAGCGGGCGACCAACGACGGGCCGATCAAATACTGCTCCTGGCGCACCTTGTAATAGTCGTCCGACCTCGGCGCGGCGATCTCGTTGCCGAAGCCGTAGAAGCGCACGACCTCGATGCCCGATGCCCGAAGCTCGAGGTCAGCGTCCAAGCCCCACGCGACGTCGCGAAAATCGCCGCTCAGCGCGGCGCGGAAGCGTTGCGCCGCGGTCGCGTAGCCCACGCTGAAACCGATTTGCGACCGGTACGGATCCTGGCGGAAACCGTACCGGGTGCCGGTCTCGCCGATTCCCGCGACGACGCCGAGATCCGGCGCGAACAGGATTCGCACGCTCGGATTCCAGCGGGCGCCCCAATCGCGTAGCTGTCGCTTGGTGGGATCGTCCCGCGGTCCGTCCCGCGCGGCGCCGCGGACGACGGACGTGCGCGGCCCAGTGATCAGCCGTGCCGGGGGATGGTCCATGTAGAAGTAGTTCCGCCCCCACCCCCGCGCCGAGTCCACGACTTCGTTCTTCCCCGCCCCGGTAATGACCCGCACGGTGATGCCGCCGTGGCCCGCCCCCCGCACGACGACCCGATCGTCCCCACCGTGCAGGTACAGCCGGACCTCCCTCGTTTCCTCCCGGCGGAACGTGCGGACGAAATACGGCGTGCCGTCGGGCCGAGACAGCTGGACCGCCATCGCGCCGTCCCCGCGACGCTCCATCGCAGCGACGTCGGCCTCGTCCGTGGCCTGCACGTCGACAGTCCCCGCCAACAAGGCGTAGAACCGGTCCGACGCCGTCCGCAGCAGATCGCGTCGCCGCTTGAGCGCGCGGGCCAGCCGTGCACCGTCGCGGGCATAGTACTCGGGCGGCAGCCGCCCCACTGCCGCGTCGATCACCGAGTCCGCCAACCGCCCCTGCAGCGCCCCCGCCACCGAATCCCACACCGCCTTCTCGAGGTCGACCAGCAGCCGGCGATCCAGCGCGCGACCGTCCCACGTGAGCCCGATCATGGGAGGATAGTGATCGCCGAAGCCGACGAGGTCCGGGTAATAGTAGCGCGCCAGGCCCGGGAGGACGCCGTCGAGCCGGGAGAAGGCCTGATCGCGATCCCGCGGGATCGGCCGCCACACGTGGACGCCACCTTCATCGAAGCGCGCCCAGCGCCACTGGTCGGGGTGGCGGTCCCAGTCGCCGACGAAGACGTCGAGCAGTCGGGCCGCGAGAAAGGCACGCGCATCGACGCGATGACGCGAATCCCGCGTGAGGTGCTCCCACAGCTTCTGCGTGCTCGCAATCTTCTCCGCTCCTTCGAAGCCGACGTCTTCATCCGGATCGACCGTGGGGCGCTCCTCCAGTTGGCCCAGCATCCCCTTGAATTCGGGAAACGAGTCCAGCCGCGGGTCATCGGGCATCGCCACGAGTTGGGGCTCGGCGTGGTACACACCCGCCGCCCGCAACAGCGGACTCACGACGAGGGCCCCGGCTGGATGGCTCGCGCTGATCTGATCCTGGAGGAGCCGCTCCACGAACGTCGCCCGGAGCTCGGGTGGCATCGCAGCAGCGGGGTCCTTGTTCACGGACCGGAAGACGTACACATGACCATCCGCGCCCCGGAGGCGGAGCGACTTCGTCTGGCGCCCGCCGCCGCGCTTGAGCGGCGTGAGGCCGCCGCCGAAGCGCGCCAGGTCGAGCACCGGCACCTGAATCGGCGTCGTCCAGAGGGTGCGATAATGCGCGCCTAGCAAAGCCCGATGCAGCCACCCGGCGCCGTACTCGGCGCCCGCCGTCACGGTGGCGGAGCTCCGAGCCGGCGCGCGCGGTGACCGCGGCGGTGCCTGCCCCCCGAGCGGTCCGCTCCCGGCGGCGATCAACAGCAGGCCCCAGCAGCCCATGCTACGCGCCATGATCAGAACGCGAACCCGAGCCGGAGGTAGATCGCGGTCCGCCCCGGACTGCGGGCCACGGCGACACTCAGCGTGTTGGAGGCGCTCAAGGGCGCGAACCACAGCCCACCGCCGGCGGCGGCGTGCCAGCGGTCCGACGGCTCCCCGGAGACGTACACTCGCCCCGCGTCCACCAGCCCGAACGCGCCGAAGTCGCCAGGTACGACGAGGGAGGGCCGCGCCAGTCGGAAACGGAGCTCGACATTCGCGTACAGGCCTGCGTCGCCGGCGAAGCGGTGCTCGCTGTAGCCACGGACCGTGCCGGCCCCGCCGACGAACGCCGCCTCGTGGAACGGAAAGCTCCCCCACACTCTCTTGCCGGCGACCCGCACCGCCAACGTGGGGCACGTCGGCATCGCCGCCGTGAGGTACGTCGCCGCCTCGGCGTGCGCTTCCTGAAACGGGGCGGTCACGTCCCAAAACGTCGGATAGGCGCTGCCGCCCACCGTGAGCAGCACGCCGCGAGTGGCGCTCGTGGCCCGGTCGCGCGTGTCGATGCGCAAACCGGCCTGCACTCCCACCTGCCCCCAGCTCCCGATTCCGTACGGCCGTCTCGTGTCGACGAACGTGCCGGGCCGGAGATCGGTGAACGCGTATTTCAAGATGGGGCCGACCGTCAGCTCCGTGCGGTGGCCCAGGAGCAGCACTAGGGACGGCGCGACGAGATATTGCTGCTGCTTCACCCTATAGAAGTCGGTCGAGCCCGTGTCCGGCGTCTCGTTGCCGAAGCCGTAGAACCGCACGACGTCGAACCCCGACCAGTCCGCGCGCACCGCCACGCGCGCGGCGCCTGCCCTCCGAAAGTCGCCCGCGTACGCCACCCCGAATTTTCCCGCGCCGGTCGCGAAGCCCAGGCGAAAGCTCATCGACGACTGGTAGGGGAAGCGGCGGAAGCCGTAGCGACGCAGCGTGGCCCCACCGCCCACGATCACCCCGACGTCCGGCTGGATACTGATCCAGGTCCACGGCGCCCAGGCACGTCCCTGGTCTCGCGGCTGGGCGTGGAACACGTCGGGCCGCTGTCGGGGAACCGGGGGTCGATGGTCGACTGCCGTGGTCGGTCCCGCCACGATCCACGTCGCACCGCGGCTGCCGTCGTACACGCGGGTCGACCGTCCACGCCCGGCGACCCGCGAGGAATCCACCACCTCCGCGCGTCCCGTATCGCTGATCACTCTCACGAGGATACTCCGGGTCGCCGCGCCCGAGATCGTCACGCGATCGTCACTGCCCCGGAGATATAGGCGGATCTCCTTTGTCTCGGCGCGATCGAACGTGCGCACAAAGTAGGGCGCTGCGGTCGGTGCCGCCGGCACCTTCGGGCGCCGTGCCAGGCGCAGGGTGACGCGGCCATCGGCGCGTCGCTCGACGGCGATGAGCTCCGGGTGGTCCGTGGTCTCGATATCGACGTCGGCCGCGAGCAACCCGTACAGCTCGCCCGCCGCGGCCGCCAATCTGTCCCGCCGGTGCTTCAGCGCGCGTGCCAGGTCAGCCGCGTCGCCGCGGTGGTACTCGGAAGGTAGACGCCCGACGGCGAGGTCGATCACCGAGTCGGTCAGGCGCGCCTGCATCGCATGGGCGATGGAGTCCCACACCGGTCGGTCGAGATCGGTCAGAAAGCGTCGGTCGAGATCTTCGGCGCGCCAACTCAGCCCGTAGACGCTGCCGTAGTCGTACCCGAAACCCACCAGATCCGGGTGGCTGACGCGCGCGAGCCGCGGCAAGAGACCGTCGAAGCGCGAGAACGCTTCGTCGCGGTCGCGCGGGATCGGCCGCCACACGTGGCCGTCCGTTTCGTCGAAGCGGGCCCACCGCCATTGATCGGCATGGCGATCGCCGTCGCCGAGCAGGAGGTCGAGCAAGCGCGCCGCGAGGAACGCGCGGGAATCCACGCGCTCCCGCGAGCTGCCCCGTCGCAGGTCGAGCAGGCGGTCCGTGCCCGCGACGTCGCTGGCGCCTGCGAACCTGCTCGCCCCGCCCGGTCCCTCACGCGGGCGCTCCTCGAGGATCCCCAGCATGCCGGCGAACTCCGGGCGGAAGTCGCCGAGCCGAGGATCGTCCGGCAACACGACGAGGTACGGCTGGACGTGCAGCACGCCCGCCGCCTCGAGCAGGGGAGCCGCGACCAAAGCCGCGCCCGGATGCAGCACGCTGATCTGGTCGCGGACCACGCGCTCGGCGATCGTCTCGCGCAGGTCGGCGGGCAGCCAGCTTGGATGTTTGTTCACGGAGCGAAACACGTATTCGCGGCCGTCGGCGCCGGCGAGGCGGAGCGCGCGCGTCTGAGCACCACCGCCGCGCCGCAGCGGAGTCAGGCCGCCGGCGAAGGCTCCGAGGTCGAGCAACTCGACGTCGATCGGCGTGATCCAGAGATCACGGTAGTGGCGGCCGAACAGCACCTGATGCAGCCACCCGGCCCGATACTCAGGACCGGCGGTGACGGTGACCGTGCGCGGCGGAGGCGGCGGGCTCGCGCCGCCCTGCCCTGTGGTCGGTCCCGGCGCGAGGCCGCCCGCGGCGACGAGCGCCGCGCAAACCCAGCTCCGTTCACTCGGAGGCGTGGCGGGCGGCATCGGTCACGTCTCGCTACTCGTTTCCGAGCCCGCGCAACGAGCGGTATTCGGCGGCGATCACGTGGGGCGCGCCGCGCGCTTTCACTGCGTCGAGCAGCGGGGCGGGGGGCGCGTCCTTCGCAAGCCGCACCAAGTATTCGAGCGTGGATTTGCCGTCGCCGGCAGGAAGCACCTCCCGGAGCTCCCAGCGCTTGGCGAGTTGATCGAGCACCGCTTCGACGGCCTGCTGCGCCGGTTCCAGCATGGTGGTGTGGACGAGCAGCAGAGTGTTAAACAGCCGTTTCTTGCCTTTGGAGCGATCCTCGATGTAGCGACGCAGGCGGTCCGACGCCGCCGCTACCTTCTCGAATTCCTGCGGTGCCAACGCCCGCAACATCTCGGGGTCGCCGATGACCTGATATTCGCCGGTGTGCGCGCGCGGAGCCACAATCGCCTGACCGAGCCGAAGCCGCCCGGCCAAGGCCTGGTCCGCGTAGATGTTCCCGACGTTGAGCTTCCACAGGGAAAGCACCGTGATGTTGAACATCAAAGACATCACGGCCGACACCACGGGGGCGAACACCCCGGCGGCGAGCCCGACTCCGAGGGCGAGATAGATGTAGACGACATCCTTGGTATCCTTCAGCGTATTGCGGAAGCGGATCGCCGCCACGATGCCGCCGAGCGCGAACGCCAGCGCGATGCTGTTTTGCACCAGGATCAAAGTGCCGGCAACCGTCATCGGGAGCACGATCACCGTCTGCACCACCGACTGGTCGTAGCCCCGATGCTGCTTCGTGATTATGTAGACCCAGGCGACGGGCAGGACGAGCGCCAACGCCCCGAGCATCGAGAAGAACGTGATGAGGGCGAGGTTCGCCGAGCCGAGGCTCGCGACTCCCGGCGTGCTGGCGGCCTGCTCAAGGGCGTCCTTCCTCCCACCGGTGCCGTGAATCGGTGAGAGCTTCTGGAATGCGTCGAACAGATCGACGATCTGTGGGAAGACCCGGATGAGCAGCGACACGGCGACGCTCAGGAGAACATAATAGGCCGCCAACCGCACGAACGGGGACTGCCACATGCGCACCATACGCGCTCCTTCTAGGCGCCCGGTCGCAAGCGCGGGTCAAGCGCCCCTGGGCGGGGGCCGCACCCCCGTCCCGCAATACTACGCGCCGGGACGGGTCCGGGCCAGACGCACGTCAGCCGGCTGGGTCCGCCGCGTCGAGAATGCGCTGCCGCTGCCCCGGCGTCACCATATCGCGCTCCACCACGTCGCGCATGATCCGGGCGACGAACGCGTAGCCGCGCGGCTCGACGGTCAGCCAGTGCTGCCACTCGAGCTCGTCCAGCGCCGCAGCAAGGGCGTCGGCGTCGAGCCCCGACCCGCGGGCCAACCGCGCTGTCGCGACGCGCCCGCCCAGCACTGCCGCGACCTGTAGCACGCGCTGCGCTTCCGTCGTGAAGCGCCGGAAGCCCATGCGGATGGCGGCCACCACGGCGTCCGGAAGGTCGCCCGGCATGGTCTGATCGAAGGTGCGGAACGGCTCCGGCCAGGCGCCGTGCGAGTCCCGCAGGTCGAGGCCCACCGCCACCGCCCGCAACAGCTCGACCGCGAGCAGCGGGATGCCCGCCGAATCGGTTGCCACGCGTCGCGTCACGCGGTCGAGCTCCACGTCGCTGTAGCCGGGCAGCGCCCAGCGCGCCAGCGCGCGCAGCGCGTCGCCGGAGAGCGATTCGAGCCGCACCGCGGCCCCTAGCAGCTCGCGCCCGATCCGCACCCGCAGCGCGTCGAGTTCGGCGCGGGGCGGCTGGGCCGTGATCGTGAAGAGGAGGAAGAGCGGGGCCGCCGTGAGATCGCGGGCGACAGCACCGAGCGCGAGCAATGATTCGCGGTCGACCCACTGCGCGTCATCCACCAGCACGAGCACCGGCTGCTCGTCCGAGATCGCGCGCAGCACTTCGCTCAGCGCGCGGCCCACTGGCTCCGCCGCAGCGCCCATGGCCCGGAGCGCGGTGAGCGAGGGCGGGGCCGCCCCTGCCACACCGGGCGCCTCGAGCAGGCCGCCCCGCGCGATGCCGTGCACCCCGCTCCAGGGATCGTGCATGTCCGCTTCCACGGCGCGCACCGCCGCGGTCGCCGCCCCGTCGAGGCGCGCCCGATCCATCAGTTCCTCGGCCAACCGCGTCTTCCCAGCGCCTGCGTCTCCTTCGAGGATCGCCACGGCGGGCCGCCGCTCCCGCCGACACGAGGCCCACGCGTCGAGCAGCCGCTCCAGCTCAGCGGCGCGCCCCACCAGCGGCGAGCGTTGGGCCGTCGCGGCGACGTCCGCGCCCGGGCGCGTGCGGGCGGGCAGCCGCCATACCCGCTCCCGCCGGATCCGCTCCGCGAGCGCCTTCGTGTCCACATCAGGCTCGGTGCCCACGTCGGATTGGAGGCGTGCCGCGAATTCGTCGAAGTGGGTGAGCGCGCCCGCCCGGTCTCCCGTGAGCGCGAGGCAGCACATGACCGCCCGCACGGCCGCGTCGGAGCTGCGCTCGAGCCCGAGCGCTCGCTGGGCCACGGCCTGTGCGGCCGTGACGCTTCCCGCCCGGAGCAGCTCGTCGACGCGGTGGAGCAGCGCATCCACGGAACGGCTGCGCCAGAACGTCCGTTCCGCGGCGACCCAGTCGTCGAGTCCCGACGCGCCCGGGACGCTGAAGCCCTCGAGGAACTCTCCGCTGACGAGCGCGGCGGCGGCCGCGTAGTCCCGCCCGGCCACGAGCGCTTCGAGCCGATCGATATCGAGCTCGACGGCACCCGCGCCGAGTCGCACTTGGTTGGTGTCCGACGTGAGCCCGCCGTCACCGAGGTAGCGGCGCAGGATCCGCACTGCTTCGTTGAGCGAATGGCGCGCGTCCTTCTCCAGCTTCTCAGCCCACAGCAGCCCGAGCAGATGCTCCCGGGTCCGGGCGCGCTTCGGCGAGCGTGCGAGGTACACGAGGAGCGCGAGGTTCTTGCGCCACAAGAGCTCGGGCGGCGCGCCCGCGCCGTCCACACTCACCTCCACGGGGCCGAGGACGCGGCACACGATCATAGCGAAGCTCCGCAGTGGAGCTCGGTCAGCCGCCGGGTGGCGCTGTCGGCGCGAGTGCGGTAGCGCGGGTCGCCGCTCGCCCACAGTCGCTTCACGTCCCGGTATGCCCGGCACGCGATGTCGCCGCCCCCGAGCAACGGGGCGACGCGCCACCGCGCGAGCACGCCGAATGCCCAGTCCACTTCGGCGAGCTCGGGTTCATCCACCGGGTAGCGGTACACGTCCGAGTTCTGGTACCAAACGAGCTCCCGCCGCGCACCTTCTCGCGAAGCGACACCTTGGTACCACTCCGCGCGAAGTAGGTGCAGCATTGCGCGGAAGAAGGGATCTGGATCGGACGCTCCTGCCTCCACGACAATCGCGGGCTCTGACAGCTTCAGCGCCTGACGCACATCACCGCGAGACGCAGCCTCCACGGCGGACAGTAGTCGGCCCAAGGGACGGGGCGGCGGCTCATCGGCGAGCAGGGCGTGCACACTGGCATCGTCCCGCTCGCCCAGCCGCCGGGCGACGAGGGCGATCATCCACGCGGCCCGCTGCCGCTCTTCCGGAGCGGTCGCCGGCAACGCAGCGCGCTCGGCGAGGGACGCGCGGATCGAAGGCCACCGCGCGCGTCCGGCCGAGTCGGGATCGAATGCGAGCCAGACCGCCTCGAGCTCGTCCGCGAACAGCGCGAGACGCCGTTCGCCGTAGCGGACCTGGAGCCGGCGTAAGACGGCAAGAGCCGAGTCGACGCGGCCCAGGCCGAGAGCGCCAAAGGTCTGCGCGAGCAGCGCCGAGCGGGCTAGCTGCGGGCGCGCTTCGAGGATCCGCCCGAGTTCAAGCGCGCCGAGTTGCGCGTCGAAGTGCGGCAAATAGCGCGCCCCCGCGTCGAGCGCGGTGGCGCCCGCAGCCTCCGCTTTGCGAACTTGCTCCACCGTGACACTATGGGCGCGGGCCGAGTCCAGGAAACGCCAGGCGAAGGCGACATCGAGGAGCGCGCGAATCTGGGCGGTGAAGGCATCGCTCGACGGGCCGGTGGAACGCAATTGGACGAGCGCGTGCGTCGCCTCCTCCGAGTCGCCGTCTGCGATCGCCCGCCACGCCAGGTGCTCCCACGCAGGGCCGAAGTCGGCGCGCCCCTCGAGCAGGTCATTGAACGGCGGTACGGCTTCCCGCCGGGCGTGGCCGACAAGCGGGCCACGGTGCAACAGCTCGTCGGCGAGGCGGAACCGCCCGAAGAAGAACTCCGGCCAGCGGCGGACCCCGGCCTCCAAGTCGGCGATCCGGTGATCGAGGGGACGTGCCTCAGCGTCGATGAGCCACTGGTACTGAGCGGGAAACAGACTGCGGTGCTGCTCGTAACGGGCGACCTCGTCGCTGTCTTCAGGAAGACTGAGCCACCGTCCCACTTCGACGTGGCGCCAGTCACAGATCCAGCATGTCGTGTCGGCTGCCGCGGCTCGGCCGTAGGCCGCGTACGCTTCACCCCACCGCGCCTGGGCAAACAGGTGCTCCGCTGCGAGGAACGCCCCCCGAGCCGCGGGGCCCTTGGGCAGGATCGCAGCGGGCAGCGACGGCTCGAGCGCTCGACCCGGACCGAGCAGAGAATCGAAGCTATCGGCCGCTAGATCCGCGACGCCCTGCTGCCAGGCCATCGCCGGGAACGATACCAGCTCCTGCCAGCGCCCGCCCGCCGGACCCGCCCGCACGCGAATCGTGTCGCCAGTCGCGTTCACCGCTCCCTCGAGTCGCGTCTTGCGCTGGAACCGGCCCCACGGCCGTTCGCATGGGCCGCGCACGGCTAGATCCGGATACCGACCGAGAGCGTCTGCGAAGCCGCAGGAGATCGAATCCCCGAGCCACCGTTCTGCGGGCGAACTCGTGGTCGCGAAGCGTGTGATCTGGATTCGCGTCGGGCCGCGTTGGAAGCCGAAGATGTCCGACAACCGACCGAGGACCACTAGCCTCCATGCGGGCAAGTTCGCTCCGAGTATGAGACACCCGATGGCAATCGCGATCACGCGACGCTGATAAGGCCAGACTCGCGCATGCCACAGCCGACGCCGGAACGAAGTAGCGTCGCGCCAACGGTCCTCGGGCTTCCACGCGAGGGCGCGCTTGAGCACACGCGCCTCGAGACGGGGGACACCGGACCACGCTCCGCGGGCCAAGCGCTGAGCCTCGAGCCAGTGCCGGCCCGTGTAGGCCTCGTAAATCACAAGCGCCGCCGCGTAGAGATCGGTGCCCGCCGTCGCCTCCGCTCCGCCAAGCTGCTCGGGCGACCAGTACGCGCGCGTCCCCGGTCTCATGCCCGGCTCGGTGAGCGGATCGCCGGTGGACTGCAACGTCAGGTCCGGTAGCTGAATTCTCTTGGCAATGCCGAAGTCCACGAGCACGGCGCTACCGGCAACGATGAAGACGTTCGCCGGCTTCACGTCCCGGTGGACGATGCCACGGGTGTGTGCGGCCTCGAGCGCGGCGAGTAGATCGCGGCCGAGTTTGCGAACCTCGTTGGCGGGAAGCGGTCCTTGCCGCAGGCGATGGGCGACCGTTTCGCCTTCGAGATACTGCATGGTGTAGTACGGGAGGCCATCGGGGGTCTCATCGACCTCGTACACCGGCACTATGTTGGGATGGGAGACGTGGGCGAGGGTCTTCGCTTCACGCTGGAAGCGCTCTGTGGCGATGGCGGTGTGCAGTTCGGGACGGATGACCTTAACGGCAACCAAGCGGTCGAGCGAGACCTGGCGCGCCAATACGACGACCCCCATGCCCCCGCTCCCCAGCTCGCGTTCGACCTGGTAGCCCTTCTCCGCCAGAGCGGCCCGCACCCGCTCGAAGAACGAGGGCATGGATGGATGTCCCGGCGAGAGAACATCCCCGCCGGTCGCGGGAAAGTCAAACGGCCCCGGGACCAACGCCCCGGGGCCGTGACGTCCCGCAACGCGGGCAGCGAGCTACTGCACCGTGATCGTGATGTGCATGCCGAGCGCGACGTGCGGCATACAGTACCCCTTGTAGACACCCGCCGGCGCCCCCGCGAACGCTACGTCGTACTTCTCGTTCGGCTGGGTCAGGAACGGGCCGGTGAGATCGCCCATGGGGTTGGGCATGCCCTTCTTCAGCGCGTCCACGGCGCCCTTCGGGACCGAGTCGGGGTAGAACGCGACGTTGTGCGGGCCGCCCGACACATTGATGAACCGCACAATGGTGCCCGGCTTGATGGTCAACGTCGCCGGCTCGAACGCGGCCTTGGTGGTGCCATTTCCGGTCATCTTCACCTCGGCGACGGCCGCCGCGGGCGCGGCCGCCGCGGGCGCCGCCGCAGCGTTCGCCGTCGCGGGAACGGCCGCCGCTGCCTGGGACGCGTCCGGTTTGCTCCCGCCGCCGCAGGCCACGGCGCCGAGTGCGAGAAGCGAGGTGAGCGCAATCAACCGCATGCTGTTGTCCTCCGAGACGATGGCTGGATGTCGCTTGTGAACGCGTTCACAATAACCCGGCGGCCCGCAAAACGGGAGACCGGGCGCGCCGCGGCCGCGGTTGCATTTTCGCACGCCCGCGACGACACTCATCCCCATGCCGACCCCGATTCCTCAGATCTCGCCCGATGAGCTCGCCCGGCGCCTCGACTCAGGCGAGCCCGTGCAACTGCTCGATATCCGCGCTGCCGAGCGGGTCGCGCAGGGCGCGGTGAGTTTCGGGCCTACACTCGACTTCCGTGCTCTCCCTGCCTCCCAGATCTATCGGCTGCCCCAGCTCGCACCGCTCGAGCTCGACCCACGCCGGCCGGTCGTCGTGATCTGCGGGCACGGCAACTCGAGCAAACAGGCCACGCTGTTCCTGCGCGAGCAGGGGTTCGAGGCGTACTCCGTCAGCGGCGGGATGGCGGCGTGGGAGACGGTGTATCTGGCGCGGGCCCTCACACCCACGCCCTCCGTGGAGCACGTCGTCCAGCTCGACCGGGTCGGGAAGGGCGCGCTCTCCTACGTGCTGGTGAGCGATGGCGACGCCGTGGTCGTCGATCCGGGCCGCCACGTCGAGCGCTACGACGAGCTGCTCCAGGAGCTCGGGGCCACGCCGGCCGCGGTGGTCGACACCCACATGCACGCGGACTATCTGAGCGGCGCGCGCGCGGCCGCGGCGCGGTGGCGCGTGCCCTACTTCCTCCATCCCGACGACGCCCGCTCCCCGTACGACGGGACCGAGGGTCGCTTCCCCTATCACCCGGTCACGGAGGGCGACACCGTCGCCTTCGGGCGCGCCACGCTGCGCGTGCAGCACGTTCCCGGACACACCCTGGGCAGTATCGCGCTGCTGGCGAACGACGCACTCACGCTCACGGGGGACTTCCTGTTCGTCCAGTCCGTGGGCCGCCCTGACCTGGGCGGGCAGCGGGACGCTTGGACACGGCTCCTGTGGCAGAGCCTCGCGCGGATCCGACGCGAGTGGCCGGGCGATCGACTCGTGCTCCCCGCGCACTACGCCGGCGAACCCGAGCGCCGCGCCGACCGCAGTGTCGCGGCGCGCTTCGATGTGATCACGGCGACCAATGAGGCGATCGCCATCCGCGACGAAGCGGCGCTCCTCGGGTGGGTTGCGCACAACACGCCCGCGCCACCTGAGAGCTACCGCACCATCAAGCTGGCGAATCTGGGGCTGGTGGATGTATCGGAGGCGGACGCGGAGATCTTGGAGTTCGGGCCGAATCAGTGCGCGGTCAAATAGACGTCAGACATCAGACGTCAGACGTCAGACGTCAGACGTCAGATATCAGAGCGGACGTGTGGTCTGATGTCTGACGTCTGATCTCTCAGTCCACCGGCGCCTGCAGCACGACGTACGTCCAATCTGTTCCGCCCAGGGTCTGCAGCCCGTACGGCACGCCCGCGGGAATGTGCACCAGGTCGTTCGCCGCCACCTCGATGCGGTCACCGTCGAGCAACATCACCCCGCGGCCCGTGAGCGTGAAAATCAGAATCCCCGTCGCTTCTTCCACGGAGATCGGCAGCGCGGCACCGGGTTGCATGATCGTGTGTTCGAAGCTGAGCCCGGCGAGCATGCCGGGGAGATTGAGAACAGTATGGCGGCGCAAGTCCTCCGCCGTTGTCGGCAGCTTGGTGAGGCGGCGGTAAGTGTAGCGCGGCACGAGTCCCCGTCCCCTAGGGCGCGGCAAATCGCACGGCCGACAACGCACAGGCGCGCTCCAAAATGGCGCTGCCCGTCCCCTCCCCGCAACCCCTTGGCGCACCGCACAGTACCACACCCCGCCCACTCCGGCGTGACGCCCACTGTGCAACCCGTTCCATGTCAATCGTCTCTCATGGCGTCCCTCACAGGAACCGGTCGTCATGCTGTCTCTGAAGCGTTGGTTCGGTCTCTGCTCCACGCTCCTGTCGATTGCTCCCTCGGCCCTCGCGCAAGGCTGGATCGAGCCGGTGCGGCCGCTCCCCCGTGGGGCGATCGCGAAGGTGCGCAGCGCCGTGCAGGTGGCGCTAACCGGACGCATCGCCCGCGTGTCCGTAGAGGAATGGTTCCGGAACACCGGGCCGCTGATGGACGAGGGGAGCTACCTGTACCCACTGCCGGGCGAGACCGTGTTCAGCGATTTCTCCCTATGGCAGGGCGACCGCGAGCTGAAGGGCGAGCCGATGGACGCCGGGCAGGCGCGCGCGATCTACGAGCAGATCGTGCGGCGCCGGCGCGACCCGGCCTTGATCGAGCTCGCCGGCCACGGGCTGCTGCGGGCGCGGGTCTTCCCCATCGCACCCGGCGAGACGCGCAAGATCACGCTGCGCTACACGCAGATCCTCGATCGAGTAGGTGATGCCATGCGGTTCCGGTACGCAGCCGGGACGGCAGCGCCCTCCCGGAGCTTCCGGCTCCAGGTGGACAGCGCCGCGCGCTGGGGCGACCCGTACTCCCCCACCCACCGGCTGACGGTGAGCCACAGCGGCGACCTCCTCGAGCTCGCCCTGGCGGACACCACGGCCGGCGGCGATCTGGAGCTGCTGCTGCCGCTGGCGCGCGGGTTGGTGGGGACCTCGCTCCTCACGCACCAACCGGTGGGTGAGGACGGATTCTTCATGTTGCTGCTCGCACCTGGCCGGGCCGCCGAGACGGGAGAGCCGTTGCGGCGTGACATCGTAGCCGTGCTCGACGTGTCCGGGTCGATGTCCGGCGACAAGCTCGACCAGGCGAGGGCTGCGCTCGTGCAACTGCTCGGCACATTGCGCCGGGGGGACCGGTTCCGCATCGTCACGTTCGGGAGCGGTGTGCGCCGCTACGCCGCCGGGTGGACCGAGGAATCGGCGGACAACGTCCACGCCGCCCAGGATTGGGTGCGCCGGCTCGACACCAACGGCGGCACCAATATCGCGGGCGCCCTTACAGAGGCCTTCGCCGAGCGGCCGGGCGAGGGTGCCCTCGGCGTCGTCGTGTTCTTGACGGATGGACTGCCCACGGTGGGCGAGACCGATCCCGAGCGTATCGCCGACCAGGCGGAGCACGGCCGCGGGCCGTTTCGGGTCTTTGCCTTCGGAATCGGGTACGACGTGAACACCTACCTGCTGGACCGGCTCACCGACCGCGCGCGCGGCGTCACCGAATACATCCGGCCGGGCGGCGACATCGAGCAGGCGGTGGGCTCGCTCGCGACGAAGATCTCGAGCCCGGTGCTCACCGATCTCGCCCTCCGGGGCGACGGCGTCGAGTTCTACGACCTGCAGCCGGAGCGCCTGCCCGATCTGTTCGCGGGCGACGAGCTGGTGGTGTTCGGGCGATATCGGGGAGAAGGGAGAAGGGAGAGGTCCGTGACGGTGACTGGACGGAGAAACGGCCGGGAAGAGTCCTTCACAACGAACGCCCGGTTCGGCGACGAGAACGCCGGCAACGACTACGTCCCGCAGCTCTGGGCCGCGCGCAAAGTGGGCGCCCTGTCCCGAGAGATCCGGCTCCACGGACCGAACACGGAGATCGTGAACGAGCTGAAGCGGCTCGCGCTGCGCTACGGCATCCTCACCGAGTACACATCCTATCTCGTGCAGGAGCCCAATCAGGTCGTGGTCCGACCGATGTTCGATCGCGCCCCGTCGGCTGCCCCGGCCCCGCAAGACCAGGCGGGCGCCGCCGCAGTGGAGCGGTCCCGCGCGGAGCGGGCGCTCTCCGGCTCGCTCCAGCTGAGCGCCGTGACCGTCACTGGCGCGGCGGCCGACTCCGTGAGCACACGCGGCGCAGCTGAGGCCAGGCGTAGCGAGCGGGTCGGCGGTCGCGTCTTCCTGTGGCGAGACAGCACCTGGACGGACATCGCGCACGGCGACTCGTTGCAGGTGGTTTCGGTGGCGGCGTTCAGCGACGCCTACTTCGCCCTGCTGCGCGCCCTCCCCGAGCTCGTGAAGCCCGCGGCGCTCGAGCCCGCAGTCCTGGTGGCCGGCCGGCGCGTGAGCATCAAGATTGATGCGGGGGGCAAGACCGATTGGGCGCCGGGCGAATTGGCGAAACTGGTCAGGGACTTTCGGGGATGAGCCGATTTCGGATTGCGGATTGCGGATTGCGGATTCGAAGGTCCGCCTGTCGACTCGAACGCGGCCTGCCGATCCGCAATTCGAAATCCACAATCCGCAATTGACGTATGCCCGACGACCTGGCCGATGTGTACCGTAGCACGTACCGCTCCCTCGTGCGGTTCCTGTACCGCAAGGTGTGGGACGCGGAGCGCGCGGAGGACCTCGCCCAGGAGGCGTTCGCCCGGGCGCTCGTCCACAAGCCCGCGAATGCCCGCGGCTGGCTGTTCGTCGTGGCCGCGAACATGGCGCGCGACGACGCGCGGCGCGCGGCGCGGGAGCGGCGTCACCTCACACTCCTGAAGAGTGAGCCAGCCGCGAGCGCGCCGCCGTCGGATGAGGCGCTGCACACGGAAGGCGAGCGCTCGCAGGTGCGCGCCGCGCTGGAGCAGCTCACACCGCGCGACCGCGAAGTGCTCCTCTTGTGGGATTCGGGACTGTCGTACGACGAGATCGCCACGCAGACGGGGTTGGCGCGCGGCGCCATCGGCACGACCCTCGCCCGCGCGCGCCGCCGGCTGCTGGAGGCGTTCGAGGCGGGAAGGACAGGTGAACATGTCGCACGTGGATGACGGCACGCTGCACGCGTATCTCGACGGCGAGCTCGCGCCGGTCGAGTCCCAGGACGTCGAGGCGCATATCGCACAGTGCCCCGGCTGCCGTGACCGCTTGGAGGAAGAGCGAGCGCTCATCGCGCGCGCCGATGAGCTGCTCGGGCTCGCCGCCCCCCCCGACCGCGCGACCCCGCCGTTCCGGCCGGGTGACCGGGCGCCCCCGGTGCGGCTGTGGTGGCGTGTGCGGTTGCCACTCGCGTGGGCGGCGACGGTGGTGCTCGCGCTGGGAGCCGGGATGTACTTTGGGCCGGGGGCATTGCGGCGGGAGCAGCCGGCGGCAGACCAGCGCACCAGCGATCTGGCCGCTGGGCGCGCCCTCCCTCCCGTGGCCGCGCCCGAGACCGTCGTTACGCACGGTGCCGCGCCACTGGCGGTGCGGCGCACGCGCGCGCCCGCGGCGCCGACCAGCGTCGTAGTGGAACGCAAATCGGTAGCGAAGGACAAGTACACGGGAGAGGTGGTCGCGGATGGAGCGTCGGCGGCCGACGCCGCCCGGCCCGAGACCGTTGTCGCGCTCCGCGCGCGCGACGAACTCGCCGCCGGTGCGCTCAAGCAGTCGGTTGCGCCCCGCCCCGCCCCCGCCCCCGCCCCCGCCGCTTTCCCCCTCCCCGCCGCCCAAGAGCGTGCGGCGGCTGTCGCTCGCATGGTCGGGCCCTACGCCCTGACCGGGCCTCCGCTCACGCTGGATAGCGCCCGCGCGCTCGTGGATACGGATCCCTACGCCGTGCCCGACCTTCCAGTCCAGGGCATCTACCGGGCGCGCCTGATCGGCTTCTCCGCGGTCGTCGTCGTCGAGCAGGCGCTCGACTCAAGCACCGCAATCGACGTCATCACCGGGCGCCAGGCTCCGCTCTCGCTCCAAGCGGTCGTCGTGACTGGTGCGGCACGGGCCGATACCGAAAATGCAGCCGAGCGGGCACTGCGGGGCCGTGCCGCGGCGGCGTCGGACTCGATCGCGGCGGCGGAGCGCAAGCCCGAGGCGGCACCGGTGCGCGCGCGCGGCGCCGCTGCCAATCGGCCCGCCACAGCGCTCGTGGTGGAGGTTCGCGGTCCGCTCTCGGCTGACTCCCTGGCGGCCCTGGAGCGCCGGCTGCAACCGCTCCGCCCCTGAGCGAGCAGGCGCTATTGCACGGTGATCGTCCCGTGCATCCCCGTCGGCGGCATGCCGTCGAGGCCGTGAATCATGCAGTAGTAGGGATACGTGCCTGCGGCGCTGAACGTGTGCTGGAACGTGCCGCCCGCTGCCACGTTACCGCTGCTGTACGCCGTACCGGGCGAGCCCGTGGCACTGTTGACGGTGTGCGCGAACCCGTCGCCGTTCTTCCAGGTGACCGTCGTCCCGACAGACACCGTGAGGTTCGTCGGGCTGAAGGACGTATTGATCATACAGGCCTGTGTCGCTGTCGAGGTACAGGTCGGCGTGCCGCCGCTTCCGCCGTAGGGAGACGTTGAGCTGCCGCATGCAACGACCATCAACCCTACTGCTCCTGCCCACAGCGCCGACCGCATGGCTCCTCCAGGGTGCCCGGTGTGGGACCGCCGACAGCGGTTTCTATTGCGCTTCAGTGCTACCCTTAGAAACGTCGGGAGAGCCCGTGCCGGATGCCGCGGAGCGAGAGCGGTGGAGCGACGGCGTGGACCAGGGACGGAACTGCCCTGCCCCGGCAGCGTAGCGACGTGGAACGGCGCTAGTGCGCCTCGCGCTCCAGCGTATCCGCGGCGAGGCGAGGCGAGATCATCGGGTAGCGAGCGCCGAACCATCCCATCGCCATGAGGAATAGACCGCCGAATAGGACGGTGACGCCCAGTTCCGGAATGCCGATGGCGGGGCCGGCACCGCCGTTGATCGATGGAACGATCTCGAGATAGCGCTCCAACCAGATGCCAGCCAAGCTCACCAGCGCGAATGCCAAAAAGGTCGGCGGGTATTTCTTCGGCCTGACCCCCAGGAGACCGATGAAGGGGACCAGGAAGACGAGCAGGAACACCGCGACGCCGACAGGCCGCCAGGGCCCGATCAGCCGATAAAAGATGAAATACGTCTCCTCCGGCAGGTTCCCGTACCAGATCACCAGGAACTGGGCCCACATGAGATAGGCCCAGAACACCGTGAATCCGAAGCACAGCTTGCCCAGGTCGTGCAGCTGCTTCGGCGATATGAGCTGCACCAGGCCCATCCGGCGGCGCAGCGCAAGGGTGAGGACGGCGAGCAGCATCAGCGCGGCGAGGAAGCTGCCCATAAAGTAGAACGCGCCGAACAGGTTGCTCACCCACTTGTGGGCGAGCGACATCATCAGGTCGAACGCGAGCAGGCTGTACCCGAACGCGTACCCGACGATGAGAATCGCTGCCTCGCGGGCGATCCGGTCGCGGCCCTCGAGCCGATCCGCGGGGCGGCCGTCCGCGAGCTCCCGCACGTCGGGCGCGATGTCGTGGCGCACGAAGCGCCACGAGAGCCACACCAGCGCCGCCAGGATCAAGCCGTTGCGGGGAAAAAAGAACCGGCTCGTAAGCCAGCCGCCGATGTCGGGGCGTGGCTCGTGCAGCCACGAGAAGATGTAGGCCCGCCCGAGCGCGAGGCCCAGGAACAGCACCAGGGCGATCACCAGAAACGCGGCGGCGGACTCGGCGAATCGGATCAGGAGGCCCGACCAGTGCCCCTTCGCGAGCTTCTGCGTAGCCGCGAACACGACCAGGCCCTGCGCCAGCCCGGTCCAAAACATGAAGTTCACGTGGTAGGCCTGCCACGCTCGGGCGGCCTGGCCGGTCGTGAGCGCCCACAGGAACACCGCCGCGCCGACGCCTGACGCCACGACCCCGTAGCCGATGAACGCCCCTGCCGGGAACTGTCGTGCCTTCTCGACCAGCTGCGCGCGGGAACCAGCGGTGGCTGCGCTCATCGCTTCGCTCCGCCCCCGCTCCGCGCTTGCGCTTGGAGCGTGCGGACGTAGTTGACGAGGTCCCAGCGGTCGTTGCCCCGCACCTTGTCGCCGTACACCGGCATCAGGCCGCGCCCCATCACCTGCCCGCTCACGATCACCGCGTAGATGTAGCCGTCGGTGCGCCGCGCGATCGTGTCGTTCACCAGCGAGCGCACGCCGAAGAAGGGCCCGGGTGGCGTCTGCCCGTTCGTGGCCGAGATCGGCCCGTCGCCCCTGCCGCTCGCGCCGTGGCAGACCAGGCAGTAGGTCTCGTACACGAACCGGCCGCGGTTGATGGACTCCGACGTGCGGGTGCGGGGGTTGGCGAGCCGGTCCGCGGTCGTGAGATCCGCCGCCGGCTCGACGCCGGTGATCGGGACCGTGCCCGCGACCGGCGGGATGGGCCGGGCGTACGGCTTGATGCTGCGCTGGTGCCGCATCGTGGCGAACCATCCGACCCGGTGCACGACGTCGTCCGGATTACAGGCGGCGAGCGCCGCGAGCGCGACTAGCCACACGCGCTTACGCACGCCGCACCTCCTCCGCGCCGGTGCCGCGGAGCAGCGCTTCCACCTGCCCCGCCCGCGCCGGCTCGCACGGCACGAAGATGCCGAACTTGTCGTTCGTGAACCGGGCGTCGTAGGCAACCGTCCCGAGGCGGCGCGCCGCGAACAGGGCATTGAACAGGATGCCGAGGATGGTCGCGAGCGCGCCGAACAGGATCGTCATCTCGAACATGATCACGACATATGGCGGGATCGAGCCCACGGGTTTGCCACCGAGCACGATCGGCCAGTCGTACGACATGTAGAGCGTGATCCAGGCCCCGACGGCGCACCCGGCGATACCGCCGATCAGGGTGAACATGCGGACCGGGCTCACCGGCTGGTCGAGCGCGTCTTCAATCTCGTGGCGCGGAATCGGGGAATAGACGGTGAAGTCGGTGTGGCCGCCCTGGCGCAGCTTGCCGATGGCGTCCACGGTCGCGTCGAGGTGACCGAACACCCCCAGCACGCCCGGCGTCGGCGGCGGGTGGAAGATCGCGGTGAGCGGGTTCACGAGCTTCACGCGTGCACCGCCTTGCCGCGCGTGGGCGCCGGCAGCACTTCCTTCACCTCGGAGATCGAGACCGCCGGGAAATTCTTCACGAACAAGAGGAACCACATGAAGAACCAGCCGAAGCTGCCGGCCATGATTCCCCAGTCCGCCCAGGTCGGGTTGTAGGTGGCGTTCGCGAACCGCTCGTACGGCTCCCCCGCGAGCGACACGACAATGATCACAAAGCGCTCGAACCACATGCCGATGTTCACGAAGATCGAAATCACGAACAGCGCCAGGATGCTCGTGCGGATCGGCTTGAACCACAGGAGCTGCGGCAAGAAGGCGTTGCAGATGATCATCGTCCACGACGCCCACCAAAACGGTCCGAACGCCCGGTACCAAAACGCCGCGCGCTCGGCGGGATGGCCGCCGAACCAGGCTGTGAAAAACTCGACGCAGTACGCGTACGCGACGATCATGCCGGTCAGGAGGCACAGCTTCGCCAGGTTCTCGAAGTGGTGGACGGTGATGAGCTCCTCGAGATGGAACAGCTTGCGGATCGGCACGAGCAGCGTGATCACCATCGCCACGCCCGAGTAAATCGCGCCGGCCACGAAGTACGGAGCGAAGATGGTCGCATGCCAGCCGGGCACGATCGCCATCGCGAAATCCCACGACACCACACTGTGCACCGACAGGACCAGCGGCGTCGCGAGCGCGGCGAGGTAGAGGTAGCCGCGCGTATAGTGCCGCCACTGCTCGTTCGTGCCGCGCCACCCGAGCGACGTGATGGCGTACAGCCTTTTGCGCCAGCCGCTCACCACGTCGCGCGCCGCCGCGATGTCCGGGATCAACCCCATGATCAGGAACACCGTCGACACGGTGAAGTAGGTCCCGATCGCGAACTCGTCCCAGATGAGCGGCGACTTGAAGTTGGGCCACAAGCCGCGCTCGTTCGGGTAGGGGATGAGCCAGTAGAAATACCACTGCCGGCCGATGTGGATCAGCGGAAACAGGCCCGCCGTCATGACGGCGAACACCGTCATGGCCTCGGCCGTGCGGTAGACCGCCGTGCGCCACCCCGACCGGAACAAGAACAGGATCGCCGAGATCAGCGTGCCCGAGTGCGCGATGCCCACCCAGAACACGAAGCAGGTGATGTAGACAGCCCAGTACACCGGGTGCGAGTAGCCGGCGAGCCCCAGCCCGTAGCGCAGCAGCATGAGCAGGCAGCCGATCCCCACCGCCAGCAGCGCGACCGCGCTCGCGAGCAACGCGAAGTACCCCTTGCCCGGATTCCCGAGCGTCCGCGCGATGGCGCGTGTGACGAAGTCGTAGGTCACGCGCGTGCCGCGGGCCGGTGCCGTCGCGGTCTCAGGCATGCGGGGTCGCCTCGCCTGCCGGGCGGTGCACCACTCTGGCCATGTAGGTGATCGCGGGCCGGGTGTTGAGCTCAGCGTGCACGTGGTAGCCGCGCGGGTCCTCGGCGAGCCGGGCGACGAGCGAGGTCTTGTCGTGCAGATCGCCGAACACGATCGCCTCCGACGGGCAGGCCTGCGCGCAGGCGGGCGTTATCTCGCCGTCGCGCACGCTGCGGTCCTCGAGGCGAGCGCGGTTCTGAGCGCCGCGGATGCGCTGCACACAGAAGGTGCACTTCTCCATCACACCCTTCTCGCGCACGGTGACGTCCGGGTTGAGCAGCATGTTGAGCGGGTCGGGCCAGCTCTCCCATTCGCCACCCGGCTCCGCGTAGTTGTACCAGTTGAAGTAGCGCACCTTGTACGGACAGTTGTTGGCGCAGTAGCGCGTGCCGACGCAGCGGTTGTAGACCTGGCCGTTGAGCCCATCGGGGGTGTGGTACGCGGCGTACACGGGGCACACTGGCTCGCACGGGGCGTTGCCGCACTGCTGGCACAACATCGGCGTGACCACCGCCCCCACAGGCTTGCCCTCGCCGCCCGTGTAGTAGCGCTCGATCCGCATCCAGCTCATCTGGCGGCGCCGCACGACGAGCTCCTCGCCCACGGTAGCCAGGTTGTTTTCCGCATAGCACGCCGTCACGCAGGCCGAGCAGCCGGTACACTTCGCGAGGTCGATCGCCATCCCCCAGCGCGGCACGGCGCCCGCGTAGTTGCCGAGCGCGGCCAGCTTGTGCTGCGCCTCTGCCCACTCCTTGAGCGCCTCGTCCGCGTACGCCGGTACCTCGCGCTCCTCGAAGGGATGCGCACCGGCCTTGAGCTTGCGCGCCTCGGCGAGCGGCAGCACCTCGCTGATCCCGCGGCCCTGCTCGCGGGCGTCGCCCTCGACGGTGGCGAGCCGCCGGTGATCCCCGGTCTTCACCACCGACACCCGCACGGCGAACGCACGCCCGCCGAAGTCCGCCGGCTTGTCGCTCAGCAGTTCGAAGGCGTTGAACGAGCGGTCCTTGGCGTAGCGGCCGTACGCCTTGTGCCCCTGCCCCGTCGGGACCGCCAGCACATCGGGCCGGACGCCCGGTGTGATCCACACAGGTGCGCGCACGGCGCCGTACGGCGACTTGAGGAGCAGAATGTCTCCATTCGCCAGTTGCCACTTCGCCGCCGTTTCGGGATGGACCTCCACCCACGCGTGCCACGTGATCTTCGAGACCGGGTCGGGGAGCTCCTGCAACCACGGCTTGTTCGCGCCGCGACCGTCGTGCAGCGCCAGCGAGGGGAAAATGATCAGCAGGGTCTCCGCGGATGCGCCTCCCGTCCCGGCCAAGCCGCCGAGCAACTGCGCGATTCCGGGGTCGAGGCGCACGGCCTGCGCGGGCGCCTCGGTATAGAGCCCGCCGTGCTGCAGGGCATCGCTCCAGAAGTCCCCGAAGTCCCGGCCCTTGCCGAAGCGCTGGTGGAGCTCCTTCCAGCGACTCTGGAGATAGTCCTTGAACGTCCCGCCTTTTCCCGCCAGCCGGAGCAGCAGATCGCCCGTGTGCATGGTGTTGGGGAAGACGGGCTGCATCACGGGCTGCTGCAGCGCGTGGATCCCGGCGCGCGGTCGCGCGTCACCCCACTGCTCGAGCGGATGCAGGTCCGGAAGCACGAGATCGGAAGCGGCCGCCGTCTCGTCCCAGTACGACGAGAAGCTGACTTTGTAGCCGACCTTCCCGAGCGCCTGCGAGAACGCGGCCGGGAGTGTATGACCGGGGTTCGCCCCGTGCACGAGCAGCAGCTGCACCTTGCCCGCCGCCAGCTCGGCCACGAGCCCGCTCATCTGCTGGAACGAGCCCGCGCCTTCGATCGCATGGTTCGGCCCGAACCGGACGGTCCTGCCGACCTCCCCGGCGACGTAGTTGAGGATGTTCACCGCGGCGACCAGCATGGCCGCCCCGTCGCCGTAGTGAGTCGCGACCCCGCCCGCAACCGCCAGCCCGCCCTTGGACGCGGCGAACTCGCGCGCCAGACGCTCGATTACGGTCGCTTCGATCCCGACGGATTGGGCCGCTGCCTGCGGCGTGGGGAGGAGACGTTCGAGGCGGGCGGCGTCCGGAGGGGCCGGCGCAAGCCGTCGGGTCAGAATCACCTGCGCCATGGCGAGCGCGAGCAGGAATTCGCTGCCGGGGTTGGGGGCGATCCACTCGTCCGCACTCATCCCGGTGAGCGACAGCCGCGGGCCGACGTAGACGAACTTCGCCATCGCCGCGTCGCGGTCGCCGTCGAAGCTGTGGGCGCGGGTGAAGCCGTTCTGATAGCCGACCGGGGAGAGCCACGTCTCCATGAAGTCGGCGCCGAAGGAGACGATGTAGCGGGCGCTCGCGAAGTCGTAGAAGGGAATCGCCGACGTGCCGAAGGCGAGGCGGTTCCCCTCCCGCAGCGCCTCGAAGGCGAACGGCTCGTAGGTGACATGCCGGCCGCCTATTTCCTTCGTCCACGAGTCGACGAGCTCGCCGAACGAGCCGATTTCGAGCCCGGTGACGAAAACGATCCCCCGGCCGCGCGCCTCTTTGACCTTCGTCGCGAGCCGGCCGATGGCGTCATCCCATGTCAACTTCTGCCATTCGCCGCTCGGCCCGCGGGCCATCGGATCGGTGACGCGGTCGGGGTTGTACAGGCCCTGGAGCGCGGCCTGGCCGCGCGAGCAGAGCCGACCGTCGTTGATCGGGGACTCCGGGTTGCCCTCGAGCTTGATCACGCGCCCCTCGCGCACCTTGGCGTGCAGCCCGCACCCGGCCGCGCATTCGCGGCACGTCGTGGCGTAATACGTCGCGGTCCCCGGTACCTGGTCTTCGGGCGGCACGAGATAGGGGACGAGGTGCTCGGTCGGCTCGGGCCCGATGCCGCACGCCGACAGCGCAGCGGCGCCGCCGCTCGTCGCGCCCAACACCGTGAGGAACCGTCTGCGATCCATGAGCGCCGGCCTCAGTAGTGGCACAGGGTGCAGTCGCGGCTCACCTGCCGCTGCACGTGACAGGTGATGCACCAGCCCATTTTGAGCGTGGCGACCTGTTGCACCTGGGGCATCGTCCGCACGTCACCGTGGCACGTGAGACAGCTCTCGGTGCCGAGGACCTTGATATGGCGCATGTGCGGGAACCGCACGAAGCCCGGAAGCGCGTGGATGCGGATCCAGTGCGGCGGCTGTTTGCTGGCCCACGCCTCGCGCACCTTCTTGATTTCCGCCTGATGCGAGGGGGTGGAGCCGGCGATCATCTGGTGGCAGCCAAAGCAGGTCTGGACAGCCGGGATCCCCGGCTCGCTCGAAATGGCGACCGTGCTGTGGCAGTAGAGGCAGGGGATCTGGTCCTGACCGGCGTGGACGTCGTGACGAAAGAAGATCGGTTGCCGGGGACCGGCGAGTTTCCCCGTGTCGCTGATGACGGGGGCTCGGAAGACCGGGGTACGTTGTCCGTTTTGCGCCGCGGCGGGGCCGGCCACGAGGAGAGCGACTGCGACGCCGGCCGCGGCCCTACCACCCCTCTTCGTCATCAATCGCGCTCGATGGCGAATGTATCGTTTGTGTGTGGAACGGCTTGCGGGCGCCGGAATGTAGCGCCAGCGGCGAACGGCGCACAAGCCCGGAGTAGGGGCACGGCACTGCCGTGCCCCTACTCCGGTCGTGCCAGGAACTGATGCTTCAACCGGATGATCGCGACGAACGCGTCGACCGCGCCCAAGTCCGGGAACTCCATCCAGCACCACCGCACCCCGGCAGACACCGGCCCGCCGCGCATCGCCCGACGTAGGGACGTAGGCAGCCCGTCGGTGACGGCCAACTCGCGCTCCTCCGGCTCCGACAGCACGAACGTCCCGCTGACGCCCGCCTCCATCGGATGGAGATACCCGAGCTTGCGGCCGCCCACCTCGTACATCCACACCCATTTCCATGCCGTCCCCATGAACACCACCTGCTCGGTGACGTGCTTGAGCGCGCGGATGCCCTCGCGCGCCTGCTTGAAGCGCTGCGCCGCGCGCGGCGGGAGATCCTTGATCGGAGCGTCCGACTTGGGGCGCTTGCGCGGGTTCGTGTACAGGTTCGTCGCCCAGTACCCGGGCGGCTGGTGCTCGATTGGGATCATGGCCCTCTATTGTAGAAACGCCGCTCGAGCTCCCGCAAGCGCGCGAGTAGCTGCGCGAGCGCGCCCTCGAGGTCGCCCAGCGCTGTGCGAGCCGCCGCCGTAGGCGTCGCATCTGCCCCTTCCACCACACCATACACGGCGACGAGGTCACCGTTCAAGCGCATCAGGTTCTCCTTCCCTCGCTGCCCCGGGGGAGGCGGGGGCTCGCCCGCCCCCGATTCCAGTGCCGCGGCTCGGGCGTCGAGCGAGTCGAGGGCGGCCGCCGCGCCTTGCCTGGCGCGGTCGCGCGCGCCCTTCACCTGCATCCGCAGGGCGTGCACCCGTTCCAACGCGGCCGAGTCGCCACGCAGGGCGGCGACAATCCGAATCGCCAGCGCGAACTGCTGTGTCAGTGCACTGGGCGCGAGCCGCGCGCGAGGATCGATCCGGACTGCGAGCGGCTGGGTGAGCGTCTCCCCACCCACCGTGAGCCGCACCGTGTACGATCCGGGCAGCACCCACGGCCCGCGCGGCTCGCGCGGCGTGTCACCGGGGATCGCCGAGATGTGGTACTCGTACCGCAGGACGGGCGGTGGCGCGCCGTGCAGGTCCCACACGAAGCGGTGCATCCCCCGAGCGGTGGAAAGCGTCTGCGGCGGTCGGATCCACATGAGGGGAATGTTGAGCGTCGTGTCCGGCTGCTCCGGCCGGTCGGGGGAGGGGGACGCGCTCGAAAAGCGGCGCACCAAGCTTCCCGCCCGATCGAGAATCTCGAGCGTGACGCGACCGCCAGCCGGGCGCGCCAGATAGTAGTCCACGATGGCACCATCGGGCGGGTTCTTGCCTGCGGGCTCGTCCGGCGGCAGCGGCGTATCGGTGTTTTCGTTCCAGCGAACCCGAACGGCGGGCGCCGGCCGGTACAGGTAGGCGGCCGTCGCCGCGGCGGCGGCCGCGATCTGGCGCAGCGGCGTGATGTCGTCCAGGATCCAGAACGAGCGGCCGTGCGTCGCCACGACGAGGTCGCTGTCGTGCACCACGAGGTCGCGCACCGAGGTCGTCGGCAGGTCGAGCTTGAGCGACTGCCAGTGATCGCCCTCATCGAACGACACGTAAACGCCCCGCTCCGTCCCCGCGTAGAGCAGCCCGCGCCGCACCGGATCCTCGCGCACCGCGTTGACGACCTCGTTCGACGGTATCCCCTCGATGACTTCGGTCCACGTCCTGCCGCCATCTTCGGTGCGGTAGATGTGGGGGTGGAGGTCGTCGAGGCGGAAGCGGTTCACCGCGGCGTAGGCCGCCAGGGTATCGAGGTGCGACGCCTCCATGAGCGAGACCTTGCTCCAGGGCGTCAGCGCGGTCGGGGTCACGTTCGTCCACTTGCGGCCGCCGTCATGCGTTACGTGGATCAGCCCATCATCGGTCCCGACCCAGATGAGGTTCGGTCGCGTGAAGGAGGGGGCGATGGTGTAGATCACTCCGCGGTGCGCGCCCTTCTCAGGATCGAGCGCCGTGAACGCTCCGAGACTGGCCGGCACATCGTACGCCGCACGGGTCAGATCGGGGCTCATCACTTGCCAGCTCTGCCCGCCGTTCACCGTCTTGAACAGCACATTGCCACCGAGGTACAGGACATGCGGGTCGAGCGGCGAGAACAGGAGCGGCATCGTCCGGACGAAGCGGTATCGCCCCGTGCGCACCGGCTCGGGCGAGACGTCCTGGACCTCGCCCGTGCTCCGGTCGAAGCGCGTGACCTTGCCCCCGTACACGATGTTCGGGTGCAGCGGATCGGGTGCCACGTAGCCGTACTCCTCCGCGCCGATGGGATGCCACTCGCGGACGGTGATCTGTCCGTCGGCGCCGCGGCTCGCGATGCCGGCCGATCCGCTCTCCTGCTGGCCACCGTATACGCGGTAGGGAAAGGCGTTGTCGGTAGTGACATGGTAGAACTGTGCCGTGGGCTGGTTGTACCACGAGCTCCACGTCTCCCCCCCGTTCACCGTGACGACGGCGCCCTGATCGCTGGCGAGGAGGATGATGTTGGGATCGTCCGGATTGATCCACAGGCGGTGGTAGTCGTCGCCGCCCGGCGCGCCCCGCAGCGCGCTGAAGGTCTTGCCGCCGTCCGTGGACTTCCACGTCACCACGTTCGCGACGTACACGACGTCGGCGTGCTTCGGATCGACCTTCACCTCGTTGAAGTCCCCGTCGCGACCCCAGAGGCGCTGGTCCGCGTTGACGAGCCGCCACTGCTCGCCGCCGTCGTCAGAGCGGTACACCCCGCCGCCGGTGGCGGCGCCCACCACCGCGTACATGCGGGCGGGCTCGCCGGCCGACACGGCGAGGCCGATGCGGCCCAGCCGGTCCTGGGCGGTCGGCAGGCCGGCGGTGACGCGCCGCCACGTGGTCCCACCATCGCTGGACTTGTACAGGCCGTTGTTGGCGGAGAGAGTCCAGGAACTGCCGATCTCCCATGGCGCCTGGCGCGCGGCCCAGAGCACGGCGAACACCGTCTGCGGGTTCGCGGGGTCGAATGCGACGTCCATGGCGCCGGTGTTCTCGTCGGTATACAGCACCTTCTGCCACGTCACCCCGCCGTCCTGGGAGCGGAACACGCCACGCTCCGCGTTCGGGCCGTACGGGTGACCGAGCACCGCGACGAAGACCCGGTTCGCATCGTGCGGGTCGACGATCACCGCGGGGATCTGCTGGCCGTCCTGCAGGCCGAGCTGCCGCCACGTCCGCCCGCCGTCGGTGGACTTGTAGATCCCGTCGCCCACCGAAAGGTCGGGGCGCTGCAGGCCTTCGCCGCTCCCGACATAGATGACATTGGGATCGGAGCCGGCGACGGCGAGAGCGCCGACCGAGCCGGTCGCCTGATCGTCGAAGATCGGTCGCCAGGTGCGCCCGTAGTCGGTGCTCTTCCACACGCCGCCGTTGTTGACGCCGATATAGAAGACGTTGGGCTGACCCGGCACACCGGTCGCCCCGACGGTACGGCCGCCGCGGAACGGCCCGATCAAGCGCCAGTGCAGGCCGGCGAGGAGGGAGGGGTCGTAGTGCTGCGCGACGGCGATGGAGGGGAACAGGGCGAGGACGATGGGCCACACGATAGGACGGAGGGCGAGCACGCGATGGTTCTCCGGGGTGAAGACGGAACGCTGTGCGGAGATTCTGCACGTTAGCCCGGCGGCGTCAAGCGACGACGGGTCGCGTCGCGGCCCGAAAGCGCGCAACGTCCAGCAAGCGCGCGACCGACACCCCCGGCACCGCCATGCGCCCGTCCTTGCTCATGCTGAGCTTGATCACATCCGCGTCGCGGCCATACCACCGGGCGCTGGGCTCGAGGTCGGACGGGTAGACGCACAGCGGCAGGCCCGCCACCGCGAGCGCCGCCTGGGACCCGATGCCTGATTCGGGCATTGTCCCGACCCACAGCTCGGCCCCGTATTGGGCCGCCAGCTCGTAGATCCGGCACACCTCCGCCAGGCCCCCCACCCGGTGCACCTTGATGTTCCAGACGCGGGGCCCGTCCAGGTCCATCATCTGCCGCGCGATCGCGGCGCTCTTGAGCGTCTCGTCGAGGCAGACCGGTGTGCGCAGCGCGCGACACAGCGCCGCGTGGGCGACGAGCTCGTCCGGGGCGAGGGGCTGCTCGATGTACAGGAGGCCGGCGCTGTCGAGGGCGCGCAAGCTCTGCTCGTGGGCGGGCCACGTGTAGGCGCCGTTCGCATCGACGGTGAGGGGTAGCTCGACGGCACCCATCGCGGCGCGCGCCGCGCTGACCGCCACCGCGTCCCATCCCGGCATGACTTTGATCTTCACGCGACGGTACCCCTGCTCGAGCGCGGCGTACACGCGGCGGGTGAGCGTGTCCGGTTTCCCGTCTTCGGGAATGCCGAGCGCCACCCCACAGGCGACGCTCGCCGCCGGCTGCACGCCGAGCCGGGCAGCGACCAGCTGCCCGAGCCCGATCCCGCGTCGGTGGGCCTCGAGGTCCCACGCCGCCGTTTCGATCCCCGCCCGGGCGAACGGATTGCCCCGCACGCCCCCCTGCAGCGCGGCATCCACGGCCGCTGGAGAGTCGAACTCCTTCCCCACGACGCGGGGGACCAGCACGCGAGCAATCAGATCGCGGGCGCTCGCGAGCGTCTCCTCGGAATAGAACGGCAGCTCGAACGGCGGCGACTCGCCGTACCCGACGTGGCCCGCATCGTCGTGCAGGACGACGACGAGCGAGCGGCGCGCATCGATCCGCCCACCGGAGATGATGAACGGCTCGACGAACGGGAGCGTCAGCTCGAACAGCTCAGCCCGGGCGATGCGCACCGGTCGCGAGGTCGAGGAAATGCAGCGCACCGTCACGTCGCTCGAGCTCACCTGTGGCTTCGAGCTCGAGCATGGCGGCGACGAGGCCGTCGCTCGGATGAAACACCAGCGCGTGCAGCGCCCGCTGGGTGCGCGAGCCGCGAGTCGCGGCGTACTGGGAGAGCGGAAGCTGGAAAAACGTGTGGAGCTGCACGCTCTCGCAGCCGCGCCGGGCGTAGTCCACGATCAGGCGGCCGGAGCAGATGTTTCCGGTGCCGCACAGACCCGGGCGTAAGCCCGGGGATCCGCGGAGCAGATCCAGCACCCGCAGGTTCCGCTCGCTCAAGTCCCAGCCTCCGTACGCGACTCCCCGCTCGGCGTCGAACAGGCGATTGAACACCACCAGCGCGTCGGCCCCGCTGCATGCGTCCATCATCGCGAGCTGGAAGTCGTCGTCGAAGCGCGCATTCATCAGCTTGACCGCGATGCGTAGCGACCCCGGCGACGCGCTGCGGATGCGGCCCGGCACCTCGCGCAGCCACCGCACAATCTGGCCGCGGTCCGCCGCCAGCGAATCGCCCGCGAGCGTGGGGGAGAAGTCCTTCTCCACGAGCAGCGGGGGCTGTCCCCAGGCGTCGGCGAGACGCCGCGTCGTGTAGCGGTACTCGGCGTCGCGAAACGGCTCCTCGAGCCGCGGCAGATGATATTTCACCGACGGCACGACGAGGAGGCTCCCCGCTCGCGTGAGATCGCGTCCCGCCCGCACCAGGGCGAGGTACTCGTCCAGGGTGCGGTCCCAGCCCCGGCCTTTCCACGTGACCGTCCACCCCGTCCGGCCGCTCGCGGCGCGGCGCTGCTCCAGTTTCATCTTGGTTTCGTGGATCGCCCAGGCGGCCATCGACTGGGTGCCCGCCTCGTCTTGCGCGATCACCGTCTTCAGCACCACGAAGGCAAGCCCCGCCTCAGCGTCGGCGGCGAGCTGGGCCTCGTTCAGGGACAACTGGCCCGAGCCCTTCCCGATCGGATGCGGGACCGTCTCACCGAGGTAGCGCGCGGTGAGGTCGATCCCGTACGTCTCGCGCACGTGGCCCGGAAAGCCGGGGGGCAGCTCGCGCTGGAAGCGCCGGAAGTCTCGCTCGAGCTCGGCGCGCACCCTACTGGGCGAAGCGCGACAGCCGGAATTGGGGGTCGGCCGACCGCCCGGTGAGCACCAGCCCTGCGACCAACTCGCCTACCGCCGGGCCGTGCTTGAATCCATGTCCCGATCCACCGCCCACGAGCCACACGTTCTCGGCGCTCGGATGGCGATCGACGATGAAGTGCTCGTCCGGAGAGTTCTCGTATTGACACACCCGGGCCTCGAGCAGCGGGGCGCCCTGGAGCGCCGGAAAGCGGTACGCGAGGTAGTCGCGCGCGGACTGCAGCGCCTCCGGCGACGGCAGCCGCTCACCGCTGGTAGGATCGAACACCGGCCCGCGCGCGTCGTCCGCCACTTTGAACCCGCGCCACTCGTTCCCGGGGATGCCGTACGTGAAGTGATTGCCGTGATCGGCCCATACGGGAAGCGCCTCCTCGGTGAAGCCCCCGTCACCGGGGGGCGTGCCGAAGAAGAACACCTCCTGACGCGTCGCGCGCACGCGATCGCCGATCACATCCGGAAACAGCTTCCCGAGCCACGGCCCGCAGGCGAACACGTAACCATCGGCGATGAGCGAAGTGCCGTCGGAGAGCCGCACGGCCCCGCCGGCTGGCGCCGGCGACTCCGCCGCCAGCTGTCGGTACACCCCCCCTTCTGCCAGAAACCCCTCCAGTACCGCGGCGCAAGCGCGTCGCGCCGTGAGATAGCCGCCGTCCCGCTCGAAGATCGCCCAGCGCACGCGCTCGCAGTTGATCTGCGGGTAACGCTTCGCGGTCTCCGCGCCCGACAACGCTTCGAACCGAGTCCCGGCCTCCTTGAGGATCGGCAGGGCGGCCTTTTCGTACGCGTCGTCATCCTCGACGAGCCACAGCACGCCGATCGGATGGAGGAGACGCTGCTTCCAGCGCCGCTCGTGCTCCTGCCATAGCGCGAGCGCCCGCACAGCCATGTGTGTGTAAACGGCGCGGGGGCCGTAGGTAGCGCGGATCACCCGGGTCTCGCCGCCCGAGCTCGCGCGAGCGTTGCCGGGTCCCCACGCGTCGACGAGGGTCACGCGCGCCCCGCGGCGCTGGAGGTACAACGCCGTCCAGCCACCGAATGCCCCCGCCCCAACCACCACGACGTGCGGTTTCTGCTTCATGGGAACGAAGCCTTTGACTAGGGGGAATGCCGCGGCCGCGGCGCACGCTTCGAGAAACGACCGCCTCGCAATGCGGCTCACGGCAGGCTCACGCGCGCGCTGCGCGCTTCGCGCACGGCGCGGCGCACGGCGTCCCGCTCGGCCGGCGTGAGGGGGGGCCCCCAGGGATCGTCGCACGCGTCGTCCGGGATCACGCCGTCGGCCGCGAGGGCCCAGAGCACGCGGCGCACGTACCCCTCCATCGGGGGGATGAACGTGGCCGCGGCGAACCGGTCGCAGATCGCCGAGAGGCGGACAAACTTGGCGAAGTCACCGGCGCGGAAGGCCTCGATCAACCCCACCTGCAAGTTCGTCAGCGCAGCACCCATCCCCACTAGGGCCGCCCGCGCGCCCATCGTCAGCGAGTAGCCGAAGAAGCGATCCTCGCCGGTGATCAACAACTTCTCGGGATGGTCGCGGATCAGCCCGGCGAGCCGCTGGAACGTCATGACCGAATCGAGCGTCGCCACCTTGATGCCGATCACGCCGGGCTGGGCGAGGATGGCGTGCAGCGTCTGGTTGTCGTACGCGACGCCGCCCGCGGCCTCGTACAGATAGAACGCGATCACCGGCAGCTCGCGACTGAGGGCGTCGTGGTAGCCGACGGGGTCGGCGGCGCGCGGGAAGGCGAGCAGCGCGTCGGCCCCGCCCGCCTTCGCCTCGCGCGCCATCTCGACGCTCGCCGCGCCCGCGACGATCACGCTCAGCGGGAGGGCGGCCCGCCACGTGGCGAGCACCTGGCGACGCTGCGCCGGCGTCAGGTGCAGGCCGCGACCCGTATGCGCCCACACCGCCACGCCCGCCACCTGCTGGCCGGCCATCCACAGCGCATAGGCTCGCTGCGCGTCGTCGGCGAGTGCGCCTCCCCGAAACGGGACCGGGACGGCCGGGACCAGGCCCCACTCGAGCCGGGCGGTCAGGCGCTCGGGCGGTCGGGCGGTCAGCGAGAGAGCCCCGTGCGAGCGTTGCCGGACTCGATCGCAGTGCGTTGCGCGGCGGGGAGGCCCAGGAGATCGAGCTTCGCCACGGCGCTTTCCGGAATCCGGAGCGGCTGCCCCGTCCCGAACACGAACCGCTCGACTCCGACGGTGCCGAGCAGCGTCTCGAGGTGGTCCTCGGGCGGCCCCCAGATCCAGCAGATGTCCCACCAAACGCGGGCGGCTTCCTCGGGGGTGGAGCCGAAATGCACCTCCTCGACGAGCGCGCGGTCGGCGTGCGTCACGACGAGGCGCAGCTCGGCGTGGCTCCGCAGCAGTGCCCGGAGCGCGGCCGCGGGGAGCTCCGCGGCGCGATCGTTGGGGTGCCGTTGGCGTACGTCCTCCAGGCGCACGGCGATGAGCAGCGGCAGCCGCGCCGCACCGCACGCGGCCGCGAGCCCGCGCAACTCCGCGCCCCCGGGATCGAGCCCGAAATAGGTCGGATCGCAGCGCACCGCGGGTGCACCGCGGTCGACCGCCTCCCCCACCACAGCCTCCCATCCCGGCAAGCCGGGGTGCACCGCCGGCACCGGCTTGAGGCGCCGTTCCCGGGCGGTCGTCTCGTACAGCCAGGCGTTCCCTTCGGGCGGCGCCTGCCAGAACAGGCCCGGAAGGTGGGTCGCCCAGGCCTCGTCGATCCCGACGCGTTCCATCGCCCGGAGCACGGCGTCCGGCGAGGTGCCCGGCACACGGCGGTACGGGTACGCACCCAGGAAGACGTTGACGTCGATCCGCATCAGTCGGACGGGAACGCGCCGCGCGGGAAGATGCGGGCCGCGTTCTTCCACTTCACCAGGTCGAGCTCTTCCGGGGAGAGCAGGCGCTCGAGGTAGCGCAGCTTGGCCCATCCGGTGTCCATCGTGAGGTCGGTCCCCCAGAGCAGTCGCCCGACGCCGACAGCTGCGAGACACTGCTCGAGCATCCCGGCATCCACACCGCTCCCCGAGAGATCGACGTACACATTGGGCGCGGCGCGCACTGCCGCGAGCGAGTGGTGCCAATCCCCCCCGCCACCGATGTGGGCCAGGATGAAGCGCACGTCGGGGTGTCGGCGCGCCAGCGCGCACAGCTCGACAGCATCGGATGCCTCTTGCCCCGGCCAGTCGCGCCGCCGGTGTTGCCACACGTGTTGCAGCACGGGGACGTCGCGGTCGCGGGCGATGTCGCAGATCGGGTCGAGCAGCGGGTCGCTCGCACGACGACTCGCCGCCAGCTTGATGCCGATCATCCCCGCAGCGAGGCAGCGCAGGATCTCACCCCGGGCGTGCGCCGTGTAGTTCGGGTTGACGGTCACGTAGCCGCGGATTCGGTTCGGGTGGTCCCGCACCAAGGCGAGCAGCGCGTCGTTCCCGTACGGCAGGTCGGCGGGCGATGGAAAGTACGTGGGGGACGTCCTTCCCCAGCTGCCCAGGATCGACGCCACATGGATGGTGATGCCGATCTTCTCCCCGGCGGCGAGGCGGCTCGCGTTGCGCTCGCGCCAGTCGGCGCGCGGGGTGCGGTCGTGGTAAAAATGGGCGTGGACGTCGATGAGCATGCATGAATCTGAGTTGCCAGACGCCAAGACGCCAAGCCGCAAGCGGGCGGCCTGGCGTCTGGGAGCTCCACTTGTATTTTGTGCCTTGATGCGCACTCCACCCCAGCCGCCGCGTGGCCCGACGCCGCCCCGTGGGCCCACGCCTCCGAAGGCCGGGCCGCCACCACGGCCCGTGGCCAAGGCCGCTCCCTCACGACCCAGGCCGTCGCGCAAGCTGCCCGCCTGGCTCGAGCGCGCCCGGCGCCTGATCCTGCAGCCGACCCAGGAGTGGGCCGCCATCGCGGGGGAGTTCGCCAAGCCGGCAGCGATCTACCGGGGTTTCCTGTTGCCCGTGGCTGCGATCGCGCCGCTCGCAGAGACGCTCGGTACGATCGTGTTCGGCGTGCGCCGGACGATCGCCGGACCGTTGACGGTGACGGTGGTGGACGGCGTCGCCTACGGCATTCTCACCTATGCCCTGAGCTTCGCCGGCGTGTACGCGCTGGCGGGGCTGATCGACGCCCTCGCCCCGACGTTCGGCGGCCAGCGCAACCGGGTGCAGGCGCTCAAAGTCGCCGCGTACGCGGCGACGCCGTACTGGGTGTTCGGCGTGTGTGCCATCATCCCTCCCCTCACGCTCGTCGGTCGGGTGTTGGCGCTCTACAGCGTCTACCTGCTGTGGCGGGGGCTCGCCGTGGTCATGAGGTCGCCGAAGGGCAAAGTGGCCGCGTATACGCTGGTGATCGCGATGGCCGGCGTGATCATCACGCTATTCGTCCGCGCGATTCCCTACATCTTCATTTAGTCACGCTCCCGGAAGGCGGCGCGCGTCACGCCCCCTTCGCGGGCGAGGAGTGGTGCCGCCGCCAGCAGCCCTGCGACCGCGAACGCCGCCAGCCCGGCCACGTCGAGGGCCACCGGCATTTCCCCGCCGTAGCCCGCGCTCGTCCAGCCCGCGAGCAGGGCGTGTTTCAGGAGATCGACACCGTAGGCCAGCGGATTGAGGTAGACGAGGGCGTGCAGCGCCGGTCCGAGGCGACGCACCGGATAGAGCGCGCCCGACAGAAACAGCATCGGGAAGACCACGAAGTTCATCACCCCCGCAAAGTTCTCGATCGAGCGGATACTCGCGGCCAGGACGAGCCCCAGCGCCCCCAGCGCGAGACTCGACAGCACGATAGCCGCGAAGGCCAGCAGCAGCCCTGCGGGGCCCGGCCACAGCCGTACCAGCGAGAGTAGAATCGTTCCCACCACGACGGCCTGCGTCGTGCCGAGCAAGGTCGCGCCGAGTGTCTTGCCGAGCGCGACCGTGCTGCGGCGGATGGGCGCGACCAGCACCATGCGCAACACGCCCGCCTCGCGGTCCGTGACGGTGGAGAGCGCGGCGAGCAGTGAGCCGAACATCACGACCATGCCGAGCAGGCCGGGCGCCATGTAGCGCCGGTAATCGATCTCCCCGGCCCCAGTGAAAACGGTCGCGAACCCGGCCCCCGCGAAGATCAGCCACACGAACGGTCGCACCAGGCTCGCGAGCACGCGACCCCGCTGCCGCTGGAAGCGGATCAGCTCGCGTACGACAATGCCGGAGACGGCGCGCAGGCTCACGCCGCGCTCGGCTCGGCGAGCGGATGGCCGGTGCGCGCCAGGAACACGTCCTCCAGCGACTGCACTCCGGCCGCGCGCTTGAGCTCGGCAGGCGTGCCGAGCGCAGCGAGGCGCCCGCGGTCGAGCACAGCGACGCGGTCGCACGGCTCCGCCTCTTCCACGTAGTGGGTCGTGAGGAACACAGTGAGCCCCGACGCCGCGCGCAGCAGCTGGATCAGCTCCCACAACGAGCGCCGGGCGCGCGGGTCGAGGCCGGCCGTGGGCTCGTCCAGGAACAGCACCAGTGGCTCGTGCAGCATGCCGCGCGCGATGTCGAGCGCCCGCCGCATCCCGCCCGACAAGGCGCGCACCAGATCCCGCCGCCGTTCGCGCAACCCGAACTGCCCGAGCAGCTCGGCGATCCGCGGGGCCGCGAGTCGGCCCGGCAGGTTCCACAGCCGCGCCGCGAAACGCAGGTTCTCCTCCACCGTGAGATCGCGGTCCAGCGTCGGCTCCTGGAAGACGAGGCCGATGCTGCGACGGGTCTGGAGGTCGTCGCGCACGACGTCGTATCCCGCGACACGCGCCACGCCCCGCGTGGGACGCAGCAGCGTGGCGAGCAGATGGACGGTGGTCGTCTTGCCGGCGCCGTTGGGCCCGAGGAACCCGAAGAACTCGCCCACGCGCACCTCGAGGTCGAGGTGGTCGAGCGCGCGGATCGAGCCAAAGTCTTTGCCGAGGCCGCGGGCTTCGATCGCGGCGGCGGTCATTCCTTCGCGGCGAGTGCGCGCGAGGCCGGCGCCGCGCGGTAGGTCAGGGACGGCGGCGCGATGCGCGCCGCGGTGGCGCGCTCGACCGCGGCGACCGCCGCGTCGATCACGGGCCGGTGCGGCGCCAGCGAGCACACCGGGTCGGTCGCGCCCGCGTCACCGGTGACGAGAAACGCCTGGCAGCGGCAGCCGCCGAAGTCGATCGCTCGCCGCGCGCAGGACCGGCACGGCTCGGGCATCCAGGACTCGCCGCGGAAGCGCTGGAGCGCCTCCGATTCGCGCCAGATCCATTCGAGCGGATGCTCGCGCACAGTCTCGAACCGCAGCGTCGTGATGCGCCCGGCGGCGTGACACGGCCACACCTCGCCAGCGGGCGTCACCGTCATGTAAGCGCGCGCCCAGCCGCCCATGCACGGCTTAGGGAATTGCTCGTGGTAATCGGGGAGCACCCACACGATCTCGAGCCGTGTGCCGAGGCGCGCCCGCTCGCGCTGCACGACCTGCCAGGCCGCGTCGAGCTGCGCCTTGGTGGGCATCAGCGCGTCCCGGTTATGGAACGCCCAGCCGTAGAACTGCGTGTTCGCGAGCTCGATGCGCTCCGCGCCGAGCAACTCCGCGAGCCGGATGAGCGCCTCTACTTGATGCAGGTTGGCTCGGTGCAGCACCACGTTCACGGTGAGCGGGAAGCCGAGCTCCTTGGTGTACCGGTAGGCGGCGAGCTTGTCCCGATGGGACACGGTGCCGGCGATGCGATCCGAGAGCTCTGCGTCCGCGGCCTGGACGCTGATCTGAACGTGGTCCAGCCCGGCCCGCTTGAGTGCCGCGAGCCGATCTTTGGTCAGGCGGTAAGCGGAGGTGATGAGCGACGAATAAAGGCCGAGCTCGCGGGCGGTCGCGACCAGGGTCTCGAGATCGGGCCGGAGCAGCGGCTCGCCGCCCGACAGGCCGAGCTGCAGCACCCCCAGCGCCTTCGCCTCACGGAAGACGCGGCACCACTCTTCGGTCGTCAGCTCTGTCCTGAAGCGGGCGCCCGCAAAGTCGAGCGGGTTGGAGCAGTACGGGCACTGCAGCGGACACTTGTAGGTGAGCTCCGCGAGCAGCCAGAGCGGCTTAGCCTCCATAGAGCACCAGCCCCTTCGCCGCGAGCCCTTCCAAGAACGACGTGACGTCTCGCTCGAGGCCGCTCGCGCCATAGCGTTGCTCTAGGGTGGCGACGATGTCGGCGAGCGAGCGCACCCCGTCGCACAGCCCGAGGATCTCCGCTCCGGTGGGGTTCAGGGTGACGAGGCCCTCCGGGTAGAGCAGCACATCGCGCTTGCGGACGTCGTCTCGCTGGAGCCGCGCCTTAGGGTGGAGCCGCGGCACAGCCGCGGAGGTTGCCGGGTTCACCGGCCGCCACCCGGGAGCGGTCCCCGCTCCACCGCGTCCAGCAGACACCACAGCACGTCGCACTTGAACTCGAGTGCCGCGACGGCCCGCTCCTGCTCAGCCCGGGTGCGGCTGCGCTCCGTCACGAGACCGAGCGCATGCTCCGCGTCGCGCGGCGCCTGCGAGAGACGGTTCTTGAAGTACTGCAGCCCGTCCGGGTCGACCCACGGATAATGGCTCAAGATCGCCGCGAGCCGCTCCCGCACGATCAGCGGCGCGAACAGCTCCGTGAGCGATGCCGCTACCGCCTCGAGCCAGGGCCTCGTCCGGCAGAAATTCACGTACGCATCCACGGCGAAGCGGACGCCTGGCAGCAGGCGGCGGTGCGTCAGCAGATCGTCGCGGCTTACGCCCATCGCGTCCCCCAACCGCACCCAAGCCTCGATACCGCCCTCTTCCCCATCCCGCCCGTCGTGATCGATGATCCGCTGGATCCAGCTGCGGCGGACCTCGGGCTCCGGACAGTTGGACAGAATGAGCGCGTCCTTGATCGGAATGTTGACCTGGTAGTAGAAGCGGTTCGCCACCCACAGCTCGAGCTCAGCGCGCGACAGCTCGCCCGCATGCATCCGCCGGTTGAAGGGATGGAGGTGGTGATAGCGCCGCTCGAGCACGGCGCGGAGGCGACGCAAGAAATCGTCCCGCGACCACGGCCCTGCCTCCGGCGCCGGCCGCGACGGCGCCGCGGTCACAGCTCGAACTCCATGCCGTCGTCCCCCACTTCGAGGCCGGCCGCCTCGACCTCGGCCCGCTCGGCGGAAGAGCGACCGAGCATGGGGTTGGTGTTGTTGATGTGCACGAGCACAGTCCGTTGCGCACCTGCCCGCGGCAGGAGCTGCATGCTCCCCTCGGGACCGCCGACCGGGAGATGTCCCATCTCCCGCGCCGACGGGGCGTCCGACCCCCCGGCCTCGGCGAGCTCGTCGTCCGACCAGAACGTCCCGTCGAACAGCAGCAGGCCGGCTCCGGCCGCTATCGACCGCACGGCGTCGTCCACGGCTCCCGCCGCGGGGACATAGGCGAGCGTCCCGCCGGTCCGCTCATCCGTGAGCCGCAGCCCCACGTCGTACGTCGCTGCGGCCGCCTGACGGGCGTAGCGCGGGGGACGCCGCGCGACCGGCACAGCCGTACAGGCGATGCCCAGTTGCTTGCCCGCCGCGTCGGCGAGCGCGATCGCCTGGCCGTCGGGCAGCGTTCGCGGCTCGAGGCCGGCGTAGGCCGACAGGATGCGGAACAGCGGCCATTCACGATCGAGCAGCCCCGCTACTCCGAGCGGCGCGTACACGGCGAGCTTCGTCGTCGCCTCGCGGAGCAACAGCAAGCCCAGGGTGTGGTCGATCTCGCCGTCCGTGCAGACGGCGGCGCTGATCGGCGTGCCGCGAGCCCCGCGCGGCCAGAGCTCGGGGCGCGACGCGACCTGTATTCGCAGGTCGGGCGACGCGTTCAGCAACACCCAGCGCGCGCCGTCCGCGCTGACCGCCACGGAAGATTGCGTGCGACCGGTGCCGCTGAGACGCGCCTCCTGACAGTTGCGACAGCCACAGTTCCATTGCGGCAACCCGCCGCCGGCCGCGGAGCCGAGGATGATGACGCGCATAGACGAGGAAATTAAAGAGGCCGGGTTCATCACCCGGCCCCTCGATCAGCCGTGCCAACCTGGTTCAGGCGGTGCCGGCGTACGCGCCGACTTCCATCCCCAGCTCGACGACCTCGAATTCGGGTTTCGTCCACTTCATGTCACCCCTCCTGAAACGATGGTGGTCGACCACTCACGACAAGCGTGTGCAGGCCTCGTGCCAAGTCCAGCCGGACAGAGGTCCAGCGTCACAACCCTGTGTCTCGCAAGCGAATGTCGTTCCTGACGATGGCCCGGCGCGGCCGCCGAGCCGGGTGGTGGGGTGAGGCATTTGACCCAATCTGGGTGGAATCACCCAGTCGGGGCTAAGACTGCAAACCGAACTTCTTCAGACGGTAGCGCAGTGTGTCCCGCGAGATCCCGAGACGCTGCGCCGCCTTGGTCTGATTCCCCCCCGCCTCGCGTAGCGCTTGCTCGATGATCGACTTCTCCCACTGACCCAAGTCGACGCCCGCCGGCGGCAACACGCCCGCTCCAGAACCCGCCGCTCCCGCAGCCGCGTCCGGCTGGGCAGGTGGCGGCGCGCCATCCACGGGCCGCGTCAGCGACAGGTGCTCGACATCCAGTGTGGGACCCCGGCTCCACAACACGGCTCGCTCGATGAC